>Ga0209349_1000464_pt1 | contig 21240 bp, 14 predicted proteins | sample ETNvirnome_2_130_FD_184067 | JGI IMG/M metagenome (GOLD analysis project Ga0209349, IMG submission 184067) | Marine viral communities from the Pacific Ocean - ETNP_2_130 (SPAdes) (version 2) | ecosystem: Environmental > Aquatic > Marine > Oceanic | place: Pacific Ocean | collected 2013-06-22
GGGACCCTACAGCTAGCCGCTAGGGAGCTTACTCGCGGTAGGCATCGGAATAACGGGCAAGTATTTTCTTCATTGGGGGTAGCTTGCTTTGCCATGGGTCACCTCGGTGAGTGTAATACCTTAACGGGGTGTCCACTGTTGGTGGGCAAGATCAGGGTGCTGCCTGGATCTCGGCACGGTTTTACAGTGTCGTGGTCGCTTGCTTATGCAGCTTGATGTCCATGAACCTGCTCCCGGATGAGTTGCTGTAGAAGCTCTCTGGCTGCCAGCAAGGGATAACTCCTATAGCTCATTTGATCATCCGGAACCCAACAAGTAGGCAAGATCACTATCTTCTCGCCTCAGTACAGCAACTATGACTACCGAATCTTAAAAAACTATACCATCTTATCGAGATGCCTTGACAAAGAAACATTATTGTCTAAAAGAATTTTTTTATATTTTTTAGCAAGTAGAACCCTGTTTTCATCGAATTTTTTATGATCGAATTTATAAAAATCTAGTATTTCTTTTTTATAAAAATTAACGTCAGATAAATTATCAACAGAAACATAAGGAATATGCATAAACTCGCACATCTCTCTGGTGCGCGTATCATGGGCAACACACATTGCTGGAATACCTGATTGAATAGCCAGCATCACGCCATGTATCCTTGCGCCAACCACAAAATCATGTCTTCTCAAACACTCCATCCAAGCTCTAACATCATAAAAAGACACAACATTGGCTGGAACATCAACATACCTCTCTTCATTTAAATCCAAGCCCATTGCATTTTTTATATTGGAAATCCAAGATTCATTAACCTCCTTTACTTCACCTCTACTAAATTTCAAAAAAGGAAGAGGTGCTTGGACAAAATAACATCCAAAGTTACTGTAACTTAAATTATACAAACATCTTTCAACACTCCAAAATTTTTTTTGCGCTGGGTTCCCTGCAGCCACACCTATACGCTTAACTCCAGAGGCCATCCTATTATATATTTCTTCCCCAAGCCTAGGGTTAGGATTAATAAAAAGAGAGGGGCAGCCAAGAACCTCGACATTATCTGAATACCCGTAATATTTTAAAACTTTCTTTGTATACTCTCCTCTAACTAGTATATTTTTCTTACCATTACTCCTAATGCTTAAAAGGTCGAGCCATTCAAGCGTTCCTCTAGGCAGCTTCGGAATACTCTCCAAACTATCAGACTGGGCCCCCAAACCAATAGCCAGAAAAGAGCTGTTCGTTTGTTTCATTTTTATAGCTCTTGACCCTAGATCAATATGCTCACCAAGCATATTGGCACATGGCAATACACCAACATTGCCGGCGTTTTTTATAGCCTCAACACTTGACGACCATGGCAGCTCTTTAACACTTCCTTCAACATGTTTTTTAATCGCATACCTGAAAGCAAAATTTCCAGTATTTCCGACTTTAGAAAAAAGCTTATCCGTATTGTCTAAATAATAATCCTGAAGCACAGAGGGCGCACCCAAAATAAAATTTTTCATCATCCTCACCTCACAGAGCTTCTCAAATCATCAATATCTCTTTGCAGCTTGTTTATTCTAACAGCTTGTCGCTCGATTATTTGAAAAAGAGCAGAGATAGCAACATCTGCGTTAATAGAAAATGGCTTTACTTCCTTATCCTCAAAGCTAAGCACTGGCTGCCCTCTCTCTAGTAAAAGATTATTAATTTTATCTTGGTCATCACGAGTAGCCTCTACAACTTCTTTCAAATCTTCTTTAGAAGGCAGCAGCTCATTGATCCACTCTGATGGATTTCTCTTGAAGTTTATATTTACAGCTTGGAATAGCCGCTCAAAATTATGTGGCATGACATCCCCAGGCCTCTTATCATTGAAAATTGCCCGCATCGCAAATTCTTCAGGCCCAGGAGTCTCATTCACTCTATCAACATTAACTAATTCCTTATCAACACCTAAAACGTCAATAAAATCATCTACCACATCACCAACATAATCAAAGTTACGAAGAAGGAACTTGTCACCAAAAAAGTTTGCCCATGGTAAAAAAGCACCGGCAAAGGCCACCGGCCTTCTTTTAATATACTCACGAAAAGGAATGATATTCCCCTTATAGGTCTTATGTTTTACCCCCCATTGACTATAGGCTGACTTTGCCCAGGCATCGTGACGCCTAACATAACCAATAACACGAACATCATGCCCCGCTTTTTCGAGCCGCTTCATTGGGTTAAGTACGCCAGAATGCCTTCCAAAAAACCACTCATTGCTCCACACCAAAGTGTGGATTCCAGAGTTTTCAAGTAGTTTTATGCTTTCACCAAGAACTTTTTCAACCTGTATTTCCGCTTCTTTTTCGTCTAACGCTAGAAACTCTTTTGTGGCTGAAGCCTTCTGCCAATCAAATAGCTTGACAGGAGCGTGTTCCAGCATAAGCCCTAGATACTTTACTCCCTGATTTTGCAGGATCGCATCTGACTTAAGCAGTGTACCCTGAACTGAGGACGTACCTGTTTTACCGGCACCAATATGGAAAAAAACTCTCATGATATCCTCGTAACTAATTATGCAAAAACTGTTTTATACTGCTGCGCACATTCTTGATAGCTTAGCGGCGCCTCAATACCCTCATGCAGCACCATCCACTCCTCATCGGTCATGGCAGCAGCACGCTTAAGCGTTTCGGCCAGGCTAAGCGGGTTTCTCGCTTCGAAATGCAACCCGTCGACTTCATGGGTGATCTTTTCCTTCATACCGCCGATATCCGAGGCGATCACGGGGCGCCCATTGACGAAGGCTTCCTGAATCACCATCGGGGAGTTCTCCCACCAGATGGAGGGTAAAATCACCCAGTCGACATTGCGCATCCGCTCGCGCACCTGGAAAGGCTCGTAGGAGCCGACCCAGCGCAGCGAGCCCTCCTCCATCAGCACATTCGCCATCTGCATCACCGAGGTCTTGAACTCGTCGGCCTGATGTTCGAAGTTGGCCCCATGTATCTCGACCACAAATTTATCGCGCTCTTCTTTTTCCATCGACCGCATGGCATGCATCAGAATATCGATGCCCTTGAAGGGGTTGATCTGGCCAAAGAACGCCAAACGATTACGCGTCGGCTGGCGCGACTTGAATCGAGCCTTGGCTTCGCCTTGTGAAGTGCTGCGGTGAGCGGTGTCATCCCGCTCACCTTCCGCGCCGGCACAGTCGTCATTCACGCTATCTGTTACACCTTCGATGTCGGGCAGCATCCGTGGCGCAAGCTTGGACTCGGGAGACTGGCCGTTCTCGATTACGCTGATCTTGTCTTCGGGAATCCCCCACTCCACGTAGCGCTGCTTAAGGAAGTGCGACGGTGACACGAAGTGATCGACGTAGTCGAAGTGCTGCCCGATAAAGCTGCGGCGTAGCCAGAACTGCTCCTTGGAAAACTCGGGAAAGCAGCGGTGGCAGTCCTCCAGCGACGAGCGAAAGCACAGTTTGTTCGATCCGCGCTTGACCATCTGCCCCTGCTGATGGCAGATCGCCATATACTCGTGCAGGGTCAGCACCACGCGAATGCTGGGGTCCTCCTCCTTGATGATGCGCAGCAGTTCGATGCCCAGGTGGAAATAGTGGTGCAAGTTGACTACTGTAGGTTTTAGCGTACGAATAAGCTGGCGGAAATCATTCCATACGGCATAGCTATTCGCTGCTTTTATTAAGAACGAGTCACCTAACGACTGCTGCCATAGATATTCGTTTTCACGCCTTAAGGTAAACGCCCCGGTGGGGCCATTGCCGCTGTCGTGGCGGGCAATAAACCACGCCTGCTCAACGGTGGCATCTTCTCGTAACGCTTTAAATAAGTTATAAGCCGCAAGCTCACCACCACCCAACGAAAAATCCGGGTGCCCATGTGCCATTACCAACACACGCTGCGGAGCCGCTTGGTTTACCAATGAATCCATGTAAAAAGTGCTCCTTAGCTAAATGACTGCATGACAGATTGAATTTGTTTACCCCAGCGCTTGGTATGTCGCCAAGCGTTAAACCGCACCACCAGCGTACGGAAGGAGGTATCTCCCAGTGATGAGAACGACTGGCGCTCCAAGTGAACCAGCGACACCCCAGGCACGTAGCCCAGCTGATACCCTTCACTCAGCACTTTAAGGCAGAGATCCGAATCCTCAAAATCACCAATCAGATAGCCTTCATCTAAACCGCCCAGCTGATCATAAAGTGAACGTTGCATAATCACGCACGCACCGGTCACCGCTGGTTTATCGACTATTTGAGCACCTTCTGGAACGTCATCAAGCTCAGGTGCTAAACCAGCCAAGGGATGCTTATTCAACCACACTTGCCACGACTGCGAATAGAAAAACACCATGCCCGCATGTTGCAAGCCACCTTCCGGGTTCAGCAAACGAGCACCCAGTAAGCCATACTGCGGATTTTCGTCTAACAAGGTACTTAATTGGTTTGCCCAGCCCGGTGACGTTGGAAACGCATCACTATTTAGTAACAGTACTTGGCGGCCACGGCTAACGCTCACCCCTAGATTGTTAGCGCCTGAAAAACCACGATTACGATGCCCCCACACAACTTTGAAAGGCACGTTGTAAAGCCGATGGAGATTTTCAACTTCGTTGGAAATGGCCGTTAAAATACGCGGGTCATCCACTACGTAGATAATTTCCGTGGTTTCAAGCAGCGTTGCGTCTTTAGAGAACGCTAACAGCTGGTGCTCGACAAAATCCCAGCGACTGTATAACGGAATAATCAAGCTGATATCAGGCGATTCTGGCACCTTCCCTAAGGTCATCACCTCGGGGGCTTTCTCATCGTGTGAAAATGCACGGCTACGCTCTGCCAGCAATGTTTCGATTAACTCACCTTCCCAACCGTTTAAGCGCTCATTAAACTTTTCGGCAGGTGTTGCAACAGTAAATGCCCAGCGAGCATAGCCTTCAGGTTCATTGGGCACTTCAACTGCTTGATTGCGCGCGACTTCAAAAGCCCGCTTGCTTTCGGGGTGGTACGCCACTATTCCGACAGTATCCGTTATCGAAATAGGATAGGGCCACTGTGTGACAAACCCAGCATCGACGGTGCGTTGGCCAAAGGTATCGCGGAACATGCTTACAATATCTTCGCGCTGGTAGCGCAACGCGCTCGCTAAGTTGAGCGCATTACCTTGGCTATCTACCCCCCACATTTCCCACCCAGGCTGTGCAACCATCCAACCCGCCATTAATCCACAGCGCGAGGGAATAAGGCCAAAGCTGTCGATATGCGCTGCCGCTTTGAGCGGGTCGGGCGTTTGCCATACGGCATTATTAAGAAAATCAGTCATAGCTCCAGAATTCTTAGCCTGTTTGATAACACTTTCAACTTCCTTGTAAGGCACTGCCTGCGGTGCTTCGTTAAAGTACTCTCTTCCAGGCAAGGTGAAAAAAAGTGGTGGCGTTTCCTCTTCAAGCTGACACACCAGTAGGTAAGCGTCACCCTCTTCCGGCTTTTCAGACCATTCAATGCAAAAACCCTGACTTTCGAGGTCAGGGTTTGTATCTTTCATACTGCTTGAAACGTCTTGCCTCTCGTGGAATGTACAAGAAATAGCAATGGGCGCATTGTTAACCCATATTTCAATAGTTGGCGAGCGCTCATAGGAAGAGAGCCAACCTTCCACGCGATAAATGCCATTAGACTTTTGCAGCTGATCAACTTTGACCGCTGCTTGTGGTTTTCCCTCTTGGGAAACCACATAGGGTGCACGAATAATGTCGTGTACCTGCGTTTTTAGCACCTGTTTTTTTAGGTCTCTTGAGTGCTTCTTAGACATTATGCGCTTTAACATATTCCCCCTTACCCCACAACTAATAGTACTAACGTTGGCACTTACGGTAGCCCTGGAATGCCTTCACTATCTAAACGCATTAAACAGCTACTGCTTGGCAACAGGATAGGCAGTGCGGCCTTCCTTGATACCATTCACAAGAAAGTGCAGCAGCGGATTAAGCTGATTCTGATATACATCAGGGTATTCAAGATAGTAGGCAATAGAGTTAAACGATGGCCCAGGGTGACGACCTTCAAAGCCACCAAACAGCAGGTAGTGCATCGCAGGATCTTCAGCATAGTCGCTGTCTTTGAGATCTGGATACTGTTCTAAATACCAGGCGGCATCAAACAGTTCAGAATCGCGGACTGTTTGCACAAATGGCGCTAAACGCTCACGTTCTTCGGCAAGAACTTTTAGCGGCACGAAGCCCGCTAAGCGCTGTTCAGGGTAAGGTTCTTCACTGATTAGCAGCACTGGTGCTTGCTCGGCTGGGCTAGCCAGAGCAGCATCTTCTCCTGCCAATTCAGCCACTTTAGCTTCTAACTCAGCTAGTGTTTGGCGCAGTGTTTCCACTGATTCAACAACGGCCTGCTGGCGTGTTTGTATTTCAGCCAATGCCTGCTCATGGCTTTTTAAGTGAGCGTTACAGTCATTGATTTGCTGTGTTAGTGATGTGATGTTTTCAGACATTTAACTACCTTTCTCAAGCATGTCGACAATTGAAGATGTAAACCACTTATAAGCGATGAAGTGGGCTTACAAAATAAAGCTGTTGATAGCGTTCTGCCATATGGCGAGTAGTGCCCGCTTTCTGGAGCTGGCGTTGCGTCTCAGGTATCCACTGCAGCTTTTCATGCTGCTGTGATACCACAAGCGCATACAGAGATGATGGCGACTGCATTTGTTTTATATCAACTACCCAACCAGCACCTGATGTTACTACACGGTCTCGTAAGGTGGGAAAGTCGTTCACGATGGCAGGCAAACCTAGCGCCCAAAGTTCTGTTAGCGTATGGCACCAAGTTTCGTTCCAAATCGAAAAGATCGCCCCCACATGGGGATTGATTTGCGCCACTCGCGTTGCTAACTCATCGCGCTGGTAAGCACCATGCAGGGTAATACCCGGCTGCTCCACTAACTGGGTATTTCCTAAAATATGAAATTGTAGCGTTTGCCCTCGGTCGTTTGCTGCCAGCTGCTGGATAAGTTGGCTGCCTTTTGCTTGGGATATATTGCCCAGCACCAAAATTCTAACCACTTGCCCTTGCTGGCAAGGTGCCGCTAACTGATGCAGACGTGCAAATTCCCTACCGTGGGGAATAATATGGAAATGGGCATCTGGCAATGCCAGCAGTGGTGTTAACGTCTCTTTTATGCTGCTGTGTGTAGTTACAAACTCATCACAGTAAGGGATAACTTTTTCTATAAACTGTTCTCGCCACCGATAAACCCATTGGTGCTTCAACGCGGGGAACACTGGCTCAGATGAAGACGATGACCATAACTCAGGTTGGCAAGTGCCTTTAGTACGTGTGCAGTGCCCGGCACAGTAAACACGATTCTCATCCAATAGCTTCACTGTAGGGCAAGCCGCATAAAAATCATGAAACGACTTGATAACACGCATCCCTTCCGCTTGCGCTAATCGCGGCAAGTTAAGCGAATGCCACGCCAAGTGGCGGATATGCAATACAGCAAAATCGTAGGCGGCCAACCATTGGCGGATAACTTGATCGTAGTCATGAGATACATGGGTCAGAGGCTCTACCGGCTCTAAAAGCCTGTGCTCATGAACCAACGTATCTGGGCCAAACGCAGCTACCCGATAAAGACGCAGCGTTTTTGAATCGCATTGCAGCAGCCAAGGCTCAACGTTTGGCGCTAACGCACGCATTAAGTCTTGGTTAGTTTGAGGCGTGCCACCCGTTAAGGTAGAAATTACAAATAAAATTCGCGGTTTAGGTAGCTCACCCTGCTCAATTTCACGCCAAGCCTTACGGGCCATATAGCGGGCCGCAGCAATACTTGGACTTTGGGTGAATACTGAAATGGCACGTGAGTAATCAGGGTAGCGCTGATCGACTATGCGACGTCCTGCTTCTATTAACGCTTTTTTCTGCTCGCCGAAACTTTGGTTACGCTCATGAAACACATAAGTACGGTCATCAATGACATTACGCCAACCAGCCGCTCTGGCGCGCATACAGAAATCGTTTTCTTCCCCGTAGCCACGAGGAAAGGCTTCCGCATCGAATGCCCGCAACTGAGTAATCACATCACGCCGAATATACAAGCAAAAACCATTGCCCGTCGGCACCGTAGGATAAAGCCCTAATCCATGACGACGAAACGCTACCGCGTACTCTGCTTCAGCAGTGGCAACATCGGCTACCCCAACAGGCAGGGGGTTATGGTTACCGATGCTGGGTGCTGAAAACGCGCCCGCACAATCTGACATCGGCGTTACGGTGGCAATCATCGGATCAGTTGCTGCTGCCCGCAGTAGCCCTTCTACCCACCTAGGCGTTACGCGAGCATCTGAGTTTAGCAAAATCACATCGCGTTCACCCGCCAACTCAATACCCCGGTTAGCGGTTTGCGTGTACCCCAGGTTAGTTGCGTTGTGTATAACGTGATAATTGGCGGGGAGCGCTAGTGATTCAAGAACATCGCGTATGTTTGGGTCAGTACTGGCATCGTTAATCAGTAGCACATCAACCTGGGAGCTGGTGTAGTGCAACAACCGCTGTATACAACACTGCACGTCCTCCAAGGCATTAAAGATAGGCACCACAACCGTTACGTTCGCCCGAGCCGCTTGGACATAGCGTCCTACGCCTAAGCGTTGGCTAACGGGCAGCGTATAAGACGTCGATGAAGAAGCGCCAATAGCGATATCGTCAAAGCGTATATCGGCCCCACTTTCGCCTTCAAAGCGAAGGCTTAACATTCCCAAAGGGCGTAGCAAAGCGGGATGCACCTCAACACTAAACCCACCCAGTCCTTCTGAAATGCCAGCTTGCTTTAAATCTGGTCGCGGTTGATCATTGCGAATCGTTAGGTAACGCTCATCATCAAGATACGCTACGCATTCAAACACACGTCCAGGGGATGATGTGTCAACAAACCAACCGGAAACGTGGTTGCCTGTTACGTTATCAATAAACCCGCTTACCTTGTCATTAGCGGCGACCTCTCTAGAAGAAGTCTCCTTCGTTGACTCAGTAATGTGCGATGCAAGAACACGACGCTGGGCAAACGACATATTGAAGCGAACCATGTTGGCTAGCTCGCTGCGGTTAATATCAGAGGTTTGCGCAAGCACCGACCGATAAAGCCTTAACGCAGTCGTGTAATCTTCCGCCTGAAAAGCGTTATTCGCGTCCTGCAATACGCCCATAGGTTGACTCAATACCCAAAAATAAAATTAAAATACAGCACCAAATAACTATCGTTGGCTACATGATCAGGTTCTACCAGAAAACTAGTCGCTACCGAACAAATCGCGAGTGTAGACTTTACTCGCCACATTTTGCAGCTCATCGACCATGCGGTTCGCTAGAATCACATCGCATTGCGCTGTAAATTCATGTAGGTCACGCATCACCCTCGAGCCAAAAAATTCATCTTCTTCCAGCACCGGTTCATACACCACCACCTCGATACCTTTGGCCTTAATACGCTTCATTACACCCTGCATGGCACTGGCACGGAAGTTATCAGAACCGGTTTTCATAATCAGGCGATACACCCCAACTACCTTGGGTTTACGGCGCAGTACCGATTCCGCCACGAAGTCTTTGCGGGTGCGGTTAGCATCAACAATCGCTTGCACCATATTGCTTGGCACATCTTTATAATTGGCTAACAGCTGTTTGGTATCTTTTGGTAGGCAGTAGCCACCGTAACCAAAACTAGGGTTGTTGTAGTGTTTACCAATACGCGGGTCTAGCCCTACCCCTTCAATAATCTGCTTAGAATCTAAACCATGGGTTTCGGCATAGGTGTCTAACTCGTTGAAGTAGGCAACGCGCATTGCCAAGTAAGTATTTGCAAAGAGCTTGATGGCTTCTGCTTCAGTGCTGTTAGTCAGCAGCACCTCAACATCCTGCTTAATCGCACCTTGTTTTAGTAGCTCTGCAAAAGTAGCCGCACGTTCAGAACGCCCACCGACAATAATACGTGAAGGGTACAGGTTATCGTGCAGTGCTTTGCCTTCACGTAGAAACTCAGGTGAAAAGATCACATTCTGAGTGCCCAAACGCTCACTCACTTCAACGGTATAACCCACTGGCACGGTGGATTTAATGACCATTACCGCATTGGGGTTAACCTGAATTACCTGCTTAATAACAGCTTCTACACTTGAGGTATTGAAGTAGTTGGTTTCAGGGTCGTAATCCGTGGGTGTGGCAATAATCACATAATCAGCATCACGATAAGCGGATTCTGCATCTAACGTGGCGCAAAAGCGTAAGTCATCACGTCCTAGGAATGCAGAAATTTCAGTATCCTCAATGGTTGAGCGGCACTCGTTCAACATCGCAACTTTTTCAGGCACGATATCGACCGCCACCACATCATGGTGCTGAGCCAATAGCATTGCGTTAGATAAGCCTACGTAGCCGGTTCCTGCAACGGCGAGTTTCATCCAAATAAATCCTTAAAATTTTCAGCGGCGAAGTTTAAGCTAATATCAGTTACGACGCTTCATTCCATATCACTTTTGCATAATTTAAATACTACTTAACTGAACGTAACGAGGTGACTTTTTTACCAAGTAAACATGGCGAACTAGGCAATGCTCTCGTAAACCCGCTCTGCTTCCCCTTGAGAGTACTCCTCCAACCGCCACCGATTGGTATTGGAGAAACTTGCCTCTCCGGTATATTCCGGCACCTGCCCCGCACTCACTCCACCCTGTTCAACGAGCCGGCGAGTAATCTCGTTGTAGTAGTACTCCGGGCGCTGGCAGAAGTCTTCATACTGAACCACCAGTTTTTTGTGTTCTGGCAACGCAGCAATTCCCTGCTCTACTGAACGGTTGATGGCCGCGATCTGGCCGGCTACGGATTCCAGCGGATCCAGGTCTTTGAGGTGCGGGTATTCCTTAATCTTGAACGAGTACCAGGTGTTGATGTCGCCGTACTGGCGTTTTCGGGCTTCCAGTGCAGACTGGATGTTGAAGATCGGGTCTCGGCGAATCCAGATGAACAGGGGTTTGTCGAACTGTTCGGCCAGCTCCGGGATGTTTTGGTTCATAATCATGGCTTTCATGGCGAACGGCTTTTCGAAGATGTTCGCCAGTGCGTTCAGTTCGTCCCGGAAGCCTGCCAGGTTGGCTTTTTGCCTTAACTCGTCCGCTGGCATGTAATCCAGTTCGTCGAACGGCAGGAAGCGGCGCCAGAAGTACCAGAATTCGTTCGGTGCCAGCGCGCCCTTCGTTTTGCCATTGTCTGAACTGAAGTTGATGTCGGAATTGAAGTCAAGAATCTCATTACGGAAGTTGTAACGGGGGTCCGTCAGCAGTTGTTGGATTTTTGCGCCCACCAAAGGTGCCCCGAAGAAGCGGGACAGCATGTTGGTTGGGTAGGCTGCGAGGCCGGTGTTGGCGAGCCATTGGGTGAAAAGCGTGGTACCTGATCGAAGCGGCCCCATCACGAATATCTTTGAAAACCGCTCTTGAGCGTTTTCCAGATACTTTTCATTCGCCCCCGACAGGTTGGCATTAAGCTCCGTCAGCAAACTCTCCAGATCAGATACTCGTGAGAACTGTTCTGTTCGCTGCTTTTGTTCAGACATAAAATAGCTCACTAGCAATAGACAAAGATTTGGTTCTGATCACAAAGTTACGCCAGTTCATAGCGGCTCAACAAACGCTTCACTTCTTCAGGCGGACAGTGCATCAATACGTCAATAATCGACAGATTGGGAACAAATTCAGCGCTACCCTGGGAATACTCTACAGGCAACGAATCAACAAACTTCAAATCGATCCCTTTTTCGGCAAAGTCTTGCTTGGCATACAGCTTTCGACCGCCCGGTGCGTTGATGTAACAATCAGCGCCGAACTGGTGGCACAAAGCTATGAGTCGATCGCGGGCAGAGGCAGAGCGGTCGTATTCAAGCTCACTGGTTTTCTTTAACTGTTTTTCTAAACCGAGGTAAGAAAATATATCCTCAAAACTTTTCTGGCAAACGGATGAAATCGAACGATCATCTAGCTCCAGAGCCCCCCGAATCATTGGGAAAACCTCTTCAAAATGAGGAGCCTTGGAGTAACTTTGCTCTATCGTTCTAAGAACTTTGGCGACATCCTCGGAGAACGCAAGCTCTGATATCAATTTATTCGAAGAAGCGCCCGGGACAGGAACAGTAAATCGAGTAGCACCATTCGGTGACAGGATACTGTTTCTGTTTATGTAACCCTGCTTTATGTAGGCAACATCGTCGTAAATCAGAAAAAGGTCAGCTGCGTAGATCAGTTGGAAGTAGCCAATGTAAGGGAATAGGTATGGCTGCATGACAGCAAGCTTCATGCCTTCAGCTCCACCTCAATCAAGTTGATAATACTTTGCTGGTCGTACTGGGAGAGCTGATTGAAGATCGGCAAGCAAAGTATCCGGCTGGCGATCTCTTTGGATACCGGCTGGTCTGCCTCCGCATCCAAACACGCCACCGATTCCAGCGACGGGTAAAAATACCGCCTCGCCAGAACGCCGTTCTCCTTCAGAGTGGCCGCCACTCGCACAGCCTGTTCTTCGCTTTCGAACACCACCGGGAAGTAGGCGTAGTTGTAATCCAGTGCTTCCGGTTTTGCCTGCAGTTGAAGCGTCTGGCCCAGTGCCTGTTCGTATCGGTGCCACACGGCTGCACGGGCTGCCAGGTTTTCTTCCATTTCATCCAGCACGCACAACCCCATCGCCGCCTGTAATTCGTTCATCTTGGCGTTGATGCCCAGCTCTTCAATGCTCTCCGGCCCAGTGATGCCGAAGTTGATCATTTTCTTAGCCCGCTCCAGATCTTCCTTGCGCTTGAAGATAATGGCCCCCCCCTCGCCTGTGTGGAATAGCTTGGTAGCGTGAAAGCTGAGGGTAGCGGCATCGCCGTGTTTGAGCAGGCTTTCGCCTTTGTAGTTCACGCCGAAAGCGTGGGAGGCGTCGTAGATGACTTTCAGGTTGTGCTTTTGGGCGATGGTGCCGATAGCTTCTACATCGCAGACGTTGCCGAATACATGCACGGGCACGATGGCCCGAGTGTTCGGGGTAATAGCCGCTTCGATGTTGGCCGGGTTCAGACACCAGGTGTTGGGGTCTATGTCTGCAAATACCGGCTGCACGCCATCCCATTTCAGGGAGCTGGCGGTGGCGATGAAGGTAAACGGGGTGGTGATGGCTTCCGGCTGTGCGCCGGGAGTTGCATCGCTCACGCCCAGGGCGCGGTAGGCGATTTGCAGGGCTAGGGTGCCGTTGGAGACCAGGAGAAGGTTTTCAATCCCGAGGTAGTCTTCCAGCCGTTGGGTGAGCTCTTGTACCAGTTGGCCATTGTTGGTTAGCCATTTTGACTCGTAAATTTTAGATATATATTTGTAAAAGTCATCTTTATTAGGCATATACGGCCTAGCGACAGGAATCATAAAGCGTAACCTCAATAATTTGAGTTATGTTTAGACATAAACGTTTTTTCGACAAGATCGTAAAATTCACGCTGCAACTTACTCCCAACACGTTTTTTTAGTTTTTCCTGGTTCTCTATGAGACACTGCCTTCGTAAATCTGGCGTTGACAACATCTGCCTCATCAAATCTATCATTCCGTTATGATCACGATATGTGAAAAACTCTCCGCAATTTATTACTCCATCATTATCAAATGCCGATATCACAGGAGTTCCAACTACCACCGACTTTGTCAATGCACCACCACCACCAGTAACACCAGGCAAACTAAAAGTAAAAGATACTGTAGAGAGGAAGTCATATATATGTTCTTCAGAAATTCTTTCCACCAGCTTAACATTCCCACTCTCTACAAGCCTGCAAATAATAGCATGAGCTTTAAACAATTCAGAGAAACCAGCGTCGCCTACAATAGTGAGCCCCACACCATCGTCCAAGAATAAATTAAAGAAAGACTCAACATCCTCCTTCTCTAGACCACTAAAATATTGAGAGACTTGATTTCGACCAATCACAATTGATGCCATCACCACAGATGAAAAAACATCTTCCGCATCATTTTTCCTATTCTTAAAATCTTCGTACAAATAGGGTAAGTCCATGACCTTCAAAATAGGTTTATAAGTTAAACGCGAAACATATTTTTCAACTATCCTTTCCTTCATCTCCTCCCCCCTAACCAGAATTGAACTAACGGGAGCAGTTGGGATATTTCTAACACTAGAAGGATAATACAACACAGGATAAATATTACTTAAAATTCGCATACTATAGGTGGCTTCGGTAACGTTCCCATGCATAATGAAAAGATCAGGATTAATCGACCCCACCCATTCAATAAAATCTCTAATTTTATACTGTGAGCTATGTATATCTAGGCTCTGGTAAACCAAACCGTTTTGGCCCGACATTTCAAACCAAGCATCCTTAAAAACGTCCGTCCTTCTTCCCAGCCACTCCCAACCAAAAAACGTCCTAACCGTTTTCTCACCTGTAAGAGCGAAATATATCTCTGCACTTGGGTTAATATTTAAAATAACCCTAGCTGCATTCTTCAATATGGTCAGATGAGAGTTACCCGGCTTATCGATGACAAACCCGGTAACTATCACAATCTTACTTATCTCATCAACTTTTTTCTTTGCCATCGAAATATCGACAGCATCAGCTAACATAGAGATTTTTTTATCAAACCATTCTGATGCAATTTTAAAGTATTTAGAGATAATATTCTCTCGGAAACCCTCCTTTAAAAAGACCTCATTAGCAGCCCTCTTAAACGAGAGATAAATAACTCTCAATACATCTATATCATCAATTCTTGAAAGCATACCTGATAGAATCTTCTCTCCTTCGGAAAAATCGAAATTATATAAAAAAAACAAAGGAATAAAAGAGAGAGCATCAATATCATCACGCTTACAAAGGTCAAAACATGGACTAACACTGTAAACAAAATCAGATAATCTTTCGTCTATACCACGCTCAATATACTTTTCTATTTCAACTGAAAAAGAGTGTCCACTAGGATATTTCATACCAAATCTCCGACAGCCTAACAAACACCTTCAGACTGATAAATAATAAAATAAGAATCCGACATATCCTTCGAAGTATCAGAGATACTCTTATTTTTTAAAAAAGAAACTTTATCATCAATACTTTTTTCAAAAGCAACATTATTGCAAATGTAACGATAAATTTCACTAGGTCTATTTGAGGGCAACACCCAACCTCGCCCCGTGCTTTTTACTCTATCAGCCAAGGTTGGGAAATTTGTAACTATCGCTGGCAAACCCACAGACCAAAGCTCAGTTAATGTATGGCACCATGTTTCATTCCAGATAGAGAAAATAGCTCCAATATGAGGCTTTATATTTCTAACGCTATCTGAAAAGTCGTCTCTATGATAGCTACCATGAACAGTAACGCCTATGCCACTCTTTAACGATGAATTCCCTAGAATATGAAAGTGAATATATTTTCCACAGTCTAATGAAGCAAGCTCTTCAATAATCCTACTACCTTTTCCAGAACCTATATTCCCAGGGACAAGGATTTTTAATTGAACCTTACCAGTGTATTGCTCACCAAGAAAAGCCGCTTTCTCAAAATCCCTGCCATGGGGAATAACATGAAAGTTATCGATATTTCCAAATGTTTCAATATACGTATCCTTTACACTTTCATGTGTAGTCACGAAAGCATCAGAATAATCGATAACTTGCTCTTTAAAATTCCTTCTCCACTCATGCACCCAACTGTTTTTCAACTTGGGAAGGGCATCTTTTTTTTTCCACAAGTCAATGGTGCATTCACCACTCGTTTTGGTGCACTTGCCTTCACAAAAAATATTATTTTCATCTAATAACTTTACGGTAGGACAGATAGCATAAAAATCATGAAAGGATTTCACGACCTTAGCGCCCGCTTCTTTAGCTAACCGAGGTAGGCTTAGCGAATGCCAGCCCAAATGGCGAATATGCACCAGTGAAAAATCATATTCGCTCAAAAGCCCAGTGAGCACGCGGTCGTATTCTGGAGAAGAGTGTGTAAGCGGTTCCACTTCTTCCGTCAGGCGGGCTCGAACCACAAGCTCATCAGGATTGTCCTTGAAAACTCGGTAGAGAGATATCACCTGGCTATCACAATGCAAAAGCCAGGGCTCAATTCTATCGCTTAGCGCCAGCATTAGATCACGGTTTGTTTGCGGTGTCCCGCCTGTCAAGGTAGAAACTACGTACAGCACGCGAGGCTTAACCTCTCCCCCGCTTACAACCAGATCTTCCACTGCTTGTTTTGCCCGAAACCTGGCACCTGCAATAGTGCTGCTGTCACTAAAAACCCTAATCGCCTTTTTATAATCAGGGTATCGTTGATCAACTATTGCCCTACCTTTGGCGATCAAATCTGTTTTTTGTCCACCAAAACTTTTGTTGCGGTCATGGAAAACATAGGTACGATCATCAATAACACTACGCCAGCCTTTCGCTCTGGCGCGCATACAAAAGTCGTTTTCCTCGCCGTAACCTCTTGGAAAGGCTTCCTCGTCCAGCAACCCAACCTCATTTATTGCGGCTCGGCGAATGTACATACAAAAGCCGTTTCCCGTTGGAACGGTCGGGTAGTACCCGACCGAACGCCTTCTGAACGCTAAGGCGTAACTTTCTTCCGTTACACCTGCGGGCAGCTCGTTGTCGTTCCCAATATTTGGCGCAGAGAATGCCCCAGCACGATCAGACATCGGCGTGACTGTGGCAATCTGGGCGTCCCGGGCCAACGCTCTTTTCATGCCCACCAGCCAGCGGGGGGTTACCCTTGCATCCGAATTCAGCAGCACAACGTCGTTGTCGCCCGCCAGCTTGATGCCTTTATTAACGGTTTTAGTGAAACCGAGGTTCTGTTCGTTATGGAAAATCCGGAAGTTTTCTGGCAACTCTATGCTTTCGAGGTGCTTTGCAATTTCCGGATCCGGGCTCGCATCGTTTATGAGGATGATGTCGGTATCTTTGCTCGTGTACTGAATCAACCTTTCGATGCAAACCTTCACATCATCGAGGGCGTTGTAGATCGGAACAATAACGGAGACAAGCTCATTAACGGGTACCCAGGTCGGAATTGGCTTTGCTGCCTCTTTGTGACCATCAGTTTCTGCCTGTACGAAGACGGCGCCATCAGGGAAGCGCAGTTCGACATTATGTGTCGGCTGATCAAGCAGTACACCCGGGATTGAAAAGCTGAATCCACCCAAGCCTTTTGATTTTCCATGGCGCGCAAGATCCTGCCGGGACCCGGTATTTTTCTCTCTCTTGAACAAGGTGCCGTCGAGGAGAACATCTATTTCAACCGTAGCTCCGGGCTTTTTTTTGCTGACGACCCAGCCTTTGAAGCTGCCATCCTCTATTTTTTCCAACTTACCTTCGAAATCTTTTGACGTACCTGTAACAATACGAGGCGTTGCATCCGTGGCAATCAGCTTTTCGGACTGGTACTGCGCAGCGTTCACCGGCTTTGGTTTGCCGTTCAAACGGCTTTTTGACAGCTTAATATTGGCGCTTATCAATCGCTCAGAGGTTGGATCTTCTTTGACAATCTTTTCGTACTGATCCAGCGCTCTCTGGTAATCGCCCCTACGGAAGTACTTGTTCGCTTCGCTGATTTTGCTCATTTTCAATCCGGTTGAGTTTCTTTAGTCCCGTTAGTTGTGCTGCGCAATGCTATGGAGTTTTCCTGTATGTGGAAAATCTCGTACTGGTGCGTGGTGAGGTAGCGTGTTACCTGTTGCCGATCCTTCTCATTTAAGTGGACGGTCTCAAAAAAAATCACACTAGGCCTTGTCACTTCGAGCTTGCTGTTGAATATGACCTGGTGGTCGAAGCCCTCTGTATCTATCTGCAATACGTCAATCTGGCTACCTATTCCAACGCGTTGAAGTACGCTATCGAGGCTCTGACTGTTCACCGTAAACCCTTCGGTTGCTTCATCTGCGTCAACCTCGGGAAGGTGCTTTCTCAACCAGTTGGAAACGTGCTCCCTATTCCCTGATGCAATGCCGGTAGGCGCGCGGTAATCCGGCCAGCCACGCTCTTTGGCGTAGGGCACATCAAGCCCTCTCCAGTACTCTTTTTTAACCCCATAGAGGGTAATGCTGCCTTCCGCCCCAATGGCCGAATTAATAATGTGAGCGTTGGGGTGAAAACGGTAGCTTTCCTGAAGGTAGGGTATCAATTGCTGCTGTGGCTCGATCAGAACAACGGTATTTTTGCGTTGCGTGGTTGCAAGGTATTCGTAGAGTGGGTCGTTGTTCTTGCCGTCATTCGCGCCTACTACCACCACTTTCAGGTTGTCAGTGTCCAGGGCGTCAACCAGTTCGTGGTAGTCCAGAGAGCGTACCAATTCTGCCCCCTGTTTTCGTGCCTGTGCGGTCTGCTCCAGTTCTATCTCATCCAGCGGTACGAGGGTCAGTGCGTCTTCCAGGAGTGTGTGGTAACCGGCCTTATGTATGCTGTCATCCATGACGGGCAACGTGGCGCGTATCTCTTGCGATGAAAGCGCCTGCCTGGTTATCCAGGGGTGTCGGATGGTGGCATCCAGTCGTCGTTTATCGGCTGTATGGCCCAGCAAACTTGCGTCAGCGGTGATTTTTTTTGCGGTTTCCATTCCTGCGATGTCACGTTCGGCCCGGATAATGCCATTGATGTAGAGCCTGCTGAATTTACTCTTCTTTCTCACCACCGCAAGGTGCACCCACTGGTTGGTGGTGAAGTGCACCCCGGGGTTCCAGGTGTGCAACACAACGGCTTTGTCGCCCTGCCCATAAAAAAACTGGGCTGTTTTCTGGTTCTTTATGCGCAGGCAGAATTCGTTCTCGGTATCACTCAGGAACTTGCCGGCGATCACCGTCCAGTCAGTTGGCCAGCTGTGAAGATTCAGCCACAGGCCCAGGCTGAGGTCGCTGCTCAGGTCCAAGTCGCGGGTATCAGGAACTGTAAGGACTGCTTGTTCTGGCTTCTTTCGGCTGAGTAGTGGGTCAACAGCCAGCCCCAGATGTTCAATCTGTTGCCGGATTCTGGCCTTGTGGAGTTGCACCGGCAACTCGCTGCCAAGGCCTGCGTGTGCTGATTCAACAAAGTGACGTACTGCAGCCTCGTCGTCACCCTGTATGGCCCTGGCATTACCGAGCGTGGTAAGTAGTGACGCCAGCAAGGCTTTCACCACCTTTGCCTTGCTCTGAACATCAGGTGCGTTAGCAAGTGAGGTGAGCAGTGGCCTGGCTTCAGCCAGTCTGCCGGTTTGGATAAGACCTATGGCCTTGTAAAGGGTGGCTTGCTGACGTTGTTTCGGGTTGGTGAATTGCTGGGGCAACAGCGCACTGAGTGCTTCCCAATCACCAAGTTCCCATAATCTAAAGATATGGGAATAAAAAATTTCATCGCTATGCCAACTCGCTTTGTTAAATTTTATAGATTTTTTTTTTGACATTATAGTCGCAGTTTTTTGGTCATATAATTTTTAAAAACTTGCACTTAATCTAAACTATTAAACTTTGGGCAATCCTGCCAACTTTGTGCCTGCCCTTCATCATCCTTGGCAGAAAGCTGAGGCGGCTTGCCATCCACCAGCGGCCACTCAATGTTCACCGTGGCATCTTTCCATAGCAGTGAGTACTCATCGCCAGGGTTGTAGTAATCTGTACATTTGTATTGGAATTCTGCTTCTGTACTAGTTACATAAAATGCGTGGGCAAAACCCGGTGGCACCCACAGCATTTGTTTGTTGTCTTCGTTTAGCATTGCCCCCACCCACTGCCCAAAGGTGGGGCTACCTTCCCGCAGGTCTACTGCCACATCAAATACCTCACCTTGGGTAACCCGCACGAGTTTGCCCTGGGGTTTAGCATGCTGGTAATGCAAGCCACGCAAAATGCCCAGCTTAGATTTGCTATGGTTGTCTTGTACAAAGCGGTAATTACCGCAGTGTTCTTCAAATTCACTTTGGCGGAAAGTTTCCATAAAGAAGCCACGCTCGTCACCGAACACTTGTGGGGTTAGCAGCACAACATCAGGAATGGCAAGTTTTTCGTATTTCATGGTATTTAGCACTTTTAATAGTGGGCTTTTAGAAAATAGGTAGCTTTGCGTATCTAGCTAACTAGTTCTGCAAAAATTTATCTTTCAGCAGTAGTTCTTTGATGAGTTCTAGCTGGGCCTCTGCCCGTTCAAGCTCAATTGTTAGCTTATTTTGCCGCGTTTGTGTGGCTTGCACTTCGGCTTCTAGTGTCTGGTTTTTTTGCTGCTGTTCACGCAATTGCTCACGAAGGGCTTCTTGCTGCTTTGTCAGTTTATCGCGCTCTTGTTTCAGCTGAGCAGTTTCTGCTTGGTTTTTTTCTTTGGCGGCGGCCTGCTCATCACGGGCTTTCTTAAGCTGGTCGTGCTGTTGCTTCAATTCACCCAATTCGTGTTTGGCTACGTCTAACGCTTTATCTTTTTCTACATGCAATTGAGTAAGTTTTTCACGCTCTAGTTTCAGCTGAGCAGTTTCTGTTTGGGCTTTTTCTTTACAGGCGGCTTGCTCATCGCGGGCTTTTTTAAACTGATCACGCTGTTGCTGCAGTTCATCCAGTTCTTGTTTCGCAGTATCTAACGCTTTGGCCTGTTCCGCGTGCTGCTGGGCGAGCTTTTCGCGCTCTTGTTTCAGCTGGGTGTTTTCTGCCTGAGCTTTTTCTTTGGCGACGGCCTGCTCATCGCGGGCTTTTTTAAGCTGATCGCGCTGTTGCTTTAGTTCACCTAGTTCGTGTTTCGCGGTGTCTAACGCTTTGGCCTGTTCCGCGTGCTGGTGAGCAAGCTTTTCGCGCGCTTGTTTCAGCTGAGTGGCTTCTTCCTGGGCTGTTTCTTTAGCGGCGGTCTGCTCATCACGGGCTTTTTTAAGCTGATCTTGCTGTTGCTTCAGTTCACCCAGTTCGTGTTTAGCAGCATCTAACGCTTTGGTTTGTTCTGTGTGCTGCTGTTCTAGCTTGGCTGCTTTATGTTGAAGCCGCTGATGTGCGTGGTAAAGCGGGTTACGTTTACACTCTACCAACAGAAAATCAGGGTCATCTGCTTGCGTATTAACCACTTCAAAGCCTAGCTGCTCACAGGTTGCGAGTAGCTCTGTTTGCGTTGGCATCTCCGCGTATAAGCTTTCTGGGCTGGTGCGCAGCCATAGCTTTTTAAGCGCATGCAGTTGGCCTTGCGCTTCCAAGGCATGTAACAGCGG
>Ga0209349_1000468_pt1 | contig 21077 bp, 20 predicted proteins | sample ETNvirnome_2_130_FD_184067 | JGI IMG/M metagenome (GOLD analysis project Ga0209349, IMG submission 184067) | Marine viral communities from the Pacific Ocean - ETNP_2_130 (SPAdes) (version 2) | ecosystem: Environmental > Aquatic > Marine > Oceanic | place: Pacific Ocean | collected 2013-06-22
GCGCGCGTTTCAAAATAAAGTATTCACAAAAGCTGACCGAATCAACAGATTGTTGAATGAGGTTTTAAGCGATGACTAAAAAATGGTCTAGCTTTAAAGAACAACAGCTTCTCACGGAAAACTTCCGTAATTGGTTGTCTGAAGATGACAAACAGTTGGATGAACTGAATCTTTTTCTAGAGCAGCGCGCCGTTGAAAAATTAAGAAAAATTAATGAGCCTCAAATGTTAAAGGAGATGGACATTGACATTGGGGGTGTCGTTCGGATCAAAACTGAGTTTATGAAGTGGGCCACGATTGCTGGGATTTCTAGTGCCGCCATGGCCACCGCGATCCAGATATCCGCCATGCATGCTGGCTGGGAAGGTGTAGCTATAGTTTTTATGGGTTTGGTTAGTAATCCAGTTATAGTCGCCATTGGGGGTTTGGCATTTCTAACAGCATATATGAAATCTCCATTTATTCGAAAGATAGTTAACTGGATCTTTAAAAAAATACTCCCAGACGTTACGAGTAAAATTGCTGCTGGCGTCGAAGCACTTATTAATAAAATGGTGGAAGCGGCAGGCGGCGAGTTAACAAGAGAGAATGCAATCGAACTCTATGGGATGATTGTAAAACACATTATTAAAGATAAAGAATTTCGCGATAAATTAAAAAATCTTGCGTTGGCATTCGTACGGGGCGGCGAAAGAAGCAAAGAAAGAATAGCTTTACTTAGCTCAGAATTGGATGATTTAGTTGAACGTTTGATTAAAGATATTATGGGTGTATCCGAAGAAGAAGAAATGGCTTCTGTGGTTGGCGTCGAAGACAACAAACCTGAAGAAGCGCTTCCCCTTGCAGCACAGTGAGATTTAAACGATGAGTAAAAAATGGTCTAGCTTTGCAAAAGACAAGCTAATAATGGAAGCTTGGAGGAATCATATTAATGAGGAACCTCAACAAGTAGACGAACTATTCGGCCAAAGTCGTAAAGATAAGTGGGAAAAGATCGCGACCGGTGAGACGGGAGGTGGTGGCCAAGACGAATATCCTGCGACCGAGGTGACTACATTATTACAGACACTACGACAGATCAATCAGCGACTCGGCGGCAATAAAGAAGACGAAGCTAAAATTCAAGATGAACTGCAAAAATTAATTATTAGTCAAGAGTTTATTATTAAAGAACAAGGAGGTCCCCTCGTCCTCGGCCGACCCCTGCAATTAGATTTGACCAACTTTCCCACCCTTACCACCTTATGGCAGACCGCACAACAGCAACCTCAAATATTTAAGGTATTGCAAGACGCTTTCACTCGCGCAGGGTTTACAGGAGAACCTGCTGCTGCGACCCCAGGAACCGGCGCCCACGTCCCACCCCCAGCAGCACCCACAGCACCGCCTCCCCCAGCAGCACCCACAGCGCAGCCTCAGCCCGGAGAGACAACTCCGCAGCCGGGAGAGACTGAGGGCCCCCCTGGTACAGAAGAGCCGGCTACCCCCCCACCGCCAGTTGGCGCGGGAGGCCCTAGTGCTGAGCCGGGCCCCGACCATTGGACGAGACAATTAGCAAATGCCGCCAATTTAGAAGAATTTGGCGCAATGTATGAAAGAATCAGACAAGCAATAGGAAATGAGCGCCTTTTCTCGTGGGAAAAAATTATGGCCGACCTCGATGCTGGTATGGATGCCTCCGAAGCGTCCAACATGATATCATCATTTAAAGTGCCGCGCGATGAGAATAACGCAACACCCCACCAACTCAAATTTATAGAATTAGCACAAGCATATAAGGGCGCCGGCGAAGTGCCGGCTGCTGCCGAAGAAGAAGCCGCCCCCGGAGAACCCGAAGAAGAAGCTGCTGCTTCTGACGACGAAGCAGAAGAAAAGGAGAAAGAAGCAAAAAAATATGGCCATGTCTTGTCCTCCATGGCCATGCGCGCCCTGAAGAAGGATTTTTCCAGGCAATATGGAACATTCGAGAGGGCGTACGCCGAGAAATATCCAAACAATAATTTCGAAGACGATTTAAACGAGTTTATTAACATATTGGGTTCGATTAAACAGTTCAGGAGAGTGCCGGCCCCGAGCAGGCCTGAGGGTGTTCGACCCCGAAATCCTGTGACAGAAGCGCGCACCCCCGACCAACTAGTCGATGGAGGGAAAGGCCTAGGCATCGACCCGGCCGCAAAAGGCAAGGAGAGTTGGGTTATTGTGAGGAATTTATTGAGACAGGCTCAGCAGGCCCCAGGTCCATCCGGCAAAGCCCGAGATAACGCTACGAATAGAATATTACAAGTTGCCACCGAATCTGTCCCTGGCCCCGCATTCTTTAAAAGTATCTATGACTCTGTTTTAGAGCTAGGCAAAGAAGCCGAGCCGGCCGGCACCAAGGGACGCACGCCCGCGGGGCGCCTCGGACCCGAGGCGGGTCTGGGCAGCGGCAAGAGCAAGGAGGCCTTCTTTGGCCCCTCCGGGGTGGGGGCCGGCAAAGAAGGCCTCCCTGGCGGCATCGATGAAAAACAACAGCTTCAAGAACAAATGCATCGATGGCAACAGTTAGCAGGAATTATTAAAGGGTGAGAAATGAAGAAGTCAGATTTAAAGCAATTAATCAAACCATTAGTTAAAGAGTGTATTCACGAGGTTCTCATAGAAGAGGGCCTCTTGTCTAATGTAGTAGCCGAAGTGGCGAGAGGGTTACAGGGCAATCTTGTTGTTGAAACTCAACAAAAACCACCCCCACGTCTATTTAATGAAGATTCGCAAATGAAGCGCAAGGCAAATGATTCGAGAACCAAAATGAACGAACATCGCCAAAAACTAATGGATGCCGTTGGAAAAGATGCATATGGCGGTATCGATCTGTTTGAAGGTACCCAACCAATGACCTCTGCAGAACCCCAAGCAGGGCAGCCCGATCTGGGGAACCCTAGTGATCCCGGTGTTGATTTAAGCTCCATTCTCGGAAATGCGTCAGAAATCTGGCAGTCAATAAAGTAGGTGTAAAATGAAGAAAGGTGTGAACGCATCTGTTAGTTTAAAGCAGTGTCGCGGCAATGTTGAGAAGATGATTCGGAGATTTACCAAAAAGGTAAAGAAAGAGAGAATCATTGAAGAGTATAAAGAGAAGCGTTATTATAAAAAACCCTCTGTGGCGAAAAAAGAAAAGCGCATCCGCGCTGAACGGCGCCGTAGAAAAGAAGAACGAAAGCGCGCAAGAGCACAAGAAAATCGCGATAGAAAAAAGTATTGACTATTTATTGTGAAAGTAAATAATTTAGGAGTTTATAATGCCAGCAGATTCATGGAAATTAGCCCCGGGCTTAAACCAAGTTGGTGCATATCAAGTCAGCGGAAGGCCATTTGCATCGGGGTCATGCCTAGCCCCCGCTAGTGGAAGCACGTCGCTCGTGGTGCGTTTTCCGTGTGTAACCAAATGGGTGCAAATTGAACCCAATCGAGCCGAATTGGGCAACTCGCTGCGGGTCGCATTTAGCGAAAACGGTCTGCATGATAAGGGAGGCCATAACTTTCGAGTGCATGCAAGTTCAAGTTTGCGTGGACCTCTCGACCTGAAGGTGAGCGAATTATGGTTTATGGGCGATCTAAACAGCGAAGGTACCTTTACTTTTGACATCGTCGCAGGTTTAACAGGTATTCCGGCTGCGCGCACGTCAACAGCTACAAGCGCATCTGTCAACGGTCTAACTACGATTAATGGAGTCGTTGAAGCAGGCGGCAACAACTGGTCAGGATCTATAGGAGTAGGTTAATATGGCCAAATTTGGTTGGGCATATATTGACTGCTCGGATGTAACGCCGGGATCGGGCTCGCACGGACCCCCCTATTCTCTGCAGTTTGTTACGGAATCGGGAGGAGCCACTACTGGCTCGGCCCTATTAACTTACTACACGGCATCTTATTCTGAGTATTTGCCAAGTACGGTAATTCTCTCCGGCAACCTCATTGTAACTGGTGGCATTAGTGCCAGCTATTATCACATTGAAGACATCGCAATTATCGATGCGACTGGTTCAACTTACTTTGGCGATGATCAAACAGACATCCACGCTAGAACCGGTAGCTTGGAAATGTATAGTGATAGTGCCCTTGTATTTAAAGTAGATGCCCTGACCTCGGCCGTGGGGATTAGTACAACACCCGCAGCGCCACTTCACATATATAAAGCAGCAACTACGTCCGTCGAGACGGTAGAAATGATGAGGCTTCAAGTAGCAGACGAAGGCGTTGACATGGAAATTGGTTCCGGACCCGGAATTGATTTCTATGTTGGAGAAACTGGTGGTTCTAATTACGGCGGCACAGTGGCGGTTGTTAGAGAAGAAGCTGCCGATGCTGACTCTTCCGCTGCTATGGCTTTTCATACTGCGGAGGATGATCAGACACCGGCAGCCGCTCGCGAAAAAATGCGAATTACCAGTACTGGCAAAGTCGGCATCAATACGACTGGGCCCACCCACTTGCTAACGGTTGACGGCACCATTTCCGGTTCTGGACAAACAACTTTTGGCGCCAACATGCTTATGAGCGGCGATCAGTATGTCGGAGGTGATTTGGATGTGAGTGGAACTGTTACATTTGCGGGCACCACGATTACACTGGCAGGCGTGGCGGCCGGCACTGATGATACGGTGTTAGTATATAATGGCTCAACCATTGTTACGGATGAGATTGATAATCGCGTTTGGGGCAATACCCTGGTAGATGCCACTAATGGCACAGACAATGAAATAGCTATTTTCACTGATGCCAATTCGGTTGAAGGTGATACTAATTTAACTTGGGATGGTTCCCAGTTGACTATTGGGGGCGCCATCTCTGGTTCTGGACAAACGACCCTCGGAGCCAACATGCTCATAAGTGGCGATCAGTATGGTGGCGGGACTTTAAATGTGACGGGCGCTGTAACCTTCGCTGGTCCTGCTAGCGGATCTGCTGCGGGCCCGGGAAGTTATTTATCTGTCACCCCCGCAGGGCTATTAGTACTTGATGAGCCCCATGTTGGCATTTTGCCTCTTACTGTGGAAACTCGTGGCGATGGTGACACTATCAGCGCCGCAACTGGTTTCTGCGTTGTTACAGCGGGCAACTCGACTGTTACCTTATCTTCCCCTACTGCCGGAAAAGAACTTGCTGTAAAACTATCGGCTAGTGTTGGGTATGTTACTTTGAATGCCGCCGGCGGGACCACGGTGGAAAATGGTAATAGCATTCTTCTTGAATCTACTGGATCGGCTGTACAGCTGATTGGACAAGATACTCAAAGCTGGTGGGTGGTATAATCAAAGTTTATTATAAAAGAACATAATTATAAAATGAGTGGATTATTGGCATCCCTGGTTCATAAATTGGGTCTTTTAGAATTTGATATCACTATTTACATTGAATTACTATATTATTAGGAGCTAATTTATGTCCACACTGCTAAAAGAAGCCATTGTTGACGCGAACGCATTGCGAGATGCGGCGCTTAAAAATGCGGAATCTACCATTATTGAAAAATACTCTGACGAAGTACGTACCGCATTGGATAGCTTGTTGGAACAACCTGAACTGGGGGGTGTCGATCCCATGGCGATGGAGGATCCAATGGCAATAGGCGATCCAATGGCAATGGGCGATCCAATGGCAATGGGAGATGAAGAAGCTCCTGCCGCCGAGGATGTAGCACAAGACGTTCCACTCGCCGCAGCAGATGGCGAGAAGCTTTGTCCGTGCCCCGAAGAAGGGGAAGAAGCCAAAGTGACTGTTGATTTAGACGAACTTCAAGAGGCCGTGGATGCGCTTCACCGAGAACTTGAAGAAGATTTAGACGAAGAAGTCGATCTTAGCGATCTTGATCTTGCTAACATCCTTTCCGACGATGATGAGGAAATTGAAATTGATGAAACCATTACCACAGGATCTGACGAGATTTTTGGCGCCCAAGAAGACGCGCCCCAAACTAGCGGAGGTGGCGCGCTTGCTGGAACAGCGGCCGCCGCATTGGCAGACGCCACACAAATGAAAGATGCCGCTCTAGAAGAAAACTTCGATATTCCCGATGATCTTATTGATGCCATCATGGAAAAACTTAGAGTTGATATGGGTGCTACCCTATCCGGCTGGGCCGGCCGCTCTTCTTACGATGTTAAGTGGGAGATGGAAAAGGAAATGGCTCATCGTCGTGGCACTAAAGAACAAGAAGAAATAGAGATTTTGAAGAAAGCTCAAGAAGAATTGGTTTTTGAGAATAACCAACTCGATGAGACAAACAAACAATACAAGCAAGCAATTACTGAGTTGAGGGAGGGTTTACAAGACGTAAACACTTCTAACGCTCGCTTGCTTTACACGAACCGTGTTTTGAGAAATACCTCCTTAAATGAGCGGCAAAAGAATAAAATTGCCGAAGCTATTTCAAGGGCTGGTTCAGTAACAGAAGCAAGGACAATATATGAAACGCTTCAAAGCGCAGTGCCGGCACACGTTAAACGTGGCCCACAATCACTGAGCGAGGCAATTAATCGTCCTTCGTCTGTTATTCGTGCGACTCGTAAAGAGTCGGCACAGCCATCTGATCCGTTTACAGATCGGATGAAAAAACTAGCAGGAATAAAATAAATACATTATAGGAGGTATTAAAAAATGTCTAGTATCGTAGAAAGGTTGACGGAAGGTATCGTCAATCGTGATATGCGCGCCGAAGGTAGCGCATTGTTAAATAAGTGGGAGAAGACCGGTCTTTTGGAAGGGATTGGTAATGAGCGTTCCCGCCAAAGTATGGCTCGTTTGCTTGAAAACCAAGCCAAAGAGCTTCTCCGTGAGTCCAGCGCAATGGCCAGTGGTGATGTCGAAGGTTTTGCGGCCGTCGCATTCCCCATCGTTCGTCGTGTTTTTGCAGGTCTGATCGCCAACGATCTCGTTAGTGTTCAGCCGATGAGTTTGCCAAGCGGACTTATCTTCTTCCTGGATTTCACCACTTCCACAAATGGTGCGGGTCTTCCCCGTTTGGGCTACGGTTCAACGGAAGAGTCGCTCTACGGTGGCGGCCGCGTCGGTTCACAGATCACCGGCGGTGTGGATCTTACCGGTAGTTTTGCTGAGGCTGGTCCTTATGCTCTAAACAACGGTTACGCTTCACCGACTGGGTCAACTGGGCAAATCGCGTTGGGGGTGAGCACAATCTTGATTGCTTCTGGCGTTGTTGGTGCTCAGCCGGGCCAAGGATCAAGCCCCCTTACGGCTGTCAACCAGGCAAAGCTTGATTCGCTTTGTCAGTATGACGTGGATCTCTCCGGAGCGAATGTCATGGTGTGTGAGTTTACGGGTTCTGGTGTAGGGAACTTTGAGCAGTTGAATGTTGAGAACCTTATTGGAATATCGCTGGACAGAACCAACAGTGGTGCACCCGCAAATGCATTGTTATCTCTCGTTCGTCGTTGCACTCGAGTTTCTAGTGGTTCTACCACAACGGATCCTCAACGTGCCAATTACAAGTTCACGATGGCCTTTACCGGTGTATCGGGCTCGGTGCCTTTGAGCGATGGCACAACCGGGGGGTCCGCGGCAAGCATTTGTTCCGTCACTGGTACGACCAGTGATCTCCTAGCTATCACCTATCCAATTGATGATCGTCTCCAGAACGTTGGAGCGGGAGCTATTGGCGCCGTTGTCGGTGCGACTGCATGGGGTTTGGAAAACAATGCGAACATCCCCGAAATTGACATTAAGGTCGATTCCGTGGCTGTGACTGCCATGACCAAGAAGCTCAAGGCCAAGTGGACGCCAGAGTTGGGACAGGATCTGAATGCCTATCACAACCTTGACGCCGAGGTCGAGCTTACCAGCATTCTCTCTGAGCAGATTGCTCTTGAGATTGATCGTGAGATTCTAGAAGATCTCATCCAGGGCGCTAAGGCCGGAACTTATTACTGGTCCCGTTCTCCTGGTCTCTTCGTGAATCGCACAACTGGTCAAGAAATCGGTGCATCTTCGGCTGCTCCCGACTTCACTGGTACGGTCTCTGAGTGGTATGAAACTCTAGCTGAAACCATCAACGATGTGTCTGCACAGATCCATCGTAAGACTCTACGTGGTGGAGCTAACTTTGTGGTCTGCGGACCTGAGGTTGCTAACGTCCTTGAGTTCACTGCTGGTTTCCGCGCGAGCGTTACTGCAGACGATGAAACCGGTTCCATCGGTGCTGTGAAGGTTGGTTCACTGACGAAGAAGTTCGACGTCTTGGTGGATCCATACTTCCCACGTACTGTGGTTCTTGTTGGCCGTCGAGGAAGTTCTTTCCTTGAGAGCGGTTATGTATACGCACCTTATGTGCCACTACAGACCACTCCCACTATCTTTGGTCCTGAGGACTTCGTACCCCGCAAGGGTGTGATGACTCGGTACGCCAAGAAGATGGTGCGTCCCGATATGTACGGTCTTGTGATTGTGCAGGGTCTCTTAGGTCAGGCAGGCGCTACTAGTTAAAAACTAGCATAGCAAAATAAATGTAAAGCCCTCGTCATTGACGGGGGCTTTCGTTTATCTGAAACTATATACTATATATTATATAAATGCAAAGCATTTTTCATGTTATTTATAGAAAGAGGAGGAAATAAAATGAGTAGGCAATCTATAGGGAGAATCCAAGCATTAGTTAACGCTGCGGTTGCGGATTATTTGGTAAAGGCTGATATACTTCCATCCACGATGCGCGGCACCAATCTTGGATCCTCTTCTAGACGTTTTGACAATGTTTATATTGGCGACTTGCATTTGCAAAATGAGAGAGGAAACTATACTGTTGTCGAAGAGGAAGACCGGCTTACGATTAGAAACCACAAAACAGGAAAACTATATAAGTTTGTTCTAGAAGAAATAGAGGAGGAGAAGTGAGATGGCATTATATGTAAGTGGTTCAGGCGGCGCATGCGCTGGGAATCTTCGTGGCACATTAATAGGCCCAATAAAAGAGGCGCAGACCGGCAGTTTTTACAACGCCGACAGCGGATCCGCCGTGTGCACTGGTTCTATGATCATTCACACATACTCCCCCGCGAGCCCATCCGAGACGGGCGAAACCATTGGTCAAAAGCTTTTTATATGGTTGTCTGGCTCTACCGGGACTGGCGCCGGTGATGCGGACCAAGGTGGCGAGTGGGTATTCATAACCGGTTCGACAGGGTGTGTGGATCCGGTCTAAAATAAATAGCATAGCAAATAAATGTAAAGCTTCCTTCCGAAGAAGGAGGCTTTCGTTTGTCTGGACTACTTATAAATGAATCAAAAGATTCATCCCATGTTAAATGACATGATTATAAATGGAGGGTTATAAAAATGGGAAGTAAAAGAGTAGGATTGGCGAGAACTCAAGCGCTAATTCAGAATTTAAAGAGAGAGTTGACGATGGGCGGCACTAAGTTGGTGGGTGAAAAACATAAGGTAACAAGTGTAACGGCCAACACTACATTAAGCGCAGCCGATTCAGGGACACTATATGTTTTTACTGATGCTGCAGCAACTATAACATTACCAGATTCTGGTGGTGGTGGTATAATTGGAGTGACTTATAGATTTGTTTCTACTTTTCAAGGAACTGGACAAAAAGTTGTATGCACTGATACAGCTAATGAAGATATGGTTGGCGTCCTTCTGGCGGGCGACAACGACGACGACAACGCGTCCAAGGCGTGGGTTGCTTTAGTTGGAGATGCTTTTGCATCTATCAACCTGAATAGCGTTGCGCAAGGTCACCCAGGAAGCCAATTCACAGTTACAAATGTAGCTGCTGATAGATGGCTTGTTGAAGGTGTTGTGATCCAAAGTGGTGGTGCTGAAGCAACTCCGTTCGCGACGACATAATAGCTCCTTATTCAAGAATTAAAATATATCTTTATATTTCTCCCCCTCTTCGGAGGGGGTTTTCTTTTAAAAACCACGATCTGATGAATTTTTTCGCGCCCAATTTTTTGAGATTTTCGGTTTCGCGAGAATAGTACTAATTACTATACAACCAAGGAGTTCCCCATGGGAAAGAAAAGAAGAATGAAAACCAACCCAAAGTTTAGGAGGAAGCATGATACCCATCCGAGGATGAAGGCGTTGTATGGTGCCCGGGCGCCCACATCTCCCCCTTCTGTTGTTACAGAACCAGCAGAAGTGGAAGCTACTCTTAATACTGTCTTAGAGGAAGAAATAATTGAAGAAGCCCCCGAAGTTGTGGTTATTCAAGAACCTGTTCAAAAGACGATAAAGAAGGCGATTAAGCGCACTCGTTCCAAGAAGAGGAAAGCTTCAACAACTAAACGCTCTTCTTAATATATCTTCCTCACAAGAAGCCCCCAGATTCATAGGGGTTTTGTTTTAGTGATCACTAATTAAAAGGGGAGACGTATATAGATGCCGACTAACTTACAACCAAGGTCACAGACAAGCACTGTGATTTTAACAAAAACGGGATCAGCAGCCCTTGTTACGGCAGCAGTGCCGTTTGGGGTTTATACCGGTTCGCTAGAGTTTTTAACAGGTGCGAGCGCCCAGGTTGCATACGTTTATAAGAAGCTCGGCGGTGATGTTGTTGATATTGAGTTAACTCCGGCAAATGTGTATGCTGCATATGAAGAAGCAGTTTTAGAATATTCTTACATCATCAACCTTCATCAAAGTAAAAACATGCTCTCCGATGTGCTGGGGAATACCACGGGTACTTTCAATCACCGCGGCGAGTTGGAGGCCGGCACATTATCATCTAGTTTAGGGGGTGGCAGCGTCGCCCTTAAATACCCACGGTATCAGTTTGAATATGCGCGCAATGTTAGCGACGGGCTCGTATCTGCGGGGGGAATGGGAGGCACGGTGCCTCAATATTCGGCTTCATTTCAGCCAACGACGGGTGAGCAGGATTATGATTTACAAGCGATTATTTCTGCATCCTCAGCCGATGGTGTTAATGATGCGGGCACTGTCGTACCATTTAATGATAAAGTAGGCGACAAGCGTATTATAGTCACCCAAGTGTTTTATAAATCTCCACGAGCCATGTGGAGGTTCTACGGTTATTATGGCGGTATTGGTGTTGTAGGTAATTATTCAACTTATGGACAGTTCGCTGACGATGCGACATTTGAGATTATTCCAACATGGCAGAATAAAATGCAAGCTATTATGTATGAGGATTCTATTACGACAAGAACTTCTAATTATGCCTATGAAATTATCAATAACAAGTTGCGTCTTTATCCCAACCCAAGTTACTGGGATTTCGGGGGCCTTGAAAGAATTTGGGTAAGATTCTACGTCGACAATGATGCTTGGGATGAAGACGATAATTATAGGTCGGGAGTTAATGGTGTTAATAATGCCAACACAATTCCGTTTGACAATCTTCCATATAAAAACATTAATGCTATTGGAAAACAGTGGATTAGAAAGTATTGTTTGGCGTTGTGCAAAGAAATGCTCGGCCAAATTCGAGGTAAATTTAGCACATTACCCATTCCAGGGGAGAGCGTGACTCTCAACCATGCAGAATTGTTAAGCCAAGCAAAAGACGAGCAAACTGAATTGAAAGACAAACTAAGAGAACTGTTGAAAGAGATGGAATACACTGAACTAGTCAAGTTGGACGGTGAGAAAGCTAATGCAACAGTGGAGGTGCTTAAAAACTCGCCTTTGCCAATATTTGTGGGGTAATAAATGATGTCAGACGAATGGAATAAGCCAACTGCGCCCCCACCCCCTCTATTTCTTGGTGAAAAAGAGCGAGATTTAGTAAAACAGATAAATGACGAATTGATCGAGAAGGTAATCGGTCAGCAAATTCTTTACTATCCTGTTGATTTGGAAAGAACTCACTTTCATGAATTGTATGGGGAAGCGATTAAAAAAACGTTTCTACCCCCCGTTCGAGTGTTTGCGTTGGTGGAGTTTACAACGTTTGAAACAACCTACATGGAAGGTGTCGGTGTGGATAAAGTTTGGGAAATTAATGTGCATTTTCACAAACGCAGATTAGAGGAAGATCAAAACATGTACATTCGTGAAGGCGATTTTGTGTTATACGGTGAAACATATTACGAAATAGTGAAGCTAGTCCAGAACAAGCAACTATTTGGACAGGTAAGTCACATTTTTGAAATATCAGCTGTCTGTAAGAGAGCCAGGAAGGGGTTATTCGATGCTACCTGAGAATTTTGACTTTGCTATGTTGCCTGACAACAAGCCAGAGATTACATTAAAAGAATTGGGCATGCGCGCCTCGACTATTGAAAACATAGATTATGCGATTACTTCATGGTTAAAAGAAGATTTGGACCTAATGGCCACCACCAACGAAGGTTTCGTTAAAGTGCCGGTTCTTTGGCAAGTTCCCGAAAGATCGTTTCAAATCAAGAACAAAAAAGAATTAAGAGACGATTCGGGCGCCCTAAAGTTGCCCTTAATAAGTATCGAAAGAACGGGAATCACAAAAGACCCAAACAGAAAAGGATCGTTTCAAGCGCATTTATATTCCCAGGATAAAAACGGCAGAAGCGGCCGCGTTGTTATCGCCAAAAAGATAGTCCAAGATAAGACCAGAAACTTTGCATCAGTGCCTGCTATGCGAGATTTGCAGACCGGCGGTACCGAGCAACTTTATTATCCGAGAGTCAATAAAAAAGTCGTTATTAAAAGCCTCTCCATTCCAATCCCTGTATATGTGAATATCGATTACAAGATTATGATTAAAAGCGAATATCAGCAGCAAATGAACGATCTTTTGGTGCCATTTATGGCGCGAACAGGCCAAATTAATGCTTTCACCATGACCAGAAACGGCCATTTGTATGAAGCATTCATTGATCAAGGATTTACCCATTCCAATAATGTTAGCAACCTCGCCGAAGACGTGCGAATGTATTCTTCTGAGGTAACAATTAGAGTGTTGGGATATCTTATTGGGGAAAATGATAACGACGACCGCCCCATCATAAGAATTCACGAGAATGCGGTGGAGATAACTTTCCCCAACGAAGGAACAGTTCCTGAAGGTAACGACGACTTTTTTCTTTAGTTCGGCCAGTTCAGGAACTCCTTTTGAGATTAAAAATACTACTTAATTAATGATTAGGTCGCCATTTACACCTATTTTGGCAAGAGGAACACAATAATGTCAGTTAAAAGTTTTAAATTTGTATCTCCTGGAGTGTTTATCAATGAGATTGATAACTCCTTTATCCCCAGAACTCCTGAGGCAATCGGCCCCGTCGTCATCGGAAGAGCGCGCCGCGGCCTAGCGATGCAACCCCTAAAGGTTGAATCTTATTCAGATTTTGTCGAAGTGTTCGGTGATACAGTGCCCGGTATGGGAGGTGGAGATATCTCTCGCCATGGCAACTACCAATCTCCAATGTACGGAACTTATGCAGCAAAAGCGTTCCTGAATGCAAATGTTGCCCCTCTTACTTATATCCGCTTGCTAGGCCAGCAAACTACAATTGGTAATACTGCAGGCGGCGATGCTGCCGCAGGTTGGAAGACCTTAAAGAATCCGGCCGGCACCCTAACTGACAATGGAGGCGCCTACGGACTTTGGGTGTTCACATCTGGCTCAGACACGGGCGCCGTCCTAGGTACCGGTAGTCTTGCGGCCGTTTGGTACGTTAGCCAGGGTACCATCTATCTTAGTGGAGCAACTTACGGAGGATTAGTGAAGTATGGCCCGAATGGGCTGGCAAACGTTGACGCGACGGGTTCTAATAACGTCATGATTGGTACTGATGCCAATACTGACCTGTGGACGGTGGTGATTAGCGGTGCCATCGGTCAAGAAGAAAAAATTAGCTTTAGTTTAGACGACACTAAGAGTACTTTCATTCGTAAGGTTTTTAATACCAATCCGCAACTTGTAAGTGCTTCTACATTTTATACTGCCACTAGCGAATATGGTAAAAGTTATTGGCTGGGCGAAACATATGAGCAGGAATTGAGAGATCGCGGTATGACCTCTGGCGCCATTGGGTGCATGATGGCGATTGCGTCCGGTGGCGGTGTTGCAACTGGTCCACAGAATATGAAATCTCAAGCATCCATTGAAGGGGTAGCCGGATGGTTTATTGGACAAGATCTTGGCACTGCGACTGCATATGTACCTTTTAGACAACAGCGACTTTTCCGCTTGGTTGGGAGAGGCCATGGCGAGTGGCTACATAAGAATTGTAAGGTTTCGATTTCGAAGATCCGCACTTCAACCACAACCACGAATGAATATGGCACCTTCTCTGTTATTATTCGAAACATACTTGACACCGATACCAATGTTGAAGTATTAGAGCGGTATGATAATCTGACTCTTGATCCCACATCACCAGATTATATTGCGCGCCGAATTGGCGACAAATATGCACAATGGTCGACCACAGACAAGCGCCTCAAGACCTACGGTGATTATGATAACAACTCTAAGTTTGTTTATGTTGAAATGAATGCGGATGTCGATGCTGGCGCCACAGACGCGTCCCTCCTTCCGTTTGGATATTTTGGACCCCCGCGTTTCCGCAGCGTATATGATTTGACAATGACAGGCGCCTGCGCATCGGCCCCGGGCTACAGCAAAGGCGACGGCCTCACGCTATCTAGATTCTTTGTAACGGGCGGCAACGCTATCGTCGCACACACCGCATCGACCGTCGCGGGCGGCGTAGTTTATCTCTCCGGAGGCTACGGAATTGGCGACGGCTCGGTGGGTAGTTGTACTGGTTCCCTCGAGTTCCCAGTAGTGAGACTTCGTAACTCTGCCTCCGATGGCGGCCTAAGTGACGCAACTGATGCATATTTCGGAATGCAGACGACACGGACAGCAACGAGCACGAGCCCAGACGCAAGTATTTCGTCTTACCATGGCGCTCTTTACAACGATTATAGTTCGCAAGTGGGTGGCCGCCCAGCCAATGGCGGCGGTACCAACCCCACCAACCCGGCTGCCACAACTGGAGTTGAAGATTATGCCTATGTGTTTTCACTAGATGACGTCATTTTTAACGGAGACAACCTTTATTCCTATCAATCTGGCTCCCGCCTCAGAGGAACATCAGCTACCTCTGCCTCTATCTCAGATTTACTTCAGAAGGGTTATGATAGATTTACAGCGCCTTTCTTCGGTGGTTTTGACGGGTTCGATATCATGAAGCCAGATCCGCTTTATAATAATGGAATGACTGGCACTCCAACTGAAGATACGAGTTATGCTTATCATACTTATAGGCGCGCCATCGATACTATCGCAGATCCAGAAGCTGTTGATATGAACCTTTTGGCGGTTCCGGGTTTGACAAATGATAGTTTGACGAATCATATGATTAATGTTTGTGAGGAACGCGCCGACGCCATGGCCCTTATTGATCTTGGGAATGTATATATTCCCCCGCATGAGCAATATTACTCCAGCAAAGATCAGAGAATTCCTTCAACACCAACTGCAGTCGCCACAGCACTGCAAGACAGAAGGATTGATTCCAGCTATGGTACAACCTTCTATCCTTGGGTTCAAACTCGAGACGAAGAAACTGGTATAATGTTGTGGATTCCACCCAGTATTGCGATGATGGGCGTTCTGGCGAGTTCAGAAGCCGCATCTGAGATTTGGTTTGCACCTGCTGGATTTAACCGCGGTGGCCTTTCCGAAGGCGCCGCAGGCATTCCCATCACAGGAATCACCCAACGCCTCACCTCCAAGGAACGCGACACTCTTTATGAGAGTCGCATTAATCCCATTGCATCCTTCCCTTCTAATGGGCTGGTGGTTTTCGGTCAGAAGACGCTTCAAGAGCGCCAATCAGCGCTTGATAGAATTAACGTGAGAAGATTGGTTATCTACATGAAGAAGCAGATTTCTATTCTTTCCACACAAATTCTTTTTGAACAAAATGTTCAAGCAACTTGGAATCGCTTTATCGCTTTGATCGAGCCGTTCCTTGCTAACATCAAAGTTAGATTCGGTATCACAGATTACAAGCTCATTCTTGATGAGAGTACCACGACTCCAGATCTTATCGATCAGAACATTTTGTATGCAAAGATTATGATTAAGCCCGCTCGAGCCATTGAGTACATCGCCATCGACTTTGTTATCATGTCAACAGGGGCGTCATTCGAAGATTAAAGATGTGGGGGTTTTTCCCCCACCACACTATTTAAAAATAGATTATAGGAGTTCTCAAACATGCCATTCTGGTCAACAAATTTCGGTGAAGATACCACTTTAAAAGATCCAAAGAGACAATTTAGGTTTTATGTGGAGTTTTCCAATATCGCCGCACCTATTGGAGGCGCCACTTTGTGGTATGCTAAGACGGTGGCAAAGCCAAGTTTCCAGGTTGCATCTACAGAACACAATTATTTAAATCATACATTTAAGTACCCCGGAAAAGTAACTTGGCAGGATATAACCCTCACTTTGGTTGATCCGGTTGATCCCGATATGGCCGCAACTCTTTCCGATATTCTTGTACAATCCGGATACTCACCGCCCACCGATCCAACCACAGATCAGATGGGAACCATTTCAAAAGCCAAGGCCGCTGGCGCCTTGGGAACAATTATAATTACACAAATCGATTCAAATGGTGCAGAATTAGAAAAATGGACCCTGTGGAACTCTTTCATCACTGAAGTTAAGTATGGCGATTTGGCATACGGCACAGATGATTTGACAGAGATGTCACTTACCATCGCATATGACTGGGCAAGAATCCAGACGTTCGGCAACGGGTCTGTTTTGGTGGCCGGCGATGGCGATACCGAATTCTTTAACGTATAGACAAAAATAAACGAGGTGTATATTGTCACGAAATAGAGAACGCGCTGGAGGCGTTCAACAACACGATACAAGCCCCCCACCCCAAGCATTGCAAAACGAAGGTGGAGGAGGATTTTCCTTTGTTGTTCCAACGGAATTTGTGGAACTACCTTCCGAAGGTAAGTTTTACCCGCCTGGTCATCCCCTGCACGGCCAAGATAGCATTGAAATCCGTCAAATGACGGCGAAAGAAGAGGATATGCTTACATCGAGAACTCTTCTTAAAAAGGGAGTGGCGCTCGATAGGGTTATTGAGAACTTAATTGTTAATAAGAGCATTGATCCTACGTCGTTGCTTATCGGCGATAAAAATGCCATTATTGTCGCACTACGAGTGTCTGGTTATGGCAACCAATATGACACCACAGTAACATGCCCTATGTGTGGCGAGAGCCAAGATTATTCTTTTGACCTAAACACAGCCAAAGTATATAAGGGAGACGAGATCTCCAACACTGTAGAGGTGATAAACAATTCAGACGGTACGTTTAATACAGTCCTTCCCAAGACACAAGTGATAGCCACGTTTAGATTACTTACTGCTAAAGATGAAAAACATTTATTAGATGGAATAGAAGCAGATCGGCGTCAAAAGATACACGAAAGAAGCATAACGCGCCAGATTGTGCATATTGCGACTGCCGTTAATGGCGATTCTTCTGCGGAAGCTATCAACTATTTGGTGGAGAATATTCCCTCTACTGATTCTCGACATTTAAGATTGGCTTACAAACTTGTGGCTCCCAATCTTGATCTTGTACAACAGTTTGAATGCGAGATGTGCGACTGCCAACAGGAAATGGAGGTTCCGCTTAGTGCGGACTTTTTTTGGCCTGACCGATGAGTATATGGAGAACATATATGAGCAGTTCTTCTTCTTAAAGTATTCAGGCGGTTGGTCATTCTCAGAAGCTTATAACCTCCCAGTGGGATTGAGGAAGTGGTTTGTTGAGAGGTTGGTTAAACAACTGGAGAGCGAGCAAGCAGCTATCGAAAAAGCTTCCCAAGGGACCAACTCACAAACTTTAAGTTCGCACAACCAACCAACACCTCCTCCGCAAATGATGGCAAAGAATAGACAGGGTTCATAGCTCTGTCTTTTTTTGTGGGAAACTATTTACGTTTAGATGACTTATAGAGGGTTATTTAATGGCTGATGAAACTGGCAAATTAACTTTAGAAGAGGCGCAACGACTTTTAGAGCTAGACGTCGAACGCGTCGAACTAAAGAAGCAGTATCTTAAACTTAGCACCGAGGCACGCCAAGCACTGAAAGACCAAGCCGCCGCCGGCAGCGAATTGGCCGGTTATTTTAAAGCAACGGAAGATTCTATTCAGCGAGGTCTTGGATACCTGGACCAACAGTGGAAGACCCTTAAAGGATATGCGGCAGACGCCGAAATAATGTGGGAGAAGGAAGCACAGGGCTCACGTATGAAGATGGAGCGATTCCAAGCATATCGCGATGCTCAAATGAGGGCGGATGAGGCCGAACTTCGATCTTTAGAGCGAAAGTTGCAACTGGGCGAAGAGGTCAATGCGAAAAACCTAGCAGAACTGCGCGCCAAAAAGAAAATTAACGGTTTTATAAAAGCAGGCGCCGGCAACGCCAAGCAGTTGGGCGCCTCGATGGCCAATAACTTTAAAATTACAACCAAAACGCAGATTAGTACCGAAAAACTGGCCGGCAACTTTGTAAGTATACTGGGGGTAATAGCAGCAGGCCCCCCGGCAATGGGAGCTATGTTTGGGGCCCTCTCAGTTGGGCTGCTAGTTAAATTTATTGACAACGTTGTTAATTTGGCAGTTGATCTGGCCAACATGGAGAATGAGTTTCGGAAAGCTACTGGCGCCTCTCTTGAAATGGCACAGAGCATCACAACAGCTTATGAAGCAACACGATTTTATGGTGTGAGTGCCGCTGAAGCTAGTCAGGCTAGCCAGGCGCTTTATAAAACTTTTACTGATTTTACGATGATAGGCGCTGATCTCCGCGGCGAACATCAGCGCACCGCCGGTATTTTAGGAGAACTTGGTGTTTCTTACGATTCTTATGCGTCTAGCGTTCAAACAGCCACTAAGGGGCTCGGTGTAACTGCCGGCGCCGCCGACGACATGATGTTGAGTTTAACTGCTCACGCGATGGATATAGGAGTTCCTGTTGAACAGTTAACGGGCCAATTTGCGGCCATTTCTCCGGAACTGACCAAATTGGGCGCGGCCGGCAATAAGGCCTTTAAAGATTTGGCAAGAGTGGCTAAGATAACAGGTTTTGAAATACAGCAGATTCTTAACCTCACCAATAAGTTCGACACATTTGAAAGTGCCGCCGAAATGACCGGTAAGCTTAACGCTGCTTTGGGAGGCAACTTTGTAAATGCATTAGGCATGATGATGGAGACAGATCCAGTCAAGCGCTTTGAATCGATTCGCGATGCCATTGAGAGCACGGGTTTGTCTTTTGACACCATGAGCTATTATCAGCGCTTATTTTACACCGAAACGCTCGGATTGGAAGATGTATCTAAATTGGCTGCGATGATGTCGGGAGATATGGAGTCGTTGGATTCGAATATTGGAAAGACCTCTGCGGACTATAAAGAAATGGCAGAGAAAGCTCGTGCCGTGCAAAGCATTCAAGAATCTCTGCAAAATCTTTTGGTGGAAATGACTCCCATTCTAAAACCCTTGATTGCGGGGATTAGAGATGTAGTGCTTGATTTTGCCGCATGGGCCAAAGAAAACAAAGAACTGGTGCAAGGGATTGGGATGGCTGTGGCGATCTTTGGAACTTTGATGTCAGCGATTGTTTTAGCCCTCCCTATACTTAAGGTGTTGGGCTTTGTGGGAGGGATCATTGGCGCATCATTCACGGGGATGGCGGCACCCATTTTGGCGGCGGTGGCTGCTATTGGGTTGCTGGGCTTTGGCATATATAAACTTATCGGATATTTTACCAAAGACATAGGGCACTCGACTATTCTAGATGTTATAAGCAACGGAGGGGCATTTGACCAATGGGGCGAGAATCTTGAGCGGCCGGCAACAATAATGCCCCAAGTCGTCGACGCTCAGGGCGATCTTACCGAACTCACCGGCACCGCGGCAACCGGTCGCGCCGGCGCCCAAACAGGTGCGATGGCACAATTCTTCAACAGCAACCAGAACACGATTAACAATGCAGGAGGCGGTAAAACTGTAGTAAATGTGGCGCCCGTTGTTGAGATTGATGGCCAGGTAGTCGCGCGCGCCGTGGGGGAGGCAGTTTACCTCGAAGGGACTTACGAATGATGAAACAAAAGGAGATAACACATGGCTGAAGAAGATAAATTTGCGGCCCCACCCGAGTGGTCGAATGCACACGATGCCAAGCCGGCCTTTAGTGTGTCGAGATTCCAACCGGAATTGCAAAACACTTATATACCGGCAACCGATTACTATGCCGATCAAAAAGGCATGCATATTTCTTTTATGCATGTCCCCAGCAACTCCGTTGTTTCTTTTAAAGCGTTTATCACTGCATATAACGAAAACTTCATATCAAATTGGGCTCAAGAAGAAGTATATGGACGCGCCGATCCTATTTACATGTTCAAGAACACAACAAGAAAGATAACGCTTACGTTTAAAATCCCTGCAGCATCTCAGAGCGAAGCATTCGAAAATCTCGGAAGAGTCCAAAAACTAGTTCAGTTTCTTTATCCGAGTTATACGACCGTAGACGGAAACGTTTTTGCTCAAACAATTTCACAATCCCCCTTGGTGCGAATGAAAGTGCTTAACTTAGGCCAGAGTCATGTTCATGGAACGGGCGATGCTCAATCTACACAAAGTGAAATCGAAAGCGCATTCACGACAGGGGAAATTACGGAGGTGAAAGAGTCATATAAGGGGGGAATTGCAAACGCAGTCGCGGAGGTTGAAGCAGAAGCGGATTCATCTCCGCCATGGCCCTCTTATACATACAAAACAATGACTGATAAAACTTTGAGTGGAGAGCAATCTCCCAACTTTGGCCTTTTAGGAATAATAGAAAACCTCACAGTTAATCACAACCTAGAAGGCGAGGATGGTGCTTTTGAAGAAGGGCCCGGTAAAATTCTTCCAAAGCTTATAGATGTTCAGATATCCTTTGCTGCTATCCATGAGCATGTGGTGGGATGGCAAGAAGATTCTTCATTAGCGGAAGGATCTAGGTTTGCCGTGGGGGCTTTCCCCTATTCAGTCGATATGGAAGGAAGTTTGCCAACG
>Ga0209349_1000469_pt1 | contig 21009 bp, 17 predicted proteins | sample ETNvirnome_2_130_FD_184067 | JGI IMG/M metagenome (GOLD analysis project Ga0209349, IMG submission 184067) | Marine viral communities from the Pacific Ocean - ETNP_2_130 (SPAdes) (version 2) | ecosystem: Environmental > Aquatic > Marine > Oceanic | place: Pacific Ocean | collected 2013-06-22
AGCTGACCGAATTTCAGCGCGTGCTGCTTAGCGATGCAATGGACGTGCACGGCGGTAAAGCAGTGACGCTTGGCCCGCGCAACTACTTGGGTATCGGCTATAGCGCGAACCCGGTAGCCATTACCGTAGAAGGCGCGAACATTATGACCCGCAACCTGATGATCTTTGGTCAGGGCGCTATTCGCTGCCACCCTTATGTGCTGGAAGAGCTGGCTGCCAAAGATGCCAACGATGTGAAAGCCTTCGATAAGGCGTTCTTTGGTCATGCGGGCCTGATTTTCGGCAACGCGGCCCGTGCCTTCACGCTGGGCTTCGGTCTCGGCAAGCCCAGCGTGCCGTTCAGCGGTCCGGCCGCTGGTTACGCCCAGGATATCGCGCGCCTCTCTGCCGGCTTCGGCCTGTGTGCAGATGCCGCCATGGCCAGCCTCGGCTCTGAGCTGAAAAAACGCGAAATGCTTTCCGCCCGCCTGGGCGATATCCTTTCCAACCTCTACCTTGCCTCTATGGTGCTTAAGCAGTGGCATAACGGCAATAAAGTAGAAGGCGAAGAAGGCCTACTGCATTACAGCATGCAGTTCCTGCTTAACCGCGCAGAGCAGGCCTTTGTTGAGATTTTTGACAACCTGCCAAACCGTGCGCTGGGTAAAGTACTCAACGTCGTGGTCATGCCTACAGGCCGTCGCTGGAATAAGCCACATGATGACTTAGCCCGCGATATCGCACGGCGTGTCTCTACCCAAAGCGCGCTACGCAGCAAGCTGCTAACCAACACCTGGGACAAAGACGACGGTACAGAATCTAACCCGTTGGCACGCTACAACGCTCTGCTGAAAGAGTACGACCGCGCGGAGGCTATTTACCGCACGGTAAACAAAGCCTACGCCAAAGGTGAGCTGCCGCAAACGGCACTTCACCCCGAAGCACGGGTAGAAGCCGCTCTGGAAAAAGGCTTAATTAACGAAGAAGACGCCGCCTTCATGCGCACATTTGAAGCTGAAGTGCTGGAAATGCTGACCGTCGATGACTTTGCTTACGACGCGTTTGCCAACGACAAGTCGACACTGATCGACCATAACGCAGCACCTGCCAAAGCATCGCCGCAGGCAGAGACCAGCGTTAAGTAAATGGCTTTTAGCCCTCGACCAACCGGCCCACCAAGGGCCGGTTTTTTATGCCACCCGCATGTTCTAAAACGAATCAAACGAACATTATAGCCATAGGGCGTAGTGGAGACTGAGCAAACCGAGCTTCTTACTCACCCTGAAAACTCTATTTTTGAGTTCTTCTACGCCTAAAAGCGAATACAAACGGCCATCAAAAGCGTTGCAAGTTCGCAAATGATCAACTAGCCTTTCGTTAATGAAAATATCGCATGGGTTGGTTGCCACACAATAATCGGCAAATAAGTACGGCCAACCACCCTCCCTCGCGATCAGCGCACTACACAATTATCGATACCACCTATCAATAACAACGACGCTAGCGAGATCGGCATGTCCTTACATTTGCAAAATATCGACCACGTCGTCGGGGGTCAGACCCATATCAGTGGGGTTAACCTCGAACTGGAACCCGGCTCCTTTAACGTGTTGCTCGGACGCACGTTGGCGGGCAAAACCACGCTCATGCGTCTAATGGCAGGCTTAGAGCAGCCCACCCGCGGGCGTATCTTCATGGACGGCAAAGATGTCACCGGCGTTTCGGTTCGCAAACGCAACGTGTCGATGGTCTACCAACAGTTCATCAATTACCCCAGCCTGACGGTACGCGACAATATTGCTTCACCGCTGAAACTAGCCAAAACGCCTCAACAGGAAATTGATCGGCGTGTCGGCAGTATTGCTGAAATGCTGCATATCGAACATCTGCTCGACCGCTACCCCCAAGAGCTCTCAGGGGGGCAGCAGCAGCGCACCGCCATGGGCCGGGCGCTAGTCAAAGATGCCGACCTGATTCTGTTCGACGAGCCGCTGGTGAACCTGGATTACAAACTGCGCGAAGAGCTGCGTGACGAGCTGCGCGAACTCTTCAAAGCGCGCAACTGTATTGCCGTTTACGCCACTACAGAGCCCAACGAAGCGCTGGCATTAGGCGGCAATACGGCGGTACTGCATGAAGGCAAGCTACTGCAGTACGGCCCCACCGAACAGGTATACCGTGAGCCCAACGGTCGTCATAGCGCCGAGATGTTCTCCGAACCGCCGATTAATATCGTGCCCGGAAAGCTGACCGCAACGGAAATCACTTTCGACCAGTCGCTGCACTTCCCCTGCGACCCCGGCCTTCAGCGGCTCACCCCGGGCGATTACGACTTTGGCGTACGCGCCTCTCATATCACCCTCAAACCCCAGTCAGTCGACGATCTCGAGCTGCCAGTCAGGGTCGACGTCGCCGAGATAAGCGGTTCTGAAACGTTCTTACACGTGCGCCATGAGCGCTTCCCTCTGGTGCTGCATTTAGCGGGAATTCACGAGTTTCACGTCAACGATGCGATCAACGTGTACTTCCCAACGCATCAGCTCTACGCCTTCGATAAACAGGGCAGCACCGTGCACATCCCCTCTTCTGCTCAAGGGAGCGTTGCTCATGGCTGAGATTACTTTAAAAGGCTTGGCGCACAGCTATAGCAAAAGCCCTAGCAGCCATAGCGACTACGCGATTCGCCAGATGGATCACGTGTGGCACCAGGGCGGTGCTTATGCACTGCTGGGCCCGTCGGGCTGCGGTAAATCAACCCTGCTAAACATTATTTCTGGCCTGCTGGAACCCTCCGAAGGTGACGTACTGTTCGATGGTCACCGTGTGAACGAGCTGCCGCCGGAGGAGCGCAACATCGCCCAGGTGTTCCAGTTCCCGGTGATCTACGACACCATGACGGTGTACGACAACCTGGCTTTCCCGCTGCGCAACATGAACACCCCCGAGTACAAGGTCGACCCGAAAGTTCGGGAAATTGCCGATATCCTCGACCTCACGCCGCTCCTCTCCCGGAAAGCCAAAAACCTCACCGCCGATGAGAAGCAGAAAGTCTCCATGGGCCGCGGGCTAGTGCGTGACGACGTCTCTGCCATCCTATTTGACGAACCCCTCACGGTGATCGACCCGCAGCTCAAGTGGAAGCTGCGCCGTAAGCTCAAAGAGATCCATGAGCGCTTCAATATCACCATGATCTACGTCACCCACGACCAGCTTGAGGCGTCTACTTTCGCTGACAAAATTGCGGTGATGTACGACGGTCAGGTGGTGCAGTTCGGCACGCCTCGTGAACTGTTCGAAAAACCGGCGCATACCTTCGTGGGGTACTTCATTGGCAGCCCGGGCATGAACTTTATGAGCGTGTCTCACCAAGCGGGCAAAGTAATGTTTGGCGAGCTGCCGCTACCGGTGAATGAGGCCGTTAGCCGCAGCGTGGCCGCCGCAGGCTCCAGCAATATCAAGCTTGGCATTCGCCCGGAGTTCATTACGGTCAGCAACTCGCCGGAGCCAAACAGCGTACCGGTTGAAGTGGTTAACCTGCAGGACTTGGGGACCTACTCGCTGCTGAGCTTTACCTTGAACGGCCAGTTGTTCAAAGCGCGCCTGCCTGAAGGTCACGCGCCGGTAGGTGACGCTGCTCATGCAGTGTTTTCCGATCAGCACATCGCGCTCTACGTCGATGAATACCTAGTGGAGATCGGCCATGAATAATAAAGTACTCAATAACCGCGCATGGCTGCTGGTCCTTCCCATGCTGGTGCTGGTGGCTTTTTCGGCCATCATCCCCTTGATGACCGTGGTCAACTACTCGGTACAGGACGTGCTCGGCCCTAATGCCCGATTCTTCACCGGCACCGAATGGTTTCATAGCATCTTGAACGACTCGGCGCTTCGCGACGCCTTCGTGCGTCAGATTCTTTTTTCTCTGACCATTTTGGCCATCCAGGTGCCGCTCGGCATTGGCATTGCCCTGATTATGCCTAAGCGCGGCTGGCAGGCCTCTGCCGTACTGATCTTGATTACCCTGCCGCTTCTGATCCCATGGAACGTGGTGGGCAGTATTTGGCAAATCTTCACCCGTGGCGATATTGGCCTCATGGGTTACGGTCTGCGGGAGCTAGGGATCAACTACAACATTACCCGTAATTCGGGCGATGCCTGGGCAACCATTATCTTGATGGACGTTTGGCACTGGACTCCGCTGGTGGCCATGCTCTGCTACAGCGGCCTGCGTTCGATCCCCGAGGCTTACTACCAAGCAGCACGTATCGATCGTGCCTCCAAGTGGGCGATCTTCCGCTACATCCAACTGCCCAAACTCACCAACGTTCTGGTCATTGCGGTGCTGCTGCGCTTTATGCACTCATTCATGATCTACGCCGAGCCCTTCGTACTAACTGGCGGCGGCCCGGGTAGCTCCACCACCTTCCTGAGCCAGTCACTCGCGACTATGGCTATCGGCCAGCAGGATCTGGGGCCCTCTGCCGCGTTCTCGATCATCTACTTCCTGGTTATTTTGCTCGTGAGCTGGGTGTTCTACACCACCATCATGCACATGCAAAAAGATAAGAACCCGCACGGGGGAGCATGATATGTACCGCTTAGATAACGCCCAGCAGGGCGAGAAGTACAACACCATATTTAGCAGAACCACCCCGGCACAGCGGCGTAAACGCAATGCGCGCAGCCGCTTTCGCGCGCGGTTTCTGCTGGGGCTGTACCTGTTCCTGATGATCCTGCCAATTTATTGGCTGATTAATATGTCGCTACAGACCAACAGCGAGATTCTGGGCTCCATGACGCTGTGGCCCCAAAACCTGACGTTCGATAACTACATCGGTATTTTCACTAACTCCAGCTGGTACATGGGCTATGTGAATTCAATGCTGTATGTAGCGCTCAACATGTTAATCACGATTTGTGTGGCGCTGCCTGCCGCCTATGCGTTCAGCCGCTACCGTTTCATTGGCGACAAACACCTGTTCTTCTGGCTGCTCACCAACTTAATGGCACCGCCTGCGGTGTTTCTGCTGCCCTACTTCCAGCTCTACTACTCGGTAGGCTTGTTCGATACCCACATTGCCGTGGCCCTGGCCCACTGCCTGTTTAATATTCCGTTAGCCATCTGGATTCTGGAAGGCTTCATGAGCAGCGTGCCAAAAGAGATTGATGAGACAGCCTATATCGACGGTTACAGCTTTCCGCGCTTCTTCATCAAGATTTTCATTCCTATGATCCGCTCCGGTATCGGCGTCACGCTGTTCTTCCTGTTTATGTTCTCGTGGGTAGAGCTGCTGTTGGCACGCACGCTGACCGCCACCGACGCTCAACCGATCGGCATGATCATGACGCGGACCTCCACCGCATCGGGCATTGACTGGGGCACGCTTGCCGCCGCTGGTGTACTCACCATCGTGCCGGGCATTTTGGTGGTGTACTTCGTTCGCAACCATATCGCCAAGGGCTTTGCCCTGGGCCGCACCTAAGGAGCACCGTTATGTCTTGGATGGTATGGACGACACCGACTGCCATTTTCTTTTCATCCATTGCAGCGATGCTAGCAGGGATGACGCTGTGGGAGATCTTATCCCCCACCGTCGAACGCAAGGGGTTTCTACCCATTAGCACCACCCGCGGCGACCGGCTGTTCATCGGCCTGCTCTCCGCCGCGTTTATTCACCTGGGGGTGATTGGCTTCACAACGCTATCCATTTGGATAGCGCTGGCACTATCAGCGGTATGGCTGCTGGTGTTGATGCGCTGGGGCTAGGCCGACGGCTTTCTCAGCGGATGTACGGCGGTATCAAGGACGCTCACGTCATCAAGGAAGAGCACAACAAAACGAGGTCAACATGCGTAATAATAAGTTCAAACTCACTACCCTCGCCGCTAGCCTAATGCTCGCCTCGGGGAGCCTAATGGCAGACGACCACGACGCACGGGCAATCGCCGAGCGTTTGGTGGACGAGCACTTCCAAGACTCGACGCTCAGCCGTGAAGAGCAGATCGAAGAGCTACTCTGGTTCGCCAAGGCTGCCGAACCCTTCCGCGGTATGGATATACAGACCGTAGCCGAAGGCCTGACCACGCACGTGTATGAAAGCGAAGTGCTCGCTCCCGCGTTTAGCGAGCTGACCGGCATCAACCTGACCCATAACATCATCGGCGAAGGTGACGTGGTCGACACCATGCAGAACCAGATGCAGTCGGGCAACAGCATCTACGACGGCTTCGTCAACGACACCGACTCCATCGGCACGCATATTCGCTACGGCACCACCATCAACCTAACCCAAGCCATGGAGAACGAGTGGGCAGACTATACCCTGCCGACGCTGGACCTGGACGATTTCATCGGCCTGCAGTACGGCACCGGCCCGGATGGCAGTCTCTATCAACTGCCCACCCAGCAGTTCGCCAACCTGTACTGGTTCCGCTATGACTGGTTCCAGCGTGAAGACTTGCAAGAGCAGTTCCGTGACATTTACGGCTACGATTTAGGCGTGCCCACCAACTGGACCGCTTATGAAGATATCGCCGAATTCTTTACCGAGCATGTCGGTGAGATCGACGGTACTAAGGTCTACGGTCACATGGACTACGGCCGCCGCGACCCCTCTTTGGGTTGGCGCTTCCACGACTCCTGGCTCTCCATGGCAGGTATGGGCAGCCCCGGCGTACCGTCCGGTAACCCGGTGGATGACTGGGGTATTCGTGTCAACGAAGAGAGCCAGCCGGTCGGCGCAAGCGTAAGCCGCGGTGGCGCGACCAACTCACCTGCTTCCGTCTTCGCCATGCAGAAAGCCGTGGATTGGCTGCGTGATTTCGCACCGCCCGAAGCCCAGGGCATGACCTTTGGTGAAGCTGGCCCCGTGCCCGCCCAGGGCCATATCGCTCAGCAGATCTTCTGGTACACCGCCTTCACCGCTGACATGACCGACCCGTCTGTTGCCGTCACCGACGACGAAGGTAACCCGCTGTGGCGCATGGCACCCTCTCCCACTGGCCCCTACTGGGAAGAGGGCATGAAGGTGGGTTATCAGGACGTAGGTGCCTGGACCTTCTTCGATTCTACGCCTGAAGATCGCCGCACGGCCGCTTGGCTGTTTGCCCAGTTCACCGTGGCGAAAACCACCTCGCTGGAAAAACTGATGGCGGGCCTAACGCCAATTCGCGAGTCGGATATCTTCTCCGAGCAGATGACCGAAATGGCACCCCGACTGGGCGGCCTGGTGGAGTTCTACCGCAGCCCCAACGAGTCTAACTGGACGCCTACCGGCACCAACGTACCGGACTACCCACGCATGGCACCGCTGTGGTGGCAGAACCTGGCACCGGTGATGAGTGGTGAAGTCACGCCCCAAGAAGGCCTCGACAAGCTCGCCGCCGACATGGACAACACCATGAACCGCTTGGCACGGGCCAACGTCTTCGACAGCTATGCCCCGGTGCTGAACGAAGAACGCGACCCGCAGTACTGGCTTGACCAGGAAGGCGCCCCCAAAGCGAAGCTGGATAACGAGATGCCGCAAGGCACCACCGTTCCTTACGATGAAATGATGGAAGCATGGATGGCGGCCGGCACCCGCTAAGACCTATAGGGCGGGCGCCAGCCCGCCCCTTTTCCGTGGTGTCATCAGCGGCGGGCATTGTTGCCCTCTCCACTCGTTGAGACCGCAACCGACACGGGGCTTTTTCTTAATTAATTGGAACCGCTATGAAACTGCGTAACCGTAATGTCGAGAAATTGCACACTGATGACTTTGACGCACTGATTATCGGTGGCGGCATCAATGGTGCAGCAACCGCCGCTGCTCTTGCGGGCAAAGGTGCTAAAGTAGCCCTAATCGACCGTGGCGACTTTGCCGGCAGTACCAGCATGCACTCCTCGAACCTGGTTTGGGGCGGCATCAAATACATGGAAAGCAAAGACTTTGCGCTGGTACGTAAGCTCTGCAAAAGCCGCAACCACTTAATCAAAAGCTACCCGTCTACCGTTCAAGAAATTCGTTTCCTTACCACGATTACCAAAGGTTTCCGCCACTCTCCGCGCTATTTGTGGGCGGGCACCTGGCTTTATTGGCTGATGGGCAACGGCTTCACCAAGTTACCGCGCTTGCTCTCGCCTAAAAAGATCAAGCAAGAAGAACCGATTATTGATATCAACGGTGCCGTTGGCGGGTTCGAGTACTCAGATGCTTACCTGCATGATAACGACGCTCGCTTCGTGTTCAACTTCGTACGCCATGCCCTTAACTACGGTGCCGTGGCGGCCAACTACGTCGAATCGTTGGGGGCCGAACGCGAAGGCGATACCTGGGTGACCAAAGCCCGCAACGTAATGGATGGCAGTATCTTCAATATTCGTTCCAAAGTGTTGATCAACGCCGCTGGCCCCTGGGTCGACCAGCACAATGCCCTGACGGGGCAAAAAACGTCCCACCAGCACCTCTACTCGAAAGGCATTCACTTGATTGTGCCGCAGTTAACCGACACCAAGCGGGTGCTGGCGTTCTTTGCCGATGATGGGCGGCTCTTCTTCGTCATTCCGATGGGCAACCGCACCTGTATCGGCACCACCGACACTCATATGGAGCACCCCGAGGTCGACGTCACCGCCGACGATATCGCGTTCGTTTTGGAGAACATCAACAAGCGCCTGACGCTCGACAAACCACTCACCCAAGCCGACATCATATCGACGCGCTGCGGGGTACGCCCTCTCGCCATCAAGGCTGACCAGGGCAGCGACCGCGACTTCCTGCAGCTATCGCGCAAGCATGTCATCGATACCAATCCAGAGAGTGCCCATATCAGTATCTTTGGCGGCAAGCTCACTGATTGCCTCAACGTGGGCGATGAAATTGCCGAGGAGGTAAAAGCGCTTGGCGTGGCGCTCAGCGATCCTAACTTTCACTGGTATGGCGAGCCGCCCGAGCCGGTGAAGCAGCAGTTTATGGATCAAGCCAAGCGCATGAACCTAGATGCCATGACGGCGGCTACCTCTTCAGAGCCGCTCTCCTCAAGACTATGGCGACGTTATGCAGAACAAGCGATTCCCATGCTTGAGAAAATTCGCCAAGACCCTTCTGAAGCCGATATTTTGATCGAAGGCACCGAGTACATCCGCTGTGAACTCGAGCACGCACGTGACCATGAGATGATCACGCAGTTGGAAGACTTCTTACGCCGCCGCGCCAAGGTGTCGCTGGTCGTTCACCATGAGCAGCTGCGCCAGTCACCAGGCCTAAAAGAGGCCTGTCGGGTCCTCTTTGGCGAAGAAGCAGAAGAACGATTTACCACCTACTTCAAAGAGAATCGTGATACGTCTCGGCCGTCGGTTGAAACGCTCTCTTAAACAGAAGCGAGCATTTTAAACCGTCACTCTTGCTCACATAAAAATCCCCCTGCTAACTCAATAGCAGGGGGTATTAATATCGTGAGCAAGTGTGTTAAGGCATCACTCTTCGTGTTCGACGAGCAGTTGAGAATCGCCCGCTAATACCTCATCCCATGCTTCTTCCAGCGTACAGCCTGAACGACTATCAATGGTGTCGATAACTTCGACGGCATGTTGGAGCGACTCACGATTGCTCTTCAACGCCAATACTAGCTTGGCTAAATCTTGCTTGCTGAAAGAGCTAGCGATACGGTCGGCTTGTTGGCTCAATTCGATGCAGTTCATGGTTAGTCCCTCATGGTATGGTCAGCCGCTGCTCGTTATTGTTTGATACTTCGTATGAATAATCGAGCAGCCATCTTAATTAACGACGAATGGTGACATTGCTACTCATGCTGGGCCGGGTAAGTGCCCAGTTCGGTAACTGCGAAACGGTCACAAGCGTTACAAGACCTTCGCCTTAAGCGCCCTGGTAATACGGCAGCGCCTCGGTATGTAGCAAGGATAAGTGCGACGTATCGGGATAACAAAACACCGCCCTGATCCATGACTTCACTATGGTTCACGGCTGCCATGCTCACAATGCATCATTGGCAGCAGGCTGGGTTGTAGTTTGACTACATAACACCCATAGAAGCGCTATCGATGACGTAGACTTTCAAGAAGAGAGTTAAACGACTGTTTTAAAAGGGTAGGGAAAAATCAATAGAGAAGAACTAACACGTCTTTAAAAGATAAAAAACGCCTGCTCATTAAAAACGAATGCAGTTTACTCCTAAATAACGATTTCTCTATACGACCAAGGACGATGGCTTCGTTAAAAAAACGCCATAAAAAAACGCCGCTGTGCGACAGCGGCATCTTTTATGGCGCTTCTATGGCGCTTCGCGGCGGCGTTGTTTACGTAGAGCGCACACGGGATACCGCATCCAACCAGCCCTGGTAGAGCTTTTCACGGGTCTCCTCTTCCATGGTCGGCGTAAAGCTGCGCTCGCAACGCCAGAGCTGCTCGATCTCCTCTAGCGTGTCGTACCAGCCAAGACGTAACCCTGCCAAGTAAGCCGCCCCAAGGGCCGTCGTTTCCAAAATGGTCGGACGGTCAACTTGGACATTGAGCATATCGGCCAAAAACTGCATGACCCAGCTGTTCTTCACCATACCGCCATCCACACGCAGGTTGCCCGGCGCAGCCTCCATATCATCGTTCATACAGTGCTGCAGGTCGCGGGTTTGGTAACACACCGCCTGCAGCCCCGCCGCAACGATTTCGGCGATGCCAGTGTCACGCGTCAGGCCAAAAATAGCGCCACGGGCCTTAGGGTCCCAGTGGGGCGCGCCTAGCCCGGTAAAGGCTGGCACCAAATAAACGCTGTGGCCGCTGCGGGTTTTCTGGGCCAGCGCTTCGGTTTCAGAAGCATCGGCAAACAGATTCAGACCATCTCGTAGCCACTGCACCGTGGCGCCTGCTACGAAAATACTCCCCTCCATGGCGTAAGTAGGTTTGCCGTTGATACGGTAGCCAATGGTGGTCAGCAGGCGATTACGCGATACCGAGGCCGTTTCCCCGGTATTCACGATCATGAAACAGCCGGTGCCGTAAGTGCTTTTACCCATACCGGGTTTAAAGCACGCCTGCCCGACCAGCGCCGCCTGTTGATCACCCGCGACGCCTGCAATCGGCAGCGGCGCGCCCAGCCAGTGGGCCTCGACCGTGCCAAAATCATCGCTGGAATCGTTCACCTCGGGGAGCATATTGGCGGGCACATCAAATAGCGCCAGCAGCTCCTCGTCCCAAGTTTGGTCATGAATGTTGAACAGCGCCGTGCGCGAGGCATTGGTGGCATCGGTCACGTGACGTTTACCATCGGTCAAACGCCACATCAAAAAGCTATCGACGGTGCCGAACGCCAGCTCGCCCCGGGCAGCACGCTCGCGGGCGCCCTCGACGCAATCGAGAATCCAGGCCAGTTTGGTGGCGGAAAAGTAAGGGTCGATCAATAGTCCAGTTTTCGACTGTACTAACTCAGTATGCCCCTCGTCGCGTAGCGCCTGACAGCGCTCGGAGGTGCGACGATCTTGCCAAACGATGGCGTTGTATAGCGGCTTGCCTGTGGCGCGATCCCACACCACCGTGGTCTCACGCTGGTTGGTAATGCCGACCCCATCCACTTGTTCGGGGGTTATCTGGGCTTTGCTGAGCACTTCCCGGCAGGTCGCGATCACCGATTCCCAGATATCTTCCGGGTCGTGTTCGATCCACCCATCTTGCGGAAAGTGTTGAGGAAACTCTTGCTGGGCAACTGCCGCTATTTGGCCTTGGCGGTCAAACAGAATCGCGCGGGAGCTGGTCGTGCCTTGATCGATGGCGAGAATAAAGGAGGACATAGCGCATTCACTTTGTTGTAGGTTCTTTCGATTTTGTCTGTTTTGTTTCGTTTTATTATCATTCAAGGCTACTCCAGGCGTATGGAATGCTCAAGTATGAAACTCTGCCACCTTAGCCAAAGCACCCCTAAGCGCTGTTGTAGCAGGCGCTAAGCAATGTGCAGCGCTACATCGTGTTGGGTGAGCAGCCGTTGAATCGCCTCGGGGGGCTTACGATCGGTAAACAGCGCATCCAGTTGGGAAATGTTACCTTGGCGCACCACCGGATTACGGTGGAATTTCGAGTAGTCTGCGGCTAAATACACCCTTCGCGAATTGGCAATGATCGCCTGGGCAACGCGTACCTCTTGGTAGTCAAACTCCAGAAGCGAGCCATCCTCGTCGATGCCACTGATCCCGATGATTCCATAATCCACTTTGAACTGATTGATGAAGTCGATGGTGGCTTCGCCGATGATCCCGCCATCACGGGAGCGCACTTGACCGCCCGCGATGATCACCGTGAAGTCCTCTTTGTGTTGCAGAATCGCCGCCACATTCAGGTTGTTGGTAATGATCTCCAAGCCTTGGTGCTCCAGTAGCGCTTGGGCGATCATTTCATTGCTGGTCCCGATATTGATGAACAGAGAGGCATGATGGGGTATATGCTGTGCCAAGCAGCGGGCAATGCGCTCTTTCTCTTCGAGGTGTAACGTTTTGCGGGTGCTGTAAGCCGTATTGACCGTACTTGACTCGACCCCGACACCACCATGTACGCGGCGCACGCGACCTTCGTTGGCCAGAGTGTTCAAGTCTCGACGAATGGTTTGTGGCGTGACCGCGAAGTGTTCGGTGAGCTGTTCGATACTCATATAGCCGTGCTGGCGAACCAGTTCGACAATGGCATCCTGGCGATACTGTTGATTCATAAGCCCGGCCTGTTCGATATTTATTGGTCTATGTGCGTTATAGATTAGCAAAATTTTCGGAATCTAATAGCGCGAACATTCGAACAGGCCAAGTGCTGCCGTTACCCTAGGGCTATGTCAGAGCGGCCACACCCATAAAATCGCCGGAATGGCAGCGGCCATCACCACAAGCGAAAGCGGCAGCCCCAGTTTCCAGTAATCTCCAAACCGGTAACCCCCCGGGCCCAGCACCAGGGTATTCGATTGGTGTCCAATCGGGGTTAAAAACGCACAGGAGGCGCTGACGGCTACCACCATCAAAAACGGGTCCAGCGAGGCATCGAAGCCGTTGGCGAGGCTCGCCGCAATGGGTGCCATAAGGAGAGCTGCGGCCGCATTGTTGACTACGTTAGAGAGCAGCATAGAGAGCAGAAATAGCCCCACCAAGGACACGACAATCGGCCACTCTACGCCAAACCGCAGCAGCGCATCGGCAATGATATCAGCACCGCCACTGGTCTCCAGCGCTTCACCCACCGGCAACATGGCGGCAAGCAGCACAATCACCGGGCCATCAATGGCTTGGTAGCCATCCCGCAAGGGCAGCACGCCAATCAGCAGCGACACCAGCGCCGCCGTGCTCATCGCAACGGCGGCAGGCAACAAGTCAAACATCATCGCCGCAATGGCTAGCGCAAAAATGCCCACCGATACCGCCAGTTTGCGCGGCTGCCCCAAATGCAGTTCTCGGTTAGCCAGCGGCAGGCAGCCCAGGGTTGATAAACTATCGGCGATTTCGTTTTCGCTCCCCTGCAGTAACAAGACGTCACCGGTTTGGAAACGAATGTCGCGCAGGCGCTGCTTCAGGCGGCCACCATCACGGGCCACGGCCACTAAGTGCAAGCCAAACTGATGGTTAAGGCGCAGCTGTCGCACGCTGCGATTAATCATCATCGAATCATTACGAACAACAGCTTCAATGAGCTGTAGGCCTTCGGTATCGACCGGCTGACGTTCATCGCTCTTCTCCGCGTCCACGCGCTGCTCCTGCCCGTCCTCTGGCTCTTCAGGTTCGGCAATGGCGCTAAGGCCCACTTTGTCCTCCAGCAGCTTCAGCTCATCGGGGCCGGCTTCCAGCAGCAGGATGTCACCCTCACGAAGCACGCCGTGAAACTGGTAGCCCGCCCGGCGATTATCTTCACGCACCACCGCTAAGACAGGGATGGTCTCATCCAGCTCATCGCGCAATTGTTGAAGGGTGAGCCCATTAGCTTTGGAGTCTTCAGTAACATTTAGCTCTACTAGATAGTTGGCGGTATCGAACATATCGTCTGCCGCCGCCTGCCCACTGCGTTTGGGGGTCAAGCGCCAGCCTACCAGCACAATAAATATCAGGCCAGCAAGCGCTACCACAATGCCCACCGGTGAGAAGCTAAACATGCCGAAGTTTTCACCGGTCATATTGCCCCGGTAAGCAGCAATGATGATGTTGGGTGGCGTGCCAATCAGCGTGGTTAAACCACCCAGCAGCGAACCAAACGCCAGGGGCATTAATAGCAGTGAAGGAGACGTATTGTGTTCCCGTGCAAGGCGCATCGCCACCGGCAGCAGTAGCGCCAGCGCCCCCACGTTATTCATCACACCGGAAAGCACGACCACCGTGCCCACCAGGACCAGAAGCTGTAGCAGCAGGCGCTCGCCCACCTTTAGCACCTGATTGGCGATGACATCGACCACGCCGGAGCGTTCAAACCCACGGCTCAACACCAGCACCGCCGCCACGGTGATCACCGCTGGATGCCCAAAGCCCGCAAAGGCGTCATCCGCAGGCACCAGCCCCAGCATCACCGAGCCTAGCAAGGCAGCCAAGGCCACCAAGTCGTAGCGGAAACGGCCCCAAATAAAGGCGACTAGCGTGAGCCCCAGCACGATGAATACCAGCGTGCTGGGAGAGAGTCCTATGCTTTCCAGAGTCATGTGCGTGCCATCTCCCTATGTTGTCGCTCCTCTTCCCTGACACGGAAAGTGCGGAGTGTTCAGCATCACATTAGGCGATGACTATACAGCCGTACAAGCACTGAAAAATAGGAAAAAATAGCGCGCGGGTTAGCGTTTCATTCGTGCCAGTAACCGCTCAACGGCTTCTAGATGTTCCGGCTCGTTGTGGCACATGCCTTGGAACACGGCGCACACATCCAGAAACGGCTTTAGCTCCATATCCGGGGCCATTTTCATGAGCCGCTTGGTGAGGCGCGTTGCTTTCGGCGGCTGGGCCGCGATGCGCTTGGCATGTGCCAAAGCGGCCTCCATCAGCTGCTCCGGCTCCACGACTTCCAGCACTACACCGTAGGCAAGCGCTTCATCAGCGCTGATCACCCGGCCTGAAAGGGTTAGTTCAAAGGCACGCTGGTAGCCAATTTGGCGCTGCATGAACCACGCCCCGCCATCGCCGGGGATGATGCCTAGGTTGAGAAACGTCTCCCCAAAGCTCGCCTTACGGGATGCAATACGCAGATCCGCCATATTGGCCAAATCAAACCCGGCACCAATCGCTGCACCATTCACGGCGGCGATGATGGGCACTTCTACCTGATTAAGTGCCAGGGGCATTCGCTGAATCCCTTGCCGATAGCGCTCAGCGACTTCGGCTACATCCCCTGCAAAATCGCCGCCGCGTTCGGCCATGTCTTTTACATTGCCACCCGCGCAAAAAGCGCTCCCCGCCCCTGTGATCACCAGCACCGAAACCTCCTGGCAACGGTTCACCCATGCGGCGGTGGCGACGATATCATCCACCAGCGCCGTGCCGGTGAGCGCATTGCGCACGTCGTGGCGGTTAAGCGTGAGCGTTGCCACACGGTTTTCCAGCGTTAGGGTAGCATCGGTTAATTCAGGTAGCGTTTGGCTCATGATTGGCGCTCCACGATGATTCGTGCATCGACGATGGCATAGTTAGCGGCAGAATGACCTTCTGGGTAGGCAATCACCGGGTTCAAGTCTAGCTCGCAAATCTCCGGATAGGCCTCCACCAATCGGGATATCTGCATCAGCAGTGACACCAGCGCCTGCTTATCGACACCCGCCGCCCCACGTACTCCCGCCAGCACTTTTTGCGCTTTGAGTTGATCGACCATGGACTGCGCGTCGCGCAGGGTCAGCGGCAGCGAGCGGAAGGCTACGTCCTCAAGCACCTCCACAAAGATACCGCCCAAGCCAAACATCAGCACCGGGCCGAAAATCGGGTCGCGGAGCATGCCGATAATCACCTCAACGCCCTTCTCCGCCATTGGCGTGACCAGCACGCCCTCTATCTGGGCGTTCGGATCGTAAGCCTGGGCGTTTGAGTGAATGGCCTGAAAGGCATCGCGCAGTGGGGCTTCACCCACCAGGTTTAGCTTGACCCCGCCCGCGTCGGATTTATGCAGAATATCTTTCGAGACCACCTTCATCGCCAGCGGCTTGCCCTGCGTGCGCTGGAAGATCTCGGCGAGTTCGTCCTCACGACGCACCAGCCACTCCTCGGGCACCGCGATACCGTGTTCCGCCAACAGCCCCTTCGCTTCAAACTCCAGTAAATCGCGCCCTTCCGCCTTGGCCGCTTTTAGCATGGCCTTGCCTGTTTCCGATGGCGCGGCGGGCGCTATCGTCTCCTGCACTTGTTGGTTGGCTAGGTACTCTCCTCGCTCACCTAAGGCAGCAAGCACGCGCACCGCATGCTCAATCGAGGAATACACCGGCAAACCGGCTTCGTGTAAACGGCGCAGCGCAGGCGGTTTGATGGGTGCGTAGAGGCTGTAAATTACCAGCGGTTTCTCAGAGGCTTGAGCAAGCTCTACCATGCGCTCCGCGCCGCACATCTCGTCGCCCATCAGCGACTCCGCAAAGCGCAGGCTATACCCGCCGAACATGCCGACCAGGAAGACGCTATCGACGCCTTCATCCGCCATCACCAGCTCAATGCAGCGGGCCAGCAGCGAGGGGCTCGCATCTGAGGAGCCCGCCACGTCCACTGGGTTAAGGGTAGATGCCTGAGGCAGTAGCACCTCGCGTAGTGCAGAGCGGGTAGCGTCAGAAAGCTCGGCCAGCGTCAGGCCCGCTTCAGATAACCGGTCGGCGGCGATGGTGGCTTGGCCGCCGCCGTCAGAAATCACCGCCACGCGCTTACCGGGGGCTTTTTGCAGCCGCCCTAGCCCTTCCGCCACGGGCAGGATTTCATCGGAGTACTGCACCACGCTAACGCCTGCCTGGCGCAACAAATCGACGGTCATTTGGTAGCTACCGGCCAACGCACCTGTATGGGAGCTGGCAGCCTTTTGGCCCTGCTCGGTGGCACCGGATTTATACACCACCACCGGCTTCATGGCGGTCACGTCACGGGCCACTTTCAGAAACTGCTGCCCATCACGGAAGCCTTCCACGTAGAGCGTCGCCACACGGGTATGCTCGTCTTCGCCTAGGTAGCGCAGGTAATCGTTAAAGCCGATATCACTCTGATTGCCCGGGCCAACGTAGGTGCTAAACCCCACCTGCCCATTGTGCTGAGCCTCCAGCGCCAGGGAGAGCAGCATATTGCCGGATTGGGAAACAATACCGATATCGCCCGGTTTGACGTTCTCCAGCGCCAGCAAGTTGATCTGGTGGTGCAGGTTAAACATGCCGGAAGTATTCGGGCCGATAATACGCACACCGTGGGCACGGGCGGCCTCCATCATTTGTGCCTCCAATGCCGCACCCGCTTCACCGGTTTCGCCAAACCCGCTGGCCAGAATCACCGCCCCTTTCACACCCCGGCGGCCACACTCGGCAATCAGCGCAGGCACGGTGGCGGCAGGCGTACACAGCAGCGCAAGCTCAGGGCAGCCAGGCATCTCGGTGAGTGAAGGCCACGCCTGCACGCCTAAAATGTGATCGGCTTTGGGATTGATGGGGTAAATATGTCCCTGGTAGCCGCCATTAATCAGCCCAACCATGGCTTTGTAGCCCCGTTTGGTGGGGTCTGCAGAAGCGCCTACTACGGCAATGCCAGAGGGCGCTAAGATATCATGCAGCGGGCTGCAGACTGGAAGATGGCCTTCGAGAGTATTCATTGCGTGACCTGTTTGACAAAGAAGTGCGTGACGGAGTGATACCAAGCTAATTCAAGAGGGCCGAGATCATTGACCCAAAAAATTTGGCGCTCGCCGCTCGGCAAAGGCATCGACCCCCTCTTGCCAATCATCGGTCGTGGAGCAGGTAAACACCGCGTCCAGCTCCTGCTGCAGCTGGCTCTCCATGCTGGTATGGGCGCTGCGATTGACCAGCGGTTTGAGCATCGCCATGGAGACCGGCGCCTGCTTGGCAAGCCGCTCGGCGAGTGTTTGCGCTTCGGCCATCAGCTGCGCTTGGGGGTAGCTGGCCAGCGCCAAGCCGATCCTGGCGGCTTCTGGCCCATGAAGTTTGTCGCCCAGATAGAGCAAGCGCCGGGCTTGGGTGAGCCCTACCAGTTGAGGCAGCAATTTTGAAACACCGCCGCCCACGCAAGTGCCAATACTGGTTTCTGGAAAACCAATCTGCGCCTCGTCAGCCATCACGATAAAATCGCAGGAGACCGCCATCTCCGCGCCTGCCCCCAGCGCATAGCCGTTCACGGCTGCTACCACCGGCTTACTGAGTTTGGTGATGGCTTCGCATACGTCGTTGCCCAGCTGCAAATACGCCCGGCGCTGAAACAGCGTGCGCTTAGCGCTGCCGTGGGCCTTCATATCGGCACCGACACAAAACGCGCGCCCCTCACCGGTCAGCACCACCGCCCTAACCTGAGGCGACTGCTGTGCTATTCGCAGCACATCCAGCAGCTCTTGGTAGAGCGCCTCAACAACGGCGTTGAGGCGCTGTGGGCGATTCAGTCGCACGGTCAATACTCGGGCATCCAGAGTGACCAGCAGCGTTTCATAATTGGGCAGCGCAGTAGCGTCAGCAGGCATGGTGCTTTTTTTAACCTCATCGGATCAGTCGTCAAAACTTAACGAAACGTTTGTTTCTTTATTTTGAATAAAAAGAAACGTATGTATTTTTTGAACGATAGAGTAGTCGCCGGGACAACGTCAATACATCTGTAGCAAAAACATCTATCATTGGCACAAATGTTTTATTTTCATAGAGAGGGTGCCATGCCAGACAACGCCACTCACGCCACCAGCCTGGACAGCATTCACCAGCAGCTAGCCGAGAGCTATGCAGCGCTTAGCCCACAGCTCAAGCGCGCCGCCAGCTACGTGCTGGAACATCCTACAGAGATGGCGTTTCAGTCGATCCGCAAAACGGCTCAGGCAGCATCCGTCACTCCCTCCACCCTGGTCAGGCTAGCCAAGCGGCTTGGGTTCGAGAGCTACGAGCCGTTTCGGGAGGTGTTTCAATCGGCGGTACAGGCAGCGCCGGTGGAGCTATCCGGCCGCGCCAGCCAGTTGAATCAGCAGCACAGAAACCCAGAAGCGGCGCTGTTTGCGGAGGTAGGCGACGCTGCCTTCGATAATATTGGCAGGCTGTTTACGGCGGATAACCAAAAGCGCGTCAAAGAGGCCGCCGAGCGAATCTTGGCCGCGCGGCGAGTCGCCGTGGTCGGGTTTCGCGACACCTTCGCCTGCGCGTACCACTTTGCCTACGTGGGGCGCATTGCGATGCCGGAAGTGACGCTCATTCGCGGACAGGAGGGAGGCTTGCTCACCGAGTTGGCCCCGTTCAACGAGCAGGATGTGGTAGTGGCGTTTGGCTTTGAACCCTACTGCGCCGAGACGGTGAAGGCGCTGGAGATTACTCGCGCCAACGGCGTGCAGGCGATTGTAATTACCGACACGCTGCGCTCGCCGCTGGTGCCGGGGGCCAGCGTAACGTTTACCGTTGCCAACGCTACGCCGCACTTTTTCCCGTCGATATTAGCGGCAATTACGCTCAGCGAAGCGATTTTGGCGGAGTGCGTGGCATTCGGCCCCGACCAGCTGGTCGATAACGTGACCCGCTTTGAGAGCCGAATGCGTCAGTTGGGAGCGTATATAGAGATTGCCTAAACAGTCGCTTAGTAATGTCATCAGACCGGAACAACCCTAGGCGGGGGCGCTGTGAATCCTTCCATGGACGCTACTTTCGCCATCCATGGCGAAAGACCCCCGCTACGGGATGATTCCGATCATCTCTAGTACCATTATCACGGCAATAAAATAGTAGAACCGGTGGTTTTACGGCTCTGTAGTGCATCCTGAGCCTTACCGGCGTCTTGCAGCGGGTAGCGGTTGGCTACGTCGATGTGGATTTTGCCGCTCTCAATCATGGCGAAAAACTCGTCGCACATCATCTCTAGGCGCTCACGGGTGTCGGCGTAGCCGTTCAGGCTTGGGCGAGTCACAAACAGCGCGCCTTTTTGGTTCAAAATACCGATATTCACGCCATCCACAGGGCCAGAAGAGTTGCCGAAACTCACCATCAGCGAACGAGGCTTCAAGCAGTCCAGCGACATTTCCCAGGTGTCTTTACCCACCGAGTCATACACTACGTCACACATCTCGCCGTTGGTCAGCTCGCGCACCCGCTCTACCACGTTCTCTTCGGTGTAGTTGATGGTCGCCCATGCACCGTTGGCCATGGCTAGGTCAGCTTTTTCCTGAGAGCTCACCGTACCAATCAGCTTCACGCCCAGCGCTTTAGCCCACTGGCAGGCAATAGAGCCAACGCCCCCGGCCGCCGCGTGGAACAGAATGGTCTCACCGCCTTTAAGCTCATAGGTTTGACGCAGCAGATACTGCACCGTTAAGCCTTTCAGCAGGCTAGCGGCAGCGGTTTCAAAATCGATAAAATCCGGTAGCTTGACGACTTTGGACGCAGGCAGCGTGTGCAATTCCGCATAAGCACCCAGCGGGCCTTGGGCGTAAGCCACCCGGTCGCCGACTTTGAGATGCGTGACGCCCTCACCGACCGCATCCACAATGCCCGCGCCTTCGGTGCCTAGCCCTGTTGGCATGGCGGGCGCAGGGTAAAGTCCCGTACGGAAGTAGATATCGATAAAGTTCAGCCCCACCGCTTTGTTAGCGATGCGCACTTCACCGGCAGCGGGGGCGGCAGGTTCGACATCGACCCACTCCAATACCTCTGACCCACCGGTGTTAGCAAGCTGGATACGCTTAGACATCAATGACACTCCTGTTGTTAATTATTGGACATACCCTGCGCGCTATCCAACCGCGTTGGGCGTCATTAATCAAGCTATTAGCTCACTAGGCCGACACGTCGTCGTCATGCACCCATGCTAAACTTGGCAACATTGTGCTTCATGACGCTCAATTGGCGACCACGACACGGAGTGGCTATGACCCATCCCGCAATTTCTGTCCC
>Ga0209349_1000470_pt1 | contig 20988 bp, 16 predicted proteins | sample ETNvirnome_2_130_FD_184067 | JGI IMG/M metagenome (GOLD analysis project Ga0209349, IMG submission 184067) | Marine viral communities from the Pacific Ocean - ETNP_2_130 (SPAdes) (version 2) | ecosystem: Environmental > Aquatic > Marine > Oceanic | place: Pacific Ocean | collected 2013-06-22
AACTTGACTGCGTTCGTTCTCAAAAATGTTGCTGTAGTACCGGGCATCTGGCCCTGCAAAAACTTTGTCAGTTGCTCCCAATGATCAAACGACATACAATTTTGGTCGGGGCCTTCATCTATCATAGAATCGTGTTCTCGAATCCACTTCTGATGAAGTAAACAAATTGTCCCCGCGTCTATCGCCTCAAGAAATGTGTACTGGGTTCCACCCCCGTCTCCTTGAATAACTGAAAAGTCAGTCATAAACCGGGCTGTCTTGCAAAGGTTGACGGCCCCTCTAAAATCCAAATCATAGATAGTTCTGTCTTCTTTAGCGCGTTCGCTATCTTGTACATATTCGGGGTAGTTTGGCAGAATTTTAGTTTTGGTGTACATCCGATTTTCTGCGCCCCGAATATATATCTGTCGGTCAGGGGGGAGCTGGCGGTTGGCTTCAAATAACCAGTGGCTATTTTTATCAAAGTCTAATCTTGAAATACTTACCGCATGACGATGTCGCGCTTCCCACTCTTTGATATTAAGCGCGTCCAACGTGCCTACTGCCATATAGGGATGGGGGATAAAAGTTGCTTCTGGCATGTGCTCCAGCATAGACCGCCGAATTACGATGACTTGACTTGGCGCGATGCGTTTTCTAAATTCAGGGTTTCTCAATTCTGTTGGATCATGAATAACAATAAACGCCCCATCCTGGAGAAGGGCCATCGCGAGTTCTCTGTGGTGCTTGTCTACTGCCGTAATAAGTAACGGGCCGTCTAGTTCAAGAATGTCCTCCTCGCTCATATTTCGGTACGGAACATGGTTCCCCATATCACGATACGTTTTCTCTGTGCGAGTAGTTTGCCGAATAACTTCATGATCATCCGAGGGGGCCAACTGTCGGTTCCCCAAGGGCTGCTTACCCACGAGCCCGTGGTATAGATGAGTAGTGAACGTAACCCATCCCCCATAACGGGAGTGGCTCAAGTACAGTAGCTTCATTTATCCTCCTCCGTTATTGTGCCGTCTCCCCAGAGCACCTCAATACGCAGCTCCTTACAGAACTGTGCCTGTGCTTTTATTTCTGAGGATTGTGGGCCTTTTTTAGCGTTACTGTCTACAAAGTACATCTTTGTATTGGGATGCTTTTTCCTCAACTCCCGTAGCCCCAGTATAACAGTATCATCACGATCGTCGACTTGGTGAACCTCATGAACCAGGAGGTTCAGCACATCCGCCCTAACTGTGTAGGGTAAAATAGACGACCCTTTTTTGCGCGATAGCCACGCATCACTGTTTAAGAGGATGTGAACTTGGCCGCGCTTGCTCGCCGCACGGAACAGGGCCGTATGCCCGCTCTGGACAGGGTCAAAACCGCCGCTTATAATAACAATTGGTTCAGGAACTACGTCTTGTTCTGGGTCGAACCCAAACGGATTCTCTTGTTCTTTCATGACCGATCCTTATGGAAATACTTAGAGCGCGGCTGGCCTTGTCCCAATCGTACTCGTTCGTATTTGTCAAATTCACATAAGCTGTGCTCTATCTCGCGTAACTCAAAATCAAGCGACTGCTGTGTACGAGCGATGTGCAACAGGTGAACCATTTCTGCGCACCAATCGTGCCGCTTGGAGGTATCAGTCAACTCTCTCCCGTTGATACGGTTTAACCCCCGCATTGCGCCCGGTCCCGCGTTGGCCCAAGTATTTATGTCTGTCGCGCTTGACCCAATGGCCGTAAAGCGTAGATCGGTGACAAGTTCGTAGGCTAGGAACGGCCCAAGAAACGGGTAGCCCTCTAACCAATCGTTCATCTTTTCTAAGGTGGCCCAAGGACATTTCCCTAAGAACTTATGCCGATCATTCCAGACAGTTGTTATTGTCTCGCACACCCCTCGAACCTTATTCAGTCCCGTTGGGCTTTTGATCATGTACGCCCCAGTGACCCACTTTTCCAAGGGGACGATTACCTTATATGCGGTTTCGGGATCCCAATCAATATGCAGATTATGGTGCATTAAAGTTTCCCCGGTTTCAATGAGATTGAACCAGCGGAAAATTACTGTAGCCATGTAGACTTCTGGCTTTAGCGCCAGGGGGTCACGGATGTGCTCCCGGAACCACACCGTAGTTTTGTCATGTTCGCGGTGAGCATTCGTGAATTTGAATTCTCGAAAAATTGGGTCTTCAGTCCAAGGCCAAGGGTCGCCTCGTTCTTTTTTCTTGCGGATAGCCATCCGCTCATGGACCCAATAGAAGAACCTTTCTACGCTTTCTTGTTGCATCATTATGCCTTTCTAGAGTTCCTTGCCCCCCTGCGCAGGGGAGGCAAGGATAGGAGCAGAATTACCGAGGGGTCATTGCTGGTTCCTCTCGAAAGGGCTGCACCTCCTCTGGCGGAGAGTTCGGGGTGATCTCAATATGACCCGACTCAACAAGAAGTTGTAAATCTTTCGTACCACCCTTGCGCACCGCAACCACCTCTAGGAAGTCACCTACGGTCATCCCGTCACGGATCTCCTCAAAAATAGACCAGCGGTTGCTGCCTTTCCGACGAGGGTTTACTGGATTGACCACACTAATCACTTGCGCTCTATCATAGATACGAGTCTTTCTTGTCCGTTTTTCAGACACGTTCTGCTCCTTCGTTGACTTTAGTTGACTTTCTACTACTTCTATTTTAGCTTTTCCCATTATTATGGTAAAGCGGAAAATTCCCTAAAAGAGAAAAGACCGCGTCGTTTTGGGTTGAATGATGAACAAATTCCGCTTGACCCTGGTCAGGGCGACATAGAAAACCCGGATCTCGTCATCTGGTCGGTTCTGCATCTCCAGCCAGCTTTTCTGCCCGATATCTGTGAGGACGATGACATTATCGGCCTCGCTGCCTTTGGCTCCATGTATAGTTGAAATCTTTATCCTAGGTGATTTGGTCAGCTTTTCACCTCGTCGCAAGCAAGCGATCAAGTATTGCTTTTCCTTATCCGACACTTTGTCGAATACCTCGTGCCAAATTCCAGTAGTTAGCAAGCCATGCGTAGATAACAAATCCTTCATCGATAAAATCGTCTCGTCAAATATTCCTCGTAAAGTTTTGTGCTCTTTAGCCACTCCCTTATTTGCTGTCATGTACTTGTAGATCTGCTTGACTTGCGCCGCCGTGACCTCTTCACCCTTCCGCAGTTTTTCCCAGTCGAGGATGGCCGTAAGCAGCACCTCACTCACACCCTTGCGGTTGGCTCTTTGGTAAAAGAACCCTTCTAAGCGGCACTGCTGTTCAGCTTGGTGCAGTAAGTAATTATTACGAGCTAAAACCAGCCACTCGCCCTCGCTCATATCAACGTGCTCAATATCGGCGTGCCATGATAAAGTTCCTGAGTCGGGGCGTGGGCTCCAGTACTTTTTCCGTCGTTTAGCAATTCTTTTTATCAAGGCACCCGCTAGGTAGTGCGCGTGTTGGGGAACTCGATACGACTGCTCAAGGATATTTATATCCCCCGTCAATGACAGAAAATTATTGACCTCCGCTCCCGCCCATCGAAAAATGGCTTGATCGTCATCCCCGGCAATGTACACTTTCTTACATAATTTTTGAAGAGCAAATACCATTTGCCACTGTAAAAAACTTAGATCTTGCGCCTCATCAATGAATATAGTCTCTAGCACAGGAGCCGCTTCTTCAGCGAGGAACACTGAAAGCATGTCTGTGAAATCGTACAAATTCCGAGCTTTTTTGAATTCAATCAATCCCCGCTCAACACGTTCAACCTCGAACCACCCAATATCTGAATCTGCTTGCTGCCACTGCTGCCGGACAGGAATGCCCTTGACGCGAGCAACTTCAACCATTCCCAATATTTGGTCGCCCTTTTTGGAAAATGCGAATGACCCTTCTTCAAACGGGGTTTTCCCAGTTATCTCCAGCCCCATCAGATCACCAAAGTCTTTGCGCTGATCTTCATTGAAAACTTGAGAGCGACTCAACCCTAGTCGCTGAAAGGCCAAACTATGAAGAGTCCTAAAATAAGGCAGATCATCAGAATCATAATTAAATAAGGCATACGCTCGCTCCTTTGCTTCATTGGCGGCACGGTTTGTGAAAGCAAAATACCCAATGGCTTTTGAGTCCACCCCCTCGGCCAGTTCCTGTTCAACGAGGGAAAGAAGTTTTGTTGTCTTACCCGTTCCCGGAGGCCCAATTATGATGTTCATATGGGATCCTCTTGCGAGAAGTCAGGGAGATTGAAGGGCGCACTTTGTGAAGTGAAGGCGGGGACCGCCCATAAATTTACAAAGCGAGTCTTAATGTTCTGTCCCGAATGATCCGCGCCAAGGTCTCGCAACCGGGCGGTAATTTTAGGTCTCGTGAAGTACCGGAAATTATGCCTTTGTAGGTAGGCTTCAAGATCGGATAACCGGAAGAAGGTTTTGTTGTCTTCGGTATACGGCTTGCCTAAAAGGATTTCTTCTTTGGTTTGAGCTTGCGCTCGATCAGTGCAGAAGGCTTCTAGTAGATCTTGGAATTGGCCTTCAACTGACGCATCTTTGGGGACTTCAATAATTGTCACATTATCAAGCAGATTTTGAATTACCCCCTGCCATGCGCGTTCACTCATTTTAGGCGGCATTTTATCAATGGTTTCCATGCACACTCTTTGAAACCGAGTTTGGTTTTGTAGGTCTTCAGTTATCATTTCTAGCCGATTACTTTCAACGTCGAGAAACCAAACCGGCGGATTAGAATTCTGCTTCGTTAAGGACCCAAAGGAAGGCATTGCGGTGGCCGGGGAGATGCCAAATTTGCGTGTTTTACAAACCCCCGCATTGCAATGAGCACAGATCGGTTGGTCGTTACACTTGTAGTTATACTCTTTGGTTCGGAGCTGCTTTAAAATTGTCAAAACTTCAGCGGCAGGAAGCGGCGGTGAAAGAAATTCTCTATTGTATTCTTCTACCTTCACTTCCCAATTGTCAGCATCTGAAAATTTGGCGTATATCCCTAAATTAAAAAGCCCATTATTTCTTGTGCCTTGGGGGAAGCCCTGTGTGATTAGGAACTGTAGGCATGGAGGGCCGTTCTTGAGCGCCCCCTTTTCATTTTTGGTTACTGTGTACGCTTCTACCTCAGCAGGGGCGAGCTGGTTGGCATCTGCATAATCTAAAAATTGTTCAAGTGAGTTTACGTTGCCCTCACTATCTAAAGAATAGCGAGTTGTATTGTCCCCACCGAAATATGGCATATTGAGGAAGTTGCCCGTGTCGCCCCGCTCAGATAAAATCGCGGTTTGCTTAGGAAAAATCTCGTTTGCGGCAAAGCCTAACGAAGCAGACATCTCCGTTAATTTTAGACGCATGAGGCTGGCCAGCGCGTAGTCACTAAGGAACAAAAAAAGATGCGCTCCCCCTGACTTACTTCGACATAAGACTAGGGGGAACGCACGCGCTTGAATCTTAGCGTTGACTGTTTTGAGGTCTAGCGTAAAGTCATCTATATCAATGCACCCCCAACGACAGGTATTGTCGTCGGTTATGGGTATGATACCTAATGACGGTTCTTCACCGTCTAGGTGCTTTTGCCATAACTCGCTGGTAGGGGTACCGTGCTGGATATAGGAGTCGACTTTCTTTTTTCCATCTTCCCGTAGCCCAACAACTTCCGTTGTACCGTAGGCGCGGTTCAGCCCCGAGAATCTTTCTATGAATCTTTCTAATGTGGTCACTGGGACCCCCGCCTCTCAGGCTAGACGATTGGCTAAAACGGGACGTTATCGCTCGAGACCTCCTGTTCCGGGGCAGCGGCCTTCACCGTTCCCGCCATCACAGCCTTGTAAAAGGCCGCGCCTAACTGAAATTCAACAGCGGAGCTATCCCGGCGTTCCCCAATTTCGTAGCCAAACCAGCTCCCGTGCTTATTCGATTCTGGCCGGGTGCATAGGGTGTACGCTGACGCAAACGCTGGCTTTGCTTTTATGCTACCATCGGCAAGGGCAATCGTCTGGGAAACCATTTGGGTATTCCATTTACGAGACTTCTTTAGCTGAGTAGAGGTCATGGAAATTACTGCTTGAGTAGGGCCGTAGGTCGGACTCAGAAGAACCACATAGTGGGCAGCGGTATTTGCCAGGTAATTGCCGTTCGGCAAAATGTCCTGGCCTCTTTCATTCTTAGTCGTTTGTTTAAGGATACCGCTCTCAGGGTCATGTACCGCTACAAAGCCCCCTTCTTGGTCACGTGGAACCCATTCAATAAGAGTTCTTTGATAAGCACAGGGAATCACTTCAACCCCGGTATCTCCATTAAATAGCTCATTAGTGACTGTATTGAAGAGCACCCCCACTTCGGCCCCTTCAATATACTTTCCATCATGCTTATTTAGCTGGGGCGAGTTGCTCTGGATAACATTGATAAAGGGTATGGCTAGGTCGTCGGTTCCTAATCCTTCTACCCCCTGCCCCGCAAACGCTTGAAGCTCGTCAGTAGAAATGGCAAGAGGAGCGTCCTCTTTTTTCGCAACTTGATTTGCCATTATTCTTCTCCTATTTGATAGTGGCTCTCTCTCCTATGAACAAATTAAACAAGTGATCTGGTAGTTCTTTACCGGCTTCTACTTGTTCGCGCGCAAAACCTCGGAGAGTAGAAGGTTCTACCCATTCGTTGTCACCAGGGTGAAGCCCTTTATTTTCAAGGTCTTCTTTAAGCTGGTGAGCTTGCTTATCATGGTCTCGAGGGAAGTCTACTGTAAGTCTGCGCTTTATCAGACTGTCATGACCTTGGTCTCGTAACCAAGCAAATGCCAGCACGGTACTGTCTTTAGGGATGGTGCAGCTATAGAACTTTTTAACACTCACCTTACCGCCGTTCTCTAAGGTAATTTCAGAAATCCCATGTTCTGTCATCACCGCAGGAATTAAGTCCTCGGCTAGCTGCCGCTTTTTTTCTTTAAGACGTTTAAGCGCCGCTTCCTGTTCAGCGACTTCTTTCTCTAGATCGATTACTTGATTGGCCAGCACACTGATGCGGCCCAGGGTAGTGTTCTCGAATTGTTTAGGAGTATCTTCAAAGAAGCTAAGAATTTCGGCTTTCGACACTTCTGTCACATTGCACCTCCTTTGGGATGGATATCAATTTCTACCGGGTAATAGTCTTTTTCTATTCTATCCCATTTTAAAACCGAATATTTCCCCACATTAATGTCACAAGCAATCGCGCAAGCGAGCCCTATTACGGCGGGGTCGCCCATTAGTAGGAGGTAGTCTTCATTGGTGTAATGTTTTAAGCCCTCCTTTAACCTACGAACGGTAGGCGCGGGACTAAGCACTATATTGGTATTGGGGGGGAGGAGAACTTGTAAATCGCCATAGGCTCTAGCGCCGAGGATGTTTCTTCCAGGCACCTCTTGAACCACAAATACCGACACGCCGCTCCCCTTTCTACTTTATGAACCTATACTATATTATAGGGTTCATGAACGCTAGCGGTTTTTTATCCGTCGAGCACCAATTGGCAATATGCCAATAAGTTTTGAGTCAAGATATTGAGCTAAAAGGGGAAGTTCGTATTGGTACTTATTGGCATGTATTCAGCTTGCCCTCAATACTCAATTAAAGGGAGAAAATACTACTTTATAACCTATATATAAGCGGGTAAACTTCAACCCTATCAGAAAGTTATAGAAAGTTATGATTAACAAATATCGTTTTAAAACAGAGCCTTACGCCCATCAGCGCGCAGCACTGGGGGCCAGCTGGGACAAACCTGAGTTTGCCTACTTCATGGAAATGGGCACCGGGAAATCTAAAGTTCTGCTCGACAACGTGGCCCTCCTCTATGACTACGGCCATATTGACTCCGCGCTAATCGTGGCCCCAAAAGGGGTGTACAAAAATTGGGCTCAAATCGAGATTCCCAAGCACCTCCCCGATCACATCCACTCAAGAGTAGTCTGCTGGTCGCCTAACCCTACTAAAGATGAAAAAGAACAGCTGCTCAGCCTGTTCGAGATAACTGAAGACCTTGTCCTATTCGTAGTCAACATAGAAGCCTTCAGTACCAAAAAAGGCGTGGGCTTTGTTGAAAAATTCCTCCTCTCACACCATCCTTTATTCGCGATCGATGAAAGCACCACTATCAAGAATCCTTCTGCGCAGAGGACAAAAGCCACCATTAAGCTAGGGAAGCTGGCCAAATTCCATCGTATCCTCACCGGATTCCCTGTAACTAAATCCCCTCTTGACCTCTATAGCCAGTGCGCCTTTTTAGACGAGGCCCTGCTAGGGTTCTCCTCGTTCTATGCCTACCGCAATCATTTTGCCATGCTACAGAAGCGCTCTGTCGCCACGCACAGCTTTCAGCAAATAGTGGGGTATCAAAATCTAGACGAGCTGAAGGGCCTCCTGGGCAACTTTTCTTTTAGAGTTCTGAAAAAGGACTGCCTCGACCTCCCTGATAAAATCTATACCACACGAACGATCGAACTAACGCCGGAGCAAAAAAGAATCTACAAAGAACTAAAAGACTATGCCATTGCTGAATTAGAAGACACTGAATTCGTGACAACAAACTCCGTCATTACGCAAATTCTACGGCTGCAACAAGTTTTGTGCGGGTTCACCAAAACAGATTCAGGCGACTTTCTCCAAATCCCCAGCACCCGTATCAAAGAACTACTGGCTACGTTAGAGGAAGTAGAAGGGAAATGTATTATTTGGGCTAACTACCAATACGACATTCAGACGATAGAGGCCGAAATAGCCAAAGCCTACACGCCCTCCTCCGTAGCCTCGTACTATGGCCAAACGCCCGCTAATGATAGACCGATGATAGTTGACGCTTTCCAAGACCCGGCGTCAGAACTTCGGTTTTTTGTGGGGCAGCCCCGAACCGGTGGGTTTGGCTTAACACTGACCGCAGCTAATACCGTCATCTATTATTCTAATAGCTATGATCTTGAAACCCGACTCCAGTCAGAAGATCGCGCGCACCGTATCGGACAAACGAATAAGGTAACTTATATAGACTTTTACGCACCGAAAACTGTAGATGAAAAGATTCTCAAATCTCTTCGTTCAAAAATCAACCTAGCGACTCAAGTCCTGGGGGAAGATTACAGAGAATGGTTGCTGTGAAATATTCTTTTCATTTTTAACTTAACGCAGTAAAAATAAATTGCGTCGCCTTATCAAGCCCTGCCCCCGCCAACAGCAGCAGTCCAACGACCACTACCCGCGCCCCAAAGAAAGCTCCTCGCCCCCAAGCCGTCTGGCGAACAGAATCTGTGGTTAATTTGTCAAGTTGCGCGCCCATTCTCTTCAAGGCTCGCGTATTTTGCTCCAGTAAACTTTCTATTACAGCAGTGCGCTCACGGAGATTGCCAAAATCCTGAAGACACTCCTGATTTTTGATACACTGATGAGTCATAGTTATTCGCCGCCTGGTTTTCCGTTTGTTTCCGTCAACGTCTTTTCTACATCGTCAATCGTAGCACCAAGAGCAGCATCATAAGCGGTTAAAATCGCATACATTTTACCGTTTTGCGATGTGTGCACTACCGATTGGACATTATCCTCAATCGCTCGGACCAGAATATCTACTACCCGCTTATGCCACTTATTGAAATTGTCAATAAACGCGCTTGATATTTCCTCTCGCCTTGCATCTGCAATATAATCTGTAACCGTTTCATTTAAGTTGTGAGACAATAAGGTATGCATCTCAGAGTCCGACAGTTCATTAAAGTCTGTGCTCTTAACCAGCTCTTTCAGACTATCTTGGAAGGCAGCGAACTTAATCGTTAGGAATTTCTTAGCCGTTACTGTTACATCCAGTTGTGGAATAACGAGCTGCAGCCATGTGTCTGCATGAGTAAAAAGCGAATGATTTAATAGTACAGTTTTGTTGATTTCGCCTGATGCCAACTCTTGTCGTTCAAGATGATTTTGCACCAGCATGACGCCCATTGGACTGAAACCGGTAATGGCCGCTACTGCAACCATGGCAACATTCTTTGTCAGAGTCATTATATTTTTGTTCCTTCTCGAAGGATACCAAGAATTGTGGCAGGGAAAAACCGTACACTAGTAACACACCCCTCGCGGATGATCGCCACTAAGATTGGATCGTCTGCCTCTTTAACTCCTATAAGGATCTCCGCTGTTTCGTGGTTTTCAAGATTGGTTCCAGCAGCAAAGCGAGCTCTTTCTTCTGCGCTTAAAAAATCAAAAGTAACCGGCTCATCTTCTACATTCTCAATGAAAGCGATCAAACTGGCCACAGGACGGCATATCCCAGAACCGCTTTTGACGTTGTTTGCGATAAAAGTTATAAGAAAAACTACGATCAAGAAGCCAATAATCCATCTTCCTATATCCCTAGTAAACATATACTAGTTGTGGCAACTCAGTGTAATCAGACCTTCTATCAATATGAATAAAGGTTTTGGCTACCCCAACGGTCCACCCTTCTTCTAGCGCAAAGTGTATCAGATTCTTCCGGTAGATACTGTCTGATGTTGCCACGTCAACCGCGCAGGTATCAGTACCGTATTTAGGATTATCGATTAAATGAAAGCTGTTCTTAGAAGCTGGGTAGCCCCTTTCTAATAATGAATCGATATGACTAGAAGTTCTACACGCACTTGTAAGGGTCATTGGCCTGTCAAGCATTTCGCGTAGGTCATCTAACTCTTGACCAAAGCCATCGGCCAGTTTGACAATCTTAGCTGAAGGGCAGTGAAGTTCTTCTTCTGTAAAGTATTTGAGCATTACTCTACTCCCAGTCCTACCCCTGTTAAAGTAGCTTTTCTAACTCCAGGATACTGTTCAGAGTCTATTCCAAATGTATTAACAGCATCTACTGCTTCACCAGCTTCTATACCAAGTATTTGCCCAAGAAAGTTTATTCCATATTTTGTTCTTGTACTAATATTACGACCTCTAACAAGTTTTAAAGCCTTGTCGGGATCAAGAAGAGCTTCTCGAAATCTACGATCTAATCCTTCCGCAAATCTGTTTTGACCTTGGGTCAATGCTCTTGCGCGTCGATTTAAAACACCAACATAAACTTTTAAAGCAGCTAATGGAATTTTTGTCGTTGGTTGTTTTAAGACACCTTCTAAAGCTGGCGCAGATCCTGTTCTTGATAGAGTGCCAATATCCCTGAAAATTTGTTCTAGAGTCTGTCGATGACTTTTACCAAAAACTAGATCATATACAGAAGCGTTTTCTTTTATATGAGCCGAGGCATGGCTACTTACCCTATAAGCATCAATCGCTTCGTCTCTTCCTGCAGTCATTAATTCTTCGGGCCTCAAGAGTTTTCGGAAAAGAAGCCCTCGCATATTTCGTCGAGCAAGGAGCCTTTCTGTTTTTGGAAGTCCTTTAAGCGATTTATATAAAAACTTAAATGAAGTATTACGCTGCCCAGGAGGCAGCTTAAAAATTTCATCCACTAGGCTCTCAGGGGCTTCTATTATAACTTTTCCCAAATCCTCTTCAATAGACAGCATCCCTTTGCCAAAGATAGGATTTTCTCGTAATTGTTTATTAAATTTGATGAGTTTTTCTGCGTCTACTTGTTGTTTTGTAACATTTGTAACTTCATGAGTCAGCCTATCAAACTCACCATCTTTAAATAAAACCTTGATCCAAGAGTCGTTTTCTGTTAAAAATTTATTATGGACAGCTTGGTCCGCTCTTCTAATAACAAGATCATCCGCGCCCATTCCGATACGGACTCTTTGTCCAGCTATATCTGCTCCTGCTTGAACTTCGCCCCTAGTTAAACCCTCCATAGCTTGCTTATATCTATAAAGGAGGGTACTTCTCATCAATTCTAGTTGATATTTGGTTGGTTTTATTGTGCTCATTACTTTGCCAATAAAACCAGGAGCGGCACCTTTTTCAAATAATCGATCAGCAATTCTATGGAAAGTTCCGTCTTCTAAGCCTTGAGTAAACCCACGTTGCCAAATTTCTGCAAGATTACCCAGATGCTCGTCAGCAGACTGTTGCTGCCTTGCAAAAGAAGTAGGTTTTCCTGCAGCGGCTCCTGCATCGTCAATAGCTTGCAACCCTCTAACTTGTATGTCTTGTAATTTTTTCAGTATCTCGCCCATATTTTCCCGTTGGGTCTGATTCAAATTACCATTTGAACCCAGGTCGTTTCGAAGGCTTAAGACCAAATCCCTCATTTGTTTATAATCTACGTTTATAGTGCCTTGGGCCACACCCTTCTTTGAACCGACACGCCCAATCATCGCTTTCCAGTCACCCAAAAATTCCCCTGGAAACCCTCCCCCCAGAGCACCTGAACTTTGTTGCAATTTAGCTATATCTCTTGAAACACCAGAAATCTCAAAAGGTTTAAGTGGCACTCCTTTTGTGAAGGCAGGTTTCCCTAGGATCTCAACAAGTCTATTGTAAACACCATAAACACCTGTGGTTCCATGGGGATCGCCCATGATTGCTTTAGTTTTTGCAGCGAGGATTGCTCCGAGTTCTGTAGACGAAGTTGGTGTTCCGCGGCCTAGTATTCTATTTATCTCGTCTATAGAGGCCGCATTACGAGCATTAATTTCATTTAATTCTTTAGTAACTTCTCTTGTTGCATCTACTGGAAGACCTCTTTCTACTGCTCTTGCTACATCTTCAGAGCGAGCGCTAATTACTTGCCTAGCCTCAAGGGCAGCAGCCCCCTCGCCTTCCTTAATAGTTTCTTCTTTTAAAATTTCTCTTGCAGTTGCAGCAGGAGTTCCCGTTTCAGCAAAGCGGAGTACGTCTGCTTGTTGCAAATACTTTTGGCCTAATTCAAACATGTTCGTGCGGTCTTGTGCACCAACTCCACTTGTACGAGATTTCTCTATAAGATCTTCACCCGCTTTTTGCAACACTACACTTGTAGGAGGGGGAGTTCTTCCTTCTTTTAATCCCCAAGGTCCATAAGATTTCTGACCTAAGAAAGTTCTTTTATAACTTTGAACTGCCTGTTCAAATTCCTCAACAGTCAGCCCTCCTTGAAGCGCATCTCTTCCTGTTTGTGGGCCATAAAGTGCAACCTTACCTAATTTGAAAATTCCCCGTAAAAAAACGTTCCCCCCTGCGGACCAGTAAGCATCAGGAATAGCGTTTAAAAAAAGATCACTTTCAGGGATGACTATTGGGTTACCTGCTTCATCATTGTAACCTTCTTTAACAAAACCCCCATATCGTTCATCAAAAGCAAAATTATTTTTTGCAAGGGCCATACGATATCCAGTCATACGACCATAAACTGCTCCGATAGCGCCCCCCATCACATTTCCCGCAACAGCGCCTTTTACTCCTGCCACAGCTCCTAGACCAGTACCAAGACCCATACCTATTACATCACCACCAATCACCATAAGTTCGGGGAGTACCTCAGCAATATCCCGAAGTTCAAGTTTCACAGGGTCAAAGAGTGTTTCTTGTCCAGTTTCTGGATGTGTGTAAATAAGTTTTTGAGTACCTTGAAAGTCTACCGCACGAATATTTAAAGACTCTGCAGTAACTTCATCGTCTGTACCTTTTAAACCAAAATGAACATTGAAATCTTCAGCAAGAATTGGCCCAAGAGTATTTTTTGCTAATCCAGGACTAATACCTTCAAGTTGATTTATCGAGTTAGCGGCAATCCTAGCTGTTTTTATAACTTCTTGATCTACATCGCTTCCTTGTACTATGCCGGAATCTCTAAGAAGAACTTTTGCTTGATGCTTAGGCAGCTCTATTCTCCTACCCTTTTCTGCATAAGGTTGCAACCAAGGAGGAAGATCTATATCTGGTGGGATCTCACCTCGAACCTCTGCAGCAGAAGGAGTGCCCCTATGAACTTCTTCCATTGCGCGCCTGTATGCGGCAGAAGCAGAACCGCTGCCTCTTGCAGCGAGTTGCTGCGCTTGGGCAATCTGTATCTTCTCTTCATCAGTAGGAGCAGAACCAAACATCCGTCTCCAGGGATTAGAGAACCACGCATCAGGACGATACTGAATTTCAGTAGGACCGTAAAATCGTCGAACAAATTCACGAACTTTCGGACTGAACCCTTTTTCAGTTTCGTAACTAAAAACGTCAGACTTTCCGAGGAGCCCAGCTTCTTGTTTAAAACGTGTTCTAGGGTCAATACCCCTTGCTAACATTTGGGCGAGTTCAGCGTTGATATCAGTCGCAACACTTTCTTGTGTGCCCACAGATTGATTTATTAGATCAAGCTGTGATTGATATCTATCATCACCAGCGGGATCATTTGGGTCTCCTGGTTCGTCTCCTGGTGAATCCGCAGCACCCGAAAGACCGCTAAGAAGAAAGTCTAAAGTAAGATCAGGAGCTGCCATTTTTATTCCCCCCGGAAGTAGCCATTGTCAAATAGATAGTTTCTATAGTCTATAAATTTTAGACCTAACTCTCGTGCTGTCAAACCATTGTGTTTATAATTTGCATCCTTGCCCTTATAGATATCCGTTATTCGATCCTGGAGAGCTGTCATGAAAGCGTTTGCAGAATCATAAGTTATAATCCCTCCTGCTTCTGTCGGCTCATTAAATAATTCTCTATGTGCAACCAGATACTGATTGGGGATTGATGCTGCTGAAAAAGAATCACTCATTATTCCTAAGTTCTCTGGAGGAATTTGCATAACTGTAAAACTTTGATCTACTGCTACTCTTGGTCCTGATTCCCCGCTAACAATAGCCCTCATTATATCTTGATCTAATAAATCAAATTGATATCTATTAGCACCGTATCTTTCATCTCCCCAACCCCTACCAAAACCTTGCATTCCCCGTGACCGCAGCCCCAGCCATTGGTCAACGGCATTTTGAGGATTTTCTGGCTTTTGTGTCTCTTCATTCCAACCAATCATCTTATGCCATTGGTCTTGACCAACTGCTGTTTGTAAGTCCCACGCGAATCTACTATTAATAGTTCCCATCGCTGTAGTTAATCCGGCCATTACTACTTCAGGATTTTGGAACCAATCCGTAGTACTAAATCCTAATGTTTCAAATGCCCACCTTACATCATTATCGGTTAATTTGCCAGCTTCACGTGCACTTGCAACTTGGAAAGCAAGATCAACCATCATAGATTTTAATTGTTGTCGAACAGCTGCATCTTTTATAGCCGCCCCACCCCAATTAGAAATAAGTACAGCATCAAACTCCTTTAAATATCCTTCTACTGCGTTTGTATCTCCAGCATTTGTTCTTCTATAGTCTCTTAATTTACTAAATGTCCCACGAGTTGCTGCTTTAGCACTTGCTTCTGAAAAAGTGAAATCAGGCCCAAGTCCCAGTAATCGGCCAAATGCCGCCACTTTAGCTTTAACATCTGTCGCCCCAGTAACAGCTGCCATTGCACTTTTGTCGTACAATATCCCAGCTAACCTGTGCGCTATACGGTTAGCACTTAAAACTGATCTTCCTACACTTCGAAACTCTTCTTGTTGTTTGCCTTCTCTCAGTCCAGCAACACCCCCCTCACTACCCGAGAACGATTCAAATTCACCGGTCTCGGGATTAAGATAAAACCAAGTTGTAGGAGTACCTGCTACTTTTTCTTCTCCCACTGGAGTATATACACCATTTTCTACTAATTGATCAAAAGAAAGTACATCAATAGGAAGTTGAGAACCCATTAGCCCTGGTTGTTGTGCTGCAATTTTCTCTGAAAGTCTTAACCATTCTCTTTTATTAAAGATTACCTTTTGTTCACTGTCTGGCCCCGTATATACAGTGGTATATTGTAGATTGCTAGTAGCACCAGAAGTATCAGAATACTTACCACTAATTATATTACCGTATCTTGCAGGATTTTGAAGAACCTCTGTTATTGTAAGCTCTTTGTTGTTTATTCTTGCTCTTGCAAACGCACTCATATCCATATAAGCATGTTTGGGATTTCCTTGGTCATCAGTTCCTAAGTCAATTCTGAGCATTCCGGGTTTGTCTGTCACATAAGAAGACGCTAATCTCATATATTGCTTTTCGTCTAGAGGAGAACCTTTCGGCAATAAAGCATGCTTATCTAAATATTCTCGTCTTGCCTGTGTATTAATAACGTATACATTAGATATACCGTTTTCTACCCTTACCAGATCTTCATATTTAGGATCACCCTGTGTTGTAGCAATCGCCACATTTTTATATAATTCATTATCAGGGTCTTCAACAATTGCATTTAAAAGAGCTCCTTGAGTCATCTCTAGGTTTTCAGCTAATTCTGCGACCGCTCTCGTATTGTAAGTGAGCACTCGCCCTGAACCAAATTTGATAGTACCCGTTATAAGAGGACTTCTTACTCCAGCGTTAGATAGAGCTTCTGATGCAAGTATATTTTGTGCAGCGGGATTTCTTGCGACTTTTCTTTGTTGGCCCGCAGTCAATCCTCCCCATATAGCACTCCATTCAGCCATCACAGCCGTATAGTTATCTGGATCGTCTTCATGCGGCTTCAACATCCTAGCAACAGAAGCATTTATATTTCTAGCCTCCTGTTCCCGTTCTTTTTGTTGATGTGCTCTCCCTTTCCATAAATTATCTGTCATTAATTTTACGGCAGCTGCTCTAGACGATACATCCGCTGCTCTTAATTGATAAGCCATTTGACCAACAGCCGCTTTTTCTTTTCTCTTCCTTGCTTTTTCAGCGGTCATCATCGGGAATGCTGCGGCTCCTGCCGCACCTACATCACCTAAAAATCCTCCCAATAAAGAGCGACCTTCGGTTTTCCCTGTAACTGGGCCTTGCATAAGTTTTAGTCCAAACATGAACATAGGCGCGGCCCATTCAGGGACGTCTTTTTCTCTTGGATCTATACCCAGTATTTGTTTAGCACTAGCATTATAATCTGTGCCAGCTATATCTTCCACACCCAATGCTGTGAAAGCAGCTTGTAGAATTTCATCTTCAGTTGCTGCTGGGTCATCTACCGTATTTAAAGCATTTGTTACGCTTTCAGCTACAGCACCTGCCTCCGCTGCTGCTGGATCAACCTGACCATTTGCTACCGCTGCTACAATCTGATCAGTATCTTCGGAGGTCGGCGGTTCGACAGGAGCGGAGGGTCCTCCTTCTGGTGGTGGTGGAGGGTCTCCTCTTAGTCCCGGTGGTGGGGCTGGTATTATTTCCTCTGCGGCGACGGCTCGTTGTTCAACTGATACATTACGATTAGTCAGCTCTTTTTCAAGCATGTTTAATCGAACTATTTGCGCTGATAAATCAGGCACTTGGCTAAAGACACCGCGTTCTGCACCAGGGGGAGCAGCTGCTGCCTGTTGAATAAGGGACTTTAGTTGAGTGCGCTCATTCAACAACTCATCATCCGTTAGTCCAGCTAAAGGATTAGCTGCCCCCCCAAAAACTGTGGGAATACTACCGGGATCAGCAGAAGCGACCTGTAACCGTTGTCCAGCAACCGGCGGGGCTGGTGGACCTGCAATGCCATTCAGTATCCCGCCAGTAACATTTGCAATATTTAGCCCAGGACGTCGAAACATTGCTCTTTGTAATGGATCTATTGCCATTTAATTCAACCCTGCTCCGGGGGGAATTTGATTACCTGGATTAAACAGATACCCAGTACCAAAGCCTCCCTGACCAAATATACCAGCCAAGCTAATGCCCGCTCCCAAAGCCTGTGATAGGGGATTGCCACGAGGATCGGTGCTTTGTGCCAGTGTTGACTGAACACTTGGCTGACCCTTCAATATATCGCCCATATAGCCTATGCGCTGATAAGGTTCATAAGTTTGCTGCAGAATATTTTGACGCTCTAGATCCAGGGCTCTCTGCGCTTGCTGCTGCTGCTGAGCGCCAATCTGACTCAACAAGGCTATGTCTTGGGCGGGGAGCTGTTGCGCTAGTCCCCCTAGCCCAGCATACCCCTCCCCCAGAGCGCCATATTGCTGCCCTTGGGCGGCCATCTGTGTGGCGACTCCTCCTGGGAGCTGGTACTGTAACTGTTCGATACCGGTGAGTTGTCCGGGGAGCTGTTGTAATCGCGCCGCTTCTCTTTCCGCCGCTCCCAAGGACTGCTGATACCCTTGCTGTAGAATACTGGCAGTATTACGCTGCTGAACATCAGCGAGATTTCGCTCTAGTTCAGCTTGTTGAAGCGCCGCTCCGGATCCTCCAAATGCCCCCGATTTTACTGCAGCATCGGCGGCTCGTTGCCGCGCAACGGCACCTTGTCTTTGAGCTTCAGCGGAGAAAGCATCAATAACCTGCTGCTGGTACGGATTTTGAAAAGCCCCTATCCGCCCCGTTATATCTCCGGCTCCCGCCAGCGCCGCTAGACGAGCCTCATCTAGCCTTGCGGGGCCTCGTGCCGCTAGGGCGTCGGTGATGCCCGTAGCCCCCCCAAGCTGCCCCCCAGCGGACGTAAACTGCTGGCCCGCCGTTGTTAAATGCGGCTGGTACGCGCCCAACCCGGCGGTGGCTGCGTCGAAAGCCTGTTGTGTGGTCGATGAAAATGGGGCCAGCTCCTGTGTGGGCAGCGTTATGGGAACATCAGCTAGCTTTTCGGTGCTAGCTAAGAGTTTCTTACGTTGGTCTTCAAGCCAAGGAGCTTCGCGGACAATAGTAGTTTCAGTTGCCATTATGCGGCTCTCCGTTCTAGATTACTCATTATTCCGTACATGCGCTCGGCCCCTCGTGCTCTATCCCCGTTACCCGCCCCCCGAACAGCGGCCTCGGTCATCACGAATTCGCCATCGGAGAGACGCGCCAAGTTAGAGTCTGATTTTGGCCCCCCTACTCCGTTAATATAGCCCCCGCCAGCCACCGATAGGGGGTACCCAGGAAGACCACCAATAATTCCCGGCACATCTACCTGGCGATTGGGGGAATATTCCGTCTTATAGAACTTATATAGCTCTTGATCACTGGGGGTGTAATTATACCGCTCATTCCAAGCGGCTAATATATCACCTTCTTGGCCTGGAGGAACAAGCATCTGTTCCAGCATGGGTTGGGCATACGCTTGTGCTGCCCCAGCTGCGGCAGTTCCCAATGCTTTACTTACTGGCGTACCTAAAAATTGTTGGATAGGTTCACTAACAGCATAGCTGGGCGCAGTTCCAATTAGAGTACCTAGCCCAGGTCCATCCACCACAAATTGAGATGCTGTACTTATTCCTCGACTAAAGGTAGTTCCTGCTGTTTGTTCTATAGCCGATCTCGCAAGATTGTCGGCCATTATTGTTGCACCATCGCTACCAAGTGTACTTGCTAAGGTGTAGGCTGCAGGACCAACGGCACCAGTACCGGCCCCCACTATTGTCTTTTGCATACTCTCGAGAGCTGCATTTGCTGCTGCTTTTTGTATTTGGGCCGACGTCAGGTTTTTGCCAGTATTTGTAAGAACTGCATTTGCTGCTGCTTGACCAGCTGTATCCAATGCTGCCTTCTTTGCAACCTCCTCGGCTCCTTTGGTTGCCAGATAATGGCCACCCATTGCGTTCGGCGTAACCGCTCCCAAAGCCTCACCTAGTGAAGTTGTTCCTAGACTTCCCGCAACACCCGATATTTTTTCACCAATCCAAGGTCCAACCCACTCACTCGACGCATAACTCATCGCTGCCGAAAGTAAGGCCGATTTAATACCCTCGCCTTCAATTAGCTTACCAATTCCTGAGCCAAGAGCCGCTAGCCATGGCTGACCAGTCATAGCTCCTGCTGTGCCGAGAATAGTCGATGCATTTTTCTTAAGGAACTTACCAACTTTCTTAACTGCTCTTCCGACTTTTTTGAAAACACCACCAAATCCAGCAGCCGGAAGTCCCGTAAGTTCATTTAGCTCCATTAAATCGTTACCAACAGTAACTCTTGCAGGATCAATACCTGCCGCATTTAACGCAGCAAAAAGCATCCTTCGTTCTTTTTCGGGAAGAACATTTGGATCAAATACTATTTCTCCAGGAGTCGCATGGATAAGTGGTTCTTTACCAGCATTTTCTAATCTTTCACTTATTTCTACTAAAGAGCCAATACCCGAAAGCTCGGATGGTGTGGCTTCTACCGCTTCAACGGTTTGCATAATGCCATTGTTCAGGGTATTATCGTTGGCGGGAGCTCCAACATTTTGCATAATGCCACTGTCCATGGCATTGTCATTCGCGGGGGCTCCAATATTTTGGGCTACTGTTTCCATAGCTCCCGGATCTACCCCTGCTTCCTGTGCCATGTTTTGAAGAGTTTGCATGAACTCTTCTTCCCCAACAGGCCCACCTGCCGTAGGGGGTACTAACCCGCCTTCAGCTGCGGCCATTATTCCTTGAGGAGGAGCTCCTGGCGCTCCAGCGGGAACCTGTAAACCTTGGGGAGGAGCTCCTGGCGCTCCAGCGTGAACCTGTAAACCTTGAGGAGCGGGGATAGTTGGCAGGTTACGAACCTCCCCCCCTTCAGGTTGAGACCCTTTTTCTTCTTCTTGTTTAATCTGCTGTAGTATAATTTGCTCAACTGCCTTCCGACCCTCTACCGGACCCTTCATAGTTAAAATACTATCTATATGCTGCCCCCAAGTTAGATCTTCTGCCCATGGGACTGGCTCTTTTTCATTTATAAGAAGCCAATTACTTATAGATTGTCGCTCTGCGAAGGCTTTTTGCCGTGCAGATTCTTCTGGCCCAAGCCCCTGTTCCAACAACCCTTCAACACCACCATCAACCTCCCCATTCCCGGAGGGAGGCGCTGCCTGTACAGTTTGAATACCAGAAGGTTGGCTCAAACTTTCCATAGCTTGGGGAAGACCCTCATTCATAATTTTGCTGGCAATTTCTTCTTTTTCTGGGGTTTGTTCTCCCATTAAAATCGCAGCTCGTGCCCGTGGGTCTGTATATACTGTATTTTCAGTTTGTGCCCCTGGGCCTGTATATACTGTATTTGGATCCATCATCTGGGTTGACTTCCTATGATTCCGATAATTAGTCATATACTTATCTATAGCAGACAAAGAATTACTGGAAAGAGGTGTAGGAAACTCTGTCCGAATCCC
>Ga0209349_1000475_pt1 | contig 20888 bp, 33 predicted proteins | sample ETNvirnome_2_130_FD_184067 | JGI IMG/M metagenome (GOLD analysis project Ga0209349, IMG submission 184067) | Marine viral communities from the Pacific Ocean - ETNP_2_130 (SPAdes) (version 2) | ecosystem: Environmental > Aquatic > Marine > Oceanic | place: Pacific Ocean | collected 2013-06-22
AAGATACAGTTCTACCGACGTTAGCCTGTGTTACTGCTGCAGAAGTTGATCCCATGAAAAGTTGGAAAGGGTTATCTATTACAAATGCTGTAATATCTTCACTGTTAGCCGGAGTAATAGGTTGGTTGTACCAGTTCGCCCACGTCGGCTTCAAAGTTGTCGCCGCATTGTAGAAGATACCGTTTAACACACCTATAGTTGCGAATGTCGCTGTACTTGACGCTTCAACAATGTATCCATCCTTCATTCGAACAGAACATCCTTGAAACAAGTCATCAGTATCACCGGCATCGATATAGTATTTGCCTTGACCTTGAGTAGCTGGTGTAGAACCAACTGTACCCACTGCGATCAAACCAAATCCTTTAGTGTTACTATTTGCCATAGTTATTACTCCTTATGTGCCTGCCTTCCGAAGAAAGCCTCCAGCACGGTTAATTTATTCCGATAGTTTTAGAAATATTATTTCTTAGTACCACCGAAGGTTACACGAGATTGCCTTTCGATATCGATAGGCATACTCTTATGTTGTTCCCTAAGCAAGTCGGATTCAACTGCTTCGTCTTGACCTTCAGTAAGTTTTTTCTGATAATCAACACGAGACTTCGCGAGTTCTTCGGGTATCCTAGCCAACAATAGGCCTCCTACTCCAATGACTCCAGCGTATTTTCCGTCGGCAACTACAGGATAATCAGAACTTTTGTATTCATCAGCTCTCACTAATTCATACCCTTCTCTAAGTCTTCCATAAATATTTTTACTATCTATAAAACCTACAGATTCTGCTCTTATCCATCGGTGCCTAAAACCGTTAGGCGCTGGTGGTGCATCCAGAGAGGATGGTGGCTTATACTCTTTTGGCCTTTCAGTGTTTGACCGAGTGTCTGCCGCACGAGAAGTTATTTTGTCGTCTTTTTTCATGTTATGCTCCTTCCTTCGTGAGTTTTAATTGTTTTGCATACTCTTCGAGTGGCACATTCAATTTTTTAGCTATTGCTACTTGAGATGATGTGAGTCTCATTGTTTTGCGACCAGTTTTTGCACTTCTATTCGCAGAAGCCACCGACTGAACGGGTCTAGTCGTTTGTATATCTCCAGTATTATCAAATTTACTAGGAAAGTCAACTCTTATCCTTTTGTCGATTTCTGTGTAATACTCATTTGATTTTGGATCATACCCTTCTTTCTCCACTAGATCTTTGTGAATTTCAAACGCAGTAAACGTCATAGCTCGGTTAGTACCGAACCATCTGTTTCTCTCCGCCCAATCTTCAGCCATAGGATCAGCTTGAGGTAATGATCGTGGAGCTTCTTTTGGTAATTGTCCACCGTCAGAAAGCTGGACAGGTTTCTCAGCCTGTTCAGTTTTTCTTTGTTTTAATTTAGCATTATCAAACGCAAGCTCTGCTATACGTTTGTTTGCTTCAACTTGAGCAGGTGCGTCCCCGGCTTCAATGGCTGTAGCTAATTGCTTTTGAGCCATCTCCATTCCAGTTTTAACACTTTCCTCAAATTTTTGATTATAATCAGAATCAATTTTAGTAAATCTATCCTGATCAGCTTTTCTTTGTTTTTCTAAAGATGAAGCGTATTCGACAGCAGCAGCTTCTCTACGTTCTGCTTCTCTCATCTTACGCGTAAGTTTAGCAATTCTAGATTGCACTCCCTTACTGTAGTCTTCTAGTTTTTCATCTTCTACTTTTTGTTCCTTTTTTATTTCTTTTACTGTTTCTTCTTTTACTGGTTCTCTTGGTACCTCTCTTACTGTTTCCTCTTTCTCAGGTGCAGCTGTAGTTTCTTCAATTACAGCTTCATCTTTTTTTTCTTCAACAGTTACATCTACTTCAGGTCCTGAAGTATCTAGATCAACTGTTTTTTTATCGTCTATTGGCATAGTTTCCTCCGTCTATGTTAGTATTTATGCAAGAGATCCTCTGGATCCTTGACCGTTGCTAGTATTTCGTCCTCATTTAAAAGACGAACTTCTCCACCTTCAATATTGATTCGTGATCCTGCATAACGAGCAAAGACCACCCAGTCACCAACCTTGCACCATGGACCTGTTGGATATCTCTCTTTATCCTTATAACATTCTGATCCCATCGCTAATACGTTTCCGCATTGTGATGCAACTTGTTGACGTTCTAATGTTGATTCATTTATAATAACTCCACCTTTAGTTTTTTCATTCATCTTGAATGGTAAAACTAAAAGTCTCCAACCAGTTGGTTGAGGTAATTTTTCTTTTTCGTTTGTAACTTCTTTTGGGGGTTCGGATTTTTTTACTCCGACTAATTCTTTATTTGGTGTGATTATCTTTGGGCTTGCTGCCGTTGATGTTAATGACTGTCCCTTTATTTTCATGTTGCTCCTTATCGTCTAGCAGGTTAGAGAGTTCCTGTTTAGTTGCCTCTAGGGCGTTTATTTGTCCGATAATATACTTATATGTTTCCATATTGTCAACCCCTCCGGACGTTACAGAGATTGCTAATTGTTTAATTCTATTATCTAAAGCTCTTCTTAATTTATAGATTACGTTTTCTAAATCGACCATATTATATAACCCCAACTGCTCTTAAGCAGTCTGGGCAATTCTTTCTAAATCTTATATGAGACAAACAGTGTTGTACTGTGGACTCTTTTACAGGAGCTTTTTCTTCCAAAACTACTGGTTCTTCTTTTTTCCTTCCAAATACTAGAAAGTCTATTAATTTCTTTAAAAAATTCATTACTTGATTTGACACCCTACTTTTTTACCTTTAAGGACTTTACCACCAGATTTATAACCTCTGTTTAATTCTCCAATAACTCTTTTTTTCTCAGCTCTATCTGCTGCATCAGGGTGTCTTCTAGCATCGATTCTACCCATTTCTTCTAATAAGTTTGCTCTTCCACCTATGTTGTATTTTTTACGAGATCCTTTCTTATTTGCTTTTTTAAATGCTTTAGAGCTTGCCCAATTTCGCAAATGTGTTCCAGGTGATGTTATAGTTTTAATTGCTTTTTTTGTAGACATAATTATCCTCTTTTCTTAGCCATCTTCTTAAACGTCTTTGCTAATGCTTTTGCTCGTCCAGTGCAACCTTTTTTTGTAATAGGTGTACACTTTCCTTTAGTTCCACGTTTTTTTATTGAAGCAGTAGCTTTTTGAATCCAGTTCTTGTCAGCTTTGCCACCTTTTTTAAATCCAACTCTATCTCCACCATTTGTATAGCCCCATTTATTGTGACCTGCTGGTGGATTGAATCCTGATACATGCATTAAATCAAAAGCTGTTTTTCCCATTAGTCTCGGCCCCCGCCTCTTCCAGCTTTTCTTGGTTTTAATCCTAGTTTACCATCTTTAATAGTAATATCGGATTCCATAACTTTTTTATATTTTGGAAATTTCTTTTTAGCAGCTACATGTCCACCAACTGTTCCAGCAATTGCGGCACTGGCACCACCAAAAACTTTTCTTTTAAGTTTTCTGTTTCTTGATTTTTGTTTAGAAACTAATTCATCCCATTTATAAGAAATGTCTTTCATACTCTTAGAAGCTTCTCTTTTAGTTTTAGACATACTCTGTTTAAGTCTGTCTGAAGGTTTTTTGCCTCCTAAACCTTTTCTAGTACCTTCATCAACAGCTGCTACTGCTTTATCTTGTATAGCTCTCTTTGTTGATACATTCTGTGCAGGTTTAACAGATCTAATTGCTCCAGCAACTTTCTTGCCTTTTGTTAATGCAGATAACCAACCCATAATTCCTACTTATTAATTTTACCAGATTTTCTTTTGCCCCATTTTCCATAAGACTCATCTCTACGATCTTTCATAGATTGTTTCTTAGTGGATTCTTTTCCAGTTCTCATACCTAGAGATTCATCTTCTCTATCTTTGTAGCCTTGTTTCTTTTTCTTAGAAACACCTTTGCCACCTTTGTATGGGAATCTTGGTGGAGAGTATCTCGTTCCAAAATCATTTCTCATATTTGCTCCTTATTTTTTTCCATTACGGAAAATTTGTGTTCCCTTTATACCATAAATCGACGCAACTACAAGTATCCATAAATTAGTGAACCAACTTGGAAGTGCCGAAAAATGCTCAAAGAAAATTTTTATCTTGTCCATAGCTGCCGGATCGTCAGCCCAGACCCCGTATGAAATCACCAAAATTGGCAAACTTAATATGACCAAAACTGCCTCGTCTTTCCAGTCTGACTGCCTAGCTTCTAAAAGTTTACCTTGGTAAGCTTCCTGGCCTTCGGCCATTTTTGTAGCATGCATAAGCTGTGCCTCTGACATTGCCATTTTTGTCTTCTGCTTGTTAGCATAAATCTTACTTCCAGCAGAGACGGCTAATTTAATTGCCGATAACCACATATTAGAACCAAGTTGCTGTCTGTTTTCTAGCTTTAGTAGACGAACCTTTGCCACCTGTACTTCTAACAGTTACTTTATCACCAGTTGCAATTCGAGCACTAGATCCTCTAATGCTATTTTTTGCTCTTGGATCTCTTATTAAATTCTGTGGTGGAATAGAAATTTCATTCCCACCTTTAAGATATCCATCTTTATTGGTGAACATTGACTGGTTGTATCCTTTACCTTCTTTTGCCATATTTTTCTCCTAGGGTTTGTATATACTAAGATTTAGGACCTTTCAAGGTCTTAACGTCTTTAGCCTTCATTCTATCTGAAGTCAGTTTAACATCAGCCGATATCAACGATTTTTCAATTGCTGTATCTGCTCTTAAATTAGCTAAGTCTTCGTTCTGTTCCAGTTTATCATCTGTGATCTCTCTGTTTTGAACCATCTTAGCTTTGTCTAAATTAATTCTAGCGTCTACTTCTTGTTGTTTTCTTTCCGTCTCCATTGCTTTTAAATCAATTTCTCTTTGTTTTAATTTAAGTAATGGGTCATGATCGAATTGAGAAGTAATTTGTTTTTCTTCCTTCATAAACTCTTCAGTCATATCTGCAATCAATACAGCTTTTCTAGCTTCTATCTTTTGTGATATTTGCTGTAACTGTTGCTGAACTTGTGGGTTCTGAACTGCCATTTGTTGCATTTGTGGTAACATTTGAAACTCTTGTGCAAATTCTATTTGAACCTGTTCTTGTGCCATCAATGATATATGCTCCATAATATTTTTTTCTAATGCTGCAGTAATGCTTGGATTGTTTCTAACAAAATTACTAGCCATAAAATTTAAGTGAGCTGTAACGTGAGCTCTATGATCTTGACCTGGAAACGCTTGAAAAGGTTTCATAGCCATTGCATCAATGTGTTCGATCGCCGGATCTTTAGGTTGATTCGGTGGAGGAGGAGGTAATATTCTATCTATATCTTTAACTCCCAATGCTTCGTACATTTTTCTGTAACACATATATAAATTATGCATTTGTGGATTAGACATTGCTAATTGTAATTCAGATTGTGCTAATGAAATTCTTTGTGACATTGAAAATATATTTGGATCTGCAACAGGTAGAATATCTACTCTATCATCAAAATCGGTAAGTTTAATATTTCTTTGTCCACCTACTACATCATAAGGATATTCTGGTGGCAAATATGTTTTAAAAACATTCGCCAGTAATTTAAATTCATTTTTAAGTGAAACATACAGTCTTTTATGGATTGCTGACATTACCCGTGAGCCGCGCTCTAATAGGGCTACAGTCGTACCAACAGCTGCTGATTGGTTCCCGTCACCGACTTGCATGTCAGCAATCGACGCGAATCTTTGTCCCGCTTGAACGACAATTCCCATCAATTGCAATAAAGTCTGAGAAGGCTCTTTGTATGGTAAAAATACAAAAGCATCTTTTAAATTTCCACCCGGTGTATCTACATCTTTAAATTCACCTGGTTGTATGTTTGCAGCGTCATCTTTTACTCTGACACCCCGTTGTTTAAAACCCGCCGGTAGGTTTGATAAAGTTCCCGCGTCTAATAATTGACGGAGAGCCGCAGTTGCAGTACGGCTCAATCCGCCAATCATGTGAATGAGTCCAAGGCCATAAAATCCAAGTCCTGGCAGAAATTTGAAGTGGACGAAATATTGGATCTTATTTTTCAATGGATCATTGGGCGCGAAGTTTCGTCTAATAGACAAAACCTTCCGACTACCTTGCTCGATTGTAACGATGTAAGGTAATTTTATTCCTGTTGGTTCCCCATCTGGGCCAACATCTTCGAAACCTTCTAAATCAAGGTCTACGTGGAATTCTAGTATTGTGTATAAAGGTTCAACTCTTTGTGATTTAGTTAGACCTTCTAATTCTAATTCTTTTTTCTTTACTTCATTTGTAGTTACGTCTTGAGGTTTATGTAATTCTATATCAGAATAAAAACCATTTACTTGTTGTTTACGTAAATCATTTTCTGAAATTTTAATTACATGACAAACAGATGTAGCATCTTCTAAAGAAGTTGCTGTGTAAGGAACGATTAAATCGTCCGCTGGTATAAATTTAGAAACAGCTCTACCTAATAGATCATCATAATAAACTTTTTTAAATGTAGATCCTGCTAATGGTAAATAAAATAACATCTGATCAAATTCAGGTTCGTATTCTTTCATCTTATCCATTAATTGATAATTCATGAAATCTTTAACACGTTGAGACTGTTGTTCTTTTTGTGGATTAGTCATTCCCATAATTTGAGTTCTAACGGGTCCATCAGCTGGTAATAATTCTTTATAAGCTAAAGCTTGAAACTGTGTAACAGCTTCTGCTAATACTGGGTGAGTTGCACCACTTGCTCCTTGGAAAGGTTCTGTTCTATTTTCATATTTAAATCCTAAAAGATCTAAACCAACTGTATAAGCTCTTTCCCAATCTGCACGAGAAGCTTTATATTCTCTATAATCTCCTTCTAATCTATTAGCGATAGGATCGGTAATATCATTGGGTAATAAATCATTTAAATTTGCAAAGTGATCGCCTTCTTCTGGTAAAGGCATTGCGCCCGGATCAAAATCAATTGTTGCGCCTGACTCGTCTTCAGTAACTTCTACTGGTCCTTTTGATGTTTGTTCAATCTCCATGACGTCAACTTCGCCTTGTGCAACTTCTTCTTCAGGTCGTTTAACGTTTGGGAGAGACTTATCTATTTCTGCCATTTTAAATTCTCCTGCTTCTTCTTATCCTTTTTTACTACTTTAATCAACCCTTGTGGATTAGGCCCTTTTAAAGGAGGTATTTGATCCCATTTAACATGCTTCATATTTTTAATAAGTGTTGGATTATTTTTTAACATTTAAACTCGCTATACCACCTTCTGCATAAGGACTTTGTCCTCCATAATTTCTTCCTTTATCTATATCCAGATACCAATCGTCAGCAGCAAGCCAACCTTGAGATATTCTATCTTGTTTTGTAGCTGCATCGTCTCGTGCTATTTTAGCATGAGCATCCATTGTTTGTTGTGTGGCTATATCCATTAAACCTTGGTCATAAAATCTTCCTTGTTCTGTGTGAGGAGTTGTTCTTATAAATGGTTGCATGTTTAAAATATATTCATCTAGAGTACTATCATAAACATTTTGTGCAGATCTTTCTCTTCGTGTTTTATCCATTCCTATTCTTCCTTGAGGGTTAACTGTTCGATTTTCCAAAAAATCTAATTTTTTCCCCAAGTCCAAAACATTTTGTCTTTGTACAGCTGCTGATCCTTTAGGAAGCGCTGCTTCAAATTCTTCTTGTTCTGATTGACCAAAGATAGGACCCAAACCATAATCAGTTGCATTACCTAAAATTCTTTTCCAAGATTTTCCAGCTGCATAATCTCCAATTGCAAATGGAACCATAAAACCTGCTTCAGCTAAAAGACCCCAACCAGTTACAGCTGCAGGACCTTTAAGTCCACGTATTTTTTTTGAAAAATTAGCTAATTTAGATATTGCTTGTTTACTTCCTTTTCCATCAGCTGCTTCTTTAACAAGTTTATTGTATCCTTTTTGATAGTCCATAATTGAATCACACTGACCACCAACACCTTTGTTACATGGAATACCCGCACTAACTAAAGCTTCTTTTAAACCTTTAAATTTTGTTTCATCAAAACCTTTTAAACCTTTTTCAACGAAACCTTCTACTTCTTTAAAAGAACCAAAACCTTTTCCCCCATATCGTGCTCCATCTACATCTAAAGTAATTCCTAATTTTTTTAATCGTTCATCTACATCTATTCTATCAAATACTTTTGATTGAATTTCATTTCTTATTTTATTTGCTTTTTGATTAGCAATACGTGTTACTAATTGAAGATCTTTTGTAGGAGAATGTTTAACTCCTCTTACATGGTGTTTTTCTAAAGCTGATCTAGTTACATCAACACCTTTTTCATCAATTAAATAATTTAATAAATGATTTAATTGTAATTTACTATCTACAGGCACTCCACCTTTAGTAAGAATATCTTGAATAGCTTGATTAGGAAGAGTTCTAGTTTTATTAGTTATATCCACTAATTTTTTAGTTTCTTTATAATCAGGATGAGAAGTTGCAACTTGTAGTCCTTTATATTTGTCAGCCCATTTTTTAGCTCCATAATATTTATTTCCATCTGGATCTATGTGACCAATAATTTTTTTGTTGCCTTTTATAGTTTCGTAAATTGGTTCATAACCAGCTCGATCCATTTGTGAAAGTAACCATCCATCAGCAGCACCTAAATTATAAGCATATTTCCATTCAGAAGGAGTACCTGCAAATCTTCTTATCTGTTCATATAAAGCTTTAGATTCTCCTCTTCCTCCAGCTGCAATTCCGTATTTTCCTTTTTTATAAGTTCCATCTGCATTTTTACTAAAATCAATATCTACATCATGAAAATGTTCTTTAATTGCTATTTGGGCTTCTTCGGTAAGATCACCAAATTGTTTACCCCCTAATTTTCCTGCTTCTTGTTTTGTTAAAGCAGTAAAATCTTTTCCTTTTTCTAAATATTTGTGAATATTTTTATGAATAAAACCTTCGTCCATTAATTCCATAACAGTAGGGGCTCTGCCATTATTATCTAATTTAAATTTTTTTACAAAATCTTTTATTTTTTTAGAAGTTTTTTTTGTTAATTTTTTAATTTTATCTTTAGCTGTAAATTTTTCTTTTCTTTCTGCGGCAGTCATTGTTTCGGTAAAAATTTTTCTTGGTCTAAATGATTTAGTTTTTTTATCCCAAGTCATGCCTTCTTGTTTTGGAAGTAATCTTCTTTCTTTAAGAGCTTCTATCTGATCTTCAGTCATCATTCTTCCGGAATACATTCTACGCTCTCCTTCGGCTCTCTTACCTTTTTTAAACCCGATCCGTCCACCTTCAGCAAGTTCCGTGCTCCGTGGTCCTTGGACCTGGGATTGTGGTCTAGTTAACCAACGCATCATTTGTGAATATTTTTCTATACTATCTACACCGCTCATTATTCTCCTAACAACTTAGCCAAACCACCGGATGCCATTAGTTGAGGTTTAATTTTTGGTTTAGGTACTAAATTTCCTTCTTCATCAATATCATATTTCCAATGAGGTTCAGCTTTTGGTTTAAGTTTTGGTTTTCTTTTCAATTCTCCTGTTTCAGGATCAATATAATAATTCTCATATCTTGCATCTTTACCCTCGCTTAACGGAACACGGCCACCGGATGCAAAGTCATCTGGTTCTGGATAGTTTGAAAAATGATCAGCAAGATCTTCACTTTGTTTTTGTAAACTTGATTTGCTACCTACTTGACCTTTAATTGTATTTTTTCCAATTGCAAATTCTTCTACTTCTCTAAAATCAGATTCATGTTGACCGAATTTATTAATAGATGATTCTTCAAACTTAACGTTTTCTGGATGCCCTCCAGTAAATTCTGCTTCTTCAACATTAAACTCTTCTGGCATTTCTCCACCTTTTTTTCTTATTTTTCCTGCATCGTCCATATCAGGTTCAATAAGTTCTTTTGCTTTATATTCTAATCTAACCGGTTGACCAAATTTACCATCTGCAAAACCATGTTTTTCCATTCCAATATCAACTCTTACATCTCCAGTAGTTAAATCCTGTTCAACTATAATGTCTGTTTTAGATTTTGGTAATTGCGCTTTATGTCGAATAACTCTTTCGGCTCCTGATTCAACTTCTTCTCCCTCTTTTATAATTCTATTAACTAAAGGCTGAAACCACGCTGGCATGCCATCGGCTCCTGTTTTAATTGGAACTTGTGTTATTTCTTTTGCAACAGTTGCTCCTTCTTTACCAAAAAGTTTTAATGCTCCTGTTTTAAGTGCACCAATACCTGCAGCCCCTGCTCCCATTAATTTTAAAAATGCACGACGGCCCATTTTAAATGGCACTCTCTCATTTGTATCTTCTGCAAGTAAATAATTTAAACCGGTTCTACCGCCGTCTGCCATGTCTTCTGGATCAGGTTTAACATTTCTTTCAAAGATATGATCCATAACGCCTTCATCATTTACAATTTTTTCCCGGTCTACTTGTGATAAACGTTTATATCGACCTTCCCCTTTTAAAACTTTATTAGCTTCTTTCATTGACTCCATGGGTTCCATTGTTTTTATTTTTATAATTGTTTCACTTACATCATCGGTAATACCACCACCAAAATCTCCTTTAATAACTTCACCTCGTTTACCAAGTAACATTTCTGTAATACCTTTTCCTTCAGGAGAATCAGCCGGAATAGCTCTGATAGGTTTAGGTTTGTTAAGTTGAAGCATATATTTTATTTCTTGTTCAGACAGCTTATCAAGATCTACACCTTGTCTTTTTGCACTGTCCACATATTTAGAATATTTGTTCATGGTAGTCTTTCGAATGTCTGGACCAATAGACATAATACCTGATGCTTTACCCGAACCTTTAGCTGTCTCTTTTAATAATAATTTATAAAGAAATGTTAATCCTGACATTAATAATATTCCATCTTCCTAGGCGCTCGTTTTTCTAATACGTAGTCTTCAGGGTGTTGTATAAAACCACCTTGTCTGAATCGCATGATAGCTTGAGTAGTTGAGTCTACTAAGTCGTCATGATCACCGTGTGGGAATGCTGCACATTCCTCTATGACTTCCTCCGCGAATTTCTGGTCTGGCGCCCATATTATACCAGATTCAAACAACGGAGCGCATGTATTTACTCTGACATGTTTATCATTTCCTTTGCTCGGTGTAAAGTTTTGAACTGGGATATCCATTTGACGAAGTTCATAGGTCAAAGGCAGTCCGGCAGCTTTTGCTTCGATGATAACTGACTCCGGTTTCCAATATTTATACTGATCGAGAGCAACACGCCTTAATTCTGGAAATTCATATCGCCCTTTTATGGAATCAATCAAAATTAAATTGGCAGGAGAGTCCTCATTTGGGTAAAAAACGCCCCAAGTGGTAATTGCACTAAAATCGGCCGTTTCTTTTTTCAAATATGCGGTATCATATGACTGAATTACATAATGTAGGTCTGGAAGCCAGTCTTCTTCCCATTTTCGCCACCATTCTCGCTTAATTAGCGCCCCTTCTTCAGAAGTTGGACGTTGCATCCATTGTGCATTCCATTTTCCCACTGGAAGTGTTGCTTTTACTTTTTGTAATTCATCTAATTTCCAATATTCAGGCCAAACTGCTTGAGGTTCAGCTCCGTGGTCCAAGATTGCCGGAAATTCGACCACTTCCCATTGATCAGCTTTTACTTCTTTTTGATTTTTTAACAAAATTCCAGTCAAATCCTTTTTTGACCATCTAGTCATTACTAAAATTATTTTTCCACCTGGTTGAAGACGTTGACGTGGACCTGAAGTGTACCATTCATAAGCATTTTCCATGGCAGTCGCTGACATTGCGTCTTGCTCAGAGTGAGGGTCATCAATAATTAATAAATCCGCACCACGACCCGTTATTGCTCCACCAACACCAGCTGCAAAGTACTCGCCGCCTTGGGCAGTTTCCCAACGACCGGCTGCTTGTGAATCTTCTTGGAGTCTAGTTTCAAAAATTTTATGATATTCTGGACTATCAATTAAGTTTTTTGCTTTACGACCAAAACGAATTGCAAGTTCTCCAGTGTGAGTTGCTTGAATTATCTTTAATTTTGGATTTCTACCTACCATCCATGCAGGCAAAAGGTAAGAAGCAAATTCTGATTTAGTATGCCTAGGTGGCATATTCACAATTAGACGTGTAAGTTTACCTGTTGCAAGGTCATTAAACTTTTGTGCGATATGTCTATGATGAGCACCTTCAATAAACTCAGGCCAAACACATTTAACAAAAGATAAAAAGTCTTCTTTAGCTTTATTTTGAATTTTTTTCTCGGCATGCAGCACTTGCAATTGAAGAAATTTTTTACGAACGTCTGAGGGGAGCTTACTAATGTCTATATTATCCAAATTCATACAAAATTTTTTTAAAATTTTTCGCATCCCTTGTAGGATGTTTAATAAGTTTTTACCACCATTGACTCTCTAAATCAAGCAATTCAACCTGAAGTAGTGGGACCCCTTTTTATTCAATCTGGGGTAGGGGTCGATGTTTTAAACGTGATTGGATTTGGGTTTGGTACCTCTATTGAATGGGAGCGGGAGCGAAGCGACCGCGGCGCGCGGGCGCGCGCCACAACCTGTGGTTGATGCATAAACTGCATACATACTATACTAGAATATTAATCTAATAATACCATATATGCTTTTGCATTGTTCTTACGAAACCAATTCAAGTGCTTACGCATTGTCTCCCAATGCTTGCTCGCACCTGTGCCTAATGTCTTGTCCTCTAACGTTGCCATGATTTCACACAAGAATAGTTCATCATGTATTCTTGCCTCTTGTTTTGTTAGCATTACAGATTCTCCATTAAATCTGTTCTTTCGTTCATGTGTTTTATTATCTATATTTGTTTTCATAATAGTTATCCTATACTATCCCTTAAACATTGTCAACCCCTTTAATCGTGGTCCTTGTTGCTTGATATGGTACTCGTGTAGTATCTCCATTCTTCCACTCATATCTATAACTTTCGTATTTCTCTTTTTCAATCTTGATTGGAGTTTCCTGAGCCTCGCGCCTTGGCTCTAGTTCTGTAATTCGTGTTATATGTTTATCTATAAAATCCATTAAACATCTTTGATTACAAAAATAATCCCAAACACTCGGTCTTGTATCTCCGGAATAATTATATCTGCCAAACTTAATTCTAATCGTTCTCAATACTTTATTATCTCCTGAACCACGAACCCTTGATTGAGTTTCAATAGTATGGCAGTTCGGTCCATGACACCAATTATAATTACTCATTTTAAACTCCCAACAATGTTTTCCAAAGACGTAACAACGTCTTTGGACATATGTTCTGTGTCGCTATCATAATGATAGTCTTTTAATATTTCCCTTAACTCGTTTCTAATTGATTCTTTTAAAGCTTGTAAATCTGTCATGCTTTCCTCACAGAATAATTAACTGCAGTTCTTGGGTGTTCACTATCAATATCCCAAAAGTTATAACATGGATAACCTTTAAGGTCTGTCCATTGTCTTGATTTAAATGTTTTAAATTTGCCTGACCATTCATCATAGTACTCATGTTCATCAAGTCCACGACACGTTGCAAACTTGTTTCTAGATTTCATAAACCAACTAAAGTATTTCATATTTTATTCTCCTTTTTTTCTTTCTAATTAATGACCTATCCTATCATTGATAGGATAGGTTGTCAATAGTCTAATTTACACTTTCTTCTCCTTTTATATAAGCCATTCTTTCGGCTATTTTTTGCTCTCTTGTTTTCTCTTTGTTTTTCATGCTCTTAATCCTTGCAACAAGATTTTCAGGATTATAACAAGTTAGACCAGTAGAGTTAGTTCTAATTATTTCTGCGTCAGTTATTTCAAGACCAAGACCATTACAAACTTCAATCGCCTCGTCCATATATTTATAACTTTTTAGACCTTGCTTAATTTCTTTCATTTGGTCTAATACAGATTTAATCCATTTATGATGTGCCATAACAAATTGACCTTTTTGGGCTTTCCATTGTTTTAACATCATAAATTGTTCTTCATTACAAGCAATAGACCTATCTCTACAATATTCTCTACCAATTAAATCTAATTGATATTTCTCGTTCCATTGTTTGCCATAGCCACTATCATCACGACCAAGATACTTGTCATTGTTATCAACATATTTTGTTTTGTGTGGGTTTTGGTCTTTGCCCTCTTGTTCAATCAAAATATCAGGATTACAATTTTCTTGGGCTTTGAGTTCATCACGATACAAAGCATATCCATAAGCACTATCGCTTGAATATGATGTACTATCATTATGTTCAAAGTCTCCACCTAAACGAAAGTCAAAATGTTCTTCAATATTTTTTTCTTTCATTATAGGTTTATTATCATAGTCTCTATCTTCTACCTCTCCAAGATAATGAAAATGAAAACAACTATCCTTTGCGATTGTTGAAACATTTTCAAACTTGTTTTGTAGATGATATGCCATTCTAACATCTTCATCTGTATAATGTTTTCTGACAATAGTTTCGGCTAAATCCCATGCCTTGTCATTCAACTCAATTTGGTCGGCTTTGAGTTCATCATACTTTGTTTTTTCTTGGGTTGGTTCTTGTTCCAAGTGTACTCGCAAACGATTTGCGATTTTATTTCTGTACTCTTGGTTTAACCTTATTCTACTCATTGTTTTCCTCTTTCTTGTATGCAAAAATCGGAGTGTATTTAACAATCTGATATTTCACAGTTTCGTCTTGATTAATTAACTCATAACCTTGCAACATATCATTTGCTTTATCTTCGCTATCAGTTAAGTCTTGAATATCATAAGAATTTTCTATACCCTTATAATATTTCTCTTTCATTATTAAGTATAACATTTTTATTTCTCCTTTTTGGTTGTTATAATTATTTTAATAATATCACTTGACAATAGGATTGTCAAGTATTATATTGGAGACATGAAATATAAAGGAGACATAAAAACACATTTTGACATTAACAATCAGGGTACACTTGTTTTATTTGTTCCAAAAACTCATTGGGCAAAAGATTTTTGGGAAGAAAAGGTTGACCCAAATTGCCAGACTTTTGGAGATGGATATTGTGTAGAGCATAGATATGCTCAAGATATAATGGACGGAATTCAAGATGAATTAGAAACCTAGTTCATACGATTGGGACAACTTCTGGTTGTATTGCACGTCACACCGACATATGTCCGTCTTCGTGCAAGGAACAGGCAGAACTGATCCCTGATCCGATGGTATGTGCCAGATAATCTCCGTACGGGAGCCATCGGATCTGGGATCAGATGTTGTAACTGCCGGATTTAAACGGCTATAGTACAGGTCGCGTCGGATATATCTAAAGCTGATATTGGCCCGCGACTCAGTTGACCTGCACAGGACAACAACTGATCCCTGATCCATATTATTAGTGGCCAGTGGATTCTAGATAAGCCCGGCTGTGAAGAGTATGGATCTGGGATCAGGGACAGAACCCCGCGCGCCGGAGTAGTGGGCGGTCCTTGGTCATGAAGTTTACAGAATGAGAAAAAATCAGCGCTCTGCGCTCGAGCTATACATTGCGCCAGGTTTTGCTCATATGCATTCTTAAGTAAATGCATATGGGTTAATATGAAAAAAGAAAAAGAAAGGGAAAAGCTTCAAGCAACAAGCTCCAAGCAGCAAGCCGCAAGCTTCAAGCTTGACATCCCAGGGATCTGGGACTATAAAGGATTTAGAAAGTAGGAAATTATGAAAACAGATGAAGCATTAAAAATTATAGGCGGCAGCCTGAGCAAGCCGTCGAAAATGCCTGGTTGGTCAATTGGCCTCCCTGCCAAAGAATGCAAAACCGGCTCCAAGCTCCGGGCTGTGAAGGGCTCAACATGCTATGACTGTTACGCTCTTAAAGGTTGTTACGTATTTAAAGTTGTGCAAGATGCACAGTACAGGAGACTGGCAGCTGTGAAGGATGCCAGCTGGGTCCAGGCTATGGCTCACCTGATCAACAGCAAGAAGCCGGACGTCTTCAGGTGGCATGACTCTGGAGATGTACAGGACCTTGAGCACTTAAACAAAATTTATGAAGTCTGCAGGCTGTCACCTTCTAAGCGTCACTGGTTACCGACCCGTGAAGCGTGGATCAAGGACCATCTCCACAGGGCCCCAGACAACCTCGTTATAAGATTCTCCATGCCGATGGTGGACCAGCCTGCTTCTGGCAGCTGGTCACACACCAGCACCGTGGTGACAGCCGGCGCGACGTGCCCCAGCGCTCTTCAGGGCAATGAATGCAGAGACTGTAGAAATTGCTGGAATAAAGATATAAAAAATATATCATATGGACAGCACTGATGACCTGGTATCACCCGAAATACTACGCAGCCCTCCGGGCCGAAGCGAGAAGAAAGAGAAGAGAAGAAGCTCAAAGCTTCAAGCACCAAGCCACAAGCGATACTAAACCAGAACCTAGTTCAGGTTCTGAAGCCTCAAGCAGCAAGCACCAAGCTCCAAGCGGCAAGCATCAAGCTTAGACAATCCACAAGCAACAAGCTCCGAGATTCTTGAACCAGGGATCAAGTAAAAAAGTTTCGAGGACCTTTGACCAAGGGCCTCGACTAGGATGAATGTATTGTTTGGATGTGATTTATGGAAGGCAATTTGATGAGGTGAGAACCTAACTTTGTTCCCTTTGGTCACCTTTAATTCTAGAGTGAAAAAGTGCCCAGAATTATTATAGCCCAATAGATCAGGAGTGCCCAGAGAGCTAAGGTTTTCAATCCGAATCCACGAAATTTCTTTGCATACTCGACGCAATTTTTTATATAATTTAGCTTCTGGACCCATGAAGTTTTTGGGGTAACATCGTCATCCATTTAATAATCTTTTTTAAGTCTATCAGGTAAAATTATTTTGGATGGTTCCATAGTTTTTAAGACAAGTCTATGCGCGGTATGACCTGTGAAACCAATAATGGGAGATTGATTCTCATGCACTTCCATTCTTTTAATGTCATATAAAGTTCCATTAACTTCAGCAAAGATAACTGCATTCTTCACTGCGTCTGATCCTTCAGTAAAGGAAGAAAGAAACTGCTGCATATCTTGTACACGCATTACAGTCCAGCCTTTCTTAATATCTCCTTATAGGTTTCAACTTGTTCAGCTAAATATCTATTATCTTTTTGAAGCCTACCATTTGTCTCTTGATGAGAAGAATCTATAGTTCGAATGTTATTATTCTCTTCTGCTAATCTGTCAATCTCTTTTTTTAAATCAACGATTTTAGTAGAGAGTTCTTCTACAATTCTCTTTGTACCATCAAGTTGGTTCTTAGTTTTAATCCACTCCATTTCTTTCTCTTTGAACTCCCAAATGTCTTTTCGGTGTTGCTCAATTAAATAAGTTAAGTCGAGAGGGCCCCTGTCTTCTTTATTTTTAGTGTCTTTCATATATTGACAATATAGGATAGTTACCTTAAATTGTCAATATGGGATTACCTAAAAGATTAACAGATATGCAAAAAAGATTCGCTGAATTTATAGTATTTGGCGGACCAGATGGCCCACTCACTCAGACCGAAGCGGCAAAGCTAGCTGGCTATTCTGAAACTAGAGCTAGGCAAGAAGGATCAGAATTAATGAACCCGAGAGTATCACCATTAGTGGCAGGATATATCGGCAAACTAAAAGAGGAGAGACTTAAGAAATTTGAAGTCAATTATGACGGACATGTGGCAGAACTCGCACGTATTAAAGAGCTTGCTTTAAAGAAAGGTTCTTTCTCTTCTGCAGTAAACGCAGAAACAAATCGTGGAAAGGCAGCAGGATTGTACATAGACAGAAAAATAATAAAAACAGGTAAATTAGAAGACATGTCAGAAGAGGAGCTACAATTAAAAATGAAACAAATACTAGCCGATTACGAACCTCTGTTAAATGCAAAGACAATTGAAGGCGAGACAATTGAGTTACCTAAATCTTCTGAATCTTCTTCACCCAATCACGAGGAATCATCGTCCGATCCCCAAAAGTAAAACTACCATCGTCTTCTTTATCGTAAGAGGCAAAAAGTTTAACTGATTTATTATCTTTAGAATAGAGCCAACCTTCATTAACTGGATAAGCTAATTTCATCTTATTAAATTCTTTTTCATTGGCCCAGCCTGAGTCACTCATGGCGTCGACCCACTCCACTCTGACTTTAGGAAAAGGTATATCAGGAGTTATTTGAGTTATGATTCTTTTTCTTCTTTTCTTAGGCATATAAGAGTTCTACCAGATAAATCACTTAATGTTAAGCAGCCTTACGCGCGCGCGGAGGCACTACTACTTTGGACATTATATAATGTCCAGTTGTATAAAAAATGTCCACTAAAATGTCCACTAAAATCGATTAGAAATGTTGGTATTATTGTCTTTTTTTCTTCTTGGACATAAAGACACTTTTTTTTCATGTTTTTTTTAAGTGATACTAATTTATCTCCAGAATCTCTTATGTAAATGTCCGGTCTAATTTGTACCATAATATTGCCTCAAAGTGGCCATATTCTCTTTGGCATCCGCAACTTTGTGTAACAATTTGTCAATTTCGCCCGTGATGTCTGTATGCTCTACAATCACCGCATGGGGATTGGTCATCAACAGATCTATTTTAAGTAGTGCGTCTTCCATCTGGTGCTGGTAACGTACCATCAGAGCTTTGTATATTTGTTCTCTCATTTGTCCTCCTTCTTCTTTAATGAATCACCAAAGGTGCCTCTAAAGCCCCATGATCCGTGGTGCGTGGTCCATGAGTCCAGATTCCCGTAAATACTTATCTCGGCGTCTGCTACGAGGTCACAGAACGATAAATCTTCACCTTTCCACTCCCCACTATCTAACCCAAACGACGTATCCCAGAAATTATACATATATTTCTCGGTAGCTCCTTTCGATCCAATTTCTATATCCATTTTATCTTGGTGGTCTTTATCAAATTTAATTTTATATTTAGGATTTAATTCTATTAGTTTTTCAAATACCTTTCTCTTAATTAACATCAATCCAGCAGGAGCTGACTTCAACTCAACCAAATCAAACGGTAGAATCTTAATCTTCTCAGGGTCTGGGAACTCTACAGGATATTTAACTTTAAGAGGATTCTCTTTTAATCTATATGGGGTAACAACTATATCTTTCTCAGGGACTAACATTCTAAGGACCGTCTCATGTGAGAACTCTACGTCCGCATCAACAAACAACATATACTCATAGCCTGAAGCTAGGAATCCTGCAGTTAATAAATTTCTAGCATGAGTCACGAGGGATGATTTAACAGATTTAAATACACATTCGATTCCAGACTTAGCTAACACTGCGTAAGTATTTAAGATAGACACACACGTCTCTACCTTCATAGTATCATAACAGGGCATAGCGATGTAGACTCTTGGTTTCTTAGTCTCCGTCATTTAGATATATCCTTCATAGGTGTAATTAGTTTAGCTGTTCCATCTTCAGTTTTTTCAAAAATATTATCATCAGTTATTTTAAAATTAGCAGCAATTGAAGTCCTTGTAACATTAGAATAAAACGTACTTACAGAATGAGTTAGGTTCCATGGAAAAATAAAAAAGTCTCCAACTTCTGGCTTAAAATCAAATGAATTTGTGTGAAAATTTTGGGGGTTACCCATAAAGAAGCTTAAAGCCGCCGGGCCGTTGCCGGTCCCTTTCCAGTTCTTCTGTTCTTTAATAATAGGTTTAGGAATATCTACAAAAATAACTGAAGACAAGTGACAGTCATGATGGATGTGTGGGGGATTACCTTCTCCCTTCTTCATAAAGTTTACCCATGCTGCAGTAACGTCAACACCTTTAAGAACAAGACCATACCAAGTTTTGTAAGCATCTTGATAAGCTCTGAAATAAGGTCTTACAATATCAATGTATTTCTTTTTATCGAGTAGCCGTTCATCTTTAATGATGCCAGCTAAATTTTCAGACCAGTTCTGTGTTGCTTGATTACATATCTTACGTAAAGCTTTAAGGTCTGTCTCATTAATTTTAGTTTTAAATAGTAAAGGGCCCCAGTGATAGATTTTATATTCTATCTCCTTCAAACCCATGCTATCTTCTCCACCGACTGTAGCTACTCTGGCTAAGTTTCGTTTGAAGTTTACTGGTTTTTTCATATTATCCTCTCTTGTTGCATTCTGCGACATGATTCTTTAAGACCGTGCCGTCTTTTGTTTGTATACTTTGAAAAAAAGTTACTAATGTAACTCTTTCTCCTCCAAAATTATCTGCTTGATGATACTCATGACAATCAAATAGTAAAGCTCTATTAGGTTTAAATACTACTTTAGTCTTTAAATCAAACTGGCTATTGTGTTTGTTAACCACATCTTTAAATTTTTTAGTTTTCATTTTAGCAGGATTCTTAAATGCATCCCACTTCAGGGGGACGTACCCATCTCTGTTATAAGGATAAGTCTTGGGTTCATGAAGACTGGTCCCTCCAGAGTTTTTACCGGATATAAAAATAATAGAAGAGATTTCGTCATCATCTTGATGAATAAATCCAGTCCCTTGGAAAGGTATTTTTTGAAACTGCATCCTAGCAGTAAATTTAAGATCTTCATAGTTCATAGGATAGAGAGCTTCTATCATTTTAGCACAAGTCATCTCAAAGAAAGGATAATTAACTTCATGTAAAAGTTTTGATCGAAGACCAGGCCAGTTACCATCTTCAGGAGGAAAGTATTCTACTTCTTCTGAAAATTTTTTAACAGCTTCAAAGTTATTAAAAAAATTATCTATGATTACTGTTGGCCATTTCATTTAGTCATTTCTTTCAACAAATCTTTCAGGTCTCCTTGTTTAATTACATTTTCTTTCTCATCAAACTTTAACTCAT
>Ga0209349_1000476_pt1 | contig 20858 bp, 20 predicted proteins | sample ETNvirnome_2_130_FD_184067 | JGI IMG/M metagenome (GOLD analysis project Ga0209349, IMG submission 184067) | Marine viral communities from the Pacific Ocean - ETNP_2_130 (SPAdes) (version 2) | ecosystem: Environmental > Aquatic > Marine > Oceanic | place: Pacific Ocean | collected 2013-06-22
CTTACCGTTAGTCATAGCCTTTTTAGCCATATTACCTCATTTCTGCGGAATTTTCCGCAGTTCGGGTAGTGGCTAGGCCATCGCTATTCAGTTTTCAAGGAACGCATACTAGGGGTCAATATAAAGGGTATATATAAATCTGTCAACAATAAAATGCACACACCTTGCCAATCGGGTAAAAGGGGTGGGTCTGTCCCGAGATAGTCCCGCTCCCGCCTGGAGCTTGGCCAGTGAACATCCAGGCACTGCCCATTTGTGCAGTGAACATCTGTGCAGTGAACATCCGGGCACCAGGGGATCACGACCCGACCCGAAGAACTCGATTCCTAAAACCTGACCCTTCCAGAAATCGCACCTAATTCTCATTTCGGCCTAGCAAGTTTTGTTCCGAACGCTGTAAGGTGTGTATCTGCTGGTAGTTATGGTGAGTGTTCGTTAGTGTTTTGGTGGTCGAACGTTGTTTACGAACACTATGTCTCTGGCGTGGTGTTCAAGTTTGGGGTTGTTTTTTTCTTAGTTATTCGTATAGTATATATTAAGCTAGGTTAGGAGTGTTGGTTATGGGGGCATATTTGTCTGATGAGCGTCGTGAGGATTTGGAGTTGCAGAGTGTGTCTCGCGGTGGTATTGTTTGGGATATGCTTGATGCGGCTCTTGCGGATGCGATGGTTGATCCGTTGGAGCGGTCTTTATTGCCTGCGGAGGAGGTTGCTCGTCTTCGTGCGGCGGGTTGTGAGAGTGCGGGCCAGGCGGCATTATGGAGGATACGGGACAGTGTTGATCCTGCCCACAACGCGAGGTTTTTGGCGTTACTCGTCCAGAGTTTGCCCAAGCGCAAGGAGACGCGCCGGGTGAATATAGATTTGAAGGATATGTCGTTATCGGAGTTATTGTCTGCGAGTGGTATCGATTTGAGGGAGGTTGAGGTTACGGATGTACGGTATAGGGATACGTCAGAAGATACGTCGGATTCGTAAGGGGATGGGATATCGTTCGGGTGATATGGCTCATTGTTTGGGTATATCGACAGGTCAGTATTCGCGGATGGAGCGTGGTCGTCGTCGGATAACGGTGCAGTATTTGGAAGCTATTGCTGACATTTTGGGTATTACGGTATCGGATTTATATCGTGATTGTTGAGTAAATTGTTTCACGTGGAACAAGGAGTAGATAATGGCGAGACGACATAATCCGCGCAGAGTATATGGTACCCCCTACCAGGACCCTGCGGGTTCAGAGATGCATGAGGAAGCCGATGACGGCTTTAATCGATGGCACAGGAATAAAGCCATTGCGAAAGGTCTGAGTCCTCCCGGCCAAAGGAGAAGACGCCGCAAAACTTCTTTTCGCCCAGCGTGGATGGGTGGGCCAGGAGTCAAAGCAAAATTTCCTGTGAATTAATTACAGGGTGAGGTTGTACAATCCACATAGTAGTTACTGTTATAAAGGGTGATTCCGATGCCACAGTATAAAGGAAAGCATTACCCCTATACCCCTGAAGGTCGCGCCCAGAAGAAGCGGGATATGGAGAAAGACCAGCAGGATGCTCTGGCGCGAAAGATAGAGGAAGAGGGGGGAGATCTTCCCGAAATGATCGTCAGGGGTACGGATTTCCCTCACGGAATGGATATGCCCGAAATGATCGTCAGGGGTACGGATATCCCTGATGACAAGAATTTTAAGTCATGGCTATCGAAAAAGCAGAACGGCGCACCCCTTTTACGTACCTTAAAAAACAAATATGACAGGCGCAGAGATGAAAGGGGACAGAGTACTAGGCGCAGAACCCCCACGGAGAAGTTCGATATGGACCACGGGTCAGACCTCTTCGGTAACATTCTCAGTCGCTTGCCGCCCCCGCCGCCGACCAAATCGCGTGTTCCTGTCAATGTCCTCGTAAAGCAGGGGCATATACCATCGCGGCAGGACTTTGTGAAGAAAATAGTGGATGAAGGTGTCGCCAATCCAGACACGTTTCTGACTTTTACAGACGATGACCCCCCCACCTCTGCCTATATGCGGGGAATGCTAACTCCTGCCGCCAACGATGCTTACGATAAGTATCTTGATGATGTGGGTAAGGCGCAGGGGACATCGTATTGAACATATATCTTCAGGAAGCACTGGCACGGGAGAAGGCCAAGGGGTCTTTTGAGGAATATCGTCGCTATATCTCTGAAGAGTATCAGGATTGGTCGTATGTAGGTCTTGTCAACGACCACCTACAGAAGGTATATGACGGCGACATACGCCGCCTGGTGCTCCTTATGGGGCCACAGCATGGCAAGACCAAGGCCGTATCTGAAGACTTTGCCTCTTACTGGATTGGCAACAGGCCCGAGACCAGTGTCATAGGCACAGCATACAACTATGACAGGGCCATGGACTATGGCCGCGATGTCCGTGCAAGGGTACGATCCCCGGAGTTCAAGGCCATATTCCCTGAAGTCAGCATGAACCCTGACTCCACAGCGGCAGACAGGTGGTCCGTGATGAATGGGGGCGGATACTATGCCGCAGGCGTAGGCACAGCCCTCACAGGACGCCGTGGAGACCTTATGGTGATCGATGACCCCTTCTCCGGGCCAGAGGACGCCAACAGCGATCTGTCGCGAGAGAGGGTCTGGAAGTGGTATAACACGGTGTTCAGAACGCGCCTGTCTCCCGGCGGGGTCATTGTCCTTGTGATGACGCGGTGGCACGATGACGACCTCGCGGGAAGGCTCCTGGAGAAGCAGGGCGACAGATGGACGGTCCTGGAGATTAAGACGGAAGCAGAGGAAGATGATATCCTCGGTAGGGAGACAGGGCAGTATCTCTGTGATGCCCCCGGTGGCAGTCGATACTCACAGGAAGACTATGATGAGATGCGCCAGGACATGCCGCCCTACGACTGGTCAGCCCTGCATCAGCAGAACCCTGTCCCTGTTGATGGGCTGTTCTTCCAGAAAAACTGGTTCCCCCGCTATGATGTCGTCCCTGAGAACGCCACCTACTACGTAACGGCAGATCTTTCGTATGCAGGGAAGGAAACCAGTGACTATGCGGTTGTCATGGCATGGGCGATAGACCATGAAGCCAACTGGTATTGTGTGAATATGTGGCGCGACAAGGCTACACCCGATATTATTGCCGATAACATTGTCTCCTTTCTGGAAGAATACAAGCCTTATGAGGCCGTATTGGAGAAGGTAGACGACAATTTCGGAGGAGCTATCATACGCAGCCGCATGGATGAGAGGCGTGTATTCTGCAATCTCGCCACTGTCTCGGCAGCAGGCAACAAGTCGGCAAAAGCCACAAACTATAGAGGGCGAATGGCGCGAGGCAAGGTATACTGGCCCAACAAGTCCTGGGTAGAAGACGTTATCCATGAACACCTCAGATTTCCCAATGGGAAGCACGACGATATTGTAGATAACGGCTCTGTCCTTGGCAGACACCTGGATAATATCAGCACCCCGAAGTTTATGCAGCCATCACAACGCATAAGCAATGATAATGGACAATCTATTATTGACAGTATCCTTGAGTCTGCATCAAAACCCGTGAGCAGGTATGGCTGACCAAATAAAAATGTCGGACAAAGAGGTAGATCACTGGTGGAAGTCCATAAGCAACCGTAAGAAGTTTATGGAACCCCACCACGCAGAGTGGCGTAGTAACCTCGACAGATACCAGCTAAAGAACATAGACATCCCCGGCCTGGCCGATGATGAGACGGTGCTGATATCGCGCATATACCCTATGGTGCGGAAGATCATCGCCTCCATCGCATTTAACTACCCCGAAGTGTCTGTAAGAATTGAAGATACCGAAGATATCGGCTCCGAAGGGCTGGAGGATATCCTTGACACTGCCGCCAACGACATCCTCAAGGTGATGGATGTACGCAACGAGGTGCATCAGGGCATCTTCGACGCCATCTTCTGCTACAGGCCATGGTTCAAGATTGAATATAACAAGCCCGGATACGATACCTTCGGCGTCACCAGCAACAACGAGATGGAAGACTTCCCCTGCGTCTTCCGCATCGACCCCTTCAAGATTCTCATAGACCCCAATGTCAAGCCTCACGATTACACCACCGCCTCGGACATCATCGAGGAGATGGACATACCGGTAAAGAGGCTCCTCAACGACAGCAGATTCAAGCATGCCCGTACAGAGATAAAGAGCCTCGTCAGCGAGGGAGGCGGCGACGACTTTGAAAAGACCTTTGGGCAGGATATGGAGCCAGAGCAGAGGTCAGAAAACCAGGAGGCGCGGGAAGAAGCACAGCGTCTGGCGGGGATCGTCAGGTGCTATGAGGTCCATGACAGGATACGGGGCCACCGCAAGTTCTTCGTAAAGGGCATCAAAGATCCTATTGAGAACATCAGCCACCCCTTCCTTCTCCGCGAAGCTCTAAGACGTACCGACCCCGCAACAGGGGAAGAGCTGTCCGTAGATTACGTCAGGCCCAGTGACGAGAACGGGGAGATGCCCGAGAAGTTCCTTCTTAAAGGTGGGTTCCCCTACTTCACTCAGTCCCTGGATCTTGGCGACAGCTTCTATGGCAGGGCCATAGCGTCCTATGAGGAGCAGATAGAGTCGATCATCATGGACTCCCTGTCTCACCGCGCAGACAATTTGGCGCGATTGAAGCGCGTTATCATCGGTGACGAGAGAGCCAAGGAGAGAGACAGCAAGCTACCCACAAGCCTCAAGGCTGCTCAGGACAGCAGCATCGTATGGACACAGCCTCCACCGGGAGGGAGCGTAAGGGATGTCCTGGCACCCGTAGATTGGGGGGCACCACAGCCTGATCAGATACAGCTGGAGCGCGACGCTCTAGGCTATGAGAGCCAGCTTATAGAAGTAGAGGCACGGGGAGGAAGGACAGCCACAGAGTCAGCCATAAATGCGACGACAGCAGAACTCAACAGGGAGTGGATGCAGTCTATGCCCGTAAATGTCTACGGGTGGATCGTCTCCTCATCCTTCGACATTATGGCTGATGAACGCTACATCCCCGAAGAGTGGTATGTCAGCCAGAGGAAGCGTGGCTCCGTAGATGCACAGGTAGCGATACAGGCACACTGGCTGCGGGTAAAGAGGCGCGTATCAATAGCGTCACACTCTATGTCGCCGTTTTCCGATAAGATGCAGAGAGACAGCATCCTGGCTTTTGTCGACAGGTTTTCCAACGACCCCTTCTTTGATGGCAAGAAGCTGCGGATGATGATAGCACGGAGCTTTGACTTCCCCGATCCTGAAGGGCTGTTAAAGAAAACGCAGAATCTGGATGCCGTCAGGTCAGCACAGTTTGAGTTGGTATCCCATATCCTGATGGGCGCACAGATAAATCCTGTTCCGGGCGAAGACCACAATACCCACATGCAGATACAGAACCCACAGGCGGTATCACAGATGCCGCAGTTTATGAATCTGCTACCAGCACAGCAGCAGCAAGTGACACAGCTATGTGAGCAGCACCTACAGATGCATCAGGAAATGATAAGTCAGGAGGCATCGGGAACGGGCGGACCACGGGCCGTGAGCAAGCCTGACAGCGTAGGTGGCGCAACGGGAATTATTAACAAGGTCCGCTCAGATGCACAGGAAAATGCCAACCTTATTCAGACACAACAGAAAGATGCGGGAGTGATATGATCAAAGCCAAGAAAGCCAAGAAAGCCAAGAAAGCCAAGAAGGTTGAAGCCCCCAAGACCACGGAGACATTCGGCGTATGGAATGTCGTCAGGGTTCGTGATGAAGGCGGACGCCACTGGGAGAAGCAGTTGGCGGGAAACATTGAGGTAGACCTGAGAGGTCTGGAGGGTGGAGACAGGCAGGCAGTGAGAGACGCTTTGGAGAAAGCACTGGGAGATATCTAGTGCCTGTCCACGATTTTAAATGTGAATGCGGCAGCGAAAAGAAAGATCTCTATTACTCTTTGAGTGATATACCACGCTATCTGGTATGTGAGTGCGGCAAGAAGATGTATCAGCATTGGGGCAAGAGCTTTAACAGGAAGAGGCCACTGACATCTATCCTCGGCCCCCACGCGAGGTACCATCCACAGATGGGATACGATGTTGAGATAGAATCTCCTGATCACTACAAGCAGCTTCTCAAGGAATATGATATGGAAGAAGCTGACGACACAGTGAGGGGAGTAAGAGATTGGCATAACGAAGAAATCAAAAAAAGGGAGGAACGACAGGCAGCACCACAGGAAACAGGAAGCATGGCAACAGAACAGCAGGTAAGAGAAGCACAGAAAGTAAGGGGCGAAGGACTTTTATAGGAGAGTAATGATGGCAGAAGAGATGGACACTGCACAGGTTGACGCAGTATCTGCACCTGAATCTGATAATTTTGGCGACTCTTTTGGCGAGAACCTCGACCAGAATACATTAGATGCAACAGCAGATATTTCCCGTGACCCCGCTAGTACCTCCAGCTTTTCACTTGACGGAGTTGACTACCGCAGACAGTCGCTGGATGACATCCCGGAAAATGCGACAATATCAGCACGTGACGCATTTTCCCATGCCCAGACAGCCGTAAAGAATGCGGAAGCCAAATCCACGCAGGCAAGTTCCGAATATCGGGATCTTACCGCGCAACTGGAAGCGCAAAAGGCACGCTTCGACACATGGGAGGAGAATCAGCAACAGGAAGTCCAACCCAATGTTCCAACACTTCCCGGTCAGGAACTGGACCAGGTAGCCCGGAACATGGGATTCGATTTATCTACAGCTACAGACCAGCAACGTAGTTCATTCGGGGTCGTTAGTCACATGATTGAAAACCACCCTGTCGTTCAACAGATGACAGAAGTACAGGAAAGATTGAACAATATAGAACAAACTGCTGGCATAGCTTCGCAATATGTCCAGGGACAACAGGACCAGGCATACGAAGGCGAGTATAATGAGGCTGTAGAAAAACACGGAGAGCAGGCAGTAAATACGTGGCTTAATACTGCGGCATTGCTACGGGGCAGGCCGTCACCAACTGGCGGTACTTTTACCCTTGGCGAAGCACTGGATCGCGTAATAAGCTCACAGGTGGGGCAGGAGTCGGCAGAATTGAATCAGCAGGCTACAACAGCAAGACGCTCTGCTCGATCTGCCGCCTCTGGTATCCCAACTACAACAGACCTGGGACTCTCTGATGGTGATATCTCCGATGTAGAGTACGATGCCTTTTTCAATAAAAACTTTGGATAGCAAGAAGGTCTAAGGGGACGGGGCTTGCTCAATAAACAAGGAGTAGGTCCATGGCAGCTGTTACAACATCAGAAACATGGGATGCGGCGTGGACGCTTACCCTTCGCAAGAATCGTAAGCGACTCACCGACAACATCTTCGATGAATATCCGCTTCTCTCGGCCCTGCGTAAGAGTGGCAAGGTCGAGATCGAAGACGGCGGGAAAGAGTTTCAGGAAGATGTGATGTATGCAAAGAACAGCGGAACGTGGTTCTCCGGTTATGATACGGTGAACACCACCGCTGTTGACGGTATCACGGCGGCATTTTACGTGCCCCGCTATATCAGTGTTCCAGTTACAATCTCTATGACGGAAGAGGTTGAGAGCAACGCTGTTGGCTCCAAGAAGCTTATGGAAGCCAAGCAAGACCAGACGATGCTCACAGCCCGTGATTCCGTTTCTTCGGCAATGTTTGGTGCTACGTCTGGCAAGATCATGCTTGGTCTTCAGGACATCATCGCTGACGCGCCCACATCGGGTACTGTCGGTGGCATCAACCGCGCCACCGAGTCGTGGTGGAGAAACCAGTACTCTGCAACCTCAACGACTTTCCTGACACAGACGAAGACGAATGTCTTCGACGGATGGGAAGCTCTGGGTGCGAAGTACAACGACTGCTCTTCCGGTAATGATCAGCCCGACATCATCGTCACCACCCTTGCTCTGATGTCTGACGTTGAGGCGTCACGCGCTGGACAGGGTTATACGACGTTGGTTGATGGTTCTGGCACTCGCAATCAACTCGGTGAAGTTGGAGACATCAAGTTCAAGAAAGCTATTGTCGTCTCTGACCGTGATTGTGCCGCAAACCATTTTTACCTGGTCAATACGAAGTATCTGAAATTGAAGATTATGTCTTCACTCAACTTCGCGAAGACACCCTTCAAGGAAAATACCGATCAGCATGCCAAGGTCGCACACGTGGTCTTTGGTGGGCAGCTTACCACCAACAACCCGCGTCGCCTCGGTGTTCTGAGTAACGTTTCATAACCTTGCTCCCAAGCCAATGGGAGTTCTACCCTGCCCATAGGGGAAAGGAATAGTTAGATGCCTCAGTATATCAATGATAAGCACACCGTTAATCGTATTGGCGGAGATGCAAACCAGGGGATTTATGAAGAGTCCTCGACGCCGAAGCATTCGATTGGCGAGAAGCTTGAGTTGGCCGATGGGCGTTGCTTTCGCTACGTCTACACGGCAGCAGCAATCAACCCCGGCCTCCTGGTATCTCAGGATGTCAGCGCAACAGCTATCGTCGAATCGGACGGTAAGCTGACAGCGGCGGCGGCTAATGCCACGGAAGTCATATACACAGACTCCGGTACTGTCGGTTCCGCTACAGCGAACCAGTATCAGGGTGGCTATCTGCACATTACTGACGATGCAGGCGAGGGCCATCAGTATCGCATCAAAAGTAATACCGCAGCAGACAGCAACGCTATCACGTTTACCCTTTACGACGGCCTTGTGGTTGCCGTAACCACAGACACCGACGTAGCTGTTACGGGTAGCCTCTACTACAACGTCGTCGGTGCCACGGCTGGAACGGACGGCATCATCGCTGGCGTGACGACGTGTGGCCTCACATCCAACTATTACGGTTGGGTGCAGACGGCTGGCGTGGCTACGATCCTGGCAGACGGCTCCATCGCAATCTATGACAACCTCACGTTGTCTGATGGCGTTGCCGGTGCTGTGCAGTTGAAGGACGCAGAGACAGAGCCACTCGTTGGCTTTGCTACATTTGCCCCGGATAGCACCGGACACGTTGGTGTCGTCATTCAGGGTCTTGTAGCGTAAATATCCCTTACCGCCTAGTGCCAAGGGATTCAGTGGGGGTGAGGTACCTATGTCCCTCCCGCCTCACCCCCACTTCTCAAAGGGAGGATGGAGAGGACAATGGAAAAAAGAATAGATCAGGATCTCAGCAAACCACCAATGGATGTTCTGGCAGAGCGTCTTAATGTTCTTGAGGAAGCTAATGAAGCTAAAGATGCACAGATAGCCGTGCTTCATCAGCAGGTCACAGAGAAAAGCACACGTATCAAGACTCCAGAGCTACGGCGCAACCGTTCCAGAGCAACGAATGAAGAAGTGCGTGGGGTATCCAGAGCAACAGGTGGAGCATCGCATGAAGATCTTGAAGATGGGACACCGTGGACTCCTGCACACCCTGAGTGGGTGCTGGAATCCTATCCCGTAGAAGAACACAATACAATTCTGACGCTTTACAAGCAGGCGTGGCTTGATGGTCATCCTATCCAGAACCTGGACCAACTGCAAGAAGTGGTATATGCCTTCAAGGGAAATCGCCCGGTTAATTATGTCGAAGAGGATGCATTCCTGCATTCCGCTCTATTAGAGGTATAGTGGAAGAAAATATCCATCAAAAAGACTATCTCTACAGAACACGAAGTGGAGACAAGGATTTTCAAGGCCACGTTAATGCTGTGGGATATACTGGAGATGGAAGTCTTCTGGTTTTTACCGGGATTACATTAACGGCGAGGTCAGATACCCCCGCTGACCCGCCGTCTAATACAACACTGTTTTGGATGGATTCAACAACCGGGGATATAAAAGCCAAAATTACTGACTCTGGTGGTTCTACAAAAACCGGGACAATACTGGATTACTCAGCGATATGACTCTGATAAAAGTTATGCAGCTTGGCCTTGCGAGAGCCGGTCTGAATACCTCAAACACCATATTTCTGGATCGAGCCAGAGATTATTTTAACGAGGGAACCAAAGACCTGGCACAACGCCATGATTGGAGATGGCTAATAAAGTCATCGACAATAACAACATCAGATGGCACAGGAGCATATTCTCTGGCAGCAGATGTCTTGAAGCCACTCATGTTTGTGCATAAAACAGATGATGTGCCAATGACAATGGTAGATCTTCAGGAAATGATTCACGCTGACCCTGATAAAGATGAAGAGGGAGCAAGTCGCTTTGTTGTTGTAAATGGCATCAACTCCTCAACAGGGTATTGGGAGGTAGACCTTCATCCGATACCCGATACAAATAGCGAAATAATTACGTATCACTATTTCGCATTTGTATTGGACAAGACAAGTAGCGATGATAACGCAGACCTGGCTACGACGATGCCGCTTTGGGCACAGTGGGCTATGGTTCATTTTATTTCTGCAAGATATAAAGGAGAGAAGGGCGACGAGGAGGGAGAGACAAACGATTTTAACAGTTACCTCTTTGCCGTAGAATCAAATATCAAGACTGATGAATCTCAGGATGGAAACGAGCATTATCGCTTCCCTCGACGTGGAAGTACTTACCCAATGATTAATTTTGTTGTTCAGACAGGATCACTTGGATAATGCCGATTCCGGGTAATCCACATCCGTATGGTCCTTGGCTTAGTGGTTTAAATTGCAGTAAGCCTGCCGAGGAACTGACACAGAACGAGATTGCCGATGGCCGAAATATACGAATTGGGGTAGGTGGGGAAGCGCAGAGCAGAAAAGGAACAACACCATATAACAGCTCAGCAGTATCTGGAGGACACGCATACACAGCTTGTGGACAGCAGGAGTTCAGCGCATCCAGTAGCAAGGAGTTTGCGATTGTAGGCGACAAGTTCTACGAAGGTTCATCAGGAACCTGGACAGATAGAACTGGAACTGCCACAATTACTCCTGGTGATGACAACACATGGTCCCTTGCTAATGCCCATGGCACCCTCTTCGGACACAACGGAGTAAACGGAGATGTGCTGTTCAAGTGGACGGCAGCAGGCGGAAACATAGCAGCGTGGGATGTAGACTCCCGATTTACGTGGGCAAAATCGGTTGAGCATTTCGATAACAGAGCCTGGGCAGGCAACCTCTCTTCTGGCACAGACAAAGTATGGTATAGCGACGCTTCAGACATCACGACATGGGACGACGATGCTTGGTTTGCCTTTGGATCTGAAGTCACGGGCCTGAAGAAAATCGGAACCATGCTGGCAGTCCACACCAAGGATACCATCTTTGGCCTGAAGCCTACAGGAAATGCTGTTCTACCATTTAATAGAACGCCACTCACAAATGCAGGGACCGTATCCAACAGATCACTGGTAACAATTCGGATTCCCGGCAGTGGCGAAACACAGCTATACATCAGGAAAGACGGCATCTACGCTTTCAATGGCGTAGACAGTATTAAAATATCAGGACGCCTGGATGGAGAGCGGTATTGGAATAGTATCAACACCTCGCGCCTGCATAAGAGTTTCGCGATTGTGTATGAGTTAAAGAATGAGGTATGGTTTTACCTTCCGTATGGTAGTACACAGACGACGATGAATCATATTCTTATCTATGACTATCTACGCGGAATCTTTTATCCACCGTGGACGGGGGGGCTTAATAGTTCACTCACCTCTGCGGGTATTGTTGACAATGTTCCCGTGTCTGGAGATGAGTCTGATGGCTTTCTTTATAAGCATGAGGAAGGTCTTAACGACACGGATGGAAGCACCATAACGGCAATAGACTCATGGTTTAAGACCGCAGCATCCCCCGCGATGGGGCCAGATGTGATGCTCCGGTGGCTTTTCGTACGAAACAGTTTTGATATCCTTGGGAATTATGAAGTGAATATTACTTATTCATCTCCGGGGATAGTAGGCCAGACAACGACATTCAATCAGGGCGGCGGGTTTGATGCTATCGGTTCTTTTGTTATTGGAACGTCATCTATAGCTCCTGACGATCTTGTTGCTATAGAGGATATCGACCTTACAGGATATGATCCTGTTATCCAACTACATTACCAGAATGCAAATGAAAGTGAAGAGATGAGCATCCGCCGTGCTACGGCAGTGTATAAGCCTATTGGACGTATGAGAAAACCACAAGCGGGGGTTACTTAAAGGCTCATTATGAATGGTGTTGATAGAACAAAATTTGATCGTATAGCCGCCGCTCCCTATATAGGGCGACAAGTCCGATGGCACGGCCAGACAGGGAGTTTCAGGAATGACGCCCAAGGAGGGCTTGCCTGGACGCCTGATAGTGGTGCAAATCTTGGCTCAAATGGTATAGAGGATATTACCGGCAAACTCGGAGTATCTACTGGTCAAGGTGGAGGGATGCAGTATCAGTATGACCCTGCAACAGGGGGAGTGACATCAACAGGAAAATCAGGAACACTTCCTCCTGTTGGAGCACCTGCTCCTCCCTCTCCTGGACCTGGACAGCAAGGTCAGCCTGCTACACCATCTGCTGGACCGGGACAACAGCCTCAACCTCCAGGTCCCTCTTTCCCTAGCGAAGAGGCTAAAAGTCAAAATGCGATGTTTAGTGCGGCTTTTGGTTCTAGGCAGGGCGATCCAAATTTTAATGTCAATTTTGATTACAATCAAGACGGCATCATAAACTATGATGACCATTTACAATTCGGTCAAAGCTTTACTCCTCCTCCCCCAGTAGATCCCGCAACTCAACAAATTGATTCTCATGTTGAGTCAATGATATCTACTCTGGGTGATCAGAGGACCAGGTATGGGCAAGCTCCTTCAGAGCAATATTATCAGCAATATTTAGACGGATATAAAACGCACCTTCAGAGCCTTAGTGAGGATCAGCGCAATGATTATTTTGCTGCGCCACACAAGTCATACAGGGACTATGTAATAGACCAGCTCGATGCCACGCCAGAGTTAGGAAATATTCTGCGAGGTAAGTGGACAGGTGAAAATGTAAATGCCGTTGCTCAATCAATAGCATCTGGTCAAGGCATTCTTAACCTTGAATACTTGGATTCTATCCCTGAAGAACTGCTTTCTAGCAGTAACAAAGAGCATATTAAGGGCCTTGTTAATAGCATCCTTAACCCTCCTCCTTCTTCAACCAAACCTGTTCGACCTGACCTTGCCGCTGGTGACCCGTCTGGAGAAGCAACAGATCTTGAGGTTGGCGAGGGAGATGTTGTATCGGGAGATGTTGTATCGGGAGATGATCTTAGTTCGCAAATCGATGGCCTCGCTACACTGATGAGAGGACCAGACGGCAAAAGGTTAGGTGACGATTATTATCGGAATCTGCTTACAGAAGATGGGTATACTCCTGAACAAGTAGAACATATTCTTAGAGAAAGTCGGAGTAGAGCAACTGGTGCAGATACAAATGTTGATAACATTTTTTCCCAGATGCAAGATGGAACATTTGATGAAGACGCTATTCGCGCACAGCTTCTTCAAGAGGGATACACTCCCAATGAAGTGTCTGCTTTAATTGCCAATGCAACAACTCGCCATGAAGAAGCTGAGTATGGGGTTCTTCAAGACGAGTTTTCTGAATGGCTAAATACGCAACTCCCGCTTCTTGCTCAATCAGGGGATGGGGATACTTTTACAAAGACGTTGATGCAATGGAAAAATCGCGGCCTTAGCGAAGAAGATCTTGGGGCTGCAAACCAAGCTTGGTCACAGCAAGGGGGTTCCAGCAATTGGCAAGCACAGCAAGGCCCCCCGGTAGACGATGGAGTAGCCGAAGGTTTTCCTCCAGGATGGGTAGATGCCGATAACGATGGTTTTGATGACAATACAGATCTAGACATCGACGGCACCCCAAGGGTATTTACCCAAGAAGGTCCAGAGCAATTTGAAGGAACTGCTACAAAGCCAGCGATGCCTGATACTGACGATACAATTAATGATCTTGTCACGTATCTAAGAGACGCCTCAGAGACACAAGACGGCATTGACAATATTGCCGCTAACGATCTGAATCGGTTGTCAACTGAGGCTGAACGGGCGCAAGAGCAGCTACTAGAAGACCTGAACAGGCTTGGCCTTGTCGGCCTGGAGTCTGGAGATGCACAGGCAGCTATTGGTGAGTTCAAGGGTAAGGTTCTGGCACAACAGCATCAAATTCGCGCAGACTCTGATCAAAGAATAAGAGATAACATTGACAAGCTCATTGAGGTTGCAGGGCTTGAAGTTTCAAAATCTGAATCTGAATTCAGAATAAAACAGCTTGAGGACAGCATCAAATCTGCTGACCAAAGAGCACTCTTCCGGGGTGTCATGGAGCTGCTTGGCCCTGACGGGTTTAATCTTGTCGGTGGTCTTTTTGGTGGCGATGGACAGCCAGGGTCAGGCGCGGGAACAGGAACAGGAACAGGAACACCATCGTGGGGTCAGGATATTTATAACGTTCCCCAAACACTCCGTAATATTCCGGGTCTTAAAGACGCAGATTTCTCAAACGTTTACAATGACGACGGCACTGTTGTCGAGGGCATGTTCCAGTACAAAAACGCCGGTGGCGACATTGTACATATACCCAAAGACTTTAATATTGCAACCGACCCAGGAGCAATTCAGTTAAGGGCGCAAGGGTTTACCGATAAAGAGATCCTTGGACAGATGGCAGCAACAAAACCGCCAAAATGGTTTGACGCATCAAAGATGAAACAGGCTGCTGGATTCTTGGCGGCGGGAGAAGTTGCTGGAGAAGTCCTTCCCGGTGCTCTTGGCTCTATTTCAAAAGGTGCTTCTCAGGGTGCGGCTATAGGAAGTGTTGTTCCGGTTATAGGGACAGCCGTAGGTGCAGCAATTGGAGCTGGAATTGCAGCAGCAACGAATTTCCTTGGCATTAATATGAGCGGACACAACGATAGGCAGATTGAGAGTTCTTGGCATCCAGCTATTTTGGATGTGTTATACCAGAACGGGTTTACGCCTAGAGACAAGGTATCAAAAGAAGTCCTTGATGAGATTGCTACTCAACTAAATATTCCATACGAAGGAAGCAATTCCGAGGCTTTCCGCAGGTCTTCGCACTACAGGGGGGCGGATATAGAAAACCAAGACAAGTTGTGGGCGAAGCAATATGAAGAAGGCAAACTTTCTCGCGAAGACCTTATTACGATGTCGTTGGCATCAAGCGTAGGTAACAGCGGTATCGATCTCAATAAATGGGGAAGATCCAGAAGGGCTTAATGCCCAAGGGTAATACTATGAAACTAGACTTATCTACTCTTGCAAACCTGGGAAGAACGGCATCGTATGGCGTTCAGCAGCATGCCCAGGCGCGTGAGAAAAATTCCGAAAGGGAACTTGCTAAAGACCTTATGAGGGCTTCTGTTACCGCAGACTATGGTGACATAATGAATAAGCTCAAGCAGGGATACTATAGAAATGCTCGGCCAGAACTTTTAAGTCGAACGTCTCAGGAGATTGGTCAAGGTCTGCGTCTTAAGCGGGAGGAAGAGTATACAAAACTTCGGGATGCTGAAACGGCTATTGCTACGCGAATGGCAGCTATGACCGGAGATAAATACGATCTTCTTACGCCAGAGCAAAAGTATCAACAGGCTTCCAGAGAGATTATGTCCAGGCCTGCATACCGTGGTCTTGGTTCTGGTATTACGGCAGCAGGAGGTGCTACTCCGGGTGGCGTTGCTCCGGGTAGATCGGCTATTACTGGACGCGCAGGGATACAACAAGCAATCGCCAGAATTGCAGAACTCCCTGACAGAGAAGAACGTGTAGAAAAAAGCAGAGAGTTGATGACGCAACTAAGGCAGCTTGAGCAGTCAGGTACGATTTCTACGGCTGAATACAACAATCAAAAAGCCTTAGTAGAAGATGCTGTAGATCAGGGTCTTGCATGGGGAAGGCGTATTCAAAGTCTTGGTACAGGAGCTTTGGGTGGAGTTGCGGGTGCAGGCACGGCAAAAGGAATTGCTTCACTATTAGGTAAAGCTCCTGTTCCTCTACCCATAAAAATACCTGCGGCGTTAGCAGGATCGTATTTAGCAAGTGAAGGACTTCCAGATTTGAATTTAGAATACTTAAGTAATGTTAAGCGTGGAATTTTAGGGCAAGGGCCTAGATAGGATAAATAGCTATGGCTAGAATACGGAAAGCTGAAGAGCCTCAGTTTACACCTGGAACTTCTGAGTTTACGATGGGGCAAGAACAGCGGAGACAGGCGCGTCAAGAAGAAGAAGAACTTCAAGAGATGTATCGAGTGCTTCAGGACTTAAGTGTTTCTCCTGATCTATCTTCAAGCGAAAGACAAGAAGTTGATGATTTAATAGATGAGTTTGATCAATCTGGCCATGGCATTCAAGAAGCGGGGTTCGCAGGTATTGGCCGTGCCATAGGAGGTGCGTTTAAAAGTCCACGGGCACAAAAGATACTAGGAGGAATACGTCAGGCTCCTGGAGTTCTCAGAGATAAGGCTTCGGCTTTAGCTAATAGATTTGGTGTTGGCAAAGGAAAAGCTGCGGCTGGCTCTAAGTCAGGAGCTAAAGGAGATGCTGGAGATTTTGGAACTTCTGGATTTGCTGATGACGCTGCAGGTGCTCGGAGAGCCAAAACCGCAAGCGATAAAAAAGCGGCTGCAGAAGCTTCGGAAAGAAAAGCGGCAGGCATAGCTAAAGGGAAAAAAACAAGAGCAAGAAATATCGCAAATAAAGGGTTAAGAAGAGGTGCTCCTGTTACTGGTCCCGTAGGTCTTGGCGGGGCTGCATATATGACTTCGCAACTTATGGACGGCGAAGAACCTCAGCAGCCTAGAGAATACTTGGGGCCGTATTCTCCGGAATACTATTCTGATCTTCCCTTGGTCCCAATGCCAACAGAAACATCGCCTAAAGAGCCCCAACCTAGACTTCAGCTTCCTATGCCGGGACAAGGAGAAGAGCCTGAAGGCCCCCAGGATACAAGGACTCCTAGACAAAAACGTAAGTTTATAAGTACACCGGGAAGACCCCGTGGTGCAAAAAGAATAAATCCATTTTATGTGCCACCCCCCGGAGGCGAAGAAGCAGAGACTGATGTGGCAGAACCTGAAGTAGCAGAACCTGAAGTAGCAGAACCACAGATAGATCAGGTTATGCCTGAACTAGCTAATCAGTTTGCTCCAGCAAGAAGGGCATCGACAAATGTAGTAACGGATCAGCGAATAGGAGATCCTAGTGGTTTGGACGCTTTTCGTCCTAAGCCTACAACTCCTGAACAGCGTCCTGAACTTCCAATGACCGGAGTTCCTGGAGAGCAGCCTGAAGCTATTCCTGATATGACGCCAACAGACCAGGATATTGAGGGGCTGTTTAATGGAGAGGGAATGCCAGAGAGGTTCCGGGACGACCCGTCGAAAGACGCTGTTTCTGCGGCATTCTTGAGAGAAAGAGGCAAAGCGTTTGGTGATGCCCGTGGACAGATAGAGGGAGCACCGGGACTGTATGAAGAGCCAGAGGGAGTTGATTTTATTGATACCCCTGAAGGGCAGGCATTGTTGCAGAATCGTATGACGCCAATGTCTCCAGAAGGGCAGGCACCTTCTGGCCCAACTCCTGGCATGACGCCCAAGGTTCCTCCTACGCAACCACAAGCACCTTCTGGCCCAGCTATGGGTAGTGAACAAGATGATATGCTTGCCCAAATAGCAGGGCTACGTCCAGAAGATATGGGTCCATTGGAAGACGAAGAAATTGGAGTGCCTGCGCTGGATCATAGGGGAAGAGTTATGGCACCAGGTGAACCCGACCTTTCGGTTCTACGATGGAGGTCAGATCGCGAAGATGAAACCGGGGAGTGGGCGCGGCCAGATGATATCCCACTAAGGTTATGGAACCTTCTTACAGACGAAGAAAAAAGAAAGGTTTCAGGAAGAGTTTACCGAAGTCAGTCGAAACAGGACGCGTCTTGGGGGGACACCTTTGGAGCTAATACTCAGTAATGGCTAACGGCTTTGGCAGCGGCTTTGCTGGTGGACCCAGGCGTCAACCTAGGTCTACCAGTATAGGTGACTTACCCCGCATTCCCGGTCTGTCTAAATACCAGATCGCAAGTATGAAGGGTGGCATCACAGAAGCCGAAAGCGTCCGTAAGGCTCTCCGTGATCTTGGACAAGAAGACCTGATGGATGAAGAGATTAATCCAGAAGAAGGTTTTCTGACCAAGACGTTTGATCTTTTGGGTCGCCCCGGAAAGGCTGGCCTAGGCTATGCGTATGAGATTTATCGTGGATCGGGAGATCCCGCCCAGGCATTGTCGGAAGCTGCCAAACAGTTTGTTCAAAGCGAAGACAGGAAATACAAAGGCTTAAAAAGCGGTAGCCAACTATTAACAGAGAGGCTCGGAGACGAAGCAACGTGGGGCCAAGCTATTGCCGGTTTTGCTTTGGATGTAGCTATAGACCCACTTAGTTACCTGCCTATTGGTGGATGGGCAGCTAAAGCTGGAGGTATAACTAGCAAAACAGTAGCCCCCCGAATTGCTGCCGCTGCGATGCGAGAAGACTCTCGACTAGGAGGCATTGCGAGAGCTGGCATCGGCCTTAAAGATACCTTGGGCACTGCTCTTTCTCCGGGCTATAAAATAAGACAAGCAGGGTTCAGACCTCAAGGTGTGCAACAGTTTAGCGACTTAAGCTTGCTGCGCCGTGATCGTTTTTCTGGTGATATGTTTGGTGGGGATTTTGGTATAACTGAAAGAGGGATAAAAGAAGGTTATACCGATCCGGTTGCTAAGGTATTTAAAGAAGCAACAGAAGAAGAAGATGCGTTTGGGTTAGCGATACAGGAACTTACGTCGGGCCTTACTGAAAACGAGCTTCGTCTTATTGCCCTTCACGCAGGAAAAGGCAGGGCTGAGTTAGACCGCTTACTGCGTGACGACTATTTTGTTAAGGCTTTAGACCAGACGGTAGCTACTGGGATAAAAGATCCAACTAGACGCCAAGAGGTTATCCGTAAAGCAACGGAAGTGTTGGATTTCTTTGACGAAGATATTGCTAAAACAGATTTAGAATGGGGGCTTTTAGATGAAGCTCAGTTTAAGAAGTTTTCAAAAAGCCAGGGTGGCCTAGGCTATGTCCCGTTACGCACTACGGCTGGACAGAAATTAACTAGAAAAGGTGTGCCGAAGAAATCTATCTACGAAACAAAGCAGCCCTTCCAGTATGAGCGAAATTACAACACAGTGGAAGATGCGCTGAATGCGGGACTGCCTGATATAGAACTTGATATTAAAAAGCTGATGACAATGAGGTCGAACGAGTCAGTAAAGGCTCGGACATCGCGGCGACTTATTAAGGCTGTTTTCAAAAGTGACGTTGCTATTGACCTTGCTTCTGTTGCAGGACAAAATAATCGGTGGGCGCACGTTTTCCCCTTGATTAAAAAGTGGAAGAAGACGGGTGGCGATCCTCCCGAAGCACTCCAAAGAGTTTTTGAAAAGGGCTACGATTTCAGAGAACTCAACAAGGGCAAGGGGGATTGGTATATGCTTCCCTCTGCTATTGTAGAAGACCTGGAAAAAGGTCAGCGGCTGTTTTCAAATAACGAAAGTTTTGACAAGCTGTTTACCACGATAAGGGATTGGCAGGGACTGTGGAAGGGCGGGGCATTGTTTAGCCTTGGATACCACATGCGTAATATGTGGTCTAATGGTTTTAACAATGCTGTAGGTGGCGTCTACGGAGGATATGCAAGGGCCGCAGAAATCCAACGGTCTGTTGGAGAAATATCTGCGAAGTTTGCCAGTGGTATGCCAAGAAGGTTTCGGGATATTAAAAATATCTCAGATGATCAACTTAGAAAGAATCATGAACTTTATGCCGAAATGCGGGGGCTAGGTGTTGTAGGCCGTGGCGTAATCGGCGTCGAGTTGGGGCGTGACATTCAAAGGTATAGTGTCCCTGGTCGCATTCTGTCTACTCGCGTGATGGCAGCAAACAGGCAGATGGGGCAGATCATGGAAAACAATGCAAGGATCGCCCATTACATAACAAAGAAAAGGCAGATTCTGGCAAAGATAGAGAAGGATGACATCCTTAAAAACCTGTCAAAAACCGAAAAAGTAGCACACGCCAGACAAGAGGCTGCTGCCAGCGTCAAGAAGTATCTGTTTGACTATGAAGACCTGACACCTTTTGAGCGCGACGTGATGAAGAGCGTCATCCCCTTCTATACCTGGATGAGGAAGAACATACCTCTTCAGATTGAGTCTATGTTTACCAAGCCGCTGTATAAAGACAGGGGCTTGTGGTATATGCAGATTCCCAAAATCAAGAATAATCTTGAGCAGATATCTCAGGAATTTGAAGGCGTTTACGAGCCTGACTACTACGAAGAAATGTTTGCTACCCGTCTTCCCATAAAGAAGAAAGGCAAGGCAACATACCTAAACCCCAACCTACCGTTCCAGGATTTAAATAGAATGGGGTGGGATGATTTCGTTGGTAGCCTTACCCCTGCTATCAAGCTTCCTCTGGAACTGACAGGTAAGCGTCCATATTCTTATTTCTTAGGTCGCGAAATCGAACGGTTCCCTGGAGAGAAGGACGAGGTAACGTCACTAACAAAGCGGATGCGATATGCTTTGGATACGTTAGCTCCACCTGCTGCCAGAGTTTTGCGTGGCATAGAAAGGTTTAAGAAAGGCGAGGAACGATTTAAAGACTTCCTCACATCTGAAGTTACAGGCATCAAGCCTATGACTCTGGATGTAGAAGGTCGTAAACGTGCCCGTATTTATGCAGAGCGCGAAGCTGCACGTACAGCCAAAGCTAAACTGCGTCAACAACTAGGAGAGTAGTAGCATGGGAACGATCACACTGCCATAT
>Ga0209349_1000479_pt1 | contig 20773 bp, 15 predicted proteins | sample ETNvirnome_2_130_FD_184067 | JGI IMG/M metagenome (GOLD analysis project Ga0209349, IMG submission 184067) | Marine viral communities from the Pacific Ocean - ETNP_2_130 (SPAdes) (version 2) | ecosystem: Environmental > Aquatic > Marine > Oceanic | place: Pacific Ocean | collected 2013-06-22
TAATAGCACCGGCGTGGTGTCTGCTGCTTGCTCGAATGTTTCCACGGCCGCACCAGTCATCAGTATAGCGAACGGCTATATTGCTCTTCATGGGGCTTATCCAACTAATGGTGGTGGTAATACGCCGGGCGCCTACACGGCCACATTTACCAAGTTCCGAGCACTTAAGAGAAGGAACTAAGATGTTCCAGTATGATAGACGGAATAAATGCCTAAAATTGTCTTTTCTTTGTCTTTACCACTAATTACATTTGATAAGATATATTTTTAGGAGTATTTTATGTCTTCACTATTAGAAGAAGCTATTGTCGACGCGAAGGCGCTCAAAGATGTTGCATTGAAAAATGCTGAAAACGTTGTGTTGGAGAAGTATTCCACCGAGGTTAAAAGTGCCCTTTCTACTTTACTAGAACAAGATGAATTTGGTCTAGAAGAAGAAGCACCTCAAGTGGACACTTCTTTTGCCGATGACATTCCGTTTGCTTTTCAAAATGAAGAACTAGATGCCCCGGCAGAAGACGAATTAATTGAGATCGATTTCGATCAATTAAAGGCCCGCATTGCTGAAGAAGAGGCACAAGGAATTGAGGCACAGCCCGAAGAGATGCTGTCCGCAGCAGAGATTGCGCCCGAGATTGCAGCTACGGAACTTGGGGAACAGGTTACGGACAAAGAGCTCGGCGATGATGCCGGTGAAGATGAGGCTTCCCTCGCGGGCGCAACCGCGCGCGTCAATCTAGATGAAGATGAAGATGAAGAGATTAACCTTACAGAAGAAATGCTTTCTGAACTTATTGAAGAGTTAGTTGTAGATCTAAAACCTGTTCCGCAGGGATGGTCTTCGATTAATTCTGCTGATAACGGCGTTGAGCAGGCCAACAACGATGCAATGGCCGCGGCCCAAGATGCTCACCTTGAAGAAGTCGAAGAACTTGAAGAGGAAGAGGAAACGGCCCCCGACGTCACTCATATGGTTTATGAAACCAAAATTAAAAAACTTACAGAATCTACAAAGGAGCTTTATGCTCTTTTGATGAAAGCCAAGGGACAGCTTACACAGCTGAACTTGGAAAATGCCAAGCTTGTTTATCAAAACAAGGCACTAAACAGCGTCTCCTTGAATGAGCGACAAAAGAATAAAATTGTCGAAGCTGTTCAATCTGCCAATTCTGTTGAAGAAGCGAATATGCTTTTTGAGACAATTCAAAACGCAGTGGGGGTTTCGAGCTCTAATAGTTCGAGGCCACAAACACTTCGTGAAGCCGTCACAAGGCCTACTTCGCTTTTAATCAACTCTAAGAGAAACAACGAGGCTGCAAAAGATCCAAAATTGGATCGCATGCTGCGTTTAGCAGGTTTGAATAAATGACATTCAACAACAAATATAGGAGGTTATAAAATGTCTATTGTACAGAAATTAACCGAAGGTATTGTCAATCGCGACCTTGCGAAGGAAGGTGCTGCTCTCATTTCAAAGTGGGAGAACACAGGACTTCTTGAGGGCATTGGTGATGATACCGCTCGGTCCGGGATGGCCCGATTGCTTGAGAACCAAGCAAAAGAGCTGCTCCGAGAGTCTTCGTCCATGGCGGGCGCAGACGTGGAGGGCTTTGCGGCTGTCGCATTTCCCCTCGTTCGCCGTGTATTCGGCTCCCTGATCGCCAACGATCTCGTTAGCGTTCAACCGATGAGTTTGCCCTCGGGCCTCATCTTCTTCCTCGACTTTACGTTCGGTGGAAACTACTTTGATACTGATGATCGTGTAGGATTTCAGGTTGGAGAATCGGTTTATGGTGGCGATCGTGTTGGCGCACAGATCACCGGCGGTGTTGACCTAGAAGGTCTAGAAGGCACCGATGCTGGTGGCCCTTACAACTTACGTAACGGCTATTCGTCTCCGACGGGTACTATAGCCAATACTAACCGGAACATTTGCTGCTCGGGATCCCTGACCGGTCTGGCCACCGTGACCTCTAATTCTCTCGGAGTGTCCGCCTTGTGTGGTGGTTCGGGCCAAGCCGATTCCAGTTACGGTAATACGTGGACGATTGACTATGTCAATCGCATCCTGCGTTTTGACCCGGATCTGACGTCTGGTTCGTCGTTTGTTATTGCTTCCCAGACTGGCCTCGCGGCCGCTCAGGTAAATCTTGACGATTTGGTTGCAATTTCTCTGACTGGTAGTAATGCCGCGGACCTGACTTTGGTTCACAGACTTTCTGTCCTTAGTAAGTCGCTCGACGGCGGAACGACGAATGGCGATGAGTGCCATATTGTCTTTGTGGGCAACGACACCGCCGACGCTCTAGAGGTTGCGGTCAACGCGGGAGGTAGTCTTACCTTCACCGAGACTGATAACTTTGTGAATGCAAGTTCTGCTCGCGCCATTGGTGCTATCCGCGGTGATGCTAACTGGGGACTCGAGGGTAGTCAAGGTATCCCGGAACTCGACATTAAGATCGATTCCGTGGCTGTCACGGCTGTCACCAAGAAGCTCAAGGCCAAGTGGACTCCGGAGTTAGGACAGGATCTTAACGCCTACCACAACCTTGATGCGGAAGTTGAGCTTACTCAGATTCTTTCTGAGCAGATTGCTCTTGAAATTGACCGCGAGATCATCGAAGATCTTGTCAAGGGTGCTACCGCCGGTGTTCGTTACTGGTCGCGACATCCTGGTGAATTCCTTGTTCGCGAAACCGGTGCCATTTCTGATGTTACTCAGGACTTTACTGGTAATGTGAGTGAGTGGTATGAGACCCTCATTGAAACCATCAATGATGTCTCGGCACAGATCCATCGGAAGACTCTCCGTGGTGCTGCCAACTTCGTCGTCTGCGGACCTGAAGTTGCCAACATCCTTGAGTTCACTGCTGGTTTCCGTGCCAATGTGACTGCTGATAGCGACCGCGGCGACGCGGGTGCTGTTAAGGTTGGTTCACTTTCGAAGAAGTTCGACGTGATGGTCGATCCTTACTTCCCGCGTAACTTGATCCTTATTGGTCGACGCGGAAGTAGCTTCCTTGAGAGTGGTTATGTGTATGCACCTTATGTGCCGCTGCAGACCACGCCTACTATCTTCGGCGTTGAAGACTTCGTGCCCCGCAAAGGCGTGATGACCCGATATGCCAAGAAGATGGTTCGTCCGGATATGTATGGTTTAGTTGTCCTTCGAGGCCTCGTAGACTAGTCATAACCGACGTAAGGTCAAAATAGTAAAAGCCCCGTCTCTTTTTGAGGCGGGGCTTTCTATTTAGTAATAGTTAATTGAGGAAACATTAATGGCGATACCCAAATTAAACCCCGCGTCCACTTCCAACACAAATATCTTGCCTGCTACTGGATCGACCACGAATGTAGCCGCCACTCTTCCGTTTGGAATTTATGCAGCTGCAGTTAATTTTTTATCTGGCGCCGCAGATCAGGTAGCCTATACATATAAAAAACTAGGGGGCGATGTTCTAGATATTGAGCTCGCTGAAGGGAATGTTTACGCTGCCTATGAAGAGGCTGTTCTAGAATATTCCTACATTGTTAATCTTCATCAAAGTAAGAACTCTCTATCCAGCCTAATGGGAGCACAAACTGCTTCTTTTGATGAAGACGGTCAAATTATTGCGGGAGATTCTCTTTCGGGAAGCAATGTCGAATTAAGATATCCACGTTTTGATTATGGCTTCGCGCATCGAGTTTCCGAGAGGTCCATTACCGAAGTGGGTCTTGGAGGAACGCTTCCTATATATTCGGGCTCCGTTAAAATGATACCGGGCCAGCAAGATTATGATCTGCAGTCAACCCTTTCGGCTTCGTCATTTTTGTCTGCCTCTTCCCCCTACTATGAACAGGTTCAGGATAAAAGAGTTGTAATTCGTAAAGTGTTTTTTAAAACACCTCGGGCAATGTGGAGATTTTATGGATATTATGGAGGCTTCTCGGTGGTAGGTAACTTGAGAACCTATGGACAGTTTGCTGACGACTCAACCTTTGAAATCGTTCCCACCTGGCAAAACAAGCTACAGGCAATTCAGTACGAAGATGCGTTAAACGTACGTATTTCTCATTATTCATATGAGCTTAAAAATAATCAGTTAAGGATTTTCCCGCAGCCAGACGAAACAAGTCCTGACAACTTTTGGGTGGAATTTACTATTGAGCAACAATATGCTCCATGGGAAGAAGGCAGCGGCCAACCAAAATCTGGCATAAAGGGGGTTAATAACATGAATACGCTCCCGTTCCAGAACGTTCCATATGCTAATATTAATGCCATCGGAAAGCAGTGGATTCGAAGATTTGCGCTAGCACTAGCTAAAGAAACTCTGGGGCAGATTCGTGGAAAATTTGCAGCCGTTCCCATTCCAGGAGAAAATGTAACACTGAATGCGGCTGATCTTTTGGGCCAAGCGAAAGAAGAACAAACAGCCCTTCGCACCGAACTCAAAGAAACGCTTGACCAACTCACATATGCTCAGCTGGCCGCTACAGATTCTACGCTTCAAGATTCTACTGGGAAAGTGCTTCAGAATATTCCGATCGGCATCTTTGTGGGGTAATCTAGATGTCAGATCCAAAAAACAAGTGGACCCAACCGGCAGCACCGCCGCCCCCCATGTTTTTTGGGAAAAAGGAGCGTGATCTTGTCAAACAAGTCAATGACGAGTTAGTCGAAAGAGTCGTTGGCCAAACAGTAGCTTACTATCCAGTCAGCGTTGAGGAATCTAATTTTCATGATGTTTATGGGGAGGCCATTAATAAAATAACCCTACCACCAGTTCGTGTTTATGCCTACGTCGTGGTTGAAAACGAGCAGACCAATGAAAAGTATGGATATGATTATCAAACTAAGTTAACTATTAATTTTCATCGACGTAGATTAACCGAAGATCAAGACCTATATGTACGTGTTGGGGACTTTGTTCAATATGGAGAAGAGTATTATGAGATAGTGCGTCTATATAATGATACTCGATACTACTTTGGCCAGGTTGAACACAAATTTCAAATAAGCGCCGAATGCGTGAGAGCAAGAAAGGGAGTGTTCCGTGTCAAAGCCTAAAAGTTTAGCAATTACTTTTGCAGAGGATCCTGCTCTCACTGCTGAGCGCATAGCTGAGGAAGCAAGAATTCAGAGAAAGAGACAAACCAAGAATATAACAAGCGTAAGGTCGCAACGTCAGATTGAGAATCCGCCCAAGAATCGCAACTTGGGACTTAATGATCCTAATAAGATAAAAACAATTCCTTTTATGCCGTCATCGTTGGAAACAATTGATGGCTCCGTAATGGATTATATTGAGCAGACACTCAATATTTATGTCGACACAAACGATGGCTTCAAAAAGGTGCCGACTCTTTGGGTTACTGCAGAGCGTGCCTATCAGATTAAGCATAATAAAGATTTAAGAGACAAAGAGGAGACACTGGTACTTCCTCTCATCACAGTCAACAGAACAAATATCGAGAAAAATCCCGCATCCGAGTACGCCATCCCGGCCGGCAACATCCCGGAAGTGCGAGATGCTATGGGCGGCTCTATTACGTACGCCAGGCGTATATACCAGAAAAAAACTGCAGAATTTCAGAATGCGATGGCAAAAAGAAAGTATAACCAGAGCACATGGCCTGGAATTAAAGATAAAAAGGTGGTATACCAAACGATTTCTATTCCTTTCCCTACATGGATAGCTGTTAATTATGAAATTTCTATTCGAACCGAGTACCAACAACAGACTAATCAAATTATAAGAAAGTTTATTCGACAAGGGGGTCTCAACAGAATGCCGTTTCGATTAGAGAGAGATGGCCATAAATTTGAAGCTTTTATAGATGGAAACTTAAACAATAACTCTAACGTTGGAGCCCTGAATATGGCTCAAAGAAATTATGAGTCCACTTTAAAAATGAAAGTGCTTGGATACCTAATTGGGGACGGGGACAACCAAGAAAAACCAAATATTGTTTTTCGTGAGAACGCCGTAGAAGTTAAAATTCCTAGAGAAAACGTGATATTAGGGGACATTCAGGAGTTCTTAGATAATTCTGGCTTTTATAAAGAGTAATGGTTGTTTAGGGTTTCTTTCCACTATTTATATTTGAACGCATACTTTAAGGTTCTGAGGAGACACAGCATATGTCCGTTGACAGGTTTAGATTTGTATCCCCGGGAGTATTCATCAACGAAATTGATGAAACACAAATCCCGGGCCCCCCGGCTCTCGGAGCCGGCCCCGTAGTTATAGGTGTTTCAGCGAAAGGCCCAGCTTTAGTACCTGTTACTGTTTCAACTTATAAAGATTTTGTTGATTTGTTCGGGGCCCCTCAGCCCGGCAGCACTCGAAATTCTGATACATGGAGGCTTGGCAATAGATCCAACCCTACGTACGGTGCATATGCGGCCCGAGCCTATTTGGCCAACGCGTCTCCCTTAACATACATTCGGCTTGTAGGTGATCAAGATCCTCAAGCCACGGAGGCCGCTGGTTGGGAAGTTCCAGACTTCACCTCGGATGAGGCATCCACGACCGGAGGCACTTATGGCCTCTTCATTATAGGAACCGGATCAGCGAACGCCTCGGTCGCCGCAACTGCAACAATTGTAGGAACCGCCGCTTTGGCTGCTGAAACTGCTACATCTTTTATATTGACAAATGCTGATGATTCAACTGTAACGTTTACTACGGACCCAACTCTCAACTTCGCTGACGTAACCGCAGGTATTGGTGACCACGAATGGAGAGTTAACACCGGAGGGAGTTTTGCCTCGGATGGAATCAGGAAGGCTACACAGGCAGCCTGGATTGCATGTAAGGGCGCAATTGACGCTGGTGAATTAGACATGACGATTCTTCCCACTAGTTTCGCGGGCACTGAGGAGGAGTTTACGCTAACTCAAACTACTGCTGGGAATTCCGGCAATACAGCAATAACTTTAATAACTGGTATTACGGCCGACGGTGCCACCGCCTTCGCCGGCGGCGTCAATAGCAACGGTCATGGCGAGGGAATGCTCGCTGCTGTTTTCTATCTTAGTGGTACTGCCACGACAATCGGCTTGAGCGGCAACGTCGCCGGCGTCTCCGCTCTGACATCTGCCTGCGCAGCCCTCATAGAGCCTGTTACAGTGGGTAATAATAAAGAGTATAAAATACGAATCGAAGGTCCCGATCAGGACACCCTAGAGACCACTTTCAACTTTAATCCAAAGAGCGGCCGTTACATCCGCAAAGTTTTTAATACAAACCCCCAAGTGTTGAACCCTGCTATTACTGCAGATGCAAATAAGAAAAATTATTTCTTGGGACAGTCTTACGAAAGAGCAGTCATAGATTATGTCGAGCAACTCGAAGGCTCCGGCGATATTACTAGAAGTGACTTTAGTAATACCTATGGTGTTATTATAGGCTTGTCGAGCGGTAGTGCCAAGGGAGGCGATTTTAAGAGAAACTATCAAACTCCAGCCACTCCCTGGATTGTCGGTCAGGATTTAAGTGATAATAGTGCGAGTTTTGATATTAACAGCAGTGTCGAACAATTATTCCGCATTCATTCACGTGATGACGTTGAATACGCACAGCGTAACTACAAGATTTCATTTAGCGATATTAAAGCATCGCCTAATTCAAACTTTAATCCCTATGGCACTTTCTCCCTACTTGTGAGAAGTATCAGAGATACTGATGAAAACCCCGTTATTCTGGAACAGTTTGACAATCTTAATCTTAACCCTGCTTCTAATGGATTTATTGGGAAGAGAATTGGTACTCGCACATTCAGCTGGGATACTGTTAACAAGAAATGGGATATTGATGGCGAATATGACGTTCAATCAAAGTATATCCGCGTAGAGCTAACCGATCAGGTTGCAGCCGGAGATCAGGAAGCGACCCTTCTACCCTTCGGTTTCCGCGGCCTCCCGATACATCGCGGCTTTAATATTGCAATTAGTGGGACTAGAGGCAATGGTATGTATGACTATGACCTGTCCACTGCTAATATGTCCGAGGGAGCCAAGCCGATCTTTGCCGACGGCGGCGCGGAGGACATTCCGAACCCAGTCCTCGATATTCCTGGCGCCTCACTTCGCCAAGGCGCCTACTTTGCCGACGAGGCCTTGATTCACACGGCCTCACTCCTAACGCCGGCGCTCCCTCAAAGAGCAAGGTCAGACGACGGGCGCCTTCTTAAGGAGACCAATGCTTTCTGGGGTCTTACTACTAATCAAGCTGACAATACGTTGCTGTTTGATGGTTCGATTCGAGACATGGTTACCACTATGCCGGAAGGTATTGCAGCTGGGATGACAATTTTATCTCCTGGGTTTTCTTTGGACGATTTGGCGCCAGTAACCGCCGGAGACCATGATGGGTCTCCAGCCAAGCACAGCGGATCAGATCCGGGGCTTTACTTCGACACTATTGCGGGTAGCTCGGCTACTATTAGTGCCCTCTCGCCCTATCGCGGAACGCCAACTGGCGGCCGACGCGCTGGTACATCGTATACGGCTGTGAGCGGCACGTATACTGAGGTACTTGATCTGGGCTATGATCGCTTTACCGTACCATTATATGGTGGGTTTGATGGGTTTGATATTACCGAAAGAAATCCATTTAACAATACGCGAGCCCTAGGCGGCCCCGACGAATCAAGTATTACGACGGCAGCGTACCCAATGTACTATACGCTCAAGAAAGCAATTGACTCAGTTTCAGATGTAGACCAGATTAATATTAATATGGCCGCCATCCCCGGGGTCACCGATATCCAAGTTACTGACTACCTTCTGGCCATGGCCGAGGATAGAAAGGACGTGTTAGCGGTTATTGATCTTGAGGGAGGCTATCTTCCTGTTACGGAGGGGAGCACTACCGGTCCCGTGGCCTTTAATGATCGCCGCGGCTCATCAGCATCAACTGTGACCAAGATCGACGATCGTGATTTTAATACAAGTTACGGGTGTACGTATTATCCATGGGTTCAAATTAATGATACGGCCGCATCGACTCGGGTATGGGTACCACCATCCACCATCGCGATGGGCGTTTTGGCGGCCTCATCGGCTCGGTCTGAATTGTGGTTCGCGCCAGCAGGCTTCAATCGTGGTGGTTTAAGCCGCGGCTCAGCGGGACTCAACGTAATAAATGTAATTGAGAAGCTGACGGCTGATCAGAGAGATGATCTGTATGAGGTTAATATTAACCCAATCGCATCTTTCCCAGCAGAAGGTATTGTGGTCTTCGGACAAAAGACACTTCAGGCAACCCCTTCTGCTCTGGATCGTATTAACGTACGCCGGCTGATGATTTATTTGAGAAAGCAAATAACGATAATTGCTAACGGAATTCTGTTCGATCCAAACGTTCAAATTACATGGAACAGGTTTACCAACCGGGTCGACCCCTTCTTGAATTCCATTAAGCAAAGGTTTGGCCTTTCGGATTACAGGGTTGTTTTGGACGAATCAACGACAACTCCTGATTTGGTAGATAGAAATATCATGTATGCCAAGATATTGTTAAAGCCAACTCGTGCTATTGAGTTCATTGCTTTGGACTTCGTGATTACGAGAACTGGGGTGGAGTTTTAATCGATAGATGAGGGGGAGTTTTCCTCCCCTTTGCCTATATAGTTTATAGAGGATTTATAAAATGTCATTATTTTGGGACAACCCAGCAGCAGAACCAAAAAGATCGCATCGGTTTTTGGTTTCCTTTGACCTTCCGGGGCAGACGGACGCGTCGATTTATGCAAGAACGTTTACAAAGCCAGCTTACACAATTGGTGTGACAGAGCACCAATTCTTGGATAAGACCTTCTACTACCCCGGCCGAGTTACTTGGAACGAAATAACGATGCAATTCGTTAACTCCGCGTCGCCCGATATGGATGCAAAACTGCAGTCGGTTCTTTTGGCTTCTGGTTTTAGGTGGCCCGACGACGTTTCGACAAATACTGCTGTGCAGGCTGCTAACGCTAATACGGTTAATAAGCTGGCTGCAGTTACGGCTCTTGGCCGAGAGGTTAAAGTCACCGAGCTTGATGGGAATGGCATTGCTCTAGGGACACATAGCCTTAAGAATCCTTTTGTTACTTCGATTTCTTATGGCACCCTAGACTATTCTAGTGAAGATTTATTAACGGTAGATATTAATCTACGATACGACTGGGCGAAATACGACTTCGGCGGCGGTTAATTTAAGTGGCCCGTTCCACCGTACCCGGAGCACAGCCCGGCAAGTACGCGTCGACAAGAATGAAGTGGGACAACCCACTTTTAGAGCCAAAACAACAACATCGGTTTATATGCTATTTTCCGGTCTATATGGCTATGGGGTCCGAATCAGACTCCAAGAAGCTGGCAGACCAGACGAAGCGCTCGACTACCTGGGAGACCGAAGCCTTAAAGGCCTTCCCCGATGGCGACCTAGATATGATGAAGGCTGCGACGAACAAGCGAGAGTTTGCTTCGGGGACGGTCAACGGCGACGACGAGTGCTGCTCAGAGGAAGACCTGAAGCCAGCGCGGGATTGGTTTGATGCGAACAAACGCCTGCCCGCAGGCGCTCTCGCTGCACGAATTAGTTCTTATGTGGTTTCTTCTTTTACACCTCCTTCTTATGGTGCCACTATTGGGATGGCCCCCATTGTTGCGACCCCCGGCGTCGAGGTCGCGGACGATTCAAAGACTAAACTCAAAATGGATCAAGTACAGATTACACTAGTGAGCACTCTACAAGATGATTTACACTTTTCTTTAAATTATTTATATAATATATATGCGCCAGATGGAGGGGACGCCGAGAATGTCCTGGTTAAGCCTTATTTGTTCCCCACGGAAGTATGGGGCGGTGATAAAGACGATAAGTATTTGACAGTTTTAGATATGGGAGCACGCCAGTGGCCCGGCCCCGATGTCAATGCAGCGTTGCTTGGCCGCGGCGGCGGCGAGGCAGCCCGCGATATGGCTAAACTTTTCCCTAGTCAAATAGTTGGCATTCATAAATTTAGGGCCCCATTCGTTACGGGGATATCATTTTCAGAATATAGCTATAAAGGAGATGCGTTTCTGGAGGCAACTGTTACTTTGGGATCCAGCATAGGCGTGGCTGATTTCTATTCTTATGAAACCTATAACGCCGGCGGGAGCCGCGGCGGAGACACCCGCTATGGAGGGTACTCAGGCCTGCAGGACGAGAGGAACGTTAATGCGTTTCAGGATGCAATTGCGGCAACGTATGGGGATTATCCAAACTTCTCTATGGGAAAAGGCTCCTGGACAATGGGCAGCTCCGAAGTGATCATGAAAGATATCCGCGACAGGGCCGCGCTGCTCACCGAGCAGCGCCAGCTCAAGATCGACTTCGACATGTCCAAGGCCGATCGCGCCGGCGTCATCGGGCGCCGTGGAACATTGGATCGCATGCTCGAATCCAAAGTACAACAGGAGGCCGCCGCAGAAGCCAAAAAAGCCGAAGAAGCAGCGGATGCAGAGAACCCTCGCCCAGCTGCGACGTTTCCGCCTCCGGCCGACCGACAAGCAAGCCGAGATCCGGCGCGCGCGCGGTATGAAGCTTCCCAGGCAAGTGGGGAAGCTTATGACCCGGCGCCCGACCGGTAGACCGCCCCCGGCTGGGCTGATAGCGTGTTCGGAGATTAATTAACTTAATTAAATTTATATTATTGGTATAATTACAATAGAAAGAGAGGTGTCACTTGACACGAAGAAATAATTCAGAACGCGTCGGAGCACCACACCCAGACGCCCCAACCCCAGAACCGGTTACAACAGAACAACAAATAGATCCTTTATCTTTTGTCGTCCCCACAGAGTTTGTGGTGTTGCCCAGTCGAGGTTTATACTACCCCACAGATCATCCGCTTTATAATCAAGAAGCGATTGAAATTAAATATATGACAGCAAAGGAAGAGGACCTTTTAAGTTCAAGATCTTTAATTGAAAAGGGTCTTGTTTTGGATAGGTTGATTGAAAATTTATTGGTTAACCGAAGGATTAGATCGCGAGACCTATTGATTGCTGATCGAAATGCCATTTTAGTTGCAGCCCGGAGCTCCGGGTATGGGTCGGATTATAAAACCAAAGTTACCTGTCGCGAGTGCACCCATGTCGATACATATGATTATAATTTACAAGAAGCCTTGATGTCGCAACCTTTGGCCGATGAAGAATTGAAAGAAATTGGTGTTGAATATTTGGGGGGCAATACGTTTAAGGTGAATATTCCAAATTCTCCTGTGGATGTTGAGTTTAGACTTTTAAATGGCCACGATGAGCATTCCATGATGAATTTAGCTGCGAAGCGAAAGAAAAAAAAGGTGAGTGATAGACTGATTACAGATCAATTAAATTTCATGATCGTTTCTGTGATGGGGCACGTAGAACCTGAAATGATTACCAAGTATGTTGATTCACTACCGCTGAGAGATTCAAAGTTCTTAAGAAAAACCTATGAAAAGGTCAGCCCGTCTATCGCGCTGCGAAAGGAGTTCGTCTGTAATGAGTGTGATTACGAGGACGACATTGACTTTCCCTTTACAGTCGACTTTTTTTGGCCTGACGCCTGAATATAGCGAAAACATTTACGAACAGTTTTTCTTCTTAAAGTACCACGGCGGCTGGGGCTTGATGGAGGCATACAATTTGCCGATTAAGCTACGTAAGTGGTTTGTTAAGAGGCTTGTTAGACAGAAAAAAGAAGAATCGGATGCCATGAATGCAGCATCTAAGGGCAAATCCTCTCCTCGAAGTACGTCATCCCAGCTTGGCCCAGGTAATGCGCCCCCAAGAATGCCCACAAGTAAGCCTCGCAAATAAGCGCTTATTGTAATTATAAACTATTTACTATATAATTTGAGGGATTGCTATGTCTGGTGAATTACAGCCCATCGTCATCAATTTAAATGCCAACAAAGAAGAGCTTGTTAATGAAAGTTGGCTTGCCATGTTTGGGGGCGCCATTGAAATGGTTTTAAAACGAATGTTTGGCGGCGACACTGGAGCGCCTCAAAGTAGATTTGCGGTTCGGGGAAGCCCAACTCAAGTTGCTGCTTTTGGGGATGCTCTTGGTAAAGAAAAAAAGTATATGGAGAGTTTCCTTAAATATGGGCTAAATGACCCGCGCTCTTTTTCGTCGAAAGCGCAACTTAATCGCGCCGTTTCGAATTTTGAAAGTGAAACCGGCATTAAGTGGCCATTTAACTAGGACTTCTTAAATGGCACCGCCCCCGGAACCAGTAGATCCAGCAAAGCTTGAAGCAGCAGTCAAAGCTCAGAAAGATAAGAACGCCCTTACAGAAGAACAAATTAAGCTTCTTAAAGAAAGAGGAATCTATCTACAAAAAGAATCCAAATATTATAAGAATCAGCTAGCCAATATTCAGCGGTATATTGAGGCCCTAAAGGAGCGCAATACAGGCGAACGGGATCTTAATGAGATAATAGCTCAACAAAATCGAATGCAAGAGGCTCAAGTGAACATTCTTACATCTCAAATTCGCGAAGCAAATGAGTTTATAAATAATTCGCACAAAGAGCGTGCAGACTTACTTGCTGCCGAAGAGGTCGCGGGAGCGAAGCTCAATGCTTTACTTCATGAGCAACGAGGGATTGAAGAGGGACTCCTGGATACCACTACCGAGCGCGAGGAGAAGGTTAAAGAGCTAATTAAGCTAGAAATATTAAATAAAATAAATGCTATAGACGCTCTAAAAACTCTTAAAGATAAGGTTGTCGAGCAAAAAAAACTTGTCAAGGAAAAGCATAAAGAAAGAGAACTAGAAAAAGACGTCGGAGATGCTACCAAGGGAATGCAAGCGAGCACAAAGAACTTTTTGAAAACTTTCACAGGCATTACCGATCAAAGTGATAGTTTTTTGGGAAATATTGGACGATACACTCAGGCCAAGGAAGAGCTTACTAATATGCATATAGAAGCCGGCGAGTTTGGAAAGGCATTAGAGGTTATTCAGTCCAAGGATGCGTTTGGTATGATCGCCGACCAGGCGAAAGCAGTTATAACCCCATTAAATGTTGCGGGAATGGTGCTTGACAAAATTATTGAATCGACTGTTGCGTTTCTTAAAAAATATGATAAACTCACAGGCGACTTTAGAAAAAATACAGGCATCATCTCCAAGGGCTTCCAGGGCACTGAAGCAAGCATTCAAAATACGCAAAGAGCCCAGCTCCGGTATGGGGTGTCCATAGAAGAATCTTTCGCCGCTCACACTGAATTGAACAATGTGATGTTGGAGTTCAATCAGTTGTCTGACGATCAGCAGGCAAGACTTCGCGGCGTCACTACTCTTATGGGAGAATTCGGGGTGTCAGCTCAAACCACGGCATCCATTTTTAATAAGTTTTCAAAGGGCCTCGGTTATGATGAAAAGCGACTAGAGAAGCTCGGGTTGAAAATAATGAGCATTGCGGATACATTAAAGATACCCCCTCAAGTTGTTGCCGAAGATTTTAATCGAGCATCATCTGAGTTGATGAAATATGGCGATGATATGATTCATGTATTTGAGGGCTTGGAGGAACAGGTGAAGCAGACCGGGCTTGCCATGGATGATCTCTTGGGGATTGCGAAGAACTTTGATACCTTCGAAGATGCGGGAAATCACGTCGGGCGCCTAAATGCAGTACTCGGGGGGCCCTATCTGAATGCGATCGAAATGGTATATGCTACTGAAGAAGAGCGAATTCAGCTGATGCGTGATGCTATGAAACTAGCCCCAGTACAGTTCAAAGATATGGGTCGGCACGAAAAGCAAGCTATTGCACTCGCCGCGGGAATCAATGATATGTCTCAGGCAGAAATGTTGTTTGGCGCAACGGATGCCCAGTATGCCCAGAAGAGCATGGATATACAACGGATGCAAAAGCGCGCAGAAGAAGCTCAATCGGTTCAAGATAAGTTTAACCAAGTTATGACGGCAGCCGCAATTGCTCTTGGGCCCGCTGTTGAGGCTTTCGCTGAGTTTGCTGATGTTTTGATATTTTTGCTTAACCCAATTGGGATCATTGCCGAGATCTTCGGCGCCCCGGATGCAATCGTCGCAGGCATCGGAGCTATTACGGTTTCAGTTTATGCGATGACGGCTGCGTTTATGAAACTCGGCGCGAGTCTGGGTGCTTCTCTGGCTTTGGCCGGCGCTATTGTGGTCGCATTTGTATTGGTAAAGATGGCTTTTGAGAAGCTGGGGAAGGTTTGGGGCTCCATTATCGGAATTGGGCTCACACTTCTAGCGCTCTGGATCGCAATTACTGCCGCAACACCTCCCCCTCCGGCCGGCCTCTTCGCAGTTGCTATGGCTGTAGGGGCCGCGACAGCAGCCATGGCAACGATCGCCGGCGCAGTGGGCGCCTTCGATGTCCCGAATTCATATGCCCTGGGAACGCCCATTGGAGGAGCAGCCGGAGGCCCGGCCCTGGTGGGCGAACAAGGAGCCGAAGTCGTTTCAACAACCGGGGCCCAAAACTTTTTAGTAGAAAGTCCTTCGATTGTAGATTTGGGTAAAGGTGACCAGGTCATCACCAATAGAAATACCAAAGCTGGTTTTGCGGAATTGGGCAAAGGCAAAGGCGCTTCAAGCAGTATCCCTCCCGAGTTAATTACCTCCCTTCAACGATTGCAAACATCGATAGATACCTTAAATCAAAATATTGTGGCTGAGAACCAATCGCCCGCAGCAACAGAAGAGAAACAGGTCATCATCGAGATGGATGGTAAGAAGGTTGCTGATACGGTCATCTCACGAATAAATAAGAAGTCGCGACTAAGTATTAGTAAGGCGTAGGGGAAAATAAAATGGCTGGCGTAGCAGTTTTAAAATTAAAACATATAGGAATTAATAAACAATTAACAGTACCTATAGTAATTACTTCTTTTGAAACCACGGCAAAGCCAAACTGGGCTTCCAATGATGTATATGGGCGAATGGATCCTATCTTCACTTATCAAAATACGGTGCGCACATTCACAGCTGTATTGCGTACGCCCCGAAAGAATGAGAAATTCACCCAGAAACAATTCGAAGTTTTTACTTCTTCCGCCGGCGGCAAGTCGACCACGGCTTTTAGCCGGAGTGGGACAAAATATGAATATATTGGTGGTCCAAGTAACTATTTGAGAGATATTGCAGACTTATATAAAATGATGTATCCTGTTTATTACCCGCTGGATGTGGGGAAGAGAGCTGCCTCTTTTTTGACCGCGGCTCCTCTTTTGACATTAAATTTAAGTGGGATCGCTTACGATGGTCTCGCCGGCACGTCCCTCGGAGAGGTTGGAGATGGCCTCCTCTTTGTACCAGAAACCTTTAAGGTTAATAGCTTGGTTGATACTGACAAGCCCAGCATAACGGTGAGCAGCGCCGAGGATTTAAGATTTTTTGCAAATGCCGAAGGCTATACCATCACTCTTGGGGGTACCATCGTTCATCGCCACGTACGACCCGGGTTTTATCAGCACCCGAAAGGCCCTATCGTTTTTACGCAGGGCCCGAATTTCCCATATAGCACCGACAGCAAAAGTAAGTTCAGCGGCACCAAAAGTGAGCAGGATCGGCTCTCCACGCTCCACCACGAGGCCACCGCCCAGGCCACTGCCGAGCAGCGCTGCGACGACTCAACCGCCGCGATGGCTGCCTGGCTCTCCCCTGAAGGCGCGCGCCCCATCGCGAGTACGGTCCCGGGGGCCGACGACGAAACCCTCTGGGAGCCCGGATTTGAAGAACTCGAACTTGAATCACACGATGCTTGTAGCGGGCTGGAATAAGGGGAGGGAATAAAATGGCTGGCGTAGCAGTTTTTAATTTAAAACATGTGGCAATCAATGAAACTCTGACAATGCCGCTGATAATTATATCGTATGAAACGGAGGTAAAACCAACCTGGGCGTCTACTCAGGTGTATGGGCGAATGGATCCTATTTTCAGTTATCAGAATACTGTGCGTACGTTCAAAGCCGTACTCCGAACTCCTCGAAAGTACGAAAAGTTTACTAAAAGCCAATATGATGTTTTTTTAAAGGGCGGCAAGTCGACCACGGCTTTTATCACGAGTGGGACAAAGCATGAATATATTGGCGGCCCAAAGAACTATATGAGAGATATTGCAGACTTATATAAAATGATGTATCCAGTATATAGGAACCCCGGAGGCAAATACTCCGCATGGCTTTCCAAATCAACTGGTGATATGATTGCTTCTCCCCTTATGACATTAGATTTAAGCGGCATTGCTTATGACGGTTTAAAGGGCGCCGGCGCAACGAACCTGGGGAATGGTATGCTCTTTGTGCCACAAAATTTTACGGTGACTAGCTTGGTTGATACTGGCAAACCCAGTATAACGGTGACCAGCGCTGCCGATTTAAGATTTTTTGCAAATGCCGAAGGCTATACCATCACTCTGGGGGGGACTATTTTGCATAAATCAGGCGCAGTTGGCTTCCTCTTCGATCGCCAGGGCAACATCGCTTTTGGCCAAGGCAAAAATTTTCCATATAATACCAACGACAAAAGTGCCTTCTTCGAACCCGATCGCATCATGGCGAACTTGGAGGCAGACCAATTGAAGGCCTCCGAACTCGCCGACGAGGCCCGTCAAAGGGAGAACGAAGCCGCCGAACGATGCTCAGCGGCCGCTGCCGCTTTGGCCGCGGCCATCGAGGACATCCCCGTAGAGGGCCTGAAGGTATCGAGTGACGTCGACGACGAGGAACCTCTCTTCGATCCCGAGCCTGGCGACACGCCGCAGTCCGAGTACGACGCGCGCGTGACCGCCGCCAAGGAGGCAATGGACGATGCTTGTGGAACGATTGAATAAGGTAAAGGAGTAGTTAAATGCCATCACGATACAACGAGGTTTTCTTTTTTCGAAATGCTGATAGTTTATATTCTCCTGTTTTTGAAGAGAGGGGTGTGCGCTATATAGACCAATATGCAACGAATACTTTCTATATCCATGGGAGTCGAAGAATCGGTGCCCAGACCGTGTTCTGGGAACCTGGAGATAGATTAGATAAATTGGCCTCTCGTGCGTATGGAGATCCAAAATATTGGTGGGTTATTGCTCGTTATAATCATAAGCCCACGGATGCTCACTATTCATTAGGGGACACCGTTCTTATACCGCAGCCACTACAAATGGCTTTGAATATGTATTTGGGGTAAAGGATAATTAAATGGATATTGATAGCTTGATAGGGAGATTTGAATAATGGGCGCGAACCTCGTGGGCCTGCTCATTAGCTGGGACGGCTGGAACGACAAGATCGAGCCCGGCGGCAATAGTACTGCGGCCGAGGGAGACCCCCCAGAAACTCAAGCAGCGTTAAAATATAATAGCAAAACTCCCCGCGGGCATTTTAAGCGATTATTACAAAATGCTCAACTGGCTCTTATAAATTTGTGTGGCTCGGGCCCCGACAACCCGGGCCCCATCGCTTTGGGGAATAAAAGATTTTACTCAAGAGAAGACTACTGTGTGAACTCGGACCATGCCTTTACCTCGGCGGCCGCGGCTGGTGGGAAAAGTTGGCTTAGTGGGTATAGTCTGATATGTCCGATACGATCTACCTCTCAATTTCCTCCGGATGTTGCACTAAGTGCTATGGTCGCCCAAGGGGAAGAAGCTAATGAATTCTTTTCTTTTGGATTATCCTCGGCGCAAAAAGCTCTTTTGGTACCATTAATAAAAATTTATAAAATGGAATATCCGGTTGATAAGAAAACGGGTAAAATTAAGCCAAACTCGGACCCCAACAATAAAGTTGAAATTCTGTTTGATAGCTATACGAGCGATGGAGACATAGAACAAATGCTTACTCATCATACGGGAAAGATGCACGCAACAGGAATCGAATCGTTTGAGTGGGCTCTTAAGGGAGTTAATCCTGGCGAGGTTGATAATAATATTGAGGCCTCCCTAAAAATATATTTTAATAATATTTCGTCTCTTTTTTACGATAATTTAAGGCAGCTTCAAGGCGGCGCCGGTGTTCATAATCGAGCCTCTTTTCTGGATTTAATTGTGTTTGCTCCGCCTTTCCAACCTGGCGCCGCCGTAAACCCCGATCCAACAATCTGTAGTGATAGAGTATATGAGGGTAGATTTTTTGAAATACGAGCCGATGTAGGGTGGCAGATTCCTCCAAACTCCGCCGGTATGTTCGCGGATAGTGAAATAGATGCTATTAAAAAAGCCAATGTTTCTTTGTTTCTTCAACTAACCGATCATTCCTTTGATTTTAAAGAAGACGGCTCTGCTACACTGGATATTAATTATCGCGCCCGGTCGGCTTTAATTGATGAAAGGTTTGATATTTTAGGCCTCAACGCCCCCGGATCCGAAATAGCGAACTATAAAGAAAACGAGATGGCGGACACCCTGAGGCAAATCCAAATCGAGCAAGCCGCCGCCGAGGGCTCAGGTCGCACAAACGTGACAGATGTGCACCAAGAATTAATCAACAAACAAGCGGCGCAAGAAAAAACACTTGCGGGGATGCTTAGGGAATCCTATAGCGATATTGTCAAAGAATTACTTCACAAGCACGTTTATTCTGCTGTCATCCCTTTGCATTTATTAGCACCTCCCAACCCCAACAACAAGACTCCTGATGCGGACGTCGAGACTGCACTCCGGAATACTAAGGGCGTTGTTGGCGCCGAGACCGGGCCGGGGGCCAACGAGGCCGCCGCCGACAATCCGGACGTGGATGTGGGCCTGGAATCTGGAACATCTGTCGCGACAGTGCTTGCTAACGGCTCCGGCTCCGCGGGCACGAATAATCCTGCATTAGAAGCCATAACAACAGCTTATAACACTGCAGCCAAAGATACTCAAGTCTACGGCCCTCACCCTCTGCAGGGCGACGGCAAAGGTATCAGCAATCTTGATGGGACTGCAGAAGAGACTATAATATATATGGAAGACAATGAATTCAACAAACTTGTCCCCTCCGTCCGCGGCCGCGGCTCCTATAGTGTTGGAGGTTCGCCCGGTGCTCATCATGTTGATCAAGCCACGGGAGTACATACGGGAGGCCATTGGTTTCAGTATTTTTATTTAGGAGATATTATAGAAATTTTTCTTGCTAAAAAAAGTGTTATAGATGCGGTGGGGCGCCGTCAAAAGGCTTTTGTGACAACGGATATTGAGTTTGTTAATTCTCGACTTGTATTGGACGCCGTCAAAAAGGGAGGCGGTACACTACCTGTCGGCGCCTTAAGTTGTGGTTTTCGGGGCCTCCCAAGGGAAAAGCGTCGACAATTTATGTCAGTGGTAAATTTAGCCAATATTCCTATTAGTGTAGAATTGTTTCTCGATTTTATGAAAAGAAAAATAATCGCCACACAAAGAACCACATATTATATTGAAGATTTTTTACAAGATTTAAATAATGAATTTGTTAAACCCATTTTTCTTCAACTTGGGTTCTCAAAACCTAACCATGGGCCGATTAGTTGCGTAACAAATGCAACAGTTGATCTAAGTTGCAAATTGTTGGGCGGCGATTATCGCGGGTATCCTAATGGGGCTAGCTTTACCGGCAAGACGGGCCAGAGTGCGAGAGGAGCGCCGGGCGCCGTCGGCACGAACGAGGGTACCACGGTCTGGGACGATGAGCACTTTATGTCGGATCTGTTGACTCTTGAAGCTAACCGAAGAGGCAAATCGGCCCAGCAGGCCACAGCCGGAGCCGTAGTCGAGCAGCTCATAGCCGCGGCCAATCCTCCTCCCCCGTCGACACCC
>Ga0209349_1000481_pt1 | contig 20730 bp, 29 predicted proteins | sample ETNvirnome_2_130_FD_184067 | JGI IMG/M metagenome (GOLD analysis project Ga0209349, IMG submission 184067) | Marine viral communities from the Pacific Ocean - ETNP_2_130 (SPAdes) (version 2) | ecosystem: Environmental > Aquatic > Marine > Oceanic | place: Pacific Ocean | collected 2013-06-22
TAACCGGTCAAGCAAAAGGAATGGGTTTTGACTACAGAATCAAGCCAGATGCCTTCGCAGCAAGCTGCATCGCAGATAAACACTCTAAGTAAATTTAATCCCGGTCAATTATTACAACTAATTGACACCAGAAGTGTATTAACCAATCGTAATGTTTATTTATTACTAGGGATGTCCACCGACGACGAAGATCGCCAGTACTGGAGGTATAAGAGGTATAAAGTATATTCATATCTTTCTAAGAAGATAGAATATATTCCCATAGATTGGTTCGAACCATATGTTAAATTTGGGTAAATTATATTATGTTTAAACCCGGAGAACTACTCAGGCTAGCCGGTGGTTGTCCGGGTTTAAACAACAGCGACAAATACGACATGTTAAACATTATTTAGAGTTACTTTTTCCTTGACAAACATTTCTACATGTGAGATAATTATAGTATGAAGAGTATAGATTTGTCTAAGAAGAAACAGCGTTATATCAATATAGCAAAAGAAGTTGCTGCATCAAGTGAATATCCTAGTTTTAAGCACGGAGCTGTATTGGTTAATGGCAACGCTGTAATTAATACATCATGTAATAAGTATGGATATAATCGTTTTGCAGCACGATTTCGTAGACGCGACGAAGGCCTTCCAACAGTACACGCTGAATTAGGTTCTATCCTGAACATGGATCGATCTAAGACTGATGGTGCTATAGTATATGTTGTGCGTATTAACAAACAGGGTGACACTCTCATGAGTCGTCCTTGTAATATGTGTGCTGCAGCCATGAAACATTGTGGTATTAAAAAGGTTATATATTCAACCAATGAGGGGTTCAATATTGAATCACTTTAAGGTGGGTGATATTGTATGTTGTGCAGATGAAAGACATTTTGGTTTAATTCTTGATATCGTGGGCGAAGTGCGCGGCAAGCGGGCCACTCGGGCACGCCAATATTTATTCTACGATTATAACACAAAACGAACAAAGAAAATATTAAGATTTGCAATAGGAGCAAAAGTAAAATATGAGTCGAAAAGCAAAACATAGTAAATCACGCAGACGCCGTAAGCTTGGAAGTATGAAACGCCGAAAGCGCCGTCTTGCCAAGAAGAAAAATAACCAGTAATAATGGAATCGTATCCATCTTATAAATCTGAACCACGCGGTACTGTAAAAGATCATAGAACCGGTGTGACACTACCTTATAAAGATGTACTAGACGGAAAAGGCTTGGAAAGGTTTCTAATTGATTAAGATTGGTGATTTGGTATGCATCCGGAATAATTATGGTGAACCTGTACTGAAAAAATGGGGTGTTGTTATCGGTGCTAAATATGTGACCAGCCGACAAATATTGTATGCAATACAAGATTGTGTATTATGAAAAAAGAGTTTTTAGATGAAACGAATATTATTAGTTGATGCCTTAAACCAGTTTTTTAGATCATATATTGTTAACCCAACATTGACACCGGGTGGAGAACCAGTCGGTGGGTGTTATGGGTTTCTTAAAATAATGCAGAAACTGATTAGAGAAACTAATCCTGACCAAGTAATTATTTGCTGGGATGGACCGGGGGGTTCGGCCAGAAGAAAGGCACAAAATAAAGGCTATAAAGAAGGACGGAAACCGATTCGTCTTAACCGGTCGATTAAGATTCTCAATGAAGAACAAGATTATACAAATAAAGTCTGGCAGCAAACTCGATTAGTGGAATATCTTAACTGCTACCCATTTATTCAGTTTATGTTTGATGGGGTCGAAGCAGATGATGTTATTGCGTATCTTAAAAAGACACTTACAAATGATGTTAAAATAATTGTATCCAGTGATAAAGATTTTTATCAATTATTAGATAATAAGACCGTAGTACTACGCCCAACACAACACGAAATCTTGAACAAGCTTGATATTGTTGAAAAGTTTGATATTCATCCAAATAACTTCGCCTTAGCTAGAGCAATTGCTGGCGATAAATCAGATAATTTACCCGGCATACCCGGCGCAGGCTTAAAAACTATTGCAAAGCGTTTTCCATTTTTGCGAGAAGAAAAAAGAGCTACGATAGACGATCTTTTACAAGCTATAGAGAATGATGAAAAAACATATAAGTTTTATGATCGTATTGTAGAACAAAAAGATTTGATTATAGGTAATTTTAAACTTATGCAGTTAGAAATTCCAAATATTTCTTTGCTTAATCAAGAACGTATAGACTATGTATTAGATAACGCTGAATTTGAATTAAATAAAACTGAGTTACGAAAACTTATGATCGAAGATGGTATTATAGCTACAGATTGGACCACGATAGAACAAGTTTCGAAGAGGATTGTACACGAAAATGTCTGATGAAAAAGATACCAAATATAAGAATCTAGCTGACGAATATTTTGAAGACGATATGACACAAGAACTAAACGAGTTACGTCCATTGCAGCGTTCTCTTATGTTGTGTTACGAACCGAAAACCGGTCGCGAATATGCGGTAATTACCAACCACGAAACCGGCGAGACTATTAATGTTCGCTGGCCCTATTTGCGTGATACAGTATTCGAATGGAATAACCGGCTAGTAAAAGCTGAAGCAGAAGTGTTGGACGAGCAAGAAAACTCAAATTAATTTAACTTTTTTATATTGCTAGAGTATAATTATATGCATGAGCAATATAACAAAAGAAGGTCTGCAAAAGTGGAATAATTACCTCAACGAATCTGGTTTGTCGAGAGTCTGGCGTCATGTAAAAGATCACGATACGGCTTTTATTAGCGCGGAACGCAATGATCCAAATGACAAAAGCACATGTATCGGCCGCCCATCGCCGCAGATGAATAACAAACGGCGTCAAAGAGATTTAAAGGCTGCGTTATTGGCACGTCAATATGGCGTCACGGCAGTTTCTGGGAACTATGTAGAAAACTTTGGCACCCCGCAAGCTGTAGAAGTTGCAGAGAATTCGTTCTTTGTTGTTAATATAAACGATGATGAAATGTTCCTCTCAGAAATAGAAAAGCTGGGAGAGTATTTCTGCCAAGACTCAGTGTTGCTTGTACCTCACGGTCTAAACGGTTATTTACTTGGTACTAGTAACGCAACATTCCCGGGCTACGGTGCAAAGATTGATGTAGGCCGTCCGGTCTTCGGTGAAGATGGCGAGTTCCTAACGAGAGTAAATAACAGACCGCTAGTTTTTAAAGAGATTTTACACGTGTATGAAAGCCTATCAAGGCTGGAAAGAATGGCAGTCAAAGCCATTGATAGCAAATTAAAGCTATAAAAACAGTATTCTTAACGAATTAAACAACTAGTTACTAACTCATAAATAAAAAAGAACAACAAGAACAAAAAAGTGCTTGACTTTTCTACCAGATTTGGTATAATGGTATAGCAAGTTAGGGAACGCACCTAACAATATATGAACCAAGATGGCAGATATATGGACCCCGGGGGTTTAATTAGCCCCCTCTGCCTGCGACACATTCAGAGCGCACAAGTTCGAATCTTGACTTGGTTCCCCCGATCTTTTACAATTGAATATAACGGCAGTATGGTGTCGTTTAAAAGGAAACCTAGGGGCAATCCTAGGGAAGCGAGCAGACGTTACTACGCTCGCCTGCGCTACGCGTGGCCACCTATACAAGCTGTAGATAGCCCGAGCCACGGGCGATTCATTAAAAGTGGATCTATTTCTGGAGTTAGGCGCTCGCTCCCGGCAGGGGGTACGCCTTTGGCTGACTGTGAGAGGTTGCTTGACGTGGGGACACGTCTCGGAGCGCGATCCAACTAGCGAGAGAAGGAATTCTAAACAGTAGTTTATTAGTGAGAAGATTTGGTAATCTAAACGCGGTAAGCATGACAATAGGGAAACGTGATGGAATGTCCGTTTAACTAGAAGACAGGGTAAAGTTCCGCCAAGGACGAAAGCCACGGTATGTGTAGTATTTTGGAACCCAAAAGGTTCCGAAGCGACAGGCAAGGCACATGCTGCAGTGACTACAATATAGAGTAAATGGCAACTCAATAACCTTGAAAAGTTATAGATTGTGGGTTCAATTCCCACTATTGTATCAGGAATGATAAAGGAAAGACCTTGCCGATTCTACTGGAAAATGACCTAATCCCACCCCTTCGGGAAGGTGGGCTGCGGAGGCTCCCAAGGCTGTAAGTAGTTGGTGGAAAGTTGAAGACTCTGGGCTGTACAACCTAGAACAGATACGGAACGCCGAGAAAGGTAGAATGACGAGAGATAAGCTACTCTCTAAAAAAGGCGGTCAGGCTGCATTACCCGAGAGATTGGGTGGATAAAGCACCAACCAAGCGTGGGAGCGTGAGGGTACGGTGACAAAAGGTGTGGCTACTAGCGCTGTAATCTCAGGCGTCCAATTTTTTACAACAACAACTATGTACTATTATGCGAAGCGAATTACACATCTTGATGCGGCCTTGGAGCAATCCTGTGGCAATGCACGTGTTGATTCATCGCGGCAAGTCCGATAAAGAAGTTGTCGGTATTTGTATGAGATTCGCCAAGGGTAAGGCTAATCCGTCGACTCTTTTAGAAGAGATTTGGAATATTAAAAACGAAAGCCCTTCGTGGTTTTAAACACTGGCACGTATACAAACTGGTTAAGTAGCTGTTCTGATAAAGCAGTGCCTCACGGCGTGTGGGTTCGAATCCCTCCGTGCCAACCAACAAAATGAACAAACAAGAAAAGTGGGACAATCGATTTCTAAGGCTATGTAACAACATTGCCGAGTGGAGTGAAGACGCCAGCATGCAAGTTGGCTGTATTATTGTCGGAGCGAGTAATGAAATCCGCACGACAGGCTACAACGGTTTTCCACGTGGGATTGAAAACAAACCAGAAAGGCATAAAAGACCAGAAAAGTATATGTGGTTTGAACGTGCAGAGAGAAACGCAATATATAACGCAGCCCGAATGGGCATATCGTTGAATAATACAACCGCATACGTATCGTGGTTTCCATGTACAGATTGCGCAAGAGCGCTTGTACAATCAGGAATCAAACGCATCGTATGTAAAGAGCCAGACTGGAATTTTGATCGGTTCGATTTTAAAACAAGCCGACAAATATTTATTGAAGCTGGCGTGGAAATAACATTTAAATAGTACTAGTTATAGGTACGTCACAGGGAGAACTAACATGACATTCAGACATTCACATTTAGATAGTTTCCCGTCCTTCTGGCTCTCGCCAGTAGGTTAATACACGCCTGTGCCCCGCACAGGGGCAACATCAATAAAAGATAGTTGTAATAAAAGCGGGGAAAAGAGCCCCATGCTCTGGGATAGCTAGCTGGTCTCCAAAACCGGCTGTGCAAGGTTCGATACCTTGATGGGGTGCCATCTGTGCGTAGGCTAGTCTGGTATGAGTCACTCGGTTTGGAGCCGAGGTCACGCAGGTTCGAATCCTGCCGCACAGACCAAGGAAGGTACCGCTAGAGTGGCTGGCAACACGGTTTGAACCCGTGGGGGGCGCAACACGCTTGGGGTTCGAACCCTCTACCTTCCTCCATTTATGGTGTCTCTGGTGTAATTTGGTAGCATCCAAAACTGTGACTTTTGCGGATCGGGTTCGAATCCCGAGAGACACACCAAACGAGGCCGATCGTAAAAAGGCGATCAGGCCGAAAAATGCGGCCCCAATTTTTGGCCAAAACGGGTTTTTAATAGAGTAAAATGAAAGATCCATATTCCATAAGCAGCGCCGAAAAGGCAGCTTTCGTTAAAACGTTGGCTAAACTGTATAAAGTATACACGACAGATTCGGCGCGTTTAACCGATACAGATTTAGATGTAGTTCTTACTGCAGAATATGAGCAAGGCTATGTCGGTCAAAATACTTTACGTCGAATGATGCGTAAACTGATAGAGCGCGAACATCTGAAAAGATACAAAATGGAAGAAAAAGACTGTATCCTCAGAATTCCGCTAACATACGAAGAGTTGACAGATTTGAAAACCCGGGTTGACGATGTATTTGACGTTGCGCCCTATGTGAAAAAGTTGATAGACGAAAATGAATAACAAGACAAACTATACAGTAATACCTTTGAAAGACGGTGTTCCAATCAAGATTTGGACTGGCCGTGACACCAAGATTCAGACAGAACCCGAAGCCATGCGTCAGCTTTATAATATGGCTAAACTGCCATTTATTTACAAGTGGCTAGCCGTAATGCCAGACGTGCATGTTGGTCAGGGTGCATGCATCGGTTCGGTTATTCCAACAAAAGGTGCAGTAATGCCAGCAGCAGTCGGTGTCGACATCGGTTGTGGAATGCGAGCGGTACGTACCGACATTATGAAGGATGAATTGCCTGAAAACCTGAAGCCAATGCGGCTAGCAATTGAAAAGGCTGTGCCTCATGGTCGTTCTCACCATGGTGGAAGCCGTGATAAGGGCGCGTGGGGAAATGTTCCAACGCGTGTCAACAACATGTGGAACGCGCATCTTGAGACGGAATTCAGAGAGATCTGCAAGAAGCACAAGTATATTGCTGATTCAAACAATCTGCGTCACTTGGGCACATTGGGCTCAGGTAACCACTTTATTGAAGTATGTTTCGACACAGAAGATCGCGTTTGGATTATGCTTCACTCTGGTTCTCGTGGCGTTGGCGGCAGAATCGGCGGATTCTTCTTGAAGAAGGCAAAGAAAGAAGCAAAGAAGATGTTTATTGACCGCTTTGTTGCGGACAAGAATCTGAGCTATCTTGTAGAAGGTACGGAAATCTTTGATGATTTCTTGCAATGCTGCGGATGGGCACAAAGATTTGCTTTTATTAACCGTCAAATTATGATGGAAAATACAATCAAAGCAATGGGAGCCGTTTTACACAAAGATCTTTTTACCAATGCACGGAAGCCAGAAGTGTCGGTTGACTGTCATCACAACTACGTGGAGAAGGAAAACCATTACGGTGAAAATGTGTGGGTAACGCGAAAAGGCGCGGTTAGAGTCCGAGAGGGCGAATTGGGAATTATTCCCGGCTCCATGGGTTCTCGTTCATACATCGTTGAAGGCAAAGGCGTACCAGAGTCGTTTTATAGCTGCTCTCACGGCGCTGGTCGTTTGATGTCGAGAACAAAGGCCAAGGAAAAGTTTGATCTTCAGGATCACCTAGAAGCCATGGAAGGTGTTGAATGCCGTTTGGAGGAAGACACAATTGATGAAACTCCAATGGCTTATAAGAATATTGACGACGTGATGGAGGCACAGTCGGATTTGGTAGAAATTAAGCATACCTTGAAGCAAGTAATTTGTGTGAAGGGTTAAAATGAGAAGAATTACATTAACAAGACATTCAAAACCTTGGACAGAACATTACCAATATGATGTTGAAAGAATTTGTAAAGCTTTCGCACAAAGAGATGTGCATTGTTCGGAGCAACAAGCCTATGACATGTGGTCAGAATATTCAGATACATATGCTGCAGGCTGGTTGTTTTTGCCAGATTCGAATGCTGACATTGTAGAATTTTTATTTGGATATTACAAGGTTTTGGAGGATTAAAAAGAACTTAACTTTTACGTCAGGTTTGGTATAATAGTAGTATGAAGATTGTATGTATCAGTGATGTTCACACGTATGTGGACAGACTTGAAATTGAAGAATGTGATATGCTTTTGTGTGCTGGAGATATTTCGTATCGAGGAAAACTTGACGAAGTTAAGGCTTTTCTAGACTGGTTTGAAATACAACCTGCTAAACATAAGGTTTTTATTGCAGGAAATCACGATTTCTTGTTTGAAAATGACCCCGAAGTTGCCCGGGCACTACTTAAATCATATCCGGATGTTATCTATCTAGAAAATTCTAGTGTAGAAATCGAAGGAATTAAGATTTGGGGATCGCCTTGGACGCCTTGGTTTCATAGCTGGGCGTTTAATGCATATCCCGAGAAACTACGGTCGATTTGGAGTCAAATTCCAGATGATGCAGATATCGTGATTACGCACGGTCCACCACGTGGGATTTTGGATAAAGTAGCCTACGGTAACGAAGAAGTTGGTTGCCCATGGCTGCTAAAAAACCTTCAGCGAATTAAACCCAAACTACACGTGTTTGGCCATATTCATGAGGGTTACGGACAAAAACAAGAAGGCAAGACGCTATATGTTAATGCTGCAAATTGTACGCTGGCATATGGTCGGAAACCACTCAATCCGGTAATTTCGGTTGAGTATGAAAAGGAGAATAACACGCCAGCGTAGCCCAACGGCAGAGGCACAGCACTTAGAATGCTGACAGGTGTGGGTTCGACTCCCACCGCTGGTACTGATTAATATATGAATTTTAAGCGACGTAAATATACAAAAGAACAATTTATTAATGCAGTTCGAATTAGTTTTTCCGTTGCGCAAGTATTGCGTAAAATAGGATTAAAAATAACGGGTGCAAATTATAAAACTGTGTATATGACTGCTAAACAATTAGGTTTAAGTTTAGAGCATTTTACTGGCCAAGGCCATTTAGCCGGGAAGACTCATAATTGGGGTAAAAAACGCCCACTTAAAGAAGTTTTAGTATAAAACAGTACATATACTAGTTCTTCTAGTTTAAAGCGTAGGCTTATTAAAGAACAACTATTGGTTTATCAATGTAAATTTTGTTCAATATCAGAATGGCGAGGTCAAAAACTTAGTTTACAATTAGATCATATTAATGGCGTTAATGATGACCATAGATTGGAAAACTTAAGACTTTTGTGTCCTAATTGTCATTCGCAAACCGATACGTTTGCCGGTAAAAACAAATAAATTATAACACCATGCGGGTGTATCCGAATTGGTAGCAGGAGGGAGACTCAAAATCTTTTGGCTTTATTTATGCCCATGCAGGTTCGAATCCTGTCACCCGTACTTATAAAATATGAAGAATAAGGTAACAATAGAAACTAGCTTAAATCGATTGCAAGACAAAATATACGTTGTATTTGAATTAGATCGTATGTTGGTAGCAGCAACTAGCCTTGAAAAACAATTAGCCGATACGTGGGGAGAACACCTCACGGCTGAACAAGAAAAGAAGCAAAGACAGCTAGCTATTTATGCTGAAAATTCTAGAAAGCGGAGAGAAAAAAAAGAGGAAGAAAGAAAAAGAAAAGCGGAAGCTGCCAAATATGGATTAACAATTTGCGAAGAAGGCGGGCAATTAAGTCTGGCCGATGATTCAGTTGGGCGTTTATCGCTAGTAAACTCAGAGGGTTGACCGAGTGGAAAGGTGCCGGTTTGCTAAACCGAGTCGGTGGAAACGCCTCAAGGGTTCGATCCCCTTACCCTCTGCCACTTTAACTAAGGAGAACTGCATTATGAAGCTGCAATGGTCCGAAGATTTGGATGAAATTGAAGTGGAGTGTGAAACTAGCTACTTCGCTTGATATTGATGGAACTCCTGTAGACTTAACAGACCCAGGTGTCCAAGCAGATCAAGAGGCGGGTTACTCGCATGGATGGAGGACAGCGATGAAGCAAATCGAACACATGACGCTTGACGACGCAATTGATCACGCCGCCGAGCGCGGTCGACAGAATGGGCAGTGCGGAGACCAGCATCGCCAGTTGGCGGAATGGCTTAGGGAGCTTCGGGACCGGCGCATGTATTGCGACGGCGATACCTGCACTCGCCCCGTCTGAGGTGGGACGTGTCCCACCGTCGAGCCTCTGGTCGGTTAGGATCTTAAGCACCGCCGCAGGCGGTTTTTGTAAACGCTAACCCCGCCGCCGTAGGCAGCTCAGATTTTTATGAGAACTGCAGACGAGGTTGATTTGGTTGAAGATACGGAGTGGACCTACCGATTTTGGTGGGATTGAGATATGGACAGTTAGTGAAAGGGGGTCACATCTGGTTGAAGCCCAGAAGATACACGTTCGACTCGTGTACTGTCCACCATTTGCCTCCGTAGTCTAATTGGATAGGCAACGGTCTTCTAAGCCGTTACATGTGAGTTCGAATCTCGCCGGGGGTACCAAAAAATGGAAACACCATTATGGTGGGTTTATGTCCTTCATAGCGTTCAAGGCCCGTATTACGTTGGTTCAACAACCGACCCTAGACGAAGGCTGAGACAACATAATGGTGAAATAAAGGGCGGCGGCAAATATACGGCCACCAAAAGACCGTGGACACCAGCCGCCCTTCATGGCCCTTATAAGAATAGGTCAGAAGCCTTTAAAGCAGAATATGCCTTAAAGCACGGTAAGCGTGGGATAAACAGAACTAAATGGAGTCTTGAAGATTCCGAATGGTGCGTAGGACTAGGCCCAGATGATCCGTGGGTGCTTGGCAAATAAAGAACAAGAAAGAGAATAAACAATGGACTATCACACAGCAATATTGGCAATTTACATCATTGGCTTTCTATATACGTTTTGGTTGACAGGTACAACCAGAAAAGTCCGATTATGTTCAGCGAGTCGGGCTTAGCCTGTTTTGGCCGTTTATTCTGCCATTAGCAAAACTAGCAAAGCTGATTGACAAGTAAGGAATAGCCCTTTGGCCGATTGGGGAGGCACCGTCTTTACACGGCGGCTTAAGCGCGGTTCGATTCCGCGAGGGGCTACCAACATGTTTGATGCCTTATGCCAAGCGCAACTCGACATAAAGAGAAAGGCGGGGGATATGAGACATAAGGCGCGATAGTGAGACGGAAAAATCTGTTACAGCTATGCATTCGGCTATAAGATTTCGTAGCTACTACCCGAAGACTGAAGAATGTGTATGGAAGGGGGCTGTCAAACGTGTTTTTGATTTTTGACAATTTAGATTTAGCTAAGAGTTGGGAGGTTGGCTTAGAAGTAGCCATGGAGTAAAACCCCGTTGAACTTGGTTGTTTCTACTTATTAACACTAATTATACTAATGAGTAGAAAAACATGTACAAGATGCGAGGAAGAATTACTAATTGAAAATTTCTATCCGCAGCAGCAACGCGGCGCAAATGGACAAGTTTGGAAATATTTTGATTCTATGTGTAAATCGTGTCGTTCACAATATACACATAAACGTAGAAAACAAAATAAACAAAAAGCTATAGAATATTTGGGTGGTCGCTGCGCTGATTGTGAGATAATAGATGATCAGGTAATTTATGATTTTCATCATTTAGATCCGACACAAAAAGATTATTCATTTGGAAAGCGAAACCTTTCTTTTGAAAAAATGAAAGTAGAACTTGACAAATGTATTCTATTGTGTTCTAATTGTCATAGGAAACGACACAAGATTAACGCCTATAATGAGTAACGGCAGTCGCTAAAGGTTCTATAAACCTTTGCAAATATAAGAAGACCGACCGCGCAAATAGAAACAGACTTTTTTAAATCGGGTAACCGTGGATTGTCTGGGCGTTTACTGAAACTGCAGCAGTAAGTTTTTGGTGTAACAACACACCATCTTTTAGTTAATGTGGCGATATGGTAGAGTGGTTCATGCAACCGGTTGCAACCCGGCAGACGTTGGTTCGATTCCAACTATCGCTTCCAGAAAAGGAAAAAATAAATGAGTAAAGAAGACTGTGAATGTTGTACCGGATATGACGGGTACCCAATACCCGAACATTGGAGGATATTTAATCATAATCCACCAACTCAGTTTCGCGGAGAGCCCATAGAATATTTGGGCCGCGTAAAAGACCGGTCTTTAAAAACAGAACATGAAGAGGGATGTTACCTGATGCCTCATACCGGTTCTTTTTATGTTGTTTATAAGGATGAAAAATGGTATCAGCAATGGGGCTATCCAGCAGATAACTGGATAGAGTTATAATTATCTAGGCGTAGGCTAATCTGGTCAGAGTCGTCCGGTTCGGAGCCGGAATCATGGAGGTTCGAATCCTCTCGCCTAGACCTTGGGGTTGATCGGTAAATGTGATACCCTATCAACAACCGCTGCGATTAGGGCGGTAGCTTTTGGTGGAAATGCTCAAAGGGGAGTAATGAGGTGAAAGGCCTTGAAACCAATTAATATACTATGTGGTCTGCAGGCTGCATAGCTAATCGTGATACACCATCCATGGTACGGTGTATTTCGCCCTCATGGTCCAATGGCTTAGGATATACGCCTGTCTAGCGTGAGGTCGGGGTTCGATTCCCCGTGGGGGCGCTTAAAAGGGAAATAATCGATGGTTTATTTTATTAGTGGTCATTTCTTAAAAAGCCTTTGCGGGTATAGTATAATGGGATTACAATAGGTTTCCACCCTATCGATTGGAGTTCGATTCTCCATATCCGCTCCATTAATAAAAGACCGAGGGTCTAAAAGGTAATAAATAAATGAATAAGGTGTGTTTAGAGTATATTTGGCTTGACGGTACAAAGCCAACAGCGCAGTTGCGTTCCAAAACAAAAGTTGTATCTGCAGATGAAGCCTCAAACCCGCCAGTTTGGGGTTTTGATGGTTCTAGTACAAATCAAGCTGAAGGCGATGCCAGCGACTGTGTTCTAAATCCAGTTAAGGTTTATCCAAACATTTTTAATGGCGGGCAATTGGTGTTATGTGAGGTTTTAAACGTCGATGGTACACCACACATAAGCAACACGCGCCGCCAATTAACTGAAATTGTTGAGGTAACACAAGAACAAGAACCATGGTTTGGAGTTGAACAAGAATATACTATTGGTCGCGAAACTAAAACGTGGGCCAGCATACCACTAGGATTTAATGAAGATGAAGACGGCGAGCTAGAAGAACCCGCAGAGCAGGGTCCGTATTATTGTTCAACCGGCACCGCCCGCGCATTCGGCCGATCATTGGTTGATCGTCATATGTTTGCATGCCTTCAAGCGGGACTCGCATATTGTGGCCAAAATGCAGAAGTTATGCCGGGACAATGGGAATTTCAAATTGGTACTGCAGACCCGTTGACCGTAGCCGACGATTTGATTGTTGCTAGATGGCTTTTAGATCGACTGTCTGAAGAATATGGATGGAACGTTTCTTTCTCAGGAAAACCATTAAGCGGAGACTGGAATGGCGCGGGTTGTCATACAAACTTTAGTACGAAAAATATGCGTTTACCATTTTCCGGTATGGACGCCGTTGCTAAGGCTTGTGGAGATTTAGGCGCGAACGCAGCTAGTCATATTGCAGTCTATGGCGCAGGAGTCAAACAGCGTTTGACCGGTGAGCATGAAACGTGTTCATGGGAAGAATTTAAATCTGGTGTTTCAGATCGTGGAGCATCTGTAAGAATTCCATGGCAGGTAGCAAAAGACGGCCATGGATATCTTGAAGATAGACGACCAAATGCTAATTGTGATCCATATCTAGTATTACATAAAATCTTGGAGACATGTTGTACATAAAGTTTCCTTTCGGATGAAAGGAACAAAAGAGCTAGTGCCCTGCTAGCGTTAGGAATAAGTCCGGTATCGGCTGTTGGCATAGAGAGGCCTAACTCTTGTTAGTCACATGGTTAAAGCTGACAGCCGACCGGAACAGGGGAAGAATACAAATTTGCTAGTTTTTAACAAACTAGAAGGGGCAGCGGCAACGGGCCAGTGCAAGCGGGGGAGTGGAACAAAGGTGAACCCGCACCATTTAAACTTCTTGACATTTCAGTCAGACTTTGATATAATGGTAACATGAAACTATTAGTATGCGGTGATAGAAACTGGACAGATCTTCCATTAATTTACGAAGTAATATCAGTTCTACACGAATCAGAAAAAATCACAACAATCATTCACGGAGCGTGTAGAGGCGCAGACTTAATGGCTGCAGCTTGTGCCCGAGAATTAAATATTCCAGAACAGCCGTTCCCGGCTGAATGGGGCAAATTCGGCAGATCTGCCGGTCCCAAACGAAATCAAGAAATGTTAACGAAAGGCAAACCAGATTTGGTTATCGCTTTTCATGCGAATTTAGAAGAATCAAAGGGCACCAAAAACATGGTAAGCCAAGCTGAAAAAGCTGGTATTGCTTGTCATGTATATAATGGGAGAAAATAATATGACAAGTCTTCCCGGGTATGTATGCGACCCAAGAGAAATTGAGGTTCATGCTTATTTATCTAAGCCTCATTATGTTGGCGTAGAATTTAAATGTTATGGCAAAGTAATTTTTACAGACACAATTAAAACCAAATTTTCCAAACCAAAATCACGTGATGATATACATTTATGTATTGCAACGGCATGTACTGCAGTTGTTAATATGTATGGTTTTGAGGAAGATCGATTTTATGAGTTTGTACAAGACGATTATTATCTATTGGTTAAAAACGTCGTTGAAAACCTTCGTACGGTACGAGCGAAAACTGGCAAATTAATCTGGCAGAGGAAATAATGTCGTATCTATATATTATATTTAATTGCTGGCGCTTTGGCATATTTGCTGCGATATTTGTTTTATGGTTCAGCGCTATGTATGTTGAAGCAACATATTATGCCGTGTTTTATATTGCATTAACGATGTTTAAATTAGAGCTTGACAAGTTGGTCGAAACGCGGTATACTAGTAGACAGGAAATGGAGGAAGGTTTAGATGAAGACAAATAATTGGCACGTTAAAATTAGGAAGCAAGCACTTGAAGAAGGTGTTATGTTCCGCACATGGAATACAAGAGGTTGGCACATTACTACAGCTTTTGATCCGAATACAGGCCGTTTTGGTTTGTCGTTCTGTCGCGGTGATCGAGAAACTTATGATCGCAAGCTCGGGCAGGCTCTAGCATATAACCGTATGGTTGTACCGGGCCGCAAATTTACCGGTATTACTACGCGAGAAAACTGGCGCAATACACCGTATCTGGTGGGCTTCTGTGCGCATGTTAATGGCGACATGTTACCTTCTCATTTGGAGCGAAAGCTTAGCCATATTTTACAGTAATGCCGGAATATGATCTTGAAATCGGTACATTAATTATAACAGAACACGCTGATCAATTAGGTATTATTATCAATATACTTCCTACCAACTATAAAGGTTATGAAGTATTATGGTTTATGAACTGTGGTCAGTCTCCCCGCCGTTGGCATCGTCCACGACGCTTGACTAAATATAGCAAACAAGCTTTTTTAAATAATAAAATTTATACTTTAAAACAATATTGTATAAAACAAAGAGGAATATTAAATGAACGGGAAGATAGCAAAACTAATTCGTAAGTTTGCTAAAAAAGTGCATCTTAAAAGCACACGCGGTATTAAACGCGTATGGCAGAGCGGTAACCAAAAAGAACGTGCCGCTTTAAGAAAAGAATTGCAGGCTACTATCGATGACCGCTCATAAGGTCGGCCCGCGAAATATTAAAATTGGTGATAATTTTACTTTACCAAAATATAATCATATAACGCGTTACGAAAGATATCATTCCGGGCCATCGAAAACTTCGCTTATTGTTGTAAAAGACAAAAGCGGGAAATACGTTAAGTTTGGTCCTACCTTATGCACGTTAGGTCGCATTGCTGGTGATAATTGGACATATCGTACAGCTTGTCGTGAGCCTATCAAAGCAGCTTTAGAAAATAACTCGCGATTAATTTATTTGGGCAAACAAAAAGTTTATGGTGTACCCAAATGTGTTTCATCCGAAGTATTTTATGCCAATGATGTTACAAAAATGGATAAAGTTGATTCTACATGGTGGTTTAACACTTCTGCCAGAATTTATCACACATTTTATTCATTTGGCACACACGAAACAATACAAATAGCATCGTGTTATCTTAAGTTTTTAAAGAAAATAGAGAAATAATATATGACAGAAACGATAAGCTTTTCAAAATTTGGCAAAAGCTTTCAAGAAAAACTCTGTCAGTTAATATTGGAAGATCGCCCATTTGCCGATCGAATGCAGGAGGTAATGCAGACCAGTTTTTTGGAATTGCATTACCTTCAAGTGTTTACACGCAAAGTGTTCGATTATCGATTAAAATATAAGACTCACCCGTCTTATAATATTTTAACAACAATATTACGAACAGAGCTTGATGATGAAAGCGAAATTGTACAAAAACAAGTACGTGAATATTTTGCACGTCTGACTGTTAATAAATTCAATGTTCGCGATAGTGCGTATATTAAAGAAACCAGTTTAGATTTTTGTAAGAAACAAGTGCTTAAAGAAGCAATTCTTAAGTCTGTTAAATTGTTACAAAAATCATCCTTCTCAGAAATTCAAAAATTAATTAATGAAGCAATGCTTCTTGGAATTGATAATGAATTTGGTCATGAACTAATTAAAGACTTCGAAGAACGGTATAAACCACGTCCTCGTAATCCTGTATCTACCGGTTGGGACACAATCGATGCCATTATTAAAATGGGATTAGGTCAAAAAGAATTAGGTGTAGTAATTGCCGCGACAGGTGGTGGTAAAAGTCAAGTATTAGTACACCTTGGAGCAGTAGCATTATTGCTCGGCAAAACCGTAGTACATTATACGTTAGAATTGGCTGATCTTGTTGTTGGTCAACGTTATGATTCTCGTTTATCGGGTTTTTCTTTAAATGAATTAACAGAATATAAAGAAGAAATATATGAAAAATTAGCTACTGTGCCGGGAAAACTTATAATTAAAGAATACCCGGGCCGTTCGGCAACAACGAACACAATCCGCAACCATTTAGAAAAGTTACGCCAGTCCGGTGAAGAGATTGGTTTAATTATTGTTGATTATGGCGATCTTTTAAAACCAATTAATGTCACAAAAGAGAAAAGGCATGACCTAGAAACTATTTATGAAGAGCTACGTGCAATTGCACAAGAAGAATTATGTCCGGTGTGGACAGCTTCACAAACAAATCGTTCGGGGTTAAATGCAGACATTATTACAATGGAATCAATTTCGGAGGCATTCAGTAAATGCTTCCCAGCCGACTTCATTTTCTCCGTTTCTAGAACGATTGACGATAAAAAAGCAAACAGTGGTAGAATCTTTATAGCCAAAAATCGTAATGGCATTGACGGCGTAGTATATCCAGCTTATATTGACTGGTCGAGAGTTAAAATTGATGTATTGGAGGCAATTGGTGATGATGACCAAATCATGCCCACAATGAAAACACAGCAAGAAACTTTGGCAGAAAAATATAAGAAGTATAAGGCAAAGAAAAAGGATAAATAATGGATAAAGCTATAAAGTATTTTAATGGCGATGAGCTAGCCGCCAATGTGTTTCTGACTAAATATGCAATGCGGGACCAAGAAGGAGAAATATTAGAAAATACTCCAGACGCAATGCATGAAAGGTTAGCTTCAGAATTTGCCAGAGTTGAAGGTAAATTTAAAAACAACCTATCCAAAGAAACAATTCTTTCTTATTTAAAAGATTTTAAAAGAATTGTTCCACAAGGCTCGCCAATGGCGGGTATAGGACACAAGCATGTCACACTTTCATTATCTAATTGTGTTGTAGTCAGTTCACCGGAAGACAATATTTCTTCTATTATGGACGGCGGCAAACAATTAGCCAACCTTTTCAAACGCCGTTGCGGCGTCGGCCTTGATTTAAGTAAGCTACGGCCCGAAGGTGCCTATGTAAACAATTCAGCAGGCAGCACAACAGGTGCGTGGAGTTTCGCAGATTTCTATTCATATGTTTGTCGTATGATTGGTCAGAATGGTCGGCGTGGTGCTTTAATGATTACGATGGATGTGAGACACCCGGATATCCTACAATTCATTAAGATGAAAAATGATCTTCAAAAGGTCACTGGTGCAAATGTATCTGTTAGACTTACTGATGATTTTATGAAGGCTGTTGAAAACGAAGATTGGTTTGAATTACGTTGGCCTATTGATGGTGAAGCTAAGGAAACCAAAACAGAGCAAGCACAAACAATTTGGCAAGCTATTATAGAGTCTGCGTGTAAGACAGCGGAACCCGGCATTCTTATGTGGGATAATATTCTTCGTAGATTACCTGCTAATGAATACAAAGCCTTTAAAACTATTTGTACAAATCCTTGTGTTGTGGGAGAAACATTAATTGCTGTCGCAGATGGTCGAAATGCTGTATCTATTATAGATTTAATGCGAGAGGGAAAATCGGTACCGGTCTATTCTGTTAATCCTGAAACCGGTCAAACACAAATTAAAATGGCTCATAATTTTAGAGTTACGGGATATAAAAAAGAGATTTATAAGTTAACGTTGGATGACGGCAGTTTTGTATTGGCAACGCCAGATCATGAAATTCTAACTAAAACCGGGTTTAAACTATTAAAAGATCTAGAAGTCGGTGAATCATTAGTACCATTTAATTCTTTTAATTCTAATGGTTATCGACAAATTTCAAATGTCGGTAGTAAAATGATTGGAGGCCATTTTAGAAACCGCCGTCAATATCGCGTAATACACGAATTTTATAATGGTATAACAGATGCTAAGAAATACGCTATTCATCATCGTGACTTTAATAGCTTTAATGATAATGTTGATAATTTAGAAGTCATGTTACATGAAGATCATCGCGCATTGCATGCTGAAAAAATGATGGGTGAAAATAATCCATATCATAGCATGAGTGATGAATGGAAACTTAAATTTGCTTCTCACCCGGGTGAAACTAACGGCAGATATTCTGGTTTTACTAATGAAGAATTAATAGAATTTGGTAAGCAATTACTACAGGAAAAGGGCAAACTTACTAAAAAAACGTGGCAAAAACATGCAAAAGAATATGGTTGGCCACAAACATTAAATAACAATTTTCGCTTTGGTTCATTTTCTAACTTTAAAAGCTTGGTAGTTAACAATCACAAAGTACAAAGTGTTGAATTTTATGGTTATGAAGATGTATATGATTGTACTGTCGAAGACAATCATAATTACAATATTATTACTAATTATGATGATAACAATTATGTGAAATCTAGTGGTATCACTCTCCACAATTGCGGCGAAATTCCATTAAGTGCATATGATTCTTGTCGTTTAATTTCAATTAATCTTAAGCACTTTGTTAGATATGCGTTCACCAATAAGGCATATTTTGACTTTGTGGCTTTTGCCGATACTGCCAGAACTGCTATGCGAATGAGCGACGATTTAGTTGAATTAGAACTAGAACACTTGGGTCGTATTATTGATGGCTGTGATACACAAGACGAAAAAGAAATGTGGGGCAAATTACACGAAGCCGCACAACAAGGCCGTAGAACCGGGTTAGGAACCCACGGTCTAGCTGATGTATTAGCCCGCATGCGCATGAAATATGGCGAAATCATTTCGCTTAGTTTGGTTGACGAGATTTATTCAACGCTGAAGAATTGCGCTTATACTACCAGCGTAGATTTGGCCGAAGAACGGGGAGCCTTCCCGGCGTTTGATTGGGAAACAGAAAAGAATAACGAGTATATCCAAGAGCTACCTAAAATGCTGTTACAGCGTATGGCTAGGGTCGGACGTAGAAATATTAGTATTTTGACGAACGCCCCAACGGGTTCTGTATCAATTTTATCTCAGACTTCATCTGGATTAGAACCGGTATTCAGAAATTCTTATACTCGCCGTCGTAAGCTATCACACAACGATATTGGAGTTGAGGCAGATTTTGTTGATCCTTTGGGTGATAGATGGCAGAATTTCGAGGTACATCATCACAACCTCAGAGAGTTTTTAGCTAATTATCCGAATTATACTATTCCGGAATATTTTGTGGAATCAGATAAGATCCCGTGGGAACAAAGAATTTTAGTGCAAGCTGCAATTCAAAAACATATTGATCATTCTATCTCTAGTACAATTAATCTTCCAAAAGATACAACGCCTGAAGATGTCGGAAAGATTTATATGGAAGGCTGGAAAAAGGGATTAAAAGGTGTTACTGTATATGTTGATGGTTCACGTACTGGCGTTCTGGTAACAAAAGACGATGAAACAAAAACATTTATGCAGCATCAAGCTCCCAAGCGCTCGGAAGTTTTAAACTGTGAAATTCACAGAACCACTATCAAAGGCGAAGATTGGGTTGTATTGGTTGGTATGCTAGAAGATAAACCTTATGAGGTATTCGCAGGCCTATCTGATAAAATCGAATTACCTAAAAAGTATGACCACGGCACCTTGCAAAAACGTTCTAGAAAGACAACGCGTTCTTTATATGATTTAACAATCAAGAATGGCGGTGATCCATTAGTAATCAAAGATGTTGTAGAAATGTTTGATAATCCCAACAACTCAGCACTTACAAGACTTATTTCTTTGAGTCTTCGTCATGGTGCTAAAATGCAATATGTGGTTGAACAGATTTTATCTGATTATAAAAATACGGATTTCCAGTCTTTCAGTAAGGTTGTAGCCCGTGTATTGAAAAAGTATATTGATGAAGGCACATCACCGGAGGGTGACAAACACTGTGAATCATGTCAATCGGATGGATTAATTTATGTCGAAGGATGCCAAACATGCCAAAATTGTGGATTCGCGAAGTGCGGATGAGTTTAAATTTCCAATTGGTTCTTTGATTGAAGTACGTGGTTGGGAAATGGCGCACAATAACATCGATGTACACCACTTAGATACATCGATTTATTATTTAAACGAACAAGGCGACGAACAAGAAATATATGTTTATTATCGCGAACCAGCGCTGGTAATTGGATATATATACACACCCAATGCATTGACAGATATTTATGATTTTAGTGATGCTGCTTGGATAAAAGTTTATCATTATAAATCCGGCCATATCGGCGTCACAAATCAAAATGAGTGGAGAGAATATGGAAAATATAAAAACAATTCATAAAATAACCGAAGA
>Ga0209349_1000482_pt1 | contig 20682 bp, 14 predicted proteins | sample ETNvirnome_2_130_FD_184067 | JGI IMG/M metagenome (GOLD analysis project Ga0209349, IMG submission 184067) | Marine viral communities from the Pacific Ocean - ETNP_2_130 (SPAdes) (version 2) | ecosystem: Environmental > Aquatic > Marine > Oceanic | place: Pacific Ocean | collected 2013-06-22
AAGCCATCAAGTGTAGCACACTTTGCAGTATTCCCTGAAAAGATTCCTGAGTTATGTATTAAAGCAGGAAGCAGAGTAGGTGATACTGTATTAGATCCATTCTTTGGTAGCGGTACTACAGGCTATGTAGCACAAAGGCTGGACAGAAAATGGATAGGGATTGAGCTAAATCCTGAATACATTAAGATAGCAGAAGAAAGATTTCGCCAACAGGAGTTGTTTGCTCCACATGGAAGCGAAATGGAAACTATAACATATCACGATCCAGGAGACGAGAATGACAAGAGAAACGATAAGAGATCATATCCCATGGGATGACTACGATGAAACTAGGGATAATAATGAGGAGTATAAGAAAGAGAATTTAGAGTTCTTAAGCTCCCCAAAAAAGAAAACTACTCATCATACTAAACTAGACAGTACTGGTATACATGACTTAGTAGATAAATTACAAGATGAAGTAACTAAGTTAGACTTTGAGTTACACGGCATAAGAGATGAAATTAATGAACTAGAAGCAAGGAGTCTACAAAATGTCCTCACCAAGCAAAGCAAAAGGTAACAGGTTTGAAAGGTTAGTAGTTAATACTGCTAAAGAATCTGGACTTAAAGCAATCAGAGCTTATGCTTCAGATGGTAGAAGTCTTGGTGAAGCACCAGATGTAGACTGCCTAGTAGGTGGTTTTAAAATACAATGTAAGACTAGAAAACATATAGCTAATTGGATTAAAGTACCTGATTCATGTGATGCTACAGCTGTTAAAGAGAACAGAGGTGACACATTTATTGTGATGCGTTATGATGATTGGTTAGAGTTAATTAAGTTGATATGAAAAGTTTAAAAGAAGATGTAATTATCTTTTTGAATAATTCTGCATCATCAATTAAAAAAGAAAAGAATGATCTGGATATTTTGCATCATATTTCTAATTTAAATAGAGTGTTAATGCAAAAGGTAGACTATGTACTAGACAATAAAGAGAAGTTTAACCTTATCCGTGACCAGGATAGTTAGCAGGGAACAAAGGGTGTCAATTTATTTTGGCACCCTATCATATTAAGAAATTTCTATCAATAGATTGTAATGCACTAGCATACATAGGATTCATAGCTTTCATCCTAGATCTGATTTGCTGTTTTCTTCTCTTATCTTTTTTATAAGTCTTAGTTCCAGTTAATTTTCTTAGATATGCCATTACATTATCTGAAGACTTTCTAGTATCACTATCAACATATAACCCAGTCTCAGTTAAGAATGATTTCCAATAATGTTTATTTAAAAAAGCTTCCTTAGTATGAAACCAAGATCTTGCAGCTTGTAGATTAGCTAAACGTGTTAACCTGTAATTTCTATCTAAATCATCTACGGTATCCATTGGAGAAACATTATTAGTAATACCAAGAATAGCAAGTTTATGATCATGATCTATTTTCATTTTTCCAAATATCTCTAATAACTCAAAGCCTGCACTAAATGTTGGTCCAAGTTCTGATAATTCTCCTTTACCATATAAAGCTTTCTCAGCCTGTTCTCTTCCTTCTTTGGTGCTTCTGTCAGCAGTCCAGTATTTCCAATAATTATGTAACCATTCGTATGTATCATTTTGAAATAAATTACTTACTCCTAAACCTAAAGCTGCAGTCAGCCCACTAGATATTCCATAAGCAATACCTAATCTATAAAGCCTATGTGCTTCATACTCTCTAAATCCACCAGATTTTATACGATTAATACCAGACTTTATCCAGTTGTATTGCATATCAATATTAGAAAATCTATACTGCTTAAACTGTCCTACAACTGATCCTACTGGGCCTTTTATAATATCTGGCTTTTGTAGTCTAGAATATTCATAATGAACTTCTATAACTTTATTATATGCTAGCTCACCAGCTGTTCTATCTACCCATGCTCTTCTTTCTTTTTCAGTAGAAGTCTTTTTACCTAATTCTTTCTCAATCCACCAATTTGGCATTTCTGATAAATTCTTATGAGCTAATCCATATGATGTTCTAAATGTATGTTGTCTTATAACTCCTTCTACATTCCTATGCATAAAAGAGCTAACATCTGCAACTGAATCAATCCATCTTAACGTCTTATCAAATGCAGATTCATTAACAATCATTATCCTACCTTCAACTTCTGCAAGTCCAGGTGGTAGTATACTAGTCTCTTTTGATCCACGTGTAGCAGCTGCATCATTATATGAACTGGTAAGTCTTTTAAGAAAAGAATCATCTTTAGCCCATGAAAGTCCATGCTTATTTTGATAATAGTTTACTGCATTTTCAATATCAACATTATCTATGTAAGCATCTGCTACTTTTCTAGCTCTAAATCCCATATCAATATATTCAAAGAATTTCTGAGTATAATTCCTTAGTGGACTTCTTACATTAAATCCCATTGTCCTAATGAAACCCATGGAAGTAAACAGTCTGGATAACTTTCTACCTCTAGTATCATGTGGTCCAGTAATAAGCTGTGATTCTTCTGCAATATTATTTAATGTTCTTATTGCTTCTTCAGCAAAATCAGCTACCTGTTTTACATTATTAACATTATTTCTATCAGCAAATTTTGTACTCTTTATTAGAGTATCAAAAGAATCTGTAAGAACTGTTTCTAATGACCTCTTATAATTATACCTAGTTATATCATGAATATACTGAGAGATAAAAAATAAAGGATTTCTTGAATAGTATTCTTCAGCTCCTTCATTTCTTGATTTTAATCTATCAATTAATGTTCTATTATTGGCTAATAATGTATCTCTAAATTTTTGTGATGCTGTCTCATTCATATCTGGATTTGGTCTTTCCATCCACTGATGAAATAGATCCATTGTTTTCATTATAGTCAATACATGATAAGGCATATACTGTTCTTGGCTTAAACTATATCCCTCAAGATTAGATTCCTTCTTAGCCTCACCCGATAGATTGTACCTACTGTCTGTTGATTCCTCTTTAGTAAGTTCTAATTCTTTTATCTTATTCTCAATATTTTCAACAAATGAATCTAAACCTCTAGCATGACCTTCACGAATATCTAGTTTTTTTGCAAAGTCCCTCTCCATTCTTAAAGCATTTATAGCAACAATAGCTAAATCTTTTCTTGTACTTATCCATGCATTTTGTATATTCTTTGCATACTTTTTTTCTCTAGCACTCCATGGATCTTTTCCTTTATTCTTTCTTAAATGATCTGTATTCATACCCTTTAAAACATCTATAATACCATGATATAGATCACCAGCTCTTGTTCTGGCACCTTCACTATTCAAGCTTCCTAAATGCTTTATAATATTTGCTTCTGCTTCTTCTAATTGAGATCTTTTACCTGATGACATCATTACCATTTCCAGTTCAGCGAGTGCCTTAGTATTAACATCAAAATGCTTACTACTAGCAAGCTTAGTTAGTGAAGACTTAATGTTAGAAAGACTATTCATAGCTGCATTCTTATGATTTCTTTCATAACTTAATATATGGTGTATCTTTTGAGATGTCTCTTTGCCAAACGGGAGTATCTTTAGTTTTTGAGGAAGTAACTTCCATGCATGAAATGAACCTTCAAAGCCTTGCTCTAACGATTTTGACCATGCTTTTACATGATTTCTAAACATTTTAACATCTGATTTTGATGGCTGATGATATTCTAAATCTTTACCTGTAGCATCAGCAAATCGTTCTTTAAACATATTCCAATTATCATGCCACCCAAACTTTCTTAATGTTTTATTATTCTTAAATAATTCTTTATTAATTTTATCCATATCCCTGTCTATGGATTCTATTTCTCTTGATGAAAGTTCAGGATGAAGCGCTTTAGAGGAACCATGACAAAATATAAAATTACTTATCATTATTTACACCTTTTTTCCCTTATAGCATCTAGTCCTTGTTGATTTGTCTTTATCTTATCTCTTCCTTCTAAACCAAATTTACGGTTAAAGTTTCCAGACTCTCCAAATCTAAACATATTTCTAGTAGGAGTTGTTGTCCCTACACCTACATTTCTGGCTATTCTAGCCATATCAAATGGAGTAATTAGCCTATCTCCATTAATGAACTGATTTATCATTGTCAAAGCTTCTTCCTGTTTTACATCAGTCATTTTAGCTGCAGTTTTTAGCACATCATTATCAATATTAATTAATCTTTTATTAAAATTATTTATATATCTTTCAGTCCTGGTAACATCCATTTCAACCATATTATAAGGACTTGATATTCCATAATATGCAAGATTCTGCATCTTAGCTAATTCACTAATTATTCCTTTAGCTTCATTTGCACTTAATACATTCTCCTTAGACCATCCTTCTTTATTCATTACCTCTGTAAGATAGCCATACACTGTCTTTGATATTTTTTCATTATCAGTAAATTTAAAGTCACGAGTATACTCTCCATTTTTTTCCATAATGGTAAAGGTATCCTGCATAAGCTCAGGGGTTAGCAACCTATATATAAAAGCTTTCCTCTTCAATTCATCAGTTAATCCATATTTACCACTTATATCATTAAAAAAGGTATGTAGTAATGCCTTCCTTTGATTAGAAAGCAATTGCCCATCCTGATAATTCATATAATCAAATGTAAGCTTTCTGAAAGAACTAGTAAACTCTGAATATGCTGGAAGAATGGTTCCTCTGTATGCCATGTCTGTCATGCTAACAACATCACTATTTTCTAATGTTGTCTTTAAAAGTGGCTTTCCAAAAGCAATCCATCTAGAACGTAGTTTAGTTTGTTTTGTTGGTGAAGCTATCTCAAACTTTTTTCCACCAATAACAATTACATCATTCTTGCCTATCGGATCTTTATTTGTTTCACCTTCTTTAATAACCTGTTTTATTACTGGTTTATCTCTCCCTCCAGACCATATTACCCAGTCTGAACCATAAGCTGGAACTGTACCTGGAGCTTTTGATTCTCTAAAAGTAAATACATTATTACTACTTAAATAATTTTCTCTAGAACCTATCACCATCTCAAGATCTGATTTTAACTCTGTATAATAATTTAATCTATTTTCAATCTGCTTTATTTCATACTCAGTAGAATAAGGATTAGATTTAATCTTTTCATATTCACCTGTAATACTTGCTAGCTTATCAGATAAAACTATTAGATTTGCCATCTGTCCTTCACTCTTTACAAGTTTTGCTATATCTCTACTAATACTTTGTACATTTTCCAGTTCAAATGGCTTTGTTAATAGGTTTCTTTCTCCTTTAAAAATAAGATCTTCAACAGGCGTTGGTCTATGTGGTGGAGCTGTATCCCTTTCTAAAGCCTTATCATACATACTATATAGAGAACGCATAGCTATATCAAATGGAGCCCTACTTGTCTCTGTAAGAAAATCTTGCATAGTTTTCTTACCTGCATCAAGATTAAGTTTTAAAGTTTCATTAAATAAAAATGGTTTTTCCCCAGTAAAATATGAATTCTTCATGTCACTCATACCAGTGTATATATCCTTGAGTCTTATTTTACTTTTAGTTTCTCCTTCTGTAAACTCACCTCTGTTATATGTTAAATACCTGCCTAATGGTCGTATGATTGTATCATATAAATGATTCTTTATTCTTTCATCTTTTATAATATCTTCACTAAAACCTTTTTTATCTTTAGCCTGTACACTAAATAAACCTACAAAACTTTTTCTTTTATCAACTTGGCCATCTATTAAAAACTCCCTACCAAATAATATATCTTTGATAGTCTGATCTATAATCCTAGAAAATCCTTGCTTATCAATAGGAATATCAAGCATAGTTTTGTAGTTATCTAAAAACAGTTTCACTGCTCCAGCAACATTATCTATAGTATCAATATAACTTTTCTTATCCTTCATTGTTATATTAATCTCTTGCTTATTTAATAGATATTCTCCTACCACACCTCCTTCGCCTATGGCATTAGATAAATAAGACATCATTTGATGCAATTTTACAAATCTTCCTCTTAGTTTAGATGAATTATTTACATCTCTAAACCACTCTTTTAATGTTTCATGATTTCTAATTGCAAAGTCAGCTTCTTTATCTACTAATAAAGCATATTCATTTGCATCTACTTTAACCTGATGACCTATTGTAGATCCTACTTCCTTTAAGAACTCTCTAGTTGAAGTAATGTAAGTAGCTGTCTTATCAAAATCATGATCTGCATCCTGTCTTAATACATCAAGTGCATTCTGTCTTGTAGCATTACCTGATCCCTCTTCATAATGCTTCCATCCTTCAACTTCCTTTCCTTTAGGCTCAGTACCTTTTATATATATTTCCTTATTATCACCATCTTGATGCTTTAATATATAATGATCTTTATGTTTTACAATTTTATTTGCAAACTTTGTACCTTTGCCAACACCTTTTTTAATTGCTGCCAATTGAGCACGAGCCTGTTCTAAATTATCAACTACCCATATATCTACAAGATCACCAGTTTTATCTCTACGTGTAGGATGTTCATACATATCAACTAATACATCATATATTTTTTTACCATCTTTAATATATGGTTCACCTTTTACTCTTTTAGAATCAGGTATTAAATCTCCCTTTCTAACTATACCTGTACTTTCCCTATGCACTTTATTTATAATAACATCATATGAATTTCTTGGCTGTCTTAGATTTAAAGCTCCCATCCATATATTATCTTTCTCAGCCATAAAGTTAAGTACTGCATCATTTGTTTTACCATTTCCAAAGTCTATTACTTCATTTGCAAGTGCTTTAATCTGTGTATATAGCTTACTATTAGACCGATATGTTACTGCGTCCACATCAGATTCCATCATTGATTTTTTAGTTAAAAGATCTACCATACTACCATCAGGTAGTAACTCCATTCCCTCTACAATAATACTAACTTTACCCTTCTTACCTGGTATTACCATAAAATCAGACTTACTCATAGCCTTTATAGCAGGATTATATAAGCTATTTCTAACTATAAAGAAAGAACCTACATTAGCATTAGAATCTCCTCCTAGATTAGTATGTGTAGACACATCATATGGCTTAAACGGCATATTAGCAAGTTCACTATTTATTTGAAATCCTCCAAATATCCTCTGTCTCCTACCACCATCTCCTGATTGATATAATATAGGTAAGTCAACATTCCTATCAGCAATAAAAGGTTCCATTGGAGAATAGGAACTTCCATCTACCTCATATGTACCTATCTTCGAGCCACTGAATATCCTGCTGAATAGATTATCAACTATCATATCCCCCATCCAGTCATTAGTAACTACACCATTTGCATCCAAATAAGCATCAAGAGAACTCCTATTAGGATTCATCTCTCCATCCTGTCTTTCCATAGTAGATAATTTTCTACCAATTGATGTTACAGCATATGGATCACCATGCATTGCAGAAAATAATGTTCGGAAATCATCTATATGAACATCAGTACGAGTCCAATTATTTAAACCTGATCTGTCAGAATAATGTACCCCTGTATTAGCACCAACAGATGCTCTGTGAGGAGTAGATGCCATTGTAACCATATATGTTTCCCAAGGAACTTCACGCACCATATTTTCATAAGCTCCACCTTCTCTTGCTCTATCTATTGTATTTAAAATGATCTCTTCTGTGCTTTCAGCTTTGACTGCAACATTATTCTTTAATACTTCTGTAACAGGATTAACATACATATCTTCAAGTTCTTCTCTTCCAGATCTTTCTTTATTTATCTTATTACCTGATTTAAATGTTACCTGATCTAATCCAGCTAATTCCATTCTTTCAGCTATAGTTGGATTGTAGAAGAATGCAGACTTATTATAGTATACCTGAAGACTTCCATCTGGAGATATTGACACATTAGCACCTTTAGGCTTCATTGCTCCTACATTAAATCCTACCAATTCTCCATTCTCTATCTGTAAAAATTCTTTTCTTGGTGCAAATGTACCTAAGAATCTTAGAAATGCTTTCTTACTTAAATATGTGGGAGCATCAGTAAGTTCTTTGTCAATTTTATTTAATTCATTCATCAACTCTGTTTCAGTTATTCCAGCTAGCATCCCTTCTTTTTCATATTCTTTAAGTCTTTGCTTAAATCTAGAAGATACAAACATAGACCCTGGAATAGTATTTCCATCAGCATCTGTTACTTTTACTCCATCATTTATTGAAAGACCTTTCATTGGAATAATCTCTCCATCAGGACCTCTCATCTCACTATACGCTTCTGCCATTATTCTGGAAGCATCACTCCCTGTCTTTAAGTGAACAAGGTTATAATATTGTGTCATCCAGTCATGATACCTATCTGTAAGCATATGTCCTTTGCTAAAGTCAGCTATCTTCCTTCTCTTCATATATTCTAATTGTTGTGTTCTAGTTAAATCTCCCTCAACATATATATTAGACTTATTTAAAAGATTCCATGCTTCTGTAATGCCATCTTTAACATCTTCAACTGACATATCCTCAATTCTAAATCGCTCAGATAGTTTATTAGCTTCAGTTTTACCAATTAAAGCTTCAGCTAAATAGTGCAAATTATCTGTTCTACCTTCAGCAAATGCATCATTCAATGCTCTTTGAGCCATTCCTAACTCAACTACCAATTGAGTACCTTCAGCTATGACAACTCTAGCTACCTTCTGGGGTTGAACTGTTTCCTGATCTCCAACAGCTTTCTTAAATGTTTGACGTAGAGTTTCGTTTCTTGCTGTAAGATTTTCAATAGATACCCCTCTTTCAAGTATAGAGTCTATCTGTCCCATAATATCTTTATCTAAAACAGTTAAAGTTTGATATGAATCAGAGTCAACTTTTCTCCATTTTATATCACTCTGAAGATCAAACCACCCTATATTACTCTTAAAGAGCCAATTTCTTAATCCAAGTAATCCTCTACTATCTGTTTCACTCTGTAATGGTAATCTTATTCTTGACTCTACTAATTTCCCTGAAGCTGGTGTGCCCTCAAATCTTACTCTACCTACTTCTTCTGAAAATACTTTAGAAGATACTACTTGCCATGAATCTGAATACAGTTGATCAAGTGATTGACCTTCTTTACGTGTAGCTTTATTAACAATACTCTCTAAAGCAGTTATTATCTCATCATTTCTAAGTTCATTTGCTAACTTGTCTCCCATCATATCTTCTATAATTCTTTCCTGTTCTCGCACAGTAACACCATAATCAGCTTCAAATTTTGTTGGTGTTGTATTTATTTTCTGTACATGATCTCTTGCAGGAATATCATGTGGACTTTTATTTATTTGCTCATTCACATATGCATTTATATTCTCAAACGTACCTACTCTTTTATGTAGTTTCTCTTGTGTAAGCAATACCATCTCTGCTAACTGATCTTTATAAGCTTTCTCTACAGTACCTTCTTCTGATATAAACTCAGTTATATCTTTCTTTTTAAAACTTTCTAACTGATTTACAAGATTACCTAACTCTTTTATATTCATGGTTACTAAAGCTTCATAGTCCCATGTATCAAGAAGAAACTTTAGATTTGCCTTTAATGTATCTAGGTTTTTAACAAGTTCAATAAAATTCGTATTTATATCCTTATCATACTTAAATATTTCATCTACACCTTTTAAATATATACCCTGATCTTTAGTAAGTTTTGTATGATACTCTTCTAGCTTTGTATATCCATGTACAAAATCTTTTATATGCCCTACTTGTGAATATAATTTAGCTGAATTAAGTAAAGTTATTACATTTCCTGTTCCTCCCAGACTGTCAATCAATTTGTCAATAGAACTTATATCACTTCTAAGTCTTATAGGACCATCAGAAGATTTCATCCCAAGTTCAAAATCTTCATAATATGATCTTAATCCATCTATCTCTTCCTTATTATTTTTATAGTAAGGAGACTTTTCCAGTATATTGAATAAAATATCTGATGTAGGCATTTCTATAAATTTTCCTTCTCTTCTTGCTAGCCCACCTATACCTTTTAATTGACTTAAACCAGGCAATGCACTACCATTCATTAACACAACTAGAGAATGCTTTAATTGATTATCTCTATTCAAGCTTTGAATATTTAATGTATCTACCATATGCTCAAGAGATTTATGCATCATCCTCTCATAAGTAGCCTTTTCTAGTTCCTTGTTACCAAATATACCTCCTAAATATTTGTCAATAGTTTCTTTAGCTATTGCTATTGTATCAAAAGTAACATCCTTTGTCCCAGCATCACCTCTGCCTTTTGCACCTCTTAATACATGATGGAAGTTCTTAACTTTTGCATGATAGTCTACAAGTTCTTGTATTCTCTCAGAATCTTTAATCTTATCACCTTCTTTAATAGGTTTCATTTCACCTAATCTTAATGTCTCAAAGGCTTCGTCAAGTTCTCTAACTTGTTCCTTGGAAAATGATGTGAACAGGTGTTCTCTGTTTGATTCATGAGTACCAATATATAAAGAGTTAGCAATGTCAACATCTGTTCTTGATGCCTTGTATACATCCCACATATTTTTATCTGAAAGTATATTCTTATCACGCATATTCGCACTTTCACCATATGCAGCTAGGCTCATAACAGTAACTGCATCGTTATATGCTTTTTTTAATAATTTAATAGCTTCAGGTGAAGCTTCTGGTATATCAGTACGCTTTCCTTCCTGTCGAACAAAACTATCTTTACCCATTTCTAAATACATAGAATGAGCTGATATCAGGGCCCTTAAATCATTTCCTCTTTCATCTGAAGGTATATTCTTTGTTCCAATAATCTTTCCAAGGTCTATTCTTGGTATACCCATAACACCAGCTTCTTTACTCCAAAGTGGAGCTAAATCAATCCCTATAGCCTGATATAAATTGAAAATAAAATTATCTTGGAGTTCTTTATATTCTAAATTTGCTTTATGAAGAGCTTCTTTTTCAATCTTATTCATCCATATAGTAGGATTAGTTTTAGACTCAGATAAACCCTTGATACTATTGACACTGTTTACAATTGATTCAGCTTCTTTAGGTGTCACATGTCTCATAGCAGTACCTATATCAGTAGCAGAATTGTCATAATGTGACATAACCTGTATTGCTATTTCTAACTTTGCTTCCTGTGTTTTATCAAGACTTCCTGCGTTAAACTCTCTATATGCTTTATCTAAAGGTTTAGCATTTAAAGGAACTTCAGTATCTGTTGGAACTACAAAAAATGGTCTTAGTATATCATCTACTTCACGATATTCACCAGTATTAACTAAATGCCTACCAATCATATAAGAAGATGGAGATTTATAATCTAACATATCACCTCTTCCCCTAATGCCTAATAACTCTAATCCATGCTTAACAGCTCTCATTTCCTTTACGTTATTAGTATAATACTCTCTTATCTCTCCCCTTTCCCACATACCACGCTTAGTCTTACTGGTATTCATATCTCCGAATGTTCTTGCACCTTTAGACATTACCATGCCTACAATAAGATTAGCTGCTATCTCAGCTCCATCAGTCCCAAGAACATCTATTCCAATAGTACCATATTCTTTATAATAATCATGTATAGAATGCAAATTCATAGCCATAGCACCTGCAATCATTCTTGGAGCAGATCCAACTATATCCTTTTTTGCTTCAGTAAGCATATACTTACCCCACTCCTTACTGAATGTTTTTCTTACCTTATCTAGTATATCTGTAGTTTCTTTTTTACTAAGTAAGGATATATCTTTCCCAACAAGCTCAGGTATAGCTTCTTTTAATTTATTTGCAGAAGTATTATCTATTAATGTTAAAGTTGCTTTAGCCTGCTTCTCTGTCATTTTACCCAGTGGTTTCCATGCTTTTCTAACTGTATTTAAACCACCACGAATCTCAGAAAATAATTTAGTAGATCTTCCACCTCTGATAAATCTTGTTGGACCAATAAATCCCATCCACACACCTGACATTCCAGCATCTCCTAATACACTAAGAAAGCCAGAATTAAGACTTTTAAATTGCTGTAACTCCTTATCATCATAATCTAACCCTACTTGCGATGTAAGTCCATATACAGCATTTTCAATACCACTTTTAGCAAGTTGATGAGTAAGTCCTAATGCAAAGTCACTTGAATATGCAGCTAGAACCTGTCCTCCCTTACCAGCTAATGCAGGTACCTTTGTACCTAATGCACCAGCTACACCCTCCATAACATTGTGAAAGTTTTTATTAGAATATTTTAACGCAGAAGACAATAAATGACTAGCAAGATCAACTGATGTTTCTTGACCTATATCACCCATATGTCCTATAATTTTCCCACTAAGCTCATCAACTGCATTAGCATATGATGTCTGATTACCTTTCCATAACTTTTTATACCTAGGATCAGTTACTAACTCAAATGCTTCATCCATTATACCTATAGTTCCACGTTCAAGCCCTTCCATTGCTACGTCTGCAGTTTCTCCACGCATAATAGCTTCACCATATTTAGCTAATGACTGGTTTGCTTTTTGTGATCCAAACTTCTCTAAAGCTGCATTACCAGCTCTCTTTGACATTGCTCTTCCTACTGCACTTCCAGACTTTCCTAATCCTATAGCTCTTGCTGCACTTGAAAGAATCTTACCAGTAAAACCAAATGTGGGAAGCATACCAATACCTTGACCAATAATGTATCCTGCTTTACCAGAAGGTGTTTGCTCCTCCCAAGGTCTGTATGCACCTCCTGCAGCTATCCCTCTAACTACTTTACCAGGGTCACTTGCTGCAAATATATCTAATGCTCCCCAAGAAGCTGAAGAAAGTCCTCCCCAAACAAGATTACCAAAGAAATCATGAGCCATATTGGCATCTTGTGCATTGGTTACAACAGGGTCTTTATTTAGATGCCTATCTTTATACTGCTGTAGTATGGAATACCTGTCCAAACTATTACCATTCATAGATATCCCCTTTATATAGAAATTATCTTAATTAACCTGCACCCCCACCTGATCCAACATTTTCTTCTGGGAGATACTGTTCTACATCTAATTTCTTAGAAATATATCTTGAGACTGGAAATGCTTTTTCAGATGTTTCAATCCCTAACAAGGAAAGAAGTGCAAGTGGAATATCTACAGAAGAACCTACTCCATATGATACAGATTTAGTCATAAGTTTATCAAATGCAATAAGTTTTTCTTTGTCAATATTACTATATATTTTATAAGCAGCTAGATCTGCATAATCAGGTAATTTAAGTAAATAATCTGCAATACTATCCTTTCCTACAAGAGGTATTTTTCTATCTATCTGACCTCTGATATAATCTTCAACCCAGTTATTTTCTGCAGATGATGTATCAACAGGAGTATCTACTGGTGTACCTCCTCCTAACTTATTTAAAGAAGTATCTAATCTAGTACTTACTGTATCTTGATATACAGTAAAATCATCACCAAAACCTTCTAAAATATTTCCATTACTCATCTACTATCCACTCCTTTACTCCTTGATTGTTTATTATATATCGTCCAAATTTTCCTGTCCCCATATCAAAGCCCAAAGTTTCCTTAATCTCAGCAGCTTTTTTCATAAAAAATTCTTTATCTGATTTACCTAATTTGCTATAAGGGATACCTCCAGTATACTGTTGAGGTAAATCTTCCATAAAATATCTTTTTAATCTATTTCTTACAGTAGCTCTATTATCAAAATCAATACCAAGTGCATTCTCTATATATACATGATAAGATTTTCTGTCTATATCTGACCCTTCATAGCCTGTCATCTCTCTATATTTATAATAAGCCTCTGCAAGCATTCTATCTCTTTCTAAGTAAGGTTGAACAGTTACTACTCCTGACTTTACATTTCTGCTATCATACTTCTGTAAATTTTCATTTCTTAATTTTACACCACGTTCTCTAAGAGACTTCCAAGCTTCTACTTTTTGAAGTTCTTCTTGAGATAACTGTCTACCAGAACTTAATAATTTATCTACCTCTTCAGATATTTTCTCTAACTTTTCTCTAGGAGAATTATAATTAATACCAAGCTCAATTTCTGCAACGTCAGGTTCAAATCCAGCACCTTCACGAAGGTACATAACATCCAACTCTTCGCCTAATATTTCTCTTTTATCAGCATCTAATTCAGTATCATGCTCTACTTGTTTATTATTTATATTAAAGAAATACATATTTGAATTTCGCACCTCAGAAGCATACTCATTATAACGACTAACAGATGCTTTATATTCCTTAACATTTTCATATTTGTCTTCAAGTTCTATTAGTTCTAATTTTTTTTTCTCTCCATAACCACCTGCAATATCTAATCTTCCTTTTTCAGCAGTAACTTGTGATGCACTAAGTTGATCTAATAAAGATTGACTAACAGGATACCTATCAAATACTGCTTGCTCTGCTTCAGACAAATCTCTATCAGGAGCATACCTTGCAGGTAAGAAATCTTCTGTACCGTATATTTTATCTTCTCCAGGAGATACACCTACACCTTTTTGTAAAAAGTTTAAAGATCTGTTTATATTCCCTAACTCAGCAACAGCTTCTCCATAAAAAGGTTTTAATATATCTATCTGTGATTTAGCCTGTGCAATTTTCTGTTTATAATATTTTATTGGTTCATCTGTAATTTCTGCTGTAATACCAGGAACTTTTCCTGTAGCATAAATATCATTAAGTGATGTAGTTTCTTCAGTTATAGCATTAATAGCATTTTGTGTCTTTGTAACCTCCCCTATAAAAAAGTTACGCTCAGCTTCTGTCTTATCTAATTCTCTTGAAATTAAATTTAATTGATCTCTTTTGTCTTGCCTTGTATTTTCGGCTGATTCCCTTGCAAGACTAATAATAAGAGCAGACAACTCCCTCATCGTATCTTCAGGACCGTAATCTAATCTTGGTTGTCTTACTTTCCATAGTGCCATTATCTTGCATCCCTATTTTGTATTTTATCAATTGCTTCCAAAGCTTTATACCTAAATTTATCATTTAACCAATCACGCCTTTTAGAACATCCACCACACTCTTTTATCCTGCCACCAGATACCTTCTTGATAACATGTGATATTGTATCTCCTAATCCTTTGCTTTGACAATTATTACAAGCCATTATACTTAACAATTCGACCCAGCAATCTCCATCCCAGTACAATTATCAATACAAGATTGTTCTCCTGCTAGATTCGTTGTACAACTACAATCAGGACAGTTCGTAAAATCTATTACAGTGTCGTCATCATCGCCAGACCCCTCACAACAATTATCGGTAGTAAAATAAATACCCCCTGGAGCCTGTCCTGGTTGACACGGTACTGTTTTTTGACAATCATCAGCACAATTAGTTACACAGTCTCCCTCTACCCATCCTCCTCCTGTTTCAGGTTCTGGGAATATACCACTAGTAAGCAAAGCATTTAATGTAGAGCGTTGCTCCTTTTCCCAATCTTCTCTAGTATCAAATATACCAGTTTCTAATGCTTGATATAGATCAGTAGATTCTTCGGCTAATGTTAAGATACCAGCTTCTCGTTTTTGTCCTAACTCAAGTCTAAATTTTTCTGCACCTCTCGTAACTTCTCTCCCATATAAATCTCTCTGTCTTTTTTTTCTTCCTGTCATAGTTTGACCACCACCACCCCATGAAGACAAAAGATCCATTACATTAGAACTAGCCTTACCAAATATATTACCAATTTGTGCTTGATATTCTCCACTATATTGTTTTGACGTTAAATCCCATGCCTCTTGTAACTGACTGATGTCCATTGCAACACCTTCAGTAAGCATAGTCTCTTTAGTAAATTCATAAGGATCAAAGAATCTTTCATAGCCTGTTTCCCATGTACTACCTACAAGAGCTTCTCCTGGATCAAATACAGTAGATTCCATTGTAGGAGCTGTGTAAACACAACTTTGTGTAGTTTCATCTAAAACCCAACCTTCTCCTAGTATGGTACAGTCTGGCATTAGCTTAAAATACCTCCAGGATCAGCAGTCTCAGGAATATTATCCCAAGGATCAAAATCTATATCAAAGGATCGCATACTCCCAGTTCCTCCACCTGCTGTTTCCTTTTTTTGACCCCTATAATACATACTAAGCAGATTTGCTCCTGTGTCAGTTACATCTTGCCAAAATTCAGCTTTATGTGCAGAAGAAAGAGCTTTATTGAACTCTTCAAGGTCCCATTTCTGCATAACATCAAACTTACCTACATCAGTACTAACATAGAAATCTTCTGGATCAAAATTTGAAAACCAATTATGCAACCACTTTCCTCCTTCACTACCATACTGCCATCCCTCAACAGCACCTGGTACTCCTCCTCCTGAGAAAAATCCTATAGCAGCTCCAATACCACTCCCAATTAAACTTAATATTCCTTCACTTTCAGCTTCATCTTCAAAGCCTGCCTCAGCAGCAGCTTTCTGTCTTCTAAATAAAGATTCTTCTTGAGCTCTCTCTTTTTCTATATCAGCATATAGCTGTGACCTTCCTTCACCGTATCCCATACTAAACTCCTTTATTCATATCTAAACCCAAGGTGTAAACTGTTGTGTCCCATATTGAACAGGGACTAACTTTGTTTCTGCCCCACTAAATATAGTATCTTCTTGAGAAATTCCAGCTATCATTGATAACCTATCAGCTTTCATACCAATCCCGTCTGTAGCTGAGGTACAAATACCATCTCCGACAGATATGTTACCATTCTCTCCATTACATAACACATGCCCATCTCCAAGTACATATACCTGATGTAAATTATCCTTATCATCATACTTTCCTGCATAAGCACCAAGAACAGATTTTGAGTATGATGAAGATGATTTTCTAGCTTTATATAATATACCTCGTTCAGTATTTATCCCATTTTTTTGTTTATAAAAAATCTCTGTTTGTTCTACTAATGTACCATAATTATATCCATTTTCATTATCTGATGTTGGTAATTCTACGTCATGATTAGCAGTAAAAGTACCATAGGTTACAGTCCCACCTGTAAAAGTGATTGAGCCTTGCAAGCCTCCATCACCATCATAGATGCCAACAATATAATTAGTACCAGTAGCATTATCATTACATCCTTGCAGCATCAAGCATCCTGACTGAGTTGAATTATTATCATTATATAGTCTCACCATATAACCATTATATGAATCTTTTGCATATAATTTATATAATACATTTGCGACAACTCCTATTCCAACATCTCCGCTACTATTAACACTTATCTTCTGATGATTAGGGTGATTAGCATGCGTATCTGCATTCATTGGAACTGAACTTAATGGAAGATAATGCTTTTTACTAGCATATCTAACTACAAACTGTAATCCTTTTCCTGCTACATTTTCAATACTTAAAGAAGAATCAGTATTTTGAGGATATTTAGAAATACTAGTCTTTAATGCTTCTCTCATACTACTAAAATACTATTTTTATTATCATATACTCTAACCATTTCGTGGTCACTGTTAAAATTTGTTTAGCATTCTGTAAACTATCCCAATATGCCAAAGCTCTCCTTCTCCAGCTGTACTACTTAAACCATTAAATTTTAGATATAACTTTCTAACTCTTAATGAGCTATCTGGTATCAATGTCCATGTAACTGCCCCTCTTGTTGCTTCAGTAGTATAAGATGATGTCATAGTATGTAGCTCATCGGCAGATCGGTCTTCTTTACGAACCTCTACTGTCATTGTAGTAATGTCTTTTCCATATATTAATATTTTATAAACTTTTTTGTATCTAGTAGGATCGCCAGCATGCCAAGCTCCAAGTGATATATAAGGATACCTATCATACCATGTAGATCCATCATCATCTGATGTTTGCTGACTCTTAAATACAGTATCAGTCTTAAAACTATAATAGTGAAAATCAATATGAGTATGTGGATTAGTACCCTCTATATAAACATAGTCATGAACCCATCTAAACCAATCTAGCCCTGATTGGTATTGTATAGGCCATCTTCCTACTTCTGGAAAACCGAAGTGCGTATAGTAAAGCGTAGATATAGAGTCGCTATGATGACGGTTCTTTGTAAGATTTACTATTTGATTACCATCAAAAAATAAAAAATCTGCATTCTCTAAAGATGTACTTGGTGGCCTAAAAACCACTCCTTCTTTAATTTTAAGAGAGTGTATTGTATCAGTTATGCCATTTCCTTTTAAAGTTTTAACTATAGTATCATTAGTGACATCAAATAGAATTAATGATTCTGAAGTAAAATAACATAATAAATTACCTATCCCATACATAGCCTTACATGGAGTAGATGCCCCATATGCAGTCATATCTATCCAGTTATCAGTAGGGAATATATCTGGCTGTCCAGGTACAGATCGGTATATATATCCACTTTTAGCTACATAGGTAACCATACCTAATTTAACTTTAGCTTCTACATCTGAAAATATTCCACCACTCGCTGAAACATCTAATATTCCTACATCACTTGGATAACCAACATTCATCTCAAATGAAGCAGAAGTAGGAGGTTCTTCAATATCAATTATAGCTACATCAGATGGTGTAGATATATCTCCTATAGATCTTAACCTATAATCATATGTTCCTCCAGTTATATATAGTATATCACATAAATGTAATAATCCAACAGCTGTTGTATGTGAAGTGCTTTCTTTTTGGTAATATAGTCTTCCAACTGTATTTCCAGTTACTAACCATGAAGGATCAATTGTCCACGCAACAGAAGCACTATTTATAGTAAACCTACCCTTATATGTATCTGTATCAGCCCATGTTTCAGAATGTATATGCTGTGGAGGCCCTTCCTCTAATATACCATTTCCTAAATCTTTTATATTAGTTACATAAAATTCATAGACTCCAGCTTCCCATTGTATACCTTCAGTATCACTTCCAGTATTACCTACACTTGAAATATCTAAAGCTGTACTTGTTCCTAAAACTGTATCAAGATCATCATAATCTCCAGATATATTTCCACTTACATTACTCTCGCCATCGTCAAATGTAAGTGTATTATCTACTGGGTCAAAAGCAGTAATCTTCCCAAGAAGATCAAAATTAACATTATGTGCTAATGCTACACTCCGTAATTGGAAAAGATCAGTATCATCAGCATTATAATTCATGCCTTTGGAGAAATCAGTAATATTTGATGACTGTTTAGGCATATGTATAGACTACTCTTACATTAGGTATAGATGTAGTAGATATCCACTTATACTTGATATATATCTTCATTACTTATAAGCAAAGAAAAATTGCATTGTACCACTTGTTCCTAAAGTAGCACCATTAGTATTCCATACAAACCTAACATATGGAGCATACACATCTGATAAATCTAATATATGCAAATAAGGTCCACCAGCTGCAGTCATTGCAGGTGCCCCATCACTTGATATCTGAACATCTGCTGTCCAGTCTGTACCATTATGTGATAATTGATAATCAAAATGTGCAGCATTGTCTGTAAAGTTAACTTTTATATCAATACCACATACTATTTTTTTATTTTCGATGCTATTTACACTTGTATCTATTGCAGGTGAAGCAAAACTATCTGTAGCTCCTGCTAAAACTGAAGTTGTTGGCGTAGTCCTTACTGTATACCCAGCAGTTGTGCTACTAGCGAAAGCTGCTGCTGCTGTTACTGCCATTTTTTACCTCCTTAGAATATTTTCCATTTTAAATTAATTACACTTTTAAGTACGTCTAGTACTTCTTTCATGATCTTTTTCTTCTCTTTAGCACTCAGCTTGCCATCAGCATAAGCTTCTTCTAAAGTCCTAGCTACGTCACCTATTTCTTTCATCATTGCCTTATATCTGCTAGCCATCAGAGTAGCTATACCAGCCAGTATAAGACCTATCAAATAGAATAGATTAGTCCAGCTAAAGTAGTCTGAAAAGAAACCTGCCATTATTAGTTGGTCCATGAGTTTATCTCCTTTTCGTTAAATTCCATTGTCACCCATCCAGTCCTTATCATAGGAAAGAATGAATATCTTGCATAATCTGCATAGTTCAAAAAGCTACCTCCTCTACAGTACCATCTCCTGTGGAGCTTTTCCTTATCATCCATAATCCTAAGCGAATCAACAGGTTTAGCATATAACTGATGATTATGACCAAGGAAAAATACATCACCCTCAGAGAAAACAGCGGCCATCTTGTCCAACTCCAAGTCGCCATTCTTTGCTCCACTCTTGCCATGCCCTGTAACCAAGTACCATTCAGTATCATTTATCTTAACTCTCGTATACCCAGGTAATCTAAAATATGGAACACCAAGTCTGTCAGCAAGTAACTTGCTAACATCAAAACCGAGTAAATTAACAGACCTGATATAGTCGTGATTACCACCCCTAACAAACAACAGCTTATCAGCGATTTTTTCGACTCTTCTAGCAAATGATAGATGCTGATCATCAGGCTCCATCTCCTGGCCCCTTTGACTGATGTAATAGTTTGGTGGAATAAGCTCAATATTGTCACCATTTAAAAACCATCTTGCATTTGGATCTGCATCAACTTCCTCAATAAATTCATTAAACTTTTCTTCATGATGCTCATTGGCTCCATGATGGATATCTGTTGCACCATGAATTCTCAACTCTGTATCCGAAGATACAGTTAGAATATAACCTGGCTCTATCTCCATTAAAGATTCTTCTGTAACATTTGAATTTA
>Ga0209349_1000484_pt1 | contig 20600 bp, 24 predicted proteins | sample ETNvirnome_2_130_FD_184067 | JGI IMG/M metagenome (GOLD analysis project Ga0209349, IMG submission 184067) | Marine viral communities from the Pacific Ocean - ETNP_2_130 (SPAdes) (version 2) | ecosystem: Environmental > Aquatic > Marine > Oceanic | place: Pacific Ocean | collected 2013-06-22
CTAATACGAAATTCCCCTTTCTTTAAGTGCCCGTATAGCTTCCGGTACGCCTGCCCTAGCGTCCTTAATAGTCCTGGACGCGCCCGGCATGGCTGCTCGTTGCTGTGGCGTTGGCGCGGCTGCAACCTGACCACCTTGACTGCCACCACCAAATTGCTGATTACCATCCATGACGCTTGGGCTTGCGGCTGCTTTATCGAGGGCGATTTTTCCGGCCGCGATGGAGTTCGGATTGACAAACGCTTCGTCAATACCTTGGAGTCGCTTCGCTTCTTCAAGTTGACCCTGACGTTCTGGATATTTCAATTGACCTTGAAGTTCAGCGGGATCACCCACCCCATACCTTTCCCCTTTGAGTTCATCCGCTCTCCGATACAGATCCTTGTTGCGTGCTTGTTGTGGGTCGTCGTCCTTTGGAAGTAGTTCTAGCTTGCCATTTACATATTGATACTTGCTCCCGCCATGGATCACGATGTTCTCGCTGGACTTATCCGTGGCCGATCTCTCTGGAATCAAGCCCAAGAGCCTTTGGTGTTCTCTGTACGCTTTTTCAAAAGCCGGCCCCGATTCCTTATCATCCAAGTCGAACGTACCGTCCGTAAATTTTCGCATAGCCTCGCGATTCGCTTCTATCTTCTCAAGTAATTCCTTGGGAACTCCCTCAGGGGTTGGTATCGCTAGGGCCAACAATCCACGGCCCACCGCATCCTCATAGACACTTCTCCCATGTTTGAAGGCGTCATAGCCTTTGTCCCTCTCATGTTCAAAGTCATCACGTTTGTGGGCCCTCTCTTCCCGCTCTGTGTACCACCTCTCACGGTCTCTTTCGCGATCAAGAGTGATCGCATCCCGGATTTCGTCGCGATCAAGAGTGAACTCCCTCTGATCCGCATCGCGCTGAAGAGAGAACGCCTGCTGATTCGCCTGAAGGTTGTACTTGTCGCGACGACCTTGCCCCTGTTGAGCCAGTTGAACGCCGTATTTGAGGTCACGCTCCCGCTTGCGCCCTGACCCCGCCGCATACGCCGCCAAGCCGGAAATACCAACGGGTTGATGCTCTAGTCGAATTGCCATAACTCACTCTCCGTTCATCGACCGATACCAATATATTGCCCAACCGCATTGAGCCATTTTTTACGAGCTTTGCAATTACACGTTGCAGGCAAGCCGAACTTCTCTTTGATCTCTGCGTAACGATCCTCTGTGATGCCAACTGACTTCATTATACGTTCCGCGTAATCGCCCAGCCCTCGCGTCATCAACGCTGCGTCACGCTTCCTGCCTTTCACTGGTTCGCACCAGTCCCACTCTTCGAGCTGTGGTGATTCCTGCGCCGTTGCGCCTAGCCGTCCCGTTTCCCATGCCTTCCAGAACCGGAATCCACAATCATCCTTAAACGTCGCAGTGCCCTTACAGACGGCGAGTTGATCTTCGTTCTTGTTGGTTTGATGGCGGTTGCAATAACCGGCCAATTCACATTCACAGTGTGGATTCATAATTATTACTATTCAATAGTTACGCTCACGTTGCCTTCGATTGCAGCACAAAGCTCTGTGGGAACTGCTGCTGAAAAACCAAGCTCAAGCGGAATACATGCTGACGGTGGCGCGCATTCCGTCGAAGTTTCAAACGTGCTGTCACAACCACCTAGTTGAATGTGTAGAGTTAAAGGTACTTCATCTTCCTCACAGCCCTCACCCTCACACGGTGTAAGACAGAGACATATCGTCGTGTCGCAAATAGTAGCGGACCCAGACCATCTCGGCAGTTCGTCGCTTAACACTTCTGCACCCATTGAGGAACATTCAGGGGAACTTTCACATTGGACGTACTTAGTGAGAGTGATTGTTGCTCCGTCTAAGCAACTGCAATCGGCCCCTTCATCTACACCAGTTGTCTGGAACGTGGCTGTCAGGGTGCTCGGCATGTCGTCGACACACTCCAAACAGGTGCTCGCGACATAGCAGGAATTGCACACCACGGATACCATTGCGGTGCTCTCGTCTTCAAGCAAAATATCCCACGTCAGCGACACGTCCGGGCAGTAGGTTTTCCTTTCGTTATCGCCGATAACCGTCCCCTTCGAGGTTTCCAATCGCCAATAGCAGCACCCGTCTTCACTACGAACAATCCTGACTGTCAGCGTTACAATGTTATCTCCACAGTCGGTGAAAGTAGCACGCCACCCGTTGCCCTCCTCAAGCGGTTCCCAGCACACGTTAATCGCGTCCGGGTAGAACACCGCATCCTCATAGCCGATAGAGACGCAGTCGCAGACGCAATCGCAGTCCTTGCACAGTCGAGTGACACCTGAACCCGCAGGATTGACACGACTAGAACACTCCGCGTTCAACGTAACGGTAGAGCAGTCGGCGTCTCCACATTCCGATACGTCCACGCTCCAGTCCGCGTTGAAGCCGCCACGCTGGCTACATTCGCGAAGATACTTTCCACAGTCACCGTGGAGGTTGCCTGGCGCAAACTGCACGCACGTATCGGGACAAGCACCGTCGAGCCCGAGACAAATGCTTGTCAGGCAAAGGTGGCAATTACCCTCGCACTTACGGATGTCTATTCGCACATCGACATAAACATCACCGCAACCCACAGCCCCAATATACGCACACTCTTCCGGGTTCCAACTCACTACTGACTTGCCGATTACACAACTGCAATCGACACCTGTTCCTTCGAGGGTGACGCAAATCTCATCGCAGACACATAGGCAGCAGGTCGCAACCTCTTTTGGTAACGGAACCCCGCACGCTGAACAGCAACAACAGTCTCCTTTTGTGGTCATAAACTCTTGACGATGTATTGATGAATAGCGACATTGTTTCCGCCATCGCTGATACTGAACCCACAGAAGAAATCAAGCACGTTGTCGATCGTCGAGTTGAATCCGGCACCAACAGTCGGGGCAGTCGCTGGAGCGGGCAGAATCGTATACGAATTCACGCCGTCCACTTGAGCGGCGGTCGCGGTGAACATCACGCCAGACACTTCCCCCATTCCCATTGTATTCGCGCTTGTACCGTTGCCGATCGCACGCACTGTAAGTAATGCCTTCAAATGAAACGGCCGATTTGTGTGGGCCGTCGCATTCAACTGAATGACGCCCGTAGTGAATGCGATTGACGATCCGATCATCACCTGAAACACGATCGTTCCTGGTGTCGTCACGATGTTGGAGATTGATCCCCACACATCGAATTCCAACGCATCACCAATCTTCAGCGTATTCGCCCGAATCGTCCGTAATGCGGTCGCTGGGATAACTGTCTTCGCTGTCGTGAACGTCGCAAAGTTTGATCCTGCTATCGATTGAATTGCCTCTGCAGAGACCCATGTTTGACGAGCCATAATACTTTCCTTTCTACGGTAAAAACTGGCCTGGTATCGGCCCTGGGCCGAATCCAGTAATCATTGCAGCCGGTTCGCCACTGGACGAACGTCCCGAAAATGTACTTACCTCACAGGTCGGACAACAGAGAGTCACAACCGACCAAATACATTCCTCAAGAGGGTGATCGCAACATTCGTTATATGTCGGGTCCAATTCAATGCGGGTCGCCCAACCGAGGCGGCCGATAAGATCCTCGTCCGGTTCATCAAGGTTACAACACGCAGGGCCGTAAATGTCAATCTTTCCGTCGACTTCGTCCTCGACTTCGTCAAGTCCGCAGGGTCGACCTAATACCTCTCCAATCACCTTGCAGTTGGAAATTTCCACACTGTCGATCTTGAACAGGACAGTATGCTGGACGTCGACAGAGTCGACCAGCATGTAATTGACCAGCTTGCCCTCGTTGGTGTAAAGCTCGTCGATCTTCTCGTTCAAGGACTGCGGGTGTCCTTCGCCACCCACGGCAAAGCCTGGATTCTGCCTGATCCGCCAGTCCACGGTCGCAGGACTTGGGTTGGTGGTTTGCAACGGCAGGAGAGCTTGAAACACCTCGGCGATGTTATAGGCTCCAGGTCGTCGCTTGCCATACGGTTTGCCAGCGGGAATGCCCGGCTTATCGGCATTCCCGCTTTCATATTCGATGAACTTGGCGATTCTCGGGTCGAACCCGCGGCAATAAACGTAATTGTCTTCGGTGTCCTCCGCTGCTACCTGAAGAAGCGCGCTGTACGGAAAGACCCCGTCAACCTGCAAGGGAGCGTTATCCCCCGACATCGCGTTCATCGGGGCAGGCATCTTAAAGCCCGCAGCGTTTATTCTTGCTGGTCGAAACATGAGCGTTTACCGACCGAAGTAAACAATCTTTGTAGCCCCGATGACTCCACGCATTACGCCAAGATTTCCGGCATCCACTCCGTTGATCGAAACGCGCACGTCCAGAATGTCACCAGGATTCATTGCCGTGGCCGTAATCGCAAAATCCACGTCAGCATACGTTAGCGACTTGATGTTGTTCGCAACCGCTGCCGCGCAAAGATCCGCACTGATGCCAATCTCCTCATCGGAACGGTACACCGCACAGTCCAGCGTCAACGTCGTGTCCGCTAGAGTGGTTAGGCAGCCGGCGTGAAAACGCAAGGTGAAAGACTGTCCGGCAACATAATCCTGTGGGACCGTGATCTGCGCACGAGCATACCCCGTGGTATTCGTTCCGCCGAAGTCCACCGTCTGGATGAGTGGCGAGGCTGTAGCAAAAGTACCGCTCACGAGCCCAAGATCGTCCGACGCTGGATTGGCCGGAAGATTAACAGCGATGTCATCCCAGGTTCGCCATTGCGTAAGCGGAATGACCTGCTCTCTCGACTCGGCAGCCAGAACGAGAGACTTGTTCTTTAGCGGGCTGATGCTTCCTGTGACTCGTACATTCCCAGCAACGACAAGATCGCCCGGAAAAGTGGTCGGATTCGCCATGTCAATGTTCTCCTTTTGTTAAGTAACGACTAAACTAAACGAGCCGAGTGGGGTACCAGCCCCAGGCTCGACCCTCACCACCACAAAAGCTGTTTCCGCACGAACCGGCATACCACGGCGTACTCTCCACGGTCGCATCAGGCGATGGGGGATTGAACGCGCCCTGACTAAGCCGCCAATGAAAACTCGTCAGCATCCGAAACACTCCTAACTGTAACCCACGCACACCTGTATCTCCCATTACGGTGTCACCCACCCTCCGCCGGCATCACCGAGCCCTGTCGTAATTTGCACAAGCGCCTCGAAGTTTGGCGGGATGTCATCTCGCCGTTCGACGAACCCGTACAGGCCGACGAGGATGTTATTCCGTTCTTTAAGCTGGTCCCACATCAGTTTCAGACATTCCTCGTGAGTCATCTGGAGACTCGCAAGTCGCTGGGAGGACTCGTTCATCTTTTCGGCGATAGCCCGATGCTTGTGTTCAGCCAACGTGGATCCGTGTTGAACTGTCATCTGCGAGTACGTTCCCTTACCGCTGATGACTCCATTCACTGCATCCTGAAGGAAACCCAACAGCCGTTCGCGTTCGGACATCGCGACTCGTGACACGTCTTGGCTCGTGGCATTCTGTTTATCAATTCCGGTCAGATGTTGTGCTTCGATCTGCTGGAGCTGTGCAAACAGGCTGTCCCTTTGGCCTGCGTTCCACAGGGTAACGGACTGACGAAGATTCTGAAGCCGGGCCGCTTCCTCTGTCAGCAATTGCTTGATGTTTCGTGTCGCGTCGTACAGTTGCGCCTGAATTGTCGTGTTAAGCCTGGTGTTCGCTTCGCGGAGGGCATACAGCGACTGTTGGCCTGTGATGATCCGGTCTCGAACGCCGAGCTGCAATTGGTACTGGCCGGTGATCGTAGCCGCTTGGTACTGCCACACTTCTTGCTGGGCCGAATTCAGGCGATCAGTTCCGGACATGGTCCTGTCACGGGCGCTCTGCTGCAAAGTGAAGCGACTTGTCAGTTGTGCGACGTTGCTGCGTAGAACTTCTTGCTTTGTAGCATTCACGCGATCAAAACCGTTCAGATTGCGGTCCCTCATTGCTACTTGCTGCCCGTAGAGGCCATGCTGGTTTTCTAGCTTCTCACGCATTAAGCGGTCGTTCAGGGCTGTGATTTGTTCATCGCGGTCCCTGGTATTCCTGGCTGTGATGTCCGCCGCAACGGCACTGGTGTAAAGGCCGCGATCCGTCAGCATTTGCAACTGCTCTGAAAGCGTGGCATTGAACTGCTCGTTGATTCGAGCTAAATCCGTCGCTCCCAGGTCGACCAGGAAGGCAGTGGCCGTGTCGGAGTGGGTGGCGTACTCAGGCTGCAGGTTGGAAAGTTCGCCCTCGTAGTCCGTGACAAAGCCACTCAAGGCGTTGTTCGATGCCACCCGTTCAGCATCCAAGGGAGTCGCGATTGCCGTGTAGTCGGTCGTCAGCTGGTCAAGCGTCGTTCCGTAGTCGGTCGCGAACGTAGTCAACGCAGCCGTCCCCAGCACAAGCAGCGCATCAACCTCCGCTTCCATTGCGTCGTATTCGCCTTCCAGAGCGTCCAGAACATTGTCGATTTCAGTCGTCACGCTCAAGATGTCCGCATTGGCGGATATCAGCAATGAATCGATTTCGGCGGCATAGTCGGCGTATTCCAACTCCAGAGCATCCAAATGCACCGTCTGAGACGCCGCGAAGGTCGCCAAGTCGGTATCGCCCTGTGTCAAAAGAAGATTGATCGCAGCCAATTGCGTCGCATAATCGGTGTCCAGATCAGCCAGCTTGGCCGCAAGATCCGCTAGAAACGTCGTCAGGTATCCGCTCTGCGTCACCAGCAAGGCGTCGATCGTTGCTGTGCTGCTGACGACGTTCGTTTCCAAGTCACTCAGCTTTGTGTGCATCTCCGTCAGTTTGTCAGACGCATCGTCCGTATCGAGTAGGAGTTGACTTTGATTCAAATCGATCAAGGCGTCAACTTCATTCATGTATGCTTCGGTATCGGAAAGATACAGCGTGGAATGAGTTACGTGTTCGTGGGATTGCGCCTCAAACTGGTCGTGACTCGTTTCCAGCATGATGTCCCAGCTGGTGATGATGTCGTTGTACCGAATCGTGTTGTTTGTGTTCGCGACGTTTGTCTGATCTGTATAAGCCTCCAATAACGACTGAAGAATAATCCAATTCTTCAGCGTCTCACGAGTCATTGCGTAGTAGGGCGTCGGCGGAACCGTCGTGTCGTCAAACGTGATGCCGGTAATTTTCCAGCCTTGGGCGACTAACCAACCAACCGAGTCGGCCGGAATGTTGGTGATGTTATCCGTGCCCCACCAATTAGGTGTGTAGGGCGTGGTCTGAAACACATAGTTAATTGAAAATTGGCCAGAATCTTGTTCTGGGACCGGAGGGCAAGCGATGTGCGGCATGATTTATCTCCATTCCCCAGAGAGTGTCGCCTCAATGCTCGAAGACTCGTACGCCCAGCTTCCCTCGCTGGACAACCATAGCACCAAGAACACCGCTCTCGTACGAGGATATGCCCGGTTTGACCGACCGGCCGACCAAGTTCCTTCCGCTGACACGTAACTTTCATAACTGGTGGCTGCCAGCGATGCCGTGATTGCAGCTTTGCCGTTGGCCGCCGCCGCCTCTGCCGTGTCGCCTGTCACTAAACGCCAAGTAACGTCGGCACTACTAGCAGCTATGTTCCCGTTTAAGTGCAGGACACGTCCGAAGCTGTTCGCTCGCCCAAGCTGCAATGGACCGAAGAGAACGTGGCTGTCCGTCTCGGCTGTATCGTACGGCCAGAAATTTTGACGCCCAACGTCGTACATCCAGTCCAAGCCGGTCGTCGTCGTAATGAACACTCCGCGAGTGGCGTGATTGTACGTGAGCTTCAGGGCTGTGTCGGAAACCCCAGTCAGGTCTTCGGGAATCTTGTGCTCGGAGATGGCTGTCAACCCGCTTCCATCGGCTCCGACTGAGTACAACCCACTGGAGGACATGAAATAAGCCACGTCCTCCACCATGCACCAAGCGTCCGCGCCGATGATGCCGACTTCGTCTGAGACTCGCCGCCTCGATCCTGAATGCGGGTCGCCCTGCTGAACCCAAGTCTCGTCGGCTGTCCAGGCGAGTAGGAAATTATCCTTATGAGGGGCCAGTGCGATTACAGTGCCGCCCGTTGCGCCTCCGTAGGACAACTGGAATAGTGCCGGCCGCATCGTGTCTGACAGGTCAGCACTGAGAGTGGTATCTGTGTCGTCTCCCATCCGCGTGGCCGTAATGGCGTTTGTACTGAACGTGAGTAGGCGATCCCGGTATCGCGACGTCGGTCTCGCACCCGCGGCGATTCCCGTGAAGGAACCGCCGCGCAGGCGATTAGTAAGCGAATCTTCCAGACGGACATTCGTGCTCCAAACAGCCGGGAACGGTCCCCTGCCGCCTGTTGAGTCACGGAGGCCAACGCGTCTCACGACGCCCGCGACGGGAAACTGAAGATTCATCGTTTTACGAGGCATGAGTCTATGCCAACCCAACGCTTCCGGTGTTGACGACAATATCCCAGCGAATAACACTTGCATCCGTCACCGAGATAAGATCCAGCGATTCGCCGACCGCATTAAACGTGGCGACCGTGTTCCCAGTTTCGTTCAGCGTGCCAGATGCTGTGACGACGCAATCGCCACCATCCGTCGTCATACGGAGATGGAATCGGATGCCTGCCTTGGTGGGTGCGGCCAGGGTCCGCGTCTCGGCACCCGTAGTCACCAATTCGCAAATCTGGCCGTACCCGGTCGGCTCAATGCTCCCTGCGTCACCAGGATCATTCAGCACGCCAGGCCCGTTAGCCTCAAATGCTCGAAACAAGTCTCTCAATGCTCTGTGTGCAGACATGATCTACTCCTTGAAAAGTGGTTCGGGGAAACCCCTAGGTCCAGTGGGAAAAACTCACTATGCTTGCTTAGTTGTCACCAATCGCTATGGGCAACTTGTCGAACTATCTTAATTGCGGCATCTGCACCGGCCGTCGATACGACATACAACTTGTCGATGCCAGGTCCGATAGTCTCATTGCCGCCATCGGCAATAAACAGTTTTTCGTCTTCTACAGTGTTGTCGGCTGTGATCGTCGCGCTTAATGTCGAGAGCCACGCCGACTTCGCAGAATTTGCGTCATTGTTTCCTGCTGAATCCACGCCGGTATGTATAAACTTGTACGCAAACCGTGGAACCAAATCCAATGTGATTTCCGTAGCGGCCGTCAGTGACAACATGCCGAATTTGTCGAGTTTATTCCAGGCCATTGGTATTCTCCTTTGTTTACTGATCCGTTCCGTCGATGCTGACTGTTCCGATTCGTGAGGAACGTAACCAATAGGAACTGCCGTTGCGACGTTCATCGCGGGGAGCATCACGTCCGAGACTGGTGGGGGATGATTTCTCCATGTCCGCAGCAATCGCAAGGGGTAATAGCTCTTGGAACCGCTTGGTGTGTCGCCCTTCTTGTTCCTCAAAGTTGTCCTCTGCCGCGGCCAAGCAGGCTTCCGTGATGACCTGTGTTAAGGTCTCACCGCCCACCGGGTATAGATTCGTCTCGTCGATCATCGTCGCCCGTAGGATCATGGGAACCCGAAGGACGTAGGCCGCGTCGGGAGTCGGATAGAACGCCAACCGTTTGCGTGATCCAACCAAAGGATCAAACTCAACCGTCCGAACCGAGTAGAAGATGGGGCGGTCGAAATAAGGATCATCTTGTTCCCGCGTCCGAATTGCCTGATCGCCCCTCTGGCGAACGGCAGGATACAGTTCATTCTGGTCTGGGTAGTAGGTCAGGTTGCTATCATTTGCGACCGACTCAAACGTGGCTGCTAACGGAATCTCTGGCCTGGCAAGCTCGTAAGTGGTTAGAGCATCCGCATCGGCAGTTAGGTCATCCAAAGTGATTTGCGTGGTGCTGTCGTACGAGGCGACCGAATAATAGTTATCGCCGAACTTGATGATGCCGTCCGCCGCCCAGGCGCTTGGGAATGTGCTGCCCGTTAGCGTCACCACGCCCAAGGTCACTTCTATCGTCCCTGTCGAGACTGGCGCGGTCGTGGTGATGTCCTCGATGGGCTTGAAGAACGACCAATCGTGCGCCGCGTACACGTTGCGCAGACCGTCAGCCATACAGTCTTCGATGTCGCATAATTGATCCCCGGTATATCCCGTGCGAATTCCAAACAGGTAGTGGCCGACTCGTTCAATCAGCCCGAAGTAGCTGGTGGCATACGTGGTGGCCGAAGAATCGATGACCCGCAGGTAAACATCGGACTCGATCGTTTCCCCGTCAGCTGTAACGACGATTGCCACGATGGCGTACGTGGTTCCGTCCACGCCACCGGAATACGTGGCCTTGACCGTGGTCCCGACAATTGACGTGCTGGAGATTGCGATACCACCAGTGGATTCAAGAACACTGGTGATTGTAGACAGAGAATCTCCACTAACGAGTTGGTTGCTAAACTCGATGTAGAAAAGTTTGGCTTCACTGGGCTGTTTGTAGAGAACAGTCATGGGTCACCCGATTACAAGTCGCAGCTTGCTGGGGACGAGCGAACCCGCCCCCAGCGGCTACGCGATGGTTACTCGTACTGGGCGCAGGCCCACCAATCGACCTGCACGTTGAGCGCCGTATCACCGGCACTGTCCTTGATCCCGATAATGGGAGCAAGTTGCGCGTCGTCGGGGAATGTGGCGGCGTCGAGTTCCGATGCCGTCAGCCGGGCCGGGGCGATATTGCCAAGAGCGGCCCCGTCAACGTAGAACTCAAGCGCCTTCGGGTGGGCGCGATAGCGTATGCCGAGCTTGATGTAGGTCGTCAAGCCGGCAGTGAACGTCGCCAAGGCGTTCAGCTTGGTCTTGGTCGCACCATCTTGGTACGTTTGACCGTCTGCCTTGTAGGCACCATCGAACACGCCAGCCTCCCCTACGAGCTTGACAAACCCGCAGAAGTTTTTGTCTGCCAAGATATCGGCGTCTGTGAACATGAGGTCCGTCGTAATCATGTCAGCCTGACCGAGTCCAACGCCGATGTTCCACTTGGCTGCGGTGATTGCCGACATCGAGAGGCAGCACTCAAACGCAAGGTCGTTGGTTGCCAGCAAAAACGGCGCAGACAACGTCGACCCCCACTTGAGCACATTCTCGTCTTCGGCTGTGTCACCAACGATAGTGGCACTCAGAATTCCCTTTGCCGATGCCGTATCCGCGACCTTAGCCAAAGTGCCGGCCGGAGTAACGAGATTCGCGTAAGGCCCGACCAAAGTGGTCTCGGAGAAGGTTAGGAAGTCGTCAAAGAACCCGAAAGCCGGATTCCCGCTGCCCCCTGTCGCAACACTGCCGTTCGGCGAAAAAGATTGTGGAGCCGCAAACCCACGCCACACGCGCGGAGAGAACAGCCTGGTACTCATGTCTTCAAATAGTGTGTGCATTGTTGCACTCCTTTTGCAAAAAAGGGGATCTTCCCAGCTAAGGGTGGGCGTTGTCCCTGAAGTAAAAAAGGGGTTCGTATTTAACGTCGCACCCCTCGCTACGACGACACGGAGATGTCTCCTTACGCGGTTTCAGTTACCGTTACCGTGCTGTAACCCCGAAAGTTAGCCCGGCGGTTGAAACACACCAATTGAACCGAATCGTCCATTGCCCGAACCCGCACGTTGCTCATGTCGGGATGCTGGAACGCCTTCCGCTTTCGCATCATGCGGCCGGCGGCGTAGTAGCATTTGAACGAGGCCCAGTTCACACCGAGAACCACCCCGTCCGTGCGAGCGTTCGCACTGGCGGCATTCGTCCAAGCAGGAATCCAGTTCAACGGAACGCCACGGATGTAAACCGTACCGCTGTGCGCCGCCATGTCGTCGCCGATGTTGTCGTTGCCCAATTGGAGCAACCGACGCGCGGCGGCCAAACGACTGTGCGTAGTCAGCAGTTCCCAATCGTGGCGCTTCTGATCCACGATGTCCGGTCGCTGCACCGGCGGCATGAACTGGCACAAGTCCATCGAGTTAATGGTCTTCTCAACGAAGTCTTCGCGATCGACCACCGTGTAGGGGAACGTACGGTTCCGCCACTGGTCGAAGGTCGATGGGTCGATCCCACCAACGTCCGTCCAGCCAACGGGCTCGTAACCGTCGAAGCCCTCTTCCGAGTTGTTCTCGGTCACACTGTCGTCTGTCGAGGTGATCCACCACAACAGAGACACGGGCGGGAACGGAGACACCGTCGAACTGCCAGGACCAGGACCAAACATCAGGTCTTCCATGCCAGTGTAGAACGACGTCATCAGATCACGCTCGAGCGATTCGAGGTAATCGTAAATCTGCCGTCCGCCGGTCTGGAAGATTTCCTCGTCGATGTCGTAGTGGTAGTTGTTTGTCGTCAACCCCCACTTCAACGACCCTTCATTCAGGACGTTCACGCGAGACGAAGAATCACGATGGTACAGCCCGACAACCTGGAAGTTATCGTTCGTCGCCGTCTTGACCTTCCACTTGCACTGCGACGTGCTCATCGTGTCCTTCTTCAAGTTCCCACTGAAGAGACGCGATGCGTACTTGTACTCTTGCAGCGGCAGGGAAATGTCCTGCGCCGCAAGCCTATCTTCACCAGCAAACTTCTGGTGAATGCCGGCTACAAAGTCATCAATTTGCTCAATGCCGAGTGCCATCTGGCTACTCCTTTATTTATTACCCTCAAGTTCTTTGTAGAGGCGATCGGCTTCGTCCCTCGGGTCTTCCCTTGGGTCTTGCGGTCGGGTTGCCCCGCCGCCTTGTCGACCGTTGCTCTGCTTGGAAATCTTGCGGGTTCTGGATTTCAGTTTTTGTTTATCGAAGTCTTCCGAGAACACCATTGGTGCCACACGGGCGACTAGCGATTCAAGGTCCACGTCGCGACCAGTCAGCTTTTTGAGACCAAGTTGCTGGGCTTTAGCCTGAACCAAAAGATCCTGCCTACGCTCCAGTTCCTGTGGGCTCTCCTTACCAGTCGTGCCAAACAATTTTGGCATCTTCATCGCATCAACAGCAGAATCAAACCTCTGCTCTGCGACGGTTGCAGCTGCATCCTCGTAATAGGCTTGCGAGTCTGCAATTCTGGACTCCAACGCAGAAAGCCACGATTCGTAGTGGTCTCGCATTCGAGTGAATTCCTCTACGACATCCTCGTCGTACACGTCCTTGTCCAGCTTAACCTCGTACTGACCGTCCCGTGCTTCTGGGGGCGGGTCGGCCTGGGGCGGATCCTGTTTTTCCTCGCCCTTCGTGAACTGGCCTTTTTCGTTGCGAGCTGCGACTTTCGTTTCACCTTCACCGTCCGTTTCGGCCAAAGCCTCGCGTCCAGCAGCCAGTGCTCTCTTGCCCAAGAATCGCAGAGCCAGTTCCAGTTCCTCGCGGTTGGCGAAATCGGCAAGGTCCGACTCATCAACGCCATACGCGGCTACCTCGGCTTTCAAGTCGTCGTCAATCCACGACTGGTCGCCGGAATCATCACCACCTTGGTCATCGCCGTCGCCGGTATCGACTTCGGCGGCTTCATTGCCGGGTTTTTCCTCGGCAGGTGTTTCTTTGTGTTCGTTGTTGGAATGCTCGGACGTGATTTGCGCGTCGCTCTTGCCCTCGGGTTCACCGGTGCGTTCCGCTGCAATATCGTCCACAATCTTCAGCATCTCTTCTGGCGTAGTTTCTGCTGTTAGCTGGTCTGACATTTAATCAATCTCCGTAGGTTATGCGTATCGCCACTTGTGCTTACCGTTGGCTCGGAACATGCGATTGCTGCCCATGTAGAGCAACACATCGCCGTCTTCGTAAAAGGTGCGTAGCTGACACAGCCCTAGTCCTTCAACGACGAGCAGCGATGTGAAGTCTGGAATTCCGGTATCGAATGTGATCGCACTACCCATCGCTATACCCTCCGTCAATGTCGTGGTACTTGTTTCCGCGAATCTCAGTGAGCAGTCGCATTAGGTGGTTGCGACCGCGACGACTTGTGATTCTTGCCTGTCCGCTGTCCAGAATGCCAACACCCTGAACCCCTTCGGACTCAAGCAACTGTCGCATCTCTGGCACTTGGCTTTTCATGCAACCCAGTGCTTCGGACAACAGCGGATCGTGCTCGTTATAGGTGTTGGCAATCATCGGCGATGCTTTCAGCCAGTCACTCTTGCCGCCTGCACGGAACTTCTTAGCAGTCACTTCTTTGCCGTTGAGGTAATACGTGGCTCCACTCATGTCACGACTCCTCCTTGAACCCAGCTTGCCTCCAATACCGCTTCAACGTCCTCTTGTGCCTCGACGATCTTGACTGCGTCCATGAGACTCATGGCGTGGACGGGATCACATTCGACTTCACGCCACTCGAATGTCCGGTCGCGATCCGCCAGTCTTACGCTTACATAGGCTGTGTGCTTGTCGCCTGTTTGCTTGTCGCTCAGTCCACCCATCGCTTGTATGTTCCCTGCGTGATGTTCGTCGTTCATGTACCGTCTCCCCACAACCCAATCCATTTCGCAAACAAAGCCCAGCCGACAAGACCAAAGATAAAGCCAATTACTAATTCCATTACGCCGGGCTCCTTCCCATCATGGCCGCTTGCTGCCCGTTTACCTGCGGTTTCCCACCTAATAGCGATTGGATCATGGCTGAGTTTCTAGCTTCCGCCGTGCCACCCGTTCCGACGTTTTTCCGGATTGTCTCTCGGGTTGTGTGTGGGGACTGACGCACAGTATTCTGGTCGCCACCAAGCATGTCCGAGGGGGCGGCGAACGTGATAAACCGCTTGAATTCTGGTCGGTTCTTCAGCCGAGCTATTTCCTCGACAATCGCCTGCGCGTCCAATGTAGCGCCCGATGCTTGGAACATGGGCCATAGCGGAGCGATCTCCCGAAGAACCTGGAATAGCTCTTGGAGCTTCTGTTCCGGAGTCTTGAAGACCATCGAATACGGTTCAATCTTGAACTGATAGTCCTCAAACTCGCCCCTACGGTAATCGGGCGTCCAGTCCTGGCGGATTTCAATGCCGCTATTCCCAACCGGGAGGGACGAATGTAATTCAAGCGTCTGGTCCTCCCACATCAATCGGCCAAGGTCCAAGATGGAATCCGATGCAAACGACACGACGGCCATTCGCATGTCGGCTACGTTCTTGCTGACACTGCCGTGGATCAATTCTTCCTGGCCCACGGTCGATGATTGAGCGCCGAGGCCACCCATTGCTTGAAGGTTTCCGGCGAAGCGGTCGTACTCTTGCTGGAGGAACGTAGCCATCGCCATGTCCCGCTGATCGATTCCCCCTAGTTCAAACTGCTTGATCTGTTCAGGACTCTTGCCGCGCTGCCAACTGTTTCGTTCCGCTTTTCGTAATCGCTCGGCATCGTCTTCCATTCCGGGCGGATAGACATTCACAACCCGATGGGCATCCGAATCAGATTCCATCCTGGCGTGCAATCGGTTCTGCAGGTCATGCATCCCCTTCAGGTTGATTGCCGGTGAGGTCGGAATTACGTTGTCCGGAGTATCACCAAGCGACAGGAACTTGTACGGCCCCGCTTGTGATCCCGCCCACTCCCGTTCAATCAACGGCTCGATGTCGTGCTGATCGCAGGCCATCGTGGCGATAGAATTGTTCTCGGCAATCCAAATATCCTGAAGCCAGATCATGTCTTTCAGATCGTTGTCTTCGGCCTGGCCCCACTCGGACGCTATGTCTCGCGACGCCCCCGTTTGGTCGTGATGCTCGCGACTTGTCGGCTTCAGCTTATCCTTAACCTTCTTCGAGTAGCCCGGTTCGTCCATGACTTTCTCGTAGTCCGCACGATACCGATGCCCGCAGTAACGCATCTTCGTCAGTTCTTTAGCGGGCATATCCAGAATCAGGTCATCAATGGACACACGGTTCAGCCACGGCTCCCCCGGATCAAGCCAGACGTCCTCTTCCGACTCAAGCAGGCCATGAAACCGCGTGTCGGTGTCACGCATCATCACCACACCGCAACCGAGACAGAAAAACGCATCTAGCATGATTTGCCGGAACGTCCGATCCAGATTCATGTCGCCGATCAACTTGTTCAGGTTGACCTCAAACCGGCGAGAAAATGGCAGGTTCTCGATCGATGGAGTCGAGACAAGCACTTGCGGGTTATTGGCAGCCAGCGCAACCGTGTAGATGCGGGCCGTCTGATTCATCAGGTTGACGAGCGTTTTGTTTCTCGCTCCTGATGGATACCACGATCCAACGTAGTCGCGGACGAGTTCCTTGCGGACACGACGAAACGGCTCCATCGCATCTCGCGAAGCTCGGACGGCCTTCAGTAGTCGGCCGCGTTTTTCATCGTTGGATAGATCGATCATCGCTTCTCGCTAGCCCAAGCCATATTTCCTGGCAATTGCGCTATTCAACCCTCCCAGCCGATCACTTCTGTATGCTCTCGGTTGACGGCCCATGCGTCTCGCTCTGTCCATGTACTTTGCACGCCTACGCAAAGCCACGTTCTGTTTCCTCTGGTTGACCCGAGTCTCGTAGGCCATGCGCCCTTGACCGTAGTTGCCTGCATCTTCCAACTCGGAAGTCGTCTTCCCTAAACCCACGTACTTGCGGGACCCCACATTGCGCCGCACTGTTGGTGCGCCAGATATAGCCATCACATCACCTCGCATTTTTACGGTGGGCCGAAAAGAGTCTCTAAATTACCCGCTCCGAAGCGATCGTCATTACTCCTGTACTTCCTCGGCTGACGACCCATCCGACGCGATCTGGCCAGATACTTTGCACGCCTACTTATAGCCGCGTTCTGCTTCCTCTGGTTGACCCTATCCTCATAGGCCACGCGTCCTTGCCCGAAATTGCCTCCCGCTTCCAGTTCGGCAGTCGTCTTTCCCAAACCCACATACTTGCGCGGCCCCACATTGCGCTGGAGTGGAGGATGAAGAATTGTTGGTGCTATAGCCATCACATCCCGATCATTTCTTAGGCTTTGGTGGTCCAATCTTTCCGCCTCGAACACCGTACTTGCGAGGTCGTTTCGAGGTGGCATACGTGGCGTACGAATGGATTGTGTACGGTTGCCCTCGAGTTGACGGCCTGAACTTCAATATAGGCTTCCTGCTAGGCAGGTCGTCGCCCTTCAGAGTCTTGTACTTTGCCATCACGTCGCCTCGCACCAGAGTGCGCAAAGAAAAAAGGGACCGAAGCGTTATACGCCACGGCCCCTCTAAGGCTGCGATGTGTAGAGGCATCTAGCGGGGATCAATCCGCTTCTGCCTTTTCGTTGCCGGACGCCTTATGCGCCGGTCCCTTTTTTACTTGGTGTCGTTTTCCCTGGAATAAGTATTTGCTTGGCTTGCATTAGGTGCATCGCTGCTTGCGTGACCTGCTGCATCTCGGTCGCTCCCAAGTTAGGACGCACCCTTCCAAGCACGAAAGTAAGTTCCTCGTCCATTTCCTCTGCTGGCTTGCTGAAAGCAGCGTTCATGTCCTTCGTGTACGCCAGGTTCAGAACTGCTTGCGCGGCCTTCTGCATGTCGGCATGTTGATTCGTCAAGGCCGGCAAGATCCCCTTCGCTATCTTAATCGCGTTGTCGATCTTCTCTTTCATCGTCTTCTCGCTCATCGGGTTTTACCTCCGAATCAGGTTGTTTCCAAAAGTTTTCGTCTGTTGACCAAACAATTTCAAAATCAAATTTGCATGGGTTTTTTGGTTCCTATAAAAAGGGGAAGCACTCCGGATATCGGGCATTTCTCCTTCATCAGTATCCCATCACGTCCCGAATTCCGAAGTCTGGACTGCCGGAAGGAACTCGCGTCCTCTCCTGGTCCTCACGCCATTTGAAGCTCCCATACTCAGCAGTTTCGCCAGTTTCCTCGCTGCTGTCAAGTTTGTCTGCCACGTTGTCGTTTGAATAGACCAGCCATGACCCGCCTGACGCTATAGAACGGTCGGCGTGGTTCTTGTCTGTTGCCCCTGTGTTTTTCGTGGGGGCGTGAATGATCTTATCCCCTTCCCACTCATATTCGCCACACTCCGTAATCATTTCTTCCGAACGTGGAATGTACTGGCCCATTTCCATCGCGAGGGCCACCTGCTCGAACATATCCGCCTTGTCGGGGTCTCGGCATGGCCAGCCAGGTTTGCGGCTTTTCTTCTGTGATCCGAGTTGAGCCACGTCGCGAAAGAACACATTTCCGTAATAAACGACCTCCATCACTTCCTTGGCGAAACCACCCGACACACCGGAATCTTCCCATCCCAGCAGAGCATTCCGAAGCCACATACACAGACCAACCGCCCTGCGAGCGAACGGACGTGGCTCCAGCCCTTTGATTGTGTATTCCAACACCTGTTCACCCGTCCGGTCGTCCAGCGCCGACAACACGGAATTCGATGAATAGGCACCCACACCGCCAGACGCAATGTCGCAGCCAGCGGTGAACGGACCCAACGGAGGCGTGTTGTCGATCCCCGGCTTGAACCACAGCTTCAACGGCCCGTCCTCACGAGGAAGCAACCCCTGGAGCTTCAAAGTCTCCGAATCGAACACGGGTGTACCCTGCCAGACGGGCGGCTTGCAGTGCTGGCGTTTCATGCGGTCGAGAAGCTCACCGGAAAACACCTTGCCTACCGCACCGCGCGGATCCTGGTCGAGTTCTCGTGCAATGAACCGCGGCGTTGCTCCTGGTTGCAGGCGATGCGAGTTATACCAAGGAGATTGAAGTTTCCCTTCGATCTTGTGACCACGACGGGCGATCGACTTGAGTTCCCGCTGATGCTTGGAGACGTACTTCTCTACCGCATCTTGTTCTTCTGGCCGTACCGCCTTGGCCTCCCCATCCTTCACTGTGTAGATATTCTTCGAGTGCTCGGGGTTATCTTTCCAATCCAAGTCGTAAACGCGCGGATTGTCTGGGTCAGTTGCCGACTCGTAGAAGACACCGGAATCAACGCCGAATGTCGAGACGAGAAAGATGCAGTTCGATACGTGGGCGACACTGCTCAGGATTTTATAATCCTTAGACGCTGCAATAAATTCTTCGCTTCCCGGTTCGTCGAAGCAAAAGATTGTCGTCCGTCCACCACGGGCTACATCGCCAGTAGCCGCATAGCCACTCCATCCAGATCCGTTCGGCAGGCGAATTACATGCTCAGTCGTGTTTCGCTCGTAACCATCTGGAAGCATCCACACCGGAAGTAGGTCCAGCATCCATGCAACTTTGAACATTATCGCCGAATCGTCAACGCGAGAATCGACCAGTTGTTCATTCCGCGTGACAAGCCCGACAGTGAACTCAGGCTCCATGAGCGCGCGGCGCATCTGTACGCCAAGATAAGTATAAGTACCACCTTGCGCTCTCGATTTTTTCAGCGTCAGAGAAACCGGCTGTTCCGTTTCCATCGCCTCCGTGACCGTGTCCTCCATCGCGAGAATGACCGGCTCTTGATGTGGCCACGGAATAAACGGCCTGCGTTTCACCTTTGCCCGAGGTTCGTACACCCACAGGGCGAATGCAAAAAAGAACAGTGGATCGATGCGGCACGCTTCCCACAGCGCATCTTGAAATCGTCGGTCCACCAGTGCCCGCTCGCGGCAGCGAATGCGCCACTCAAGGTTTTTTCTGGGATCGCGAGGAACTAGGTGATAGCAAGGAGTGTCCATGCCAGAATTGTCCAGCATGGACACTCTTGCGTCAATATCGACCGCCAAGACCTAGCGCCGCCAAACCGTACCCCGCCCCGCCTGTCCGCGACCGCCTTTCCAGACCATGACCAGCAGCACCATTCCTTACCTAAGCCATGACACGACGCGACCGCCTTTCCACTCCGTGACACTTCGTACCTTACCGGACCCCGCCGGAACTTGACCGCCTTGACCTGACCCACCTTAACCGACCTTAACACGACCAGCCCCGCCTATCCAAGACCGCCTCGCCACGACTATCCCGACCTGGAATTGCCTAACCTTGACCGCCTCGCCGGACCCAACCCCGCCGCGACTCACCATACACAACCTGGACCGCCTCGCCGGACCCGACCCCGCCGCGACGCACCATACCCAACCTGGACCGCCTCGACCTGCCATGCCTTGTCGTCCCGTGCCTTGCCGGGCCATGACCGCCGTTCCGCGACAATACATACCACAACGCAACTCACACAGCCCAGGCTCGACCGCCAATCACGACGAGACACGCCCGACCGAACCCCGCCCCGCCTTGACCGCCTAACCTTTACTCACCGCGACTTACCTCAACGTGACCAGGCGTGACCGCCTGAACTCGCCGCGACAGGCCCAGCCGTACCTAACCCGACCATTCCGCGACCGCCACGGGCAGCCTAGCTATGACAAACCGACTCGCCCTGACAGACCACACCTGGACCGACCTCACCACACCCCGCCATGACCGCCACACCGCTACGCAACCAGCCTAACCACTCGTTGACAGTCCACGACCGCCTAGCCTTGACCAACCCCGCAGGGCCTAACCGGGACAGAACTCGACCGCCTTTCCAGGACTCGACGCAACGCGACGGGCCATAACTCGCCCGGACTGGACCGACTTGGCTTATCCTAACGCGACGTGCCTCACCCGGACTAACCTTGACCGCCGAACCGTGACCAAACACATCAAGGCTGGCCATCCCGAAACATACCTTGACCGCCTCAACTA
>Ga0209349_1000490_pt1 | contig 20464 bp, 12 predicted proteins | sample ETNvirnome_2_130_FD_184067 | JGI IMG/M metagenome (GOLD analysis project Ga0209349, IMG submission 184067) | Marine viral communities from the Pacific Ocean - ETNP_2_130 (SPAdes) (version 2) | ecosystem: Environmental > Aquatic > Marine > Oceanic | place: Pacific Ocean | collected 2013-06-22
GTCTGCGGCAACGCCTGGACCCTGCACGACGACCTCGACCGCGCTCTGAAGCTCTACCCGCTCTACCCGAGGATCATCGCGGTCAACTTCGCCACGCGCGAGGTGCAGGCCGACTTCATCTACAGCTATCACTTCGCCAAGCTGCCCCGGTGGATTGCCGACCAGGAGCAGCGCTTCCCCGATGCCGACTTCACGGTTCACTCCTCTGGCGCTCGCCTGGAGGGCCGCCAGCGCCGCCGCGAAGAGTATGCGCCGTGGGTCGATTACTGGTGGCAGGAGGCGAAGGGCAGCGGCACCTCGGTCTGGAACGCCGTCAAGATGGCCAAGGTCATGGGGTTCTCGGAGATCGTGCTGTGCGGCGCACCCCTCGAACCCGGCCCCTACGCGAACGGCAAGATGGCCCGCGACTACCAGCGCCCAGAGATATTGGCACGCTACCGGGACGGCATCGCCAAGGACACCGACTGGCACGGCGGGGTCTACTCGATGTCGGGGTGGACGATGGGGCTTCTGGGCCTCCCACCGGCAGCCGACCCAGACACGTCCGGCTAATCATGCGGGGGTTGACCTCTGCTCCGTGGGAGGGGTAGCGTACCGTTCCTCGGATGGATCGTCGCTGACGACGGTCTGAGCAACCATCTCGGGTTCCATGATCAAGCCGAAGCGTGCCAAGATTTTCCACCGCCGTCCCCGGCGCGCGGTCATCGTTGGCAACCTTCTCGAACCGAGGATCGGACGAGTTCCGTACACGGGTGCGGAGCTGGGCGTGTTCTGGGGCGAGACGCTGCTGTATCTCCACACCCGGTTTCCGGGGTTCTGCCTCATCGGTGTCGATGCGTGGGAGTACCCGGCTTACGGGCCGGGCTCGGACGACGGGTTCCGGTCCTACCGGAAGTTCCCGCTTGAGCGGTTTTACGACGACGTGATGGTGTGGGCCGATAAGACGCCGATGGTGCAGATCGTTCGCGATGACACCGCCGCCGCCGCTCTCCAGTTTCCAGACGACTACGTTGACTTCATCTTCATCGACGCGGACCACACCGAGGCCGGCGTCCGCGCCGACATCTACGCCTGGGCTCCGAAGGTGAGATCGGATGGCATCATCATCGGCCACGACCACGAGTACCCGTCAGTGAAGCGAGCCATCGATGATCTCCTCCCTGGCTGGACCGCGCACGAGCATTCGGTCTGGAGCATCGACAAGAGGGACACATGCTTTCCGTGACCGACCGGCCCACTGGTCGCTGGTCGGGCGGGCTGGCCGATTGGGTCGATTCCGATGTGGCATATCTTTCTGTGGCGTTCACCTGGAAGCTCGATGACGCATACCAACGCGCCGTTTGGTATAGGTCGCTGGGACTCAGGGTACGCGCGGGCGGGCCGGGCGTTTTCACCCGCAAGTATTATCTGTCTGATGTTGCGGAGGTCGGTGGTGAGGTCCCCGATGCTATCGCCTTCCACAATCCTCAAGCGACAATTGCAAGTCGCGGCTGTCCGGTCGGGTGCTGGTTCTGTGTCGTGCCGAAGATGGAGGGCCGCGAGTTCACGCTGTTACCAGACTTCGCGGTGAGGCCCGTCCTTTGCGACAACAACCTGTCCGCGCTGCCCGCCGATTATCAGGATCACATCGTGGCCCGCTATTTGGCCGAGGGCGTCCCGTTGCTCGACGCTAATTCTGGGTTCGAGCCACGGACCTTTGACGAGGAGGTCTATCAACGATGGCGCGCTATCAACCGTGGGCCGTGGCGGTTCGCATACGATGACCAAGGCGACGGGCCACACGTCGAGCGCGTCATGCAGATGCTGCAATCCGAGATTGCCAGGAATAAGCGCGTTTACGTCCTCATCGGGAACGAACCCGTCGCCTCATGCCTCGACCGTCTCGAACGCGTTATTGCATGGGGCGGGGAGCCCCACGCACAACCATTCATCAAGCTCAACGCACTTGAGAAAAAGCCTCATGTCCGTCACGACTGGACGCCGCAGTTGCTTCGGGCGATGGCACGCTGGGCCAACCGTCGAGTGTGGAGGTATACGCCCTTCGTTGAATACAAAGGGGCATTGAAATCACGCCAGCCCGCCGACCCACAGCAAAACGAAATGATTGTCTGATGCTTTCCGTAGTCTGCTTCCTCTGGGACAACGGTGCCGGCAATCGCCGGGGTCGCGTCCAGTACACGGCGCAGCATGTCAACGTCCTGCGGGCGATGGTCGAGCGGAACCTGCCCCTCGACCACGAGGTCGTGTGCATAACGGATATCCCGGCTGACCTCGACCCGCGCATCCGGGTCGTCCCGCTGTGGGACGAGGGCCTCCGCGAAAAAGGCGGCGCTTATCTTCGCCTCAAGCTGTTCGATGAGACGATGGCAGACCTTATCGGCGAGCGCCTCGTCCAGCTCGATCTCGATGTCGTGGTCACGGACAGCCTCGACCCGCTGTTCGAACGTGACGAGGACTTCGTGATCTGGCGCGAGCCCAGAAACGCCACCTACAACACCAGCGTCATGCTCATGACGGCGGGTGCCCGGAAAGAAGTATGGAGCAGCTTCGACCCCGCCGACCTCACTCAGCCGCATGGGCCACATGGCGCTTGGGCGCATCCACATGCCCTCGAAAAAGGATTCAGCAACGCGACGGATCAAGCCTGGATATCCGCTTGCCTCTACCCGCGCGAGGAGGCCTGGACAAAGGAGGACGGCATCTGGTCCTTCAAGCGGCAGCTCTACCGGCAGAACCGGGTTGACGGCAGCTACCCCAAGAAGGTCGATCTGCCCGCCGACGCCAAGATCGTCGCGTTCCACGGGGCAGCGGACCCCACCCTGTGGAGCGTGAATAAGATTTGCCCGTGGGTCCGGGAACACTGGAGACTTTGAATGCCACAGAAAGCCACCCCCCAGCGAATGGTCCCGACCCGCGTCGAGGGGGACATCTTTGCTGAGTTTGCTTACGACACCAACCACACGATGGAAGAGGTCATGGAGCCGGGCTACTTCCAGACCCTCATCGGCAATCTGGCCGTGGGCGACATCATCCGGGTTCGGGTCAACATGAACGAAGACCCCTTCTGCTACGATGACCTCGTCGTCGTGATCGCCGACCGCAAGACGATGGAGATCGAGGTCGTGCGCCTCGCCGATCATCTCTACGACCCCAAGAAGATTAAGCCTATCACGGGCAAGAAGACGGCGGCATGACCACCGTCGCGGTGATCACGCCGCTGTCGGGCATCTCTCCAATCGTCCTCGGCTGCGACCTCGGCTTCAGCGTGGGTGGGCTGCGGTTTCGTGGCCGCGAGAAGTGGATCGGCGGCAGGGATGTCGCCATCGGCTACGCCGGGATGTCTCGTGGCCTCGACCTCCTCCGGGCTGGGGCCAAGGGCCTGACGCAGCCCGACCAGCCCACCCACGACATCGTGGAGAGCATGATCGAGCTTCTCGAAAATGGAGGCGTCGAGTATTACGACGAGGACGGGAAATTCCCCGCTGTCCATGCCGACATGATCATTGCCCGCCCCGGCGAGCTGTATCGCGTCGGTCACGACTTCTCGTGCGCCTTGGTCGATTGTCCCTTTCTCGCCATTGGCAGCGGAGAAGAGCTGGCTCTTGGCGCTTTCCACGCCGTTCAGAGTTCTGATAGTATCCCGCCGCTACGCCAACAGATGTCTCTCGCCCTCGGGGCCGCCCTTGCCTTCGACACTGGGTCCTCGGGTGAGAAGTGGATCGAAGAAGTGAGGTGGGCCGATGACGGACGCGGTGGCGGTGTGCAATCAGGCGATGGACCTGATAGGGTCGTCGGCTAACATCACGGCAATCGCCCCGAGCGACGGCTCGAAGAACGCCAACTGGTGCGCTCGCAACTACGACCAGACCCGCCGCGAGAGGCTGCGGGCGCACCGCTGGGGCTTCGCGGTCAAGCTGGTCAAGCTGGGCCAGAACACCACCGACCCCGTCCACGGCTTCGACTACCTCTACAATCGGCCCGCCCTCGACCTCCGCATCCTTGGCGTCTGGGACAACGACGCGATGGCGGGAACGGTCGAGTATCAGGTCCAGGGCCTCGCCATCGCCGCCAGCGCCAACGAGCTGTGGCTGTCCTACGTCGAGGACAAGACCGACCCCGACGACTGGGACGTGCTGTTCCTTGGCGTCCTGGCCCACACCCTCGCGATCAAGGCGGCCATCCCCCTCGGGAACCTCTCCAACGTGCGGCTGGCCGAGGTCAGGGCCGAGCGCAAGCGGCTGCTGTCTGAGGCCCGCACCACCGACGCCCTGGAGGATTGGCCCGCGCAGATGCCGGAATCGACCTGGATCAGCGAACGGAGCTAGTCGGTGGCCGCCACTCACCTCCTGCAAGCGGTGTTCAACGCGGGTGAAGCGTCGAAGAAGATGGCCGCGCGCCTCGACTTCGAAAAGTACCCGCAGATGTGCGAGACGATGGAGAACATCCTCCCCCTGACCGAGGGGGGATGGGAGCGGCGTCCCGGCAGCAAACACGTCTCTTCGGTCAAGGACAGCGACAACGTCACGCTCGTTGCGGACTTCGAATTTGGTGTGACACAGGCCTACATCATCGAGGTCGGCGCTGGCTACTTCCGTTTCTTCAAGGACCGGGGCGCAATCACTGCCGTGGACACGACCGTCCATATCACGAACGGCACCTTCGACAGCTCCACCGCGTCGTGGACGGATCAATCGGGAGCGGGCGGGTCGATCTCGCACGACGGGACAAACGCCCGCCTGACGCTTACGTCGGATGGTGTCGATGACGCTCACGCGGAGCAGGAGGTCAGCCACGCTGGCACCGATGATCTGATCCTTCAGTTCAGCGTCTACGGCGCGCCGGGCGACAAGATCAAGCTGCGGATCGGGACGGCGACGACTGGCACCGAGATCGTCAACGATGTTGAGTTCGCGGTCGGCTATCACTGCTACACGTTCACGCCGACAGGCGCTAACTTCTTCGTTCAGTTTCTCCACACCAAGGCCAAGGCCCTCGGCATCGACAACGTCGCGATCCTCGACAACCAGACGGTCGAGATCAATACGCCCTACGCTCAGGCCGACCTCTACGAGCTGCGGGGCAGCCAGTCCAAGGACACGAAGCGGATCGCCCACGAGACATACCCGCTCTACGAGCTGGCGCGGTCGGGACATACGAACTGGTCGCTCAACGAGGTGCGCCTGGAAGACGGCCCCTGGATGGACGACAACACTAGCGCCACGACGCTGCTGCCATCCGCCAACACGGGGCTCGGCATCAACCTCACCCTCTCGGCGGTCACGGGTGTCAACGACGATGCGGGCTGGAAGTCCACGGATATCGGGCGCTCGGTGCGCTACAAGAAATCCTCGACCTGGGGCTGGGCGATCATAACGTCGATCACCTCCACGACGGTGGCCGTGGCGGATGTCATAGCGGATTTCGAGGCAACCCCCAGTGCCGTGACCACATGGGCGCTCGGCCTCTTCTCTGGCACCAGCGGCTACGCCGCCGCTGTCGGCGAGCATGACCAGCGCCTCGTTCTCGGCGGCCCGACCAACGCCCCCCAGACCTTCGGCCTCTCGCAGACGGGCGACTTCTTCAATTTCCGCCCTGACGATGCAGCCGGCACGGTTGAGGACGATGACGGCATGGTCTACGTCCTGAGTGCGCCGGGCGTGAACGCCATCCGCTGGATCAGTGCCGGGGACGACCTCATCCTGGGGACGTTCAAGGGGGAGTGGGTCGTCAAGTCCAACACCCGCGACGACGTGCTGACGCCGACCAACACCCAGGCGCGCCGCCCGACGACCAAGGGCTCGGCGGAAGTGGACCCGGTGCGCGTAGGCCCGGTTGTCCTCTTCCTCCAGCGCTACAAGCGGAAGCTCTACGAGCTGGTGTTCGACGTGGCCGAGGGGCGGCAGAAGGCGGCCAACCTCACGCGGCTCGCGTCGCACATCATGAAGAGCAAGATCATCCAGATGGCGTTCGCCACCGAGCCCGAGCCGATCCTGCACTGCGTCAGGACGGACGGTCAGGTCGCGACGATGACCTACAACCGCGACGAGGGCGTGATCGCGTGGGCTCGGCAAATCCTCGGAGGTTCTTTCGGGTCGGGTGCGGCTGTGGTCGAGAGCGTCGCGACCATCCCCGGCGTGGTCGGCGACGAGGTCTGGATGGTGGTCAAGCGCACCATCAACGGCTCGACCGCCCGCCACCTCGAATACTTCATGCCCGCCTACCTCGACGGCGACGACGCCGAGGACGCCTTCTACGTTGACGCGGGGCTCACCTACGACAGCACCGCCGTCTCAACGATCACCGGGCTGACCCACCTCGTCGGCGAGACGGTGTCGATCTGGGCCGATGGCAAAATACACCCGCAGAAGACCGTGGACGCGAACGGCGAGATCGCCCTCGACTACTCGGCGAGCGTCGTCCAGGCGGGGCTGCCGTACACCCACACATGGAAGTCGCTGAAGCTGCCTCGGCGGGTGTCGAAGGGCGACCCGGTCGGCCAGATGAGCCGGGTCTGGAAGATCACCTTCGTTCTGATGAACAGCCTCAACCTGAACATGGGGCCATCGGCGTCGGACACGGTGATCGTCCCCTTCCGCAAGGTCGCCGACGCGATGGGCGAGGGCGTCCCCCTCTTCACCGGGGAGAAGAGCCAGGAGTTCGAGGGAGACTGGGAGACGGACCCCCGCATCGTCATCACGGAGTCAGCGCCATGTCCGTTCACCTGTCTGGCCATCGTCCCCGAGATGGTGGCGAACGAGAATTGACCCCGCAGCTCGTTGATTTCGAGGCGCACCACCTCGACACGTTTAAACACGCCCCACGCGACGCCGAGACGATAGCCCTCATCGACCAACGCTTCCTCGACCAGTACGTGGGCAAGGCCGCCTCGGCGGTGTTTGAGGGACGCACCCTCGCCATCGCCGGGATCGGCGAGGACGACGAGGGCACGGTCCATATCTGGGCGCTGGTATCGGAAGAGATGTCGCGCCGTTTCCCCTTCACGCTGGCGCGGCTGCTGGAGATGGGGCTGCTCGGGGTTGAGGCCCAGAACCCGGTCAAACGCATCGAGGCGCGCATCGTTGACGACTACGAGGCCGGTCACAGGTGGTTGGCACGGCACGGCTTTACCGTGTACAACGCAGAGCTGGGGAGCAGCCACTACGTGAAGTGGACCTAGCATGTCGCCGAAGATCGCCATCGCGGCAGCCGCAGCGGTCCTCTCGGCAGTTGCCACCGTCCAGAAGGGACGGGCCGCCAAGCGCAAGGCCGACTTCGAAGCTGGCATTCTCAGGGACCGGGCCGACAACGAGCGGCAAATTTCGCAGCTCAAGGCTCAAGACCTCAAGCGGAAGACCAACAAGATTCTGGCGCGGCAGCGGGCCATGCTGGGCAACCGAGGCATCCAGCTCGCCGGGGCTCCGCTCATGGTTCAGGTGGCGACTGCCGGCGAGGCCGAGCATCAGCGGCAGCGGCTGCTGGCCGAGGGCCGGATCAAGGCGAAGAACCTTGAGGACACGGCTATGCTGAAGAAGCAGTCCGGTAAAGACGCCCTGATGGGTTCGTTCCTGTCGGCTGGCGCGGGTCTGTTGCAGGCTGGCGCGTCGGGCTCCAAGTTCCTGCCGAGCGGCAGCGTCCCGGTCGGCGGTAGCTCGGCGGCGTCGGGCGGCAGCGTCCCGGTCGGCGGTAGCTCGGCGGCGTCGGGCGCGATGCAAGCGCGCGGCTCCGGTCTTCTCGGTCCCGGCTGATGCCCCGCCTCCCCGACGCCTCAGACGTTCCGGTCGTCAGCCCCGACGTGCTGCGCGACACCGGCCCGGCGGTCCCGTCGAACTTCGGCGGCGCTGCGGTGGCGGCTGGCGCGGAGCAGCTCGCGCAGGCTGGCGAGGAGGCTGCGTTCGAACTGCTCGAGGCCGAGGCTTCCGCAGACGCGGCGGCGGCTTCCAACGCGGCGGCCTCCGAGCTGCAAAGCCTGAAGATCGACTACACCGAGCGGTTCGGCACCTTCGGCGGCATCGAGAAGATGCAGCAGCAGTACGACACCGACGCCGCCGAGATCAGGGCGCGGCATGGTGAGGGCCTCAGTACCGTGTCGGGCACTCTCTACAGGACAGACTTCGACAAGCGGGCCATTACGACGCGCGGCACCCTGCTGGAGGGCAACCGCGTCTTCATCGTCGCCGCTGGCCAGGATGCTCTGGAAGTTACCAAGGAGCAGGCCCTCGTGGAGATGGCCGACCCAGCGACGACGAGCGACCCCGCCGCATATGCCCTCGTCGTCACTAACTATCAGGAGGCCTTGGACAGAGCCGTCGCGTCTCGCTTCATCAGCGCCCCCGAATCCGAGAAGCTGATGCTGGAGTTCAAAACGGAAGCCTCGACCGTCGCCTTCGACAACCACCTCGCCAACACCAGTGCGCGTATCGCCGCCTCGCAATTCCGCAGGGGCGACTTCACCGGGGTCGATGACGATGGGCACCTGACGAGCCTGTGGCGCGAGATGCCCCCCGCCGCGAGGGCGAAAGTGCAGGACCGCGCGAGCCGCCTGCTCAGAGAGCAGATGCAGTTCGAGAACGCCGACGATGCCAAGCGGAAGAAGGACCGCGAACTCCGGGTCGAGGCCGCTGTCCTCGATTATTGGGACGCCATCGACCCCAGCAGCGGGTTGTTTATTGACACGGCAGTGGCGTTCCAGGCTATCGGCGTCATGGCCGCAAACGGCGAAGACCCGGAAAGGCTGGTGGCGCTCGCACGGATTGTGAATGACGGCCTCGGGAGTGGCCTCACTGAAACTCGGGCCGCTGTCCTCGCGGTCAGGGAGAGGATCGAGGAGGGCTCCCTCACGAGCAGTGACCTTATGCTTGCGGTTGAGGACTTCACGCGGGATACGCAAGACTACCTGATAGGCATCTTCAGGACGCGGACGGACGCCGCCTTCAACACCGAGCGCGTGGCGATGGAGAAGATGTTCCGGCTCGATGTCAATGACCGAAGTATGGACCCCGACGATGTCGCACTGGCGAAGGCAGCCCAGCCGCTCGTGGCCGAATTTATGCGATGGTTCAACCAAAACAGGGGAGCGTCGCTGGCCGAGATCGTCGCCGAGCGCACCGCCATCATTGGTCGCGGTGGGGACCAGATATTGAAGAGATCGATTGAGACTGTCACCGCTAGCTTGGCTGGCTTTGGTGTACCCGAACCGATAATCACCAATGGGTCGCAGTCGATGTTGGACGATTGGATGTCCGCATCGGGCATCGATCCCCTTGATCGTCAGAGACTGAAAAACAGACTGGAGCGGCTGGTCAACAACAGGAACGCCTTGGGAGGCCGATAGTCATGTCATTCACTCGTGACGCCCAGATGCCGATGGCTACGGACAACCCACGGGCCCGCAGCCTCAACGTCGAGCATGTGACGCCGACCCGCACCGACACCTATGTCGATACCGAGACGGGGGACGCCGAGGACTTCCACTTCTTCAAGGAGAACGCGGCGAGCGTCAGGAGGCGCGCGACGGAGCAGGAGATGGCCCTCGCGGTGGATGATCGGGTGGCGACCGACGCCCCGATCCCGCTCTTCCCTGTCGATGATACCGGGTCAGACCGGACGGCTGCTCCTGTCGCGGACCCGGCTGACGCCGCCGCGCCGGCCACGGTCGATAGCAACGTCGCCGTGCCGCAGGCAATACTGGAGTCGGACCCTGGGCTGGATGTCGGGGGGGCGCTGGAAGACGATCTCCAGATGGGGCCGTTGGAAGCCGCCGGTCAGCCGGGCGTGGGCCTTCAGGATGTCGATGCACCGGGGCAGCTTCTCGATCCGCGCTTCGGGGTCAGTGAGCCCGCGCCGACGTTGGAGAGGACGGAGCAATTCTTCTTCGATGACATCCCCACGTTCGCGCGGAATCTCCCAAACAACATCATCTCGGGCATTCTTGAGGGGGGTGCCGAGGCGTTCGGCGCTGCCAACGATGCCCTCCTCCCGTGGTATGGCAGCGAGGTCGTGCCCGAGATTCAGCGGGCGATGCGGGCCGCCAATGTAGATATCGATTTCGAGCTGGCCCAGGCCGAGACTGCGGGCGGCGCTATCGTCAGGTCGTTCGCGCAATTCGGCGGCGCGATGGCGGCCTTCGCGGCGATGATCGAGGCCGGGGTCATGGCAGGCGTCTCGGCAGGCATCCTTGGCGCGGCGCGAGCGTCGGCATTCATGTACGACGCGGCCCTCGGCATCCTCGCCGATCTGGCGCTCGCCGAGGAAGGCGACGCCGGGATCACGCTGAGGGCGATCAACGCGCTCCAGACCAACCCGTCCGAGAGCGGCACGGCCCTGATCGTTGACGCCCTGAACACGTCCCAGTCGATGGGCGAGTTGATTTCGAAGCTCGCCCTGGCCGGCGAGGGCGCGATCCTCGGCGGCGCGCTGTTCCACATTCTGGGTGCGTTCGGGATCAAGCGGGGGTTGTCGAGCGACCGGACGCTCCAACAGCAGCTCGCCGATGAGATGGCCGAGCGCATGCGGACCAGCACGGCGAACGTGTCGCCCGAGCGACGTGCCCAGCAGCAAGAGATGCTCCGTATCTTGCGAGAGGCGATGGAGGAAGGAGACGATGCGGCGCGTGGCGGCGGGGATCAGCTTGCGCCGCCGCCCGTTCGCGACCCGGTGGATCAAACGCCGGGAGCAGCCGTTGGCCCCGCCGCGATTGTCGATAACTTCACCGCAGGCAAGGATTTCGATGCGTTGCCGGGTGACCCATATGTCTGGGTCTTCCACTCCACCGATCAAGCGACTGCCGCCACATTCATGGAAAGCGGGCTGAAGGCGGCAGACAAGCCTCAAAACCTCGCGATGCTGGGGGATGCAGAGTTCGCCCCCGGTCGCGGGGTTGGCCAGGGCTTGTATGTCGGCGGCGACCTGACGGCGATCCCAAGCTCACGAGTTTATCTGGCGTTGAGGGTTCGCCGAAGCGACCTTACCGCATCGCCGGAAGCTGTTGATCTGGGGTTTACGGAGCCCGGTGGTGCCCTAACATCTCAAGGTGCCCTAATTACCCGCGACATCGAGCCGGGTGAGTTCCATCAAATCGTGCCAGAGGGTCGCTCCCCGCGTGGTGGCCTTACGGAATTGACAGAGGCTGGGCTCGTCCCGGCTGCTGCGGACGCTATGGTCTTCACCTCGCGCCTCACCCCAGCGGAGCGCAAGTTTTTCGAAGAGATCGTCGGCAACGAGGCCAACCACGCGGAGTTGATGGAGGAGGTGCCCTCCTTCGCTCTGTCGGCTGACGGGATCGATGTCAGTGTCGGCGATGTTGAGGCACTTGGTAGGTTCATCGAGGACACCGTCGTCGGTGCCCAGTCGGGTGACACCATCCCGCCGGGGTTCCGCAACGACGCGACCATGAAGCGCATCTTCCGCGATTCCCAGGACACGGTCGATCCGGTCCCCGCTGTCGGTGGTGCGGCTGTCGGGGGCGGCGTGGCTGCCGAGCTGGCTGCTGGTGGCGCGGAAGCGCCCGAGCTGGACACCGAGGGCCTCACCGAGGAGAGCGCGGCGGGGGCACCGGGCACCGATGTCGCTATCAATGTCGGCAAATTCCTCAAGATACTGCGTGTGATGACGACCGACCCCGAGGCCCCTGTCGGTGCGTCGGGGACACCTTCGTTCGAGTTCGAAGGCCGGGTGCCGATGACAACCCAGGAGGCTAATAGCTTCGGGGCGCTGCTGGACACGGTGCGGGAGACACAGGGCGGGCGCGTCACCACCCGCTACGCTGACGGCCCGAGCAACAAGGCGATCAGGAGCATCATCAACGATGTCATGAAGCTGGCGACCGAGGGAGCGCCGGGCCGCTTCTGGTACGAGGAGAGCGGGCGCGCGATCCTGCGATACGTTGGCGGCGACATCGCACTAGCCCGGAAGTTCGTTCAGCTCCTGGCGATCTACAGTGCCAACACTGCCGTCTCGCAGAACACCCAGGCCAGCCTCAAGGCTTGGAACAGGTGGCGGCGCGGGGAGGCCATCGGTGGCAGGGGCACGGTGCGGATCGCCACCCAGTCCAAGGACGACAAGGCGCACAACGTCCTGTTCCTCGACGGTGACTTCGGGGAAGGGCTGAAGACCAACAACTTCTGGCAGAACCTGATGGCGGTCATCGACCCGAACTTTGTCGGGGGCACGACGGTCGATGTCTGGATGTACCGCGCCTTCGGCATGTTCGACTCGGCGCTCGCGACGGGTATCTCGGGCGGCAGCGAGGGGGTGGTCAAGTACCGGCTGATCGACACCCTGACGCGCCACCTGTCGGAACAACTGAACGCGACCCTCAAGGAGGGGGATGCTATCTGGACCCCGCATCAGGTGCAGGCTGCTGTCTGGACCGCGATAAAGGTGCGGTGGGCGATGGTCGAGAAGGAGGTGAAGCTCGCCGCGCAGAGCAAGGGGTGGGGCGAATTTGACGAGAAGGGAAACTTCCAAGTCAAGGAACAGCACGGCATGGATTTTGCCACGCTGTGGCGGGATACAGCCCTGGCAGCCGATCCGCCGAGAGCGGAGATGATCGACGGCGGCACCCGCAATTTCGAGGCTCATCTGAGGGAGAACAGCACCACCATCTCGACCGAGGTCGTGCCCGGCAGGGGCTTCCCCGAGGGGGCGAACCACCTACCGGAATACAACAGCGCGCCGCGCGCACAACAGGTCGCCCACTTCAAGGCCATGATGGAGGCGATCACCGACGAGAACGGGCGCGACATGATCGCTGACTTTGTCGGCATCATGGGTTCCGGCGACCACGCCGATGGCACACTGCCCCTGGCAGGGTTCTTCGAAGGCGAGAGCGATATAGTCGTGCAGACCCAGGTTGGCACGTCGAGGCCGAAGGGCGAAGGGGGGCCGGGGACTGACCGCCCCGATCTCCAATTGATCGAATTGTATTCGGCGATGCGTGGGCTGCTGTTCCTTCAGGACGCCGTCGCGTGGCACCGTCCGATGACTTCGCCGAGCTGGCCCCAGTCGAACATGATCGAAGTGAATGTCGATAGGGTTCTCGCCCCAAGCGTGATGCTGCGCCTATCGAGGGAGATCACCGAGGGGCTCAAGGACGCAATCACGGCGGCGCGCCAGAAGGAGCTGGCCGCCGAGCTGGCCGCCGAGCTGAAGGCGCGCCGCAAGGCCGAGCTGGATGTCATCCCGGTCGAGGAGAAGGAGAAACGCAAGGCGGTCAGGGCACTGCTGGCCCAGGCCAAGCAGGATAACGAGGACGCCGTGGCGGCGCTGAAGGGCACCGTGACCACCGCCGAGATCAGCGTGGACAACTTGGCGCTGGTGTCCACGGTGGATGGCGTCCGCGTTCTGAATTACGGTGACAACGACATCCTCTCCAACATCATTTTGTCAGAGGCTGTTGAGCAGGCCGCCGCAAAAGTTTTTGCTGCGCTCCAGACCAATCTGATATATGCTCGTGCCGATAGCAACGTAATAGGAGGAGGGTGGAAGAATGGCATCCCCGAAGCGTATGCCAAAAAGATTAGCGACCTCGGCGGACCTGAAGCAATCAGGTTCATTCAGAGTACACTCTATCCGAGGGTTCGAGCAGCCGAGCGGGCCAGCGCCGACAAGTTCGGATGGACCTTCAACGAGCAGCTCGTCGCCAACATCCGACAGGCCCTCGACGCAGCCCTCGACCCCCGCGCCGAGGCAAGGAGACACGCTGTCCTCGACGCCCGGCGACAAGCCCTCGACGCAGAGGCCAACCGAGTCGCCTTCGCAGACGCCGAGCGGAGACGCCTCGAAAAGACAAAGTCAGGACAGGCCATCCTTGCCGAGCGAGCCGCCGCCGACCCATCAGGACTTCATGGTTCAGGTGCTGAAGGAGGACTTCGGTATGTCCCGAGAGGAGGCGCTGGAACAGATGATGGGCTTGTAAGGTACGACTTCGATGAGAGCCTCGCCCCGGTCTGGAACGCGGCGGGCATCTCGACTCCGACGATTGTGGGACTCCCGGTGGGGCCAGCCTCTGCCGAGGAGTTCCACCGAGCCCTTCAGGCTGGCGCGGGCTCACAGGGTGCGGTAGGCAAACAGGTGTCGGTGGGCGTCCCCGCTGACTTCGAAGACGCGCGCATCTTCATGACCGAGGACAGAACGGCAGGCTTCGCCATCAAGCCTGACGGCAACATGGTCGGCCTGTTCAACAGCACCGCCGGTCCCCACAAAGGCATGGCGAGCGCCTTTCTTCAGCTCGCTATCGAGCAGGGCGGGAAGAAGTACGACGCCTTCGACACCGCACTGCCCAGGCTGTACGGCCCAAGCGGCATGCGGGTCGTGGCGCGCATCCCGTGGGATGATGCCGAGGCCCCCGCTGGCTGGGACAAGAAGAAGATGGCGCGGTTTGTCTCGACCTTCACCGGGAACGCCGGCGAGCCCGACCTCATCTTCGGTGCCTACGACCCGAACTACTTCGGCATTCCCAGCGCCTCGGACGGCCAGAGGTTCGACACGTTCGCCGAGGCCTCGGCGCATCAAGCGGACATGGTGGCGTTCATCAACGCCCCAGCGGCCCCCGGCGGCGGGCTGGCAAGGATCACTGGTTCGGCGGCAGTCGGGGCTCTGGCTGTCGGTGGGGCAGCGGCTGCCCAGGCCGGTGAGCGCCAACCCGCGCCCGAGCAACAGATCGCGATGAACGCGATGCGGATGTTCCGAGACGGGATCGAGGTGATCGGTAAGGGCACCGACCAGACCCCGACGCCCACGCCCTCGGTCATCGAAAGGAACCAGTTCCCGAGCAACGAAACCGGCAAGGGCTTCGACATCCTGACGACGCGGGATGATGTCACCCTTGCCCTGGCCGACATCGGGCGCGGTGGCCTCGCGGCGCGACCTGATATCTTCGTCGCCGATGGTGGGTTCCTGACGGCTGCCCAGATGGCGGCGGCGCGCATCTTGGTCGAGCGCCAGCAACAGGTACTCGACGGGGTCATCGAGAGGGTGGCCATTACCAAGCAGCGCGGCACCCTTCGAACCCAGGACGGACAGTTCGAGACGCCCGAGCAGCGTGAGGCCGCGAACCTGTTGCGGTTGATCGAAGGCCATATCAACGAGAACCAGCCGCTGGTCGTCCAGGGTCAGGTGCGGATGGCGACAGCCGAGGAGGGCGACGAGTTCTTCGCTCGGGTAGGGGTCGCCGACACCACCAAAAGAATTTACATCAACTGGGATCACATACAGCCGGGAGAGGAGGGGCGCGGGCTCCGCGACGTGATCGCGGCGATGGCGGATATGATCGGCCCCGAGCGGTTCGATGAGGCAACGCGGGGCATCATCAAGAACGAGGTGACGGCGGCCAACGCGGCTGATCTGGACATGGAGGCGAAAGTCCTGGCCCGTCAGGTCGGCGATCTCTTCAACGCGGAGGAGATGGTCGCGGCCCGGCTGCTCATGGTGCGCTCGGCGGCGCGGCTGGAAGACCTCATGCTCCAGATACTCGGCCCCGAGGGCGCTCGCGATGCGCGGACGCTCCTCACCTACCGCCGACAGATGGCGCTCCACGGCCAGATACTGCTCCAAGTGAAGGGCGCGCAGACCGAGATCGCGCGGGCGCTCCAGTCATTCAACATGCCGGTCGATCCCCGCTCGCTCCTGCCTGACGAGATCAGGCGTCTGGTCGAGGGGCAGATCGTGCCCAACGAGGCGGTGGCAAGGCGGCTCCTCGGCTCGACCGGCCCCATCCCCACCAATGTCGCTGACCCGGCGACGGCAGCGGGCCGCCAAGCGATAGCGCGCATCAACGCGGCGCGGTCGCGGCTGGTCCGCACCGATGGCGCGACCAAGAAGATGCTCGATCTGCTGGAGGAGCATGGCGGCAAGGCCTCTGCGGTGAGGCTTGCCCAGATGTATTCGGCCCTTGAGCCGGGCGGCGCTCGCAACAGGTTCATCGAGCTGGGTGGTGCCCTCGCGAAGACGCGCGACGCGGTGTTCCAGATTTGGATATCCGGTCTGCTGTACGGATTGAAGACGCATATCCGCAACATCGTCGGCAACCAGATGTTCCAGATGTGGGAGCTGGGCGTGATCCGAGCGGCAGCCTCTGGGATTGGCTCGATCCGCAACCTGGGCAGCCAGCTCGTCGGGCGCGGCCCCGTCTCCGACCGGATACTGATGGGCGAGGTGGCTGCCGAAATGTATGGGTGGTGGCAGGCGCAGCCCGAGGCCTTCGCGTTGGCATGGCAGGCTATGGTCACCGGGCAGCAAGGCAACGCCCTGGGCAAGATCGAGCGGGTTCTCGACAGCAACGTCTTCAATCAGAAGGCGTTCTCGGAGCTATCGCCGCAGGGCAAGGCCACCTACCTCATGGGGCAAGTCATGGTCGGGTCCAGTCGGGCACTCTTCGGCGAAGACCGTTATGCTCAAGCCGTCGTTGGTCGCATGGTGCTCTACGGCATGGCCTACCGCCGCTACCGGGCCAACATCACTGACGGCATGGACCGCGACGACGCTCTCCTGCTGATGGTCGATGACCTCCGCAACCCGCCGCCGGATTTGATAGCGACGATGGAGGAGGCGCAGGCCTATCTGACGTTCACTGATCGCCAGCACGGGAAGCTCTCGTCGTTGATGAAGGCTATCCAGAACGTTCCCATCATCGGTCGGATCGCCATGCCGTTCCGCAATGTCCTCCAGAACATCACCCGCAACACGTTCCAGAATTCGCCTGTGGGGATATTCATGCCGGGGACGTGGCGCGCACTGTTGGCCGGCGGGGCCGATGCCGACATCGCCATCGCGCGGATCGTCATGGGGTCCAGCGTGATGGGCGCTATCGGCAACTACTATCTGCTCGGCGGCGAAGGCGACGACGAGTACGGGGACATCGGCCTGACCGGCGGCGGCCCGCGCAACCGAGCGCAACGGGCATCGCTGATGGAAATCGGGTGGAGGCCGTGGTCGATCAAGATCAAGAAGGACGCCGGGCTGATCGATGACGCGGTGCTAGCCGCGCTCAAGGCGGTCGGTGCGGTCGAGGAAAGCGCCAAGCACGTCTACATTTCGTACGTCGGGCTTGAGCCGCTGGGCACTCTGCTAGCCGTGAGTGCTGACACGATTGATCTTATGAAGTGGAGCGACGACACGCAGGCGAACACCGATCTCGTGCAGTACGTCGTGGCCGCCTGGGCCGAGCAGCTCTCCGACAGGTCGTTCGTGGCGGGCCTCGGCAACATGATGAACGCCTTCACGAAGGGCGGCGGGACGCTCAACAACTATCTGAGCGGGCTGGCGCGCACGTTCAAACCGATGTCGTCGTTGGTGAACACGCTTGAGGATTTCTACGACGACCGCAAGCGCAACACACGGGTGGACCCCGACACCGGGGCGCTGGTGGCACCGCTGTACGCGGTCCTGAATGGGTGGGCCGCGATCCACGTCGCGCCCGTGCAGCACAACCTCTACGGTAACGAGATTCACAAGGGCTCTGGGCGCTGGGATGACAAGGTGCAGCCGTTCTATATCTCCGCGCAGCACCGCGACTTCGTGATGGAGGAGAACATCCGCCTGGGAGGCCCGTTGTCGCTGCCCGACCCCGAAATCCTGGGGATCAAGATTAGCGCCGAGGCCGAGGAGCGGCTGAAGGTCATCGCAGGCAAGGAGATCGATCTGCCCGGCCCAGGTGGGGCCATGCTGGGGTTGCGGGAGGCCTTGAGCGAGGCCGTGGGCAGCTTCACCAACACTGACACGGACGATGACAGGCGCACGGAGTTGCAGCGGATATACAAGGACTACGTGGAGGCGGCGCGTTATCAGTATGCTGGCCTCCGTCGCCTCGGCACCGGCTGGATAGTGGACGTGGACGAGGCCGAGGACAGAGAGCTTGCGCTCAAGCTCGACCGCCTCCTCGATCCAGACAACCAGCCACCCGCCGCACAATTGCCACAAGGGCTGATCCCATGACCGTCAACAGCGAAATCACACCAGACAGCTACTCGGGCGACGGCAGCACCGCATCGTTCGCGATCACCAACAAGTACCTCCTCAAGGCCGACGTGAAGGTGACGCTGCGGTCGGCGGCTGGGGTCGATACGGTGTGGACCCTCGGCACCCAGTACACGCTGTCGGCTGCCGACGTGGACGCGGGCGGCACCTTGACGGTATCAACCTCCCCGACCGACTACACCCCGGCGAGCGGCACGACGCTGCTCATCGACATCGTCCCGGCGATCACGCAGACCACCGGCTACACCGATGGCGACGCCTTCCCCGCGTCGTCCCACGAGGACGCACTCGACCGCCTGACGATGATCGCGCAGCGGGTGGATCGGCGGATGGACAAGGCGCTGGTCGCCCCCGACACCGACACCGGCACCGACTACGAGCTGCCCAACGAGACTGATCGGGCGAGCAAGTACGCGGCCTACGATTCGGCGGGCACTCCCATCGCGAGCGACGGGCCGACCGGCGACAGCGACACCCCCGTCAGCTCCTTCATCGGTGACAACCTCTTCGGGGCGGCCAACGCGGCGGCGGCGCGCACCGTCCTCGGGGCGGCGTCCCTCACGGCGGCCCAGATATTCACCGCGACCCAGCGGTTCACGAAAGGCGGCGACCTGACATCCGCCAACCCGCTGGTCGTGGACACGGACGGCAACTACTTCGACGTGACCGGGACGACGGGCTTCGCCTCGATGACCGTCACCGCCGGCGGGCTGTTCATGACGCAGTTCGACGCCAACCTGACGATGACCGATGGGGCGGCGCTCGACCTCGGCGGCGCTGACATCAAGACGGTGGCTGGCGACCGGGCTCTCTGGTACGCGACCGCCGACGACACGGTCATTCTCCTCGCCTACCACTCCAACGCTGGCCGAGCGCCCGGCCTGCCGCGCGGCTCCATCGGCGGGCTGACGTTGAGCCGTGACACCGATACCGACCACGACGTGAACGTGACGGCTGGCGAAGCGCGAGACAGCACCAACGCCTTCGACATCGTCCTGGCGTCGGAGATCACCAAGCAGATCGACGCAGCCTGGGCGGTCGGCGACGACGCTGGCGGCCTCGACGGGTCGGAGAGCGTCGGCGGTACACCTGACTCCTCGACGTGGTACTTCGTTCACCTGATCCGCCGCAACGACACGGGCGTGGTCGATGTCTTGTTCTCCGAGAGCGCAACCGCGCCGACCCTGCCGACCGACTACGATGTCTTCCGCCGCATCGGCGCGGTCCTGACCGATGGCTCGGCCAACGTCATCGACTTCACGCAGACCGGCGATGAGTTTACGTGGAAGGTCCAGGTGCAGGACCAGTCGGCCACCAACCCCGGCACGTCGGCGGTGACGGAGACGTTGACGGTTCCGACCGGCGTCGTGATCGAGGCCATACTCAATGTTCATCTGGACCTTGGTGGCGAGGGTACGATTGCCGGCCTGATCTCGGCCCTTAGCCAGACGGACGCCGCCCCCAGCTTCAGCGCCGTGCCCGGATCGAACTTCGGCGCAGCCGACATGGGTACGAACGATGCCTTCTCGTATCAAGTCAGGGCACTGACCAACACGAGCGCCCAGGTCCGGTCGCGCTTGTCTGCCTCGGACGGCACGACCCGGCTCCAGATTTACACGTCCAGCTACATCGACCGGCGAGGGCAGGATGACTGATTTAATAATGAAGGAGACATCTCGTGCGAGTACTCACTCTCGTTGCGCTGATGTTGGCATCATTGCCGTGGGCGGCGCGGGCTAACGACCGCGCCCCCTGGTCGCTTGAGGAGATGAACCAGACGCTGGACGAGACGAATTTCATCGTCGGGCGCGGCTGCTCCGGCACTCTCATCTCTCTCGAATATCGTCTCGTCCTGACGGCACACCATTGCATTGAGCGGTATGTTTCCATCGTCACGCGGAAAGACCGCGCGCCTGACGGGACGGTGAAGGAGATCGAGCGTGAGCGGTTGCGGCGTGTCACGGTCAGCCAGAAGGATTACGACGGGCACAGCCAGGTTGGGGCACTGTCCTACGAGACTGATATCATCGCCCGAGTCAAGGACCGTGACTTGGCGCTGCTACAGTTGGTCGCCGACAATCTGCGCTCATCCGTGGCGGCTCAGGTGCTGCCCGAAGATGCCCACATCTATCGCGGCGAAAGTGTGACGGCTGTTGGCAACCCGCGCGGCCTCGATACATCCGTGACTCGCGGTATCGTGTCGTCGGTCAACCGGGCCTGGGAAGTGTCTTGGGCGAACGGCGAGGAAGTCCCGTTAATTCAATTCGACGCTGCCGCCGCGCCGGGTTCTTCTGGCGGCGCTCTCTACGACAGCGCAGGGTATCTCATTGGCGTGACGGTTGCCGGAAGCCGTGGTGAGTTCGCACTGGCAATTCCTGTTTCCGAGGTTCGCGATTTGCTGGACGCCAACTGCATGGCGTCGGTGCATGACGCTGAAGCCGATGACGAGGCGTGCCGGGCCGAGAAGGAAGAAGCCGAAGAGGGGGAAGAG
>Ga0209349_1000502_pt1 | contig 20139 bp, 17 predicted proteins | sample ETNvirnome_2_130_FD_184067 | JGI IMG/M metagenome (GOLD analysis project Ga0209349, IMG submission 184067) | Marine viral communities from the Pacific Ocean - ETNP_2_130 (SPAdes) (version 2) | ecosystem: Environmental > Aquatic > Marine > Oceanic | place: Pacific Ocean | collected 2013-06-22
AAGGATGGTCAGTTCCTCTGGTGTTGCAACAAAAGACGCGTCCTTGTAGATGTGGCCGGGCTTTTTCTTAGTTTTGAAGCCGATGTAGTCCGCGGAGCCTTTTAGATTTCCCCAGTACGTGGCATATGCTTCGAATGACTGGTAGTAATTCTGGTACTGTATAAACTCCTTGAGTTCATTGGTTAGTTCCACATAATTGTAGCCGGATGGTGTCTCCGTGGGTGCACCCGCAGAGAGCCATCCTACAGACTTTTTGTACTCGCTGATGGTATGTAAGATAGCCTCGCACCGAGTCCAGCCTGGATTATAAACATCATCCTTACCCTCTAGCCATTCTTTTTCTGGTGGGGAGGCGCCTCTATTTAATACGCATTTCGCCATGTTACCTGCCTAGCACCCTGAGACCATCTTCTAAATTGGATGGAATTTCTATGAGTGCCCCTTTTTTAATGTCAGCCTCAGTCGGGTACCCGTTGTACCATGCTATAACCCACCAAAAGCGAGAGTCGCCGTAATAGGTGTGTGCTAATTTATAGAAATGATCGCCGGTGGCCCAAATATAAGAGGTTGTGGTGAGCAATGTACGCGAAACGAGGCCCGGATGGAACATGACCGGAGTTCCAAACTGTACAATTTTCTTGACTCCTCTCTTTTTCTTTAGAAAGTCATAATATTCACTTTCATTTACCATTGGTGTTTCTGAATTATATCTTGACATTTTTGTGTTCTCCTGTTATTGATCTATCATTAGAAAGGTTGGGGACATTTCGTCGGACTTATCCGAGGACGTCCAGAGTACTTCCATACCAAATTCGTCATAGTGCCTGCCGCTCACGCCGGCTTCACCTATTAAATAATCGGACGCGGCCTTTAAATATTCGTAGCTTGCCATTTGATCTGCTGTCATATTGCCATCATTGTAGGCCGCGGCGTTCGCCTTCAACCATTCGATATCTCTGTTAAGAGTTTTTGCGGGGTTACGCCTAAAGAGTCCTGTTTTGGTTCCATATCTTTTCAGTGCTGCCAGGCGTGCTTGTTCTGCATGCGAAGCTTCTGACTCTTCTGGGTCGGGTTTTGGTTTCATGGCCAGTGCAATGTCATCGCGGAGGGCTTTTAACTCGCTGGTGGCCGCATCCGCGCCCATCAGCGTTACGCCATATGGGAACGATTCGTCATTGAATTTATCTTTGTCCCACCCAAGTGTCTCATCGTGCATAGCTGTGAAGTCTATAGAAAGTTCTATCAAACCCGGGAGGACCGTATTGCCATCTTTCGCAAAGGTGGTTACGTCTGAATTTTCCAGACTATGATTAATAGTAAGGCTTGTAATAGAACCAAGAAGACCTTTTGCTGGATCCGGGGTTGATTTGTAAGAACTGTAGTCTGTTGCAGCGCCTGATGGATCGGACTTTGCTATGAGGTTCATGACCTTAAGTCTGAGCATTGGGCCCTGAGAAGGCACCATTCCAGAACCATGTGCTGTATAATTTGGATATAAGAACTGTGTGAGTTGGGCAACGCGGCCAAGGTTGTCATATGCTTCTCCGAACGATTCCGCCGGCACTTTTAAGCCAAGAGAGATTCTTCGTGTGGTAGATTTAAATATTTGAATTGGATCGGTTCTGCCGTAAACAACCTCTTCAGTCCATTCACTAGAGAAACTTTCATTCAAAGAACTAATGAATGCTTTAAAAAATACACGGCGCCCTGATGGCTCATGCCTAAAAGAAACAACCATCGCATGACCTTCGCTCGAAGCAATCGAATCCGACGGAGAAACAAAGGTAGTCCTGCCGGCTTCCTCTCTGGGGTCAGCATATTTGTGTACGTTAAAATATCCTGGGGGTGCATTTTCTGACATGTTTTGTTTCCTTTAATTCTTTCTTGTTTTAGAAGTCGAAATCGAGGTCATACGCCGTAAGTTTTGCTGATGTGGGGCCGGATCCTAGAAGCGCTGCTGCCTTAGACTCCCAGCTTGTGAGACCGGTGTGCCCGGAGAGCATAAATTCGACGTTTCCGGTCTGCTGCGAACTGGTCCAGCTACTCTTGGCGCCATTGACGGCACTATTGATATAGTTATAATTCGCAGCCTCTTTGGGGCTCAGCTTGCCGGTCGACATCTTCTCTTTCATCTTTGCAAGGAACTCCAAATCCTTTGCAAGACGACTAACGGCACCAGGGATCGCTTTTCCATACCGAGCTTGGGCGTCAAGGGATGCCTGGCTGGGGAGGTCCTCAGCTTCTTCGACCTTTGGGCGATGCCGCGCAGCAATCTCTTCTTTGACTTTGACTGCGGCAACCTCAGCATCTGCATCGCTCATTAACGTAACGCCGTAAGGAAAGACACCATCATTAAAATCGGTTTTATTCCATCCCAATCTTTTTTCATGAATAACCGCAAAATCCACATTAAGTTGAATAAGGCCAGGGAGGACTGTATTACCATCTTTCGCAAAGGTGGTTACGTCTGAATTTTCCAGATTGTGGTTGACCGTAAGACTTGTGATAACACCAAGAAGACCATGGGCAGCGTCCGGGGTTGATTTATAGGAGCCGTAACTTGCTGCTGAGGCTTTACTCGTTGCATCTTTGGCTTCTCCAGTGGTAGCATCGCCGGCGGCCTGGGTGCCAGCTTTCGCTATAAGATTCATAACCTTCATTCTAACATATGGGCCCTGGGATATGGTCTTGTGGAGGCCAACTGGCGTGTAGTTTGGGTACAAAAACTGTTCGAGCATAGAGACTCTGCCTAGGTTATCGTATGCCTCGCTAAAAGACTCTGCCGGCACTTTTAAGCCAAGAGAGATTCTTCGCGTTGTTTGTCTAAATAGACGACTGGGGTCTGTTCTACCAAAAATATTCTCTTCTGTCCAATCACAATTATACGTCTCTGTCAAAGAGGAAATAAATGCTTTAAAAAATACACTTTTGCCAGATTGCTCATGTCTAAAAGAAGCAACCATTGCATGGCCATCGGTCGAAGCAATCGAATCCGACGGGGAAACAAAAGTAGTCCTGCCGGCTTCCTCTCTCGAATCTTTGTTTTTGTGTACGTTAAAGTATCCCGAGGGTGGGGTTTCTGATGCCATTTTTACGTCCCTCTCCCTGCCATGGCATCACCGGCCAGCTTACCGAAGCGCTGGTCTACAAACTTTCCGACCTTCTTGCCATCCATCATAACAACTCCCTCAACATTAACATTAACTTCTCCTGATGCACCTCCACGGCCCGGGGCGCCGCCGGCGACGGCACTTTTGACTGCCGCGGCAGTCGCTTTAGTGCCAGCGGTTGCGCCGGCGAGGGCTGCCGCGGTCATCGTGGCGGTTAGTGCTATCGCCTTGGTGGTGGGCAGCTTTTCTATCTCGTCATTAATCTTTCCGAAGCCCAGTGCAATTTTCGCAAGCTTGGTAACTTCAAACTCTGCCAGTGAGGAAAAGAATATCGCATAATTCTCAAGTACGTCAGTGGGGGCGAGTGCCAAAGCCAAGGCCAAACCAAACATAGCTGTGGTAAGGATAGAAAGAGCTATTGCGGCTATTACGAGACCTGGGGAAAGATAGGCCAGGGTACCAATGAATACTGCGAAACCTATCATCTTTTCTAGTTCTATGGCTTTAAACATCACTGCCAGTCCCTTTGCCATCTCGCCGATGCCCAGAGCAGCTATTGCAACGCCGGCGCCGATCAAAAAGATTGCGGCGCCAAGAGGCAGTAGACCTGCTGCTGCGGCCATTGCGGCCGCCGACATTGTCGCCAATATGTAAACCATAGCGACTACGGCGGCCAGCACCAGAAAGATTCCGAGTGCAGCCCAGGGGGCATTATCGCCTACGTCAGCAAAGGCCGTAACTAGATATGAAAGCCCAACAGCGGCCATGGCGATGCCGGCGCCTATCAGAAGGATGGCGCCTCCCAGCGCTAAAATTCCCTTCCAGCTATCAGTCGCCGCTTCTCCTACGTTTTTAATACCTTCGGCCAAAGACTCTGAAGCTGACTCGCTTTCTTCGCTGGCGTCGTTGAGGGCCTCCTGGCCCTCGGCGGCCCCGAAGAGTCCTGTTGCAAAATCCCTTATTTTCCCGACCATTTCTCCCAGGGCGCCGGCGGCATTCAGCGCTTTCCATACGATCCACGCGCTGACAAACAAATACCAGTACTCTGTGGCTGAAATGATGACTTTTCCAATTGTCACCATGGCATCCGCGAAAGCCCTCAAGCTATCTTTAATATCTGCTTTATCTGCGTCCGAAAGGCCCCTAACCCACTCTTGAAGCTCTCCGACCACATCCGACATGACTGGAACGAGATCCGCCATAAGAGTCTTAAATTGTTCAGTCATGCTTTGAATATCTTTCGTGCGTTTTGCAAGCTCTTTGTATTCGTCTGAAGATTTTTGTGTCGCGCCCTCTAAGTTACTCATATCGCCAGAAAGAACCGCCGCTAAGTCACTTACATCACTTAGGCCGAGAGCATCTGTATAGAATTTTCTCTGATAATATGACATGTTATCAAAAGTAAGACCAGTATCTAAGATGGAGTCTCGAATCATGCCAAAGCGCTCTGCCGGGTCAGTTGCCATCATCAAGTCCATCGCGTTGACAAAGTTGCCGCCTAGGGCTGCGTTTAGCTTGCCGGCTTGCTCGGCGGCGCCTTCAAATGTATCAAACTTATCTGTAATGGCGAGAATCTTTTTCATTTCTAGACCGGTTGTCTTGGAAACAATAGCCAGGTCCTTAAAGGCTCGAATACCCTCACTTCCCATTTTCGCTAGTCCATCGCCCATGGCGGCAAAGTCTGCGCCTAATTCCGACGGTATAACGCCGATCACATTGGCAAAGTCTGCAATGTCACGGCCGGCTGCTGCCGCGGCAGGGCCCGTTAATCCAAAAGCCTTGGTGCTTGTTTGCATGGACTTTGCGAAGTCTTCGTTCTTAATGCCAACCTCAGCTAGCAATGCGCCGGTTTTTGCAATTTCGTCTTGCGCAGACGAATTAAGCATTGTAAAGTCAGTGTATGTGCTCTTTAGCGCTGTCATGGCAGCACTCATTTCTTTCAATTCAACGCCATATAAACGAGTTGCCTCATAGTTGGCGGTCATTTGCTTCGCCATCTTATCACTGGCGCCGGCGGTGCGCTTGAATGCGCTTTCTGCCTCATCAACCTGAATGGCTAGATTAATCAACGAGTTAACGAAGGATTTAAGAAGACCTAAACCTAAACTTTTAGCAAATTCAATCGCGCCGGCGGTACCGCCTCGGAATGCCTTTGCAACATTCTTTAGGTTGTCTGTGTTAAGGACGCTGTGCTTGCCATATGCCCCAAGTACGCCGCCCATGGCATCGCCTAGGCCTTTGGCGGCTTCGATACCCTCTTTGATGGCTTGGGTGGAGTTGGTTAGTTTCAGGAGTGTTTCTTCTTGTACAGCTAGGTTGGCCTGGGCAACTTTAAGCCTCTCTAAGGCCGCCTCGCCCGCCGGGCCGCCAAGGGCTACTTCTTTTTCTAAGTCTTTTATACGCGACTTTTCATATTCAAGGAGGGACTGTTGTTGAAGGATCTGTGCGTCCATAGAATCGCCCAAAGTCAGATATCTTTGGTGTTGAGCTTCGAGTTCCGCGGTGGTTTGCTTGTTCAGGCCGAGGAATGACTCGGCAGCTTTCGTCAGTTTGTCCGTCTCCGCCGTCTGTTCTTTGGTCTTTTTGACCTGTTTCTCTTTCTCTGCAGTTATATCCTGCTGATCTTTTAAGTCTTTCTCGTCAGCCATGATAAGTCCTCGCTATGAAGTAAATAGTTTTATAAAAAAAAAGACAAGAACTAGTCTTGTCTTTACTTCTTTGGTGCCTGGGCGCGCGGATCCGGGTTATTGTGTGCTGTGAGTGTTTGTGATTTGCCGCCGCCCTTCGAAGCCTGCTCCATCGCTTCGTTTTCTTGTTCTATTTGCTGAATTAGCCTTTGAGTAAACCATGTTCTAAGACCAACGGGCAAATTGTAAGCTTCTGTGAATGACCACCCCCCGGAATATTTTAGAAAGAAAAACTGCTCATAGATGTTTTCCATGTAATCATCGGTCAGGCCAAAAAAACTCCGCTCCCAGCGGTACCTCCATGTCCTGTGAGTATTCGCACTCGGGGCACTCAAAATATTGTTTAAGATCTATGTTCGGTGCTGCTAGCTTATAGGCCATGCGCAGATGTCGAGAATCCATTGATGGAATATTATTAATAACGTAGTTTCTTGCTTCGGCACTATCGTCTTCATTTACCGCAACGAGTAGGTTAGCCAACTGATTGGTTACATTGTGTTCTTCACCCTTTCTTTTACGGGCGTTGGTAACAGAAGAAGCAAGATTCTTTTCATCGTGACCAACAAGAAGCCTAAAACGAACGTCTATGGATGTTTTAGGCAACGTAGTTGTAAACGTGCCATCTCCATGATCCACCAACTCAAGCTGGTGCGCATCTTCTCCTCTATAAACATTTGCCTCTTTTAAGTCAAATGTATAACGATTTATTTCGCCGCAACCTGGACAAGTTACATTTGTTGAATAATCGCTGCCGTATCCAGAAGACCTAATCGCAATAATAATTGCGTTTCTATCTCCAACAAGCAATGTATTTGGGTCAATGCTTTTATCTACAATAATGCTCTCGATAACTCTATCCAAAGCAACGCCTTTCTTAAGAAGGGTTCTGGATGTCAAAATATCCTCTTCTCTAGCGGTCATTTGCTTAAGTTCAATACAGTCTTTGTCGTGTAGCGGATGTCCTTCTGGATAAAACCTTCCTCCTGATGGAAGATCGACAAACTCTGTGGGTACGACGAATGCTAACGCCATACCACCTTTGTTATCACCTTGCATTACGTGTTGGGGGACCGGACTTGATGTGGTCTTTTTCGCTCCAACGCGACTTTTATTTCTTGACAATATACACCTCTATTTTAAAATATTGTTTATGCTGTGGTCACTTTATCGAAGAACGTCGTTGCGGTGGATGACCCCGCACCCACGTTGGCCAACTCAACGGTAGCCCAGTCGTACTTTAAAGTGACCGAAATTTCTGATAAATCATCTTCTCCATACGCCATATCGCCGTATTTAACTTCTGTCATAAAGGAGTTATTAAGAGTCCATGTCTCGACCGCAGCGCCATCACCATCATACTGAATGATCTTCACTTGCCCTAGGGCGCCTGCTGCGGATGATTTGGATATGGTGGCCAGCTTGTCCGAAGCCGCCGGCGGCGCATAACCAGATGCCTGCATAATATTAGAAAAGGTTGCGGCTGCGTCTGGGTTAACGGGGTCGACCAGTGTCATGACCACATCATTCCAAGTAATCGAGCCGGGATAATAAAATGTATGGTTTAAATACTTGTGTTCTGCGGCTGCAATGGTGAAGGATGGCTTTGACACAGTCTTTGCATACCAAAGTAGGGTATCAGTGCTCAAGCCAGTCATCTGCACCTGGAATCTAAATTTTCTTTTTGGGTCCTTAAGACCCGTGGTCGACGTGTCTCCGAAATCGGTTGTCCAGAATGACATTATTTGGGTACTCCTGTTGTGTGCGTTCTTATTTTAAATAGTATCTTATTTTCTTTTTTAATCATTAAATCCTACGCCAGTTCGGGTAACAACGAAGTCAAGCGCAATAAATTCAATTGCTCGCGCCGGCTGTATCTTAATCTTGGCGTATAGGATATTACTATCAATGAGCCAGTCTTGATCTGTTTGGCCAGTGACTGCAAGAAGCTCCGGCGGAATATCAGCATCACTCTGCACGGCTAGCTCGTAGTTTGTGATACCATGTTGTGTCAGAATATTCGACAAGAATGGATCTACTAGGCCTCGGAAGTTATTCCATGTGGCCTCTACGTTCTGCTCGAACAGAACTTGGTTAGCAAGAACTGCAATCGACTTCTTAACATAGTTCATGAGCCTTCTGACATTAATTCTATCTAAGGCTGATGATTCGCCCTGTAGTGTCTTCTGGCCAAAGACTACAACTCCGCTTCCCGGGAAGGAGGCAATCGGGTTGATGTCGGCCGCATAAAGGGTATCTCTATCATCAGACGTCAATCTTTCACTGACATTCACAACTGGGATATTGGCCGCGCCCTCCGTAAGGCCGCCGCGGTTAAAGCCAGCTGGAGCGAACCAAAGCTTTGTTCTTTTCTCTGAACTAGCTATGACACCTACCATGGCTACAGAAGGCGGCACCCACACAAGCTGTCCTGTGTTAGCATCGCGGGTTTGAACCCATGGATAAAATGTGCAACCGTAGCTACTATTCAGTGGTGTGCCGTCGGCTCTGTTGTTTGCGACTGCAACTGGCGTTGTTCCAACTCGGCTTGACTTATCTGCATAATAGACTTCGTGTGTTGGGATATAAACGCTTGCTAGGTCAACTATGCCCAACGAATCGCCGCGGTTTGTGCACACATTAGTAATCTTGTTATTTAAGCCAGTATTTGTGAGACCTGGGGCCAACAACATATTCATATCGACAGATTCAGGATCTCTGGTTAGGGCGATGGCCTTGTTCCACGTATAATAAATGGAACTGCCTGCTTCAGTGCTGCTACCAATTCCATTGTTATACATCGGATCCGGCACACGAATATTAAAGCCGTCGGAGCCGCCCCAGAAGGGAACAGTGAACTTGTCATAGCCGGCGTCTAGAAGGCTCTTATAAGTATTGGAACCTGTGGCTGTATAGCTTGTGCCGTCCACTCTGGAGCCGGATCTATGGAAATAGTTACTGCCGCTGGTTGCGACACTGCTGTTAACAATGTCATCCAGTGTAAAGATATATGCATATGAATCGATGCCGGTGATCTCGCTTCCGACCGGGTTATCTGCGAAGCCCTTATAAAGCAGTCTATGCACATCAGCGCAACTTTGGTCATGACGCGTACTAGTGGCTGTCCGAGTGGTTTGCATTCCAAAGTAGGCGCGTGTTGGCTGGCTTAAGCCGCCATCAGAGGCAGAGTTACGAATTCTCACGGACGGGAACTTCATCGAGCATGTGAGGTTAATTGAGGCACCTTCACCCCAAGCTATGGCGGACGAAAGCGGCGATTGTGCCACTGCCTTAAGACCTGTGTCTGGCAAATATCCATCCACAATGATAAACTTATTGCCCAGGGTGGTCCCATCCGAGCCAGTGTTCTGAGTAAATGAACCAGAGAACGTCACGTCTGAATATTTCGGAGGACCGAAATATCCCCATGGCAGAAGCGTCTCAAGTCCGCCTGCGCCGGCATCAATACTATCATCCATCTGCACCCTAATGTACTTGGAAATATTGGGGTACCCGCCCGGAATTTTCGCTACCAATCTCGGGTAAGTGTGGGTGGTCGTGTCCCACGTCCACTCCTGGGTACCAATTTGGCGTGCAATATAGTTGGGAGAGGTTGGATTGAGGGTAAGATTATCGAATCTTTCTACGACCTGTACATCGTTGTCTGTATCACCAAACTTTCTGACTACAAGAGAAAATGTTCCGTAAGGGGAGGCCGTAGACTGTGATTGCTTAAGTCTTTCAATTGAGATCTTAAGGTTTCTCTGTGTCCACTCACCATGACCGCGGTCGATAATGCGGAAAAGTCTTTGCGAGTCTTCAGCCTTAAAGCTAGTTGCGCTACCCTGGTCCTGGCCAACGATCCAGCTAGTTCGAGCTGTCGAACCTGCCGTCAATGCGGCCTGGCCGAGCATGTTTGCGGGAGTTTCATTGTCGCTTGATCCAGTTAGCTGAAGGCCGGCGATCACACCAACAAGATTGCCACTTGTCAAAGACGCATCTCTTAGCTCCTGCTCATAAGTCTCTCCTAACCAATAATCTCTTTCGGATGTGGAGGGGTAAAAGTTGCCGCCAACCCTCAATTGTGGGTTAGTGTTAAACTTCTTTCTAATGAAATCTGCACTAGTATCATCGAGGTTAAAGGCAATCGTTTCGCCGCGGCCGTTCGAGCCACTGATGACAACCTTAAACCTACCATTGTCATCAGAGTTAATCAAAGTGGCGGATCCGGTTATATCGGCGGGGTCTGTGGCGCTAGATGTTCCAAAAAGACGTCCTCTAAGAGAAATTGAACCGCCATCCAAGTACCATACGGCAGCTAACCGGAAGGAGTTGGAGCCTGTAAATGCGAATTCGATTGTCTCCGCATCGAATGAGGCCGAAGGAGCTACCCAAAGACCAATGGCGCCGCCGCGCGTGCCTTCATTTGCAGTTAATAGGTTGTCGGTTTTCCAACCAGCCTGCGGGTCATCTCCAGAATCTTTCTCACCGTAGTACTCTTCTCCCAAAACTCTAATGTATGTTAGTGGGGCTATATTGGCTTTTAAGTATGCTTTGGCTGCGTAGGTACCATACATTGGTGACTGGCCGCTGTTTCCAGCACGGTAAACATCACCACCCTGGAAGCCTGGGACCGTGTCACCGAAATTAGCAACAAATTGTTCCCATGATTTTACTTTAATTGGTACCATGGCCGGCCCTTTCTTGGCGCGGCCGATTATTACAGCGCCTATAGCGTCTGCTGATGCCGGCATCTGAGAATTATCTGTCTCGATAACTTGAACGCCTGGCGCGGTGTCACCGCTCATGAATCTAAAGCTGCTTATGCCCATTTTTTTTGGTTCCTTATGTTTGCTGGGGTTCTATCAAATTATAGACTAAATTATCCCCGCAATCATCTTTAAATAGTATTTCAGAATTCAAAAGTCTCTAAAAATCCGGAACTATACTAACAAACGAGCAAATGTTTCCGGAAGTGGTTTTTTGCCAATAAATTCCTTTATCCTTTATGTAATGGAGTCGTCCCCGGGAAACGCGCTCAGAACTGTTTCACTTGGATATGTTATTTCTACCACATTCTCATCAATTCTCACTAGCTGGCGATCATCGTTGGGGCCCTCTCCTATCAGATATCCCAATATTCTAATTGTAAATTCGGTCGTAAACATGCGTGAATCTTCGCCCAAATCATTAACATTGTTGTTGTGGTTAAAGTCTTTGTCAATGAAAGCTTCATAGAGGTGCCCATTTCGCCTCAAAAGGAAGGAATTGATCTGGCCTGTACGAACCATGAATGGTGTTAGCAGTTCGTTCATCTGTTGTTGATATTCACTTTTGATCGATATCTTATATTCAACGTTCACATATATCGGAATTGGAATAGAAAGGTATTGAATAACGTATTTTTTGCCGGTTCTTGGGAACCAGGGGTCTCTGCTGCCAGCGCCGCCCGGAAGGTCCCGAGTATTGCCAACAACAGCATAATTTCTTGTTTTATCAGGAACCATTCGTTTCGCTACAACCATTCTTCCTGTACGGCCATTTTTTCTATCTGAGTATATATGAGCCTGGTAGCTACCTTTTCTTGTTGGGTCTTTAGTGATGGTTGTTCTTTCAATACTCAAAAGCGGCATTTTCAATGCGCCGCCATCATCACGAAGACTTTTGTCATTTTTAATTTGATATGCGCGTTCTGGTGTCTGCCACAAAACTGGCACTTCTGTGAATCCTTCATTGGTGTTTGAGCGTAGCCTTAAATTCTCTTTTAGCCACGAAACTATAGAATAATCTATATTCTCGACGTCAGACGCCAACACTCCCAATTCTTTTAAAGTACTAGAGCTAGCGCCTTCGGGCAGCATTGCGAAATCGAAATTATCAGGTAGCATCGAATAGCCCCTTTCTTGCGCGGCGACATCGGGCCGAGATCTCGAAACCGTGTTGCACCTGGCCGAAGAGTTTTGTATCTTCGCTTAATTTAACTATCTCGTAGTAATAATCTCCGTACAAAACAAAATCTCCCTCGCGAACATAAAGGTCTTGGTCATCCTCCAACCTTCTTTTGTGAAAATGAACATTAATTTCCCAACTTTTGTCTATTCCGGCTCCAGCCATGTATTCTGTTGCCAACTCCGTAAACTCAACTAGCGCAAAAACCCTAACAGGGGGTAGATATGTCTTTTCTATAGCTTCGCCATACATATCATGGAAATCTGTTGTTTTCATGTCTATGGGATAATAAAGAATCTGCTGTCCGATGACTTTTTCAATAAGTTCATCATTGACTTGCTTTACGAGATCTCGCTCTTTCTTGCCAAAAAATAGCGGTGGTGGCGGGGTTGCTGGTTTGCTCCATTCATTAGACATTTCTTATTATCCTACAAAAATTGGTAATGGCGATGCCTTAAATACGGTTGCTGTGGCCTCAGCTGTTTCTGAATCGTATTTAACCAACTCCTTATATTCAACCTCCTTGAGCATCTCCGTAAGTTTATCTTTAAGCGCGGTTTGCTCTTCTTTTGCTTGGGCTAGCAATTCTGAGTGATTCAATGTCACACTTTCGCCCGGAATCGGGATTTGGGTGAATTTGCCTCGAATTTGAGCCAACATCTCTTTACACAACGCTAGCGCATATTTTCGAATCCACTGTTTGCCTATTGAGTTTATATTTGTATATGGAATATTGTCAAAAGGCACTGTATTTAAATTATTTATACCTTGGGTACCGTCTGTGTATCCAGAATTCTCTTCCCATGGGTTTTGATCGTCAATGTGAAACCTTACCCACATGCGGTCAACTTCAGAGAAGTCCCAATAACCCGGATCTGGGTAAAGGCGCAGCTTGTTATCTATAATTTCATATGAAAAGTTAGACGTTCTCGTATAAATTGAGTCTTCGTACATCATTGACTGCAATTTGTTTTGCCATACTGGAACTATCTCAAATGTCGAGTCGTCTGCGAACTGGCCATACGTAGACATATTGCCGACGGCGCCAATTCCTCCATAATAACCATAAAATCTCCAAACTGCGCGAGGTGTAATGTAGAATACCTTCGTTACTATGACCCTCTTGGTGCCAACCAGACCGGAAAATGGGACCGCTTTATTAGAGTCGTCCAAGCCGGTCGAAGACGCAGTTTCGATGATCTCTTGTAAATCATAATCTTGTTTGTTGGTTGTTGGCTTAAATGATGCCGAATATTGCGGAAGAGTACCACCAAGGCCTTGCATGGTCATCATTGTGTCGCCGACTTTCTTACTATAACCTGCTTGGAACCTCGGATATGATAGGCTGGCGCTCGATGGACCGGTAAGGCGTTCTCCCTTGTGATCAAACGTCCCTGTTGTGGCGCCTAGGACACTTGATAGAACATTTTTGCCTTGATGAAGGTTTATTATATATGAATATTCTAGAACAGCCTCTTCATAGGCTGAATATACGTTAGATGGAGTAAGCTCAATATCTACAACATCTCCGCCTAACTTTTTGTAAACATACGCAACTTGCGCACTGGCGCCACTAATAAATTCTGCTGATGCCGTATAAATTCCAAACGGCAGCGATCCAGTTACTAAATCGGTGCTTCCTGTGGAAGTCAGTATTATCGAACTTTGGGTTGATGATGGATCTAAGTTAGTCGGCACACGTGGGCCCTCCTACTAAATAAATAGTTTCATAAATACAAAGCTCAACCATATGTTGAGCTTCGTTTTAAATAACCAATAAATTTGTTATTTTTTCTTAGTGGTGGCTGTTTTTCGTGTGCTTCTTTTCTTGGTAGTTTTCTTAGATGTAACAGGTGCTGCGGTTTCGACAGCAATCTCTTCCACAACCTTTTGTGCTACTTCTTCTAATATTGGGGTTGTGTCCTCAACAGTTGTAGCAACTATAACTGCTTCATTGGCGGCGCGCGCCTTCATTCTCCACATTAATCTTCTACGAGGGTTCATAGTGTTTCTCCTTGTAAATAAGTAGTTTTAAAATGTTGAAAACGAAAATCTCAGAAATTGTAAGCGAAAAAAATTTGGCAGATCGACATTTTTAAGGTTTGGTCTCCAAAAGAAAACCCCGCCCCGTAAAGGGCGAGGTTTAATGTATTAGCAAACTTTAAAGGTTTAATCAGGCCCCTTCAGTGTCGCCAGCATCAATATGCATGTATTCCACAATCCACACTGCCGTTCCGGCTGTGGTGACAGATACATTAGTCAAAAGCGTGTTGAAATACAATGTACGAGCCGTGGCCGTATAAGTACCATCTGCCGCCAATGCATCTGCATCCGTTGTCGCCGAATTAAAGGCAGCAAGGATTGGACCGCCGCTGCCGTCAGCTGCTTTGCCGCGTTGGGCAATGTGCAACACGGCGCCTTTGACAACCGTTGTACCAGCATCGATGATCTCGTCAGTTTGTTCAGTAACAATCTGTCCACCTCCGGTAGCAGTGCCTACTCCAAATCCGAAATCGCCACTGGCAAAAACCGGTGACACAGGAAATGCAAGATAAATTGCATTTAAAACTGTGCCCGCTGGTTGGGTCCACGTTACCTCCGAATCACTGTTTTGCACAGCCGCAGACGTGTTTGCCAGTTTTACTGTTTTGACACAGCCTCCAAAAGCTGTACCGTCAGGTACACTCCAAGAGATCTCTCTCTTTAAATTTTCTAATAGAGCTTCGACTCTCGCCAAGCCTATTCTTTTTGTTCCCATAATTTAAAACCCTCCATTTATGTGTTTATAATTTAGGTGAGACAAAAGATGTACTCCTGCCTCACACATAAATAGTTTTCCACATAAAGAAGACCCCCGCCTTTTTCAAGGCGGGGGCTTTCTGTGTCACGTTTAGCCGTGCTTTTTACCTAATATGTAACAAATGTTTATCTATTAGGATGTAGCTCCAGCCTCACCGATCATACCTCGTACAACAACTAGGCCATACATATCGGGACGAACCATCTTCTTCGCATAACGAGTCATGACTCCCTTACGGGGCACGAAATCATCCGGTCCAAAGATAGTAGGTGTGGTCTGTAGCGGCACATAAGGTGCGTATACATATCCGCTTTCAAGGAAAGAGGATCCACGTCGACCAACCAAGATGAGGTTACGATAGAAATACGGATCAACGTATATATCGAACTTCTTGGTTAGAGAACCGACCTTAACCGCACCAATGGAACCACGCTCGTCGTCAGCAGTGACGGAAGCACGGAAACCAGCGGTGAACTCAAGAATGTTGGCAACTTCAGGTCCGCAGACGACGAAGTTAGCGCCACCACGCAGAGTCTTACGGTGGATCGCGGCTGATACATCGTTAATGGTCTCGACAAGAGTCTCATACCACTCACTGACTGTACCGGTGAAGTCCGGAGCAGCAGAGCTAGCGCCAATTTCGGCACCAGTTGTACGGTTCACGAACAGACCCGGCGAACGGGACCAATACTGCGTACCAGCTTTCGAACCCTTAATGAGGTCCTCAAGGATCTCACGGTCGATCTCAAGAGCAATCTGCTCAGAGAGAATACTGGTAAGCTCAACCTCAGCATCAAGGTTGTGGTAGGCGTTGAGGTCTTGACCCAACTCCGGTGTCCACTTAGCCTTCAGCTTCTTGGTGATAGCGGTCACAGCCACGGAATCGACCTTAATGTCGATCTCGGGGATCTTCTCGTTATTCTCCAAGCCCCACGGGTCGTCACCGACTACGGAACCAATAGCACCACCAGTGACGAAGTCGTCAACAATGGGCCAGGATCCCGAAATTATGTTTGCTCCACCATCGCCTGGGTACAACGTACCACCGCCGCCCGCTGCGTGTGTTGAACCGGTCAGAAGCTCCTTCAACTGCAGAGCACTTGCGGCACCATCATACGATGCGATAACAACAATAGCGTGAGTAGATGCTGAGCCAGTAAAGCGCGTAAGACGCTTAAGCTGAACACCATACCGCGCTGATGCCGCGGATTCTGACGAGGCCATCTTGCCCATACCACCATAGCCGGATGAACTCGAAAGCACAATTGCATTTAGGTTACGAACACCCTCAACTACGTCGAAGTCGGTAAGGCCGCTCATAAGTATGCGACCAACGGCAACAGTTGCTGTACCAGACTGAGACTCAAGCTCAGGATCGAACTGACAAAGCTTCGGAACATCGCCGGCGGAAGAACTATACACACTTGATGTAATATATGCAATTGTAAACACCCCGGAACCCGTCGGAGACGAGTAGGCGTTGTTAAGGTTATATGCACCTTCCTCAGCTTTTTCCTCAGTAATCAGAACACCGTCAACGATGCCCTTGGCAACACGACCGCCACCATATAGTGACTCTTCATCACCTTGAGGATTACCGTAACCTAGACGGGGCAAGCCCGCGCCATCAGTGGAGACAGTGAAGTCAAGGAAGAAGATGAGACCACTCGGTAGGCTCATCGGCTGTACACTAACAAGATCGTTAGCGATTAGGCCAGCGAAAACACGACGAACGATGGGGAATGCGACGGCCGCGAAGCCCTCAACAGAACCACCCTTCATTGTGCTAGTTTCGCGTAGCAACTCTTTTGCTTGGTTTTCAAGCAGGCGCGCCATGGTTTGACGACTTTGTTCATTACCGATCCCCTCTAAGAGACCGGTCTTCTCCCACTTGGAAAGAAGAGCGTGGCTTTCAGCACGCATATCACGATTGACAATACCTTCTGTCAATCTTTCTACAATACTAGACATTTTAAAATCACCTCCTTATATATTTATGATTATTTTATTCCAGCTAGTTTTTTCATCCGATCCTGGAATGGATCAGACGCCGTGGACTCATGACGAGTCGCACGAATAACAGATGTACGATTACGACTGATAGCTTCGCTCAATGATTGTGGGCCTCTCTTAGGAGTGGTCTCCATTGTGCTTTGAAGTGTTTCATACATCGTCTTCGCTTCTGTTACAGAACCAGCATTGGAAATAGCTTCGACAATTTTTGTTTTTTGCCGCTCATTTAGGGAGGTATTTCGCAATACGCGGTTCGTATAAAGCAAGCGAGCATTGGAAAGGTTTACATCCTGCATACCTTCTCGCAACTCTTGAATTGCTTGCTTATATTGGTTGTTTTGCTCTTTAAGTTGGTTATTTTCTGCAACCAACTCTTCTTGAGCTTTGTTCAAATCTTTTAAATCTTCTTTTACATCGTCACTCTGTGCGCCGGCAATTTCTCTTTCTTGCTCATGCTTGAGTTGTGATGTGGGGCGGCCGGCCCAGCCAGATAGCTCTGCGCCTAAATCAACTGTGAGCTTTTCTGCGATGGCGGCGACGAGAGAATCCAAATTCTCCTCTTGCACGTCTTCGTTGGCATCGGGCTTGTTGTCCTCTTCGAGGCCGGCGTTTTTCATCGCATCAGAATCGGCTTCTTCTGCGGCGGCCGATCCGGCAAGAGCAGCAGCGCTGTCGTCGTTGCCCTCGTCTTCCTCGGCCTCTTCACCAGCAAAGGAGCCAGCATCCGTGGCCTCGCCAATGTTAATTTCAACATCTTCGCCGTCTTGAAGCTCTTGAAGTGCTTCTTGTAGGGCACCAAGATCAATAGACACCTCTACTTGCTCGCCATCGGTAGGCATGCCTGACAAATTTTTGCCATCAAAGTCAGATAGACCATTGGTGGCCGCATAAGGAATGTCACCTTCGTTCTCAGCAACTTCCTCGGCTTCGCCCTCTTCTTCGGCTGCCATGGGATCGCCCATATCGACGTCGGCTGCCATCGGATCCATCGCTGGGTCTGCGGCGGGGGCGCCCATCTCTTCCGGGGGCATATCTCCGCCCATATCAAGGGCCATATCATCTTGTTCTAAGATATGGTCTAAGGTTTTTCTAACTTCATTAGAATACTTCTCTATTACAATATCTTCTGCATTTTTTAGCGCGGTTTCACGTAGCGCTGCGGCATCAACGATTGCCTCCTTAAGCAGATTGGACATAAATTAAACTCCTATTTGACAATGACTCAAAATAAATAGTATTATTAAACATTAAAGCCCATTTATACCGTGTTTAACTTCAAAGTGAAGACAAAAATATTTGTCTACTCATCTTCTTCTATCGGGATAAGCGCCATTTTGAATTTCTTTCCGGTTTTGTTGTTAATCACACACAGGTAATCTTCTTCCTCAACCACGGTCCAATCACCTCTATCGTTTTTAAGATGTAAGTCGCCTGTGTACACGTTGGCCCAGCGCAATGCAGCCGAACCAAGGTTGAGATTGTTGTCTGTAGCTGGCAAAACATGACTGCCGGCCGTGACGGACCCACTCGTTGCCAGTGTAGAGCCCAGCGTGGCGGCTCCCACCATATGTAATGTGGTAGAGCCTGATAGATCTGTGTCGCTAACCGATAACGCTTCAGTGGTGTTGTCACAGAGAAGCTTAATTTCGCCGCCAGTGCCTTGGTTTACAATAAGAAGATTTCCGCCGGCTCCCTGTTTAACATATGCTTTTTCTACATGGTTAGTGAGGAATCTAAGATAAGCATCTGTGCCAGACGCGGCGTCTACAGCTACTACCGTTGCACCGGGGCCGTTAACATGCAAGTCGTATAAGGGGTTTGTAAGACCTACACCAAGATTCCCCGAGAAGTGACTTTCTCCGCTAGCGCTGATTGATGTAACTGTGAGTGCGCCTGAACCAGAGATTGTTGTGGCTGTTACTGCTTGCGCTGATGTCGAGCCGGCTAGTGTAGTAGATCCCGAAACCGATAGAGTGTTTCCAAGAGTGGTGGCGCCAACAGCTTGCAACGTGCTTGAGCCTGAGATGGGCCCAGTGGAAGTTAAACCTACTGAGGTAAGTGAACCGCTGGCTGCAATTGTGCTGCTAAACGTTGCGGCGCCAACATTGTGAAGGGTACCAGACCCAGAGATGTTACCGGCCGATGATTCAATATTGTATACCCTGGTGGAGTTTGAGTATAAATCAAGGCTTCCTGTTCTCGCGTGGACATCATCGGCCGAGTTGCCAAAATAAGATGACCCACTAGAGTGAATTTCAGAAATACTTTTTATATGATAGCTGCTGGCTGAGATGGCACCTGAGACGACAAGCGCGCCGGTGAGAACGAGCGTGCTAGCGGCATAGCCGTGCACAGCCGCAGTGTGGTACATAAAACTTGTTGTGCCACTAAGTGCGTTTGTTCCCGTTAGGAACTGAACTGAACCAGTCGGACCTGCAACGTCAGGCCCGACATCGGTGCAGTCTACATATGCCCACCCAAAAGTAGCCATAGGTCTATCCTACCCCAATAGAACTCGAAGATCTTGAGTATAAGATAGGCTGTATAATTGAATTTTTGTTAGGTCTTCTCATACTCACTCTCCTTAAAAGGTACTGCATGCAGCAAAAACAGTAAGTTCCGCGTGATCGGCGCAAACAAAAGCAACTTTGTCTATTCCCGCTATATCATAACGCCGATACTCTCTATCAGATGGCACCTGTGCTGCGGGCGCGCGGGCGATATTCCCAATGTCAATCGAGGCCGCGGCGTTTGCGGTGTTCTGTCCTTGTCCGCCCGCTTCGCTCTCCGGTATTTCAAACCATCGTTGAAATGCGTGGCAATATCCAAAAATAGTAACGGGGTCGGGATCGTCCGAAGTGGTGAGGTCCTCTACTAGAACATGCAAATATCTTTGATTTTCTGTATCATAGCCTGCAGTTGTTGCGGTAACGCCTAATAGACGTGTGGTATTGGCCAAAACCTCAACTGCAACACCGCGGCCGGCGCCGGGGTTCAGACTCTTTGGGCTTCTTGTACGTCCCCAACTGTTAAAACCTGCCATAATATTTCTCCTGTCTCAATGGTCTTTCAATATAAATAGTCTCTATTTATTTCTATTACGTCTTTCTTGTGCTCTACGGCGTTTTTGTTGTTCACGAAGGGCTGCCTTTATAGCTCTTTGTCGTTTCTCTTTTTTCTTAACTGAGGGCTTCTTATAATATTTTCTATCTCGAACTTGTTCTACGATCTTTGCTTTCTTTGTTTTCTTAAGAAATCTTCGGATCATCTTTTCTACATTACCTCTAGTTTCCCTGCTGCTGACTGATACGTTTATCGCTTTATGAGACATCAGTTCCCTCCTCTACTTCATGTGCTGCCAAATCTTTGACGCGTCACCTACAATCGAACTAATATCTACGCCCGCGTCTCCGGGGGCGCCCAGATCTGTTTGGCCAGGTTTTGGCTCTGAATTGGACATTGGTGTCGTGCCTTCGAATAAGTCTACTCCATTATATGAACCTCTGCCAACAGCATCTAACATCTTCTTACGATGTTCTGCCATCTTGGTTCTTGCTTCGTTGTTTTTGTTTGCTACCGCTTT
>Ga0209349_1000503_pt1 | contig 20109 bp, 21 predicted proteins | sample ETNvirnome_2_130_FD_184067 | JGI IMG/M metagenome (GOLD analysis project Ga0209349, IMG submission 184067) | Marine viral communities from the Pacific Ocean - ETNP_2_130 (SPAdes) (version 2) | ecosystem: Environmental > Aquatic > Marine > Oceanic | place: Pacific Ocean | collected 2013-06-22
TTTAGTATACCGGCAGCTGAAACGGTAGCTCCTGTAGTTGAACCCATTGTCACGATGCCATCGGCAGTAATTGCGCCTGCTGTGGAAATAGTCACGCCAGTATCGCCCGTGCCACCACCAAAAGTTGCGCCTGCGGTGCATACCATGCTCGCCACCGTCGCAACACCTGTGTCCAAAGTGCTTGAACCGTTGTCAATGTTCCCGAAGCCGGAAGTAATAGAACCAGCGTCAAGAGCACTAACAGTGACAAGAGCCGCAGCCGTGGTAATTGAATTTTGAGTTGCTGTTGACACCGTGCCAACAAGTGAAGCGCCTGTCACAGAACCAGAGCTTGCAATTGCGCCAGTTGAATTGATTGTGCCAACCACTTGCATATTGCCAGAGCCGGACACTGTGGTGGTTAAAAGGCCCGCTGAAAAAGTCGATGCATCATCGGCAGTTATAGCACCTGCACGAAGATTAGCGTAATCGGCAATAGTGACGTTTCCAGCGGTAGTAGCTGTGTCGTCCGTGGCTATCATAGACCAAGTATCCGCACTTTCATCCCAGATAATGCCTTGATTTTGTGAGTCGCCGCGCTCAACTATCAAACCCGAATCAACAGAGGGCGTGCCAGAAGCTCCAGAAGATAGAAGAAACAGCGGATCTTCAACAGTGACAGTCGCAACGTTTGTCGTTACGGTGTCGCCGCTTACAGTTAAGTCGCCACTAACCGTCAGACTACCACCAAAAGTAACAGTATCGTCGCTCTGGCTGCCAAAAGTAATATCCCCACCCAAATCAACATTGGTGTCGATCTTACTCATCGCGATGGCTGCGTCAGACGCAACGGAATCATTTACAACCGCATTGGCGGCCAGTTCGTCAGCACCAACTGCGTCGTCTGCCAGATGAGCATTGTCAATAGAACCATCAACATAATTATCACTGTCAACTGAATTGGCTGCCAGATGAGCATTGTCAATAGAACCATCAACGTATTGGTCGCTGTCAACCGAATTGTCTGCAAGCGTCAGCGCACCACCAGCTGCGATGGTTGCGTCACCAGAAACGTCAGCGAAGACGGCATCTTGGAGATTTGAAAAAGTAATCTTTTTCTCCGTGCCTGCATCAGAGAACATGAAATGGTCTGCGGTCTGGTCAATGTCAGCGCTCCCTAGAGCGCTCAGCGCGTCAATATTAACAGAGGCAGGGTTGGAAACAGTACCAGCGCCGTCCGCTATATATATCTTTGCTGCCGTCCCCGAACCAGACACATAAATCATCGCGGTTCCTGATACTCCGGGTGCTGTGTAGCCGTCAGCGGAACCCGTTGCTTCCAGTGTTACATTATATTGTCCGTAGGTTGTAGCCATTTCATATTACCTCCATTATCTTAATATGCGCGGCGTGCGATTTAATCTGTAATAAATAGTAGGCTACTTACGATTAAGAATTGATTTAAGCATATTAGAGAAATTCTCAAACCTTTTCTTTTGAACATGGGCCAAAGTTTCAATTAAATCGGTCAGTTTATTAAACTGTTCTTTTTGAATAGAAATTATTTTAGCCTGCTCTTTTACTGCCTCAACAAGCACTGCATTAATGCGAGTATAGTCCATGGCAATTGCATCAACGCCATTCTTTTCATAATCAACGACACACGGAAGAGTTTTACCTACATCCTCGGCAATAAAGCCGATATCTGTGCGTCCGCTGTCGTTCCATTTATAGGTCACTCCATCGATTTTACTAAGAATCTCCATAGGATTTTGAATTCTCTCAACGCCACTCTTATATCGTCTTGAAGAATAGGTTACATAAGCGTTAGCTTTTACGCGGCCTGCGACACCGTCAGTGTTGGGAAGTGTCAAACGGTGGGTAACATCACCACCAGAGGCACCAAGGCCAAGGTAACCAGTGCTATCATTGTATGAGAGGTTGGCTGCGCCGCCCGCTGAGCCGCCGTTATTGTATTGTAATTGCGTATCCGACCCCGCTACCGACGTTCCACCGGCTGTAAGGTCTGTCTCAGATAAGTCATTTGACCTCCAATAAACTTTTCCATCGGCTTTGGTGTATAAGAACCCGCCATTGCCTGCGCCTGGGTCGGCGGGGGCTGAACCCTGCTCAGCCGTCAGTTGGATTAGCCCAACATCCAATTCATCCGTGGCCTTGGCGAAAGTAAGACCGGAATCTCCTGCCAATACCCCAGCATCATTAAATTGGACCTGAGTATTTGAGCCGCCTATAGTAACAGTACCAGCGCCACCTCCAGCTTTTCTAAATTTTCCAAAACTACCCACGGGTTATCTCCTAAAAAGTGGTGCAAGCGGCGAATAGAAAATCACTAGCATTAACAGCGCTATTCGCCAAGAACAAAACGCGGTCACACCCGCCAATCTCAAACACTTTATAAACTTGAGAATCGTTGACCGCCCCAGTAGCAACTGCGTTGCCTCTTGCATCTGTCAAAGGTGCCCATCTTCCAAAGGCGTAGGAAAAACCCCACACGGTAATGGTTCTACTATCCCCAGACGTATCTGTATCCAATAAGATGTGCAAATACCTTTGGTTTTCTGTCGAATATCCAGCGGTTGCATCAGTAAGGGTGGGCTCAGACGTAACCGATGCCACCTCTGTTCCGTGAGTACCCGTAAGGTTCTTTGGGCACTTGGTGCGTCCATAACTATCCCATGTTGTTCTTCCAGTTGCCATTTATCCTATTCCTCGTTTTAGTAATTAGTGCTTTGACTTTTCTTGTTCCTGTAACTTTTTCATTAATGCTTTTCTTTCTCGTCGCTTCTTTCGGCGCTTCTCGGATGGTTTTACATAGTATGCGCGTTCTCGCACTTCTTCTATAATTCCTTCTTTCTTAACTTTTTTTATAAACCGGCGAATCATTCGCTCCGGTTGTTCATTCTTACGCGGAACAATTTTTACATGTACAACTTTACCCACCCTACCTTCCTTTTCCGAAAACACCAAGTTTAGATATATCAACACCTGGATCGTTGGGGGCGACCCCATCTAAGGCTGAACTTGGTGTTGCTGGGCCGCGAGAAGGCTGGCCAGCTTTGTTAATTGGGTTGACCCCCTCAAAGACATCAATTCCATTAAAGCGCTGACCCATAGACTCAGAAAGAGATTTCCTCTGCCCCTCTAGCTCGCGACGGTGGTCGCGACGTATTTCTTCTAACGCAGCGTTACGCTCGCGAGGAGCATCTTCAACGGGGGTGTGTGCAACAGGTTCAGTTAGCAACATCTGCGGCCCAAGGCCCTTTACAATCTCAGTGATTATTCCAGAAAGCACCCCATCATCAAAGATAACTTCTTTGATGCATTGCTTAATCAGCGGCTTTAAAGTTTGTTTAAGCTCGTCACGTTTCATTCCAAACCCACTATTATATTATTCAGAGCACGGTTAATGCGGTCAGACTTATTAAAAATGTTTGACTCTTTGTGTTCCCTCATCATATAAGCTCCAGGGGTTGATGGCTCTGAGACAAAATCAAAACAAATTAATTGAAAATCATCTTCAACAACAGCCTGACCGCTGTTCGATTCATGCACCGAACCTAAACCTCGGGACGAAATCCCCAGAGTGACACCAGAGCTAACCAAGTCTTGTAAAATCCTTCCCGATGGGGTATTCAAAACTTTCACTTTGCCCATCACACTGTCTCCATCCCACCAGATATCAGTAACCATATGCGAAGCATTTTTTAGATTAATAACTGAGTCTTCTGGGTGGTCTAACTCACCAAGGGCGCGACGTTCTTTGACAAGTTTTTGATAATTTTGGACCTCGCGCCTAAGAACTTCAGCGGGGTAAACACGACCATTGCCATTAGGCGTGTTCGCTTTCTGCATCACGCCGGATAAGTAAACAGTACCACCGCGCACCTCTAGTTTCTCCGCTTCAGACAGGTAGTCTGTGCAGACTCCCCCTTCACAAAGTTCATAATACTCTCTTAGAATTAATTTATTTGTCATAATAAGTTTTCCCTAGAATACGGGCGCAACCCGTTCGCCCTAAGAGCCTTTGCAACAATGACGAACAGGTTGAATTTCCCATCTACGCTTTATTTTTCTCTCTATTTTCATACTGTTCATGACGTAAGCCCCAATCACCAAATAATATGCTTAACACATAGGAAGTACCAGAACTTAGCCCCCCTAAGAGAAAAGCGTTAACGATGTTTAATTCAAATGTAAATAGTTCTGTATGGTGGTTTATGCCAAACAGAATAACACCAACCCAAAAGCCAATACACATCGGACAATGAAAAAAACCACCCAATATTTCCTTAGATGGTCTCACGCGATTAAATATTGAACCGTAAACTAAAATTTGGGTTATCCCATAAGCGGATAATATAAAATATAAAAGCTCCAACCAATCACCAAAATTTTAAATATATTGCCTGTCTCTTTTTGCTGGAACTTGCCCAAGCCCATAAGCATTTGCTGTTCCGATAGAACCCTTCTTTGAGTCCGATGGCACTTCGCCCGCCTCAGTGCTTTCTTCTGCTTCTGGGGCTGTAAGACGGTCTTCTTCCGCTCTCTGATAAGCCTTCGCAATCATAAAGTAGGGACGTTCTGCTTCAAGAAACTTTTCAACTGAAAAAACAGTCATCTGAGTGCTGTCAACACCTTCAATTTTAGATTCCAATATTTTTGCTTGAAGGGAGCCGTAAACATTGCCGCCGTGAACAGTAGAAAAATCAATTACGCCCTTTCCATTTAAAAAATTAAAAAGTCTATCTTGTGTTTCATAAACTTGGTCGCTCATATTATCTTTTGCTAGCGCCAAAACTTTCTGCTGCTCGGGATATATCACAATATCAATTTCTTCGTGGTCCAGTATCAAAATGTTATTATCCAAAGTGCGACGGGCTGCCATCTCAACTGTAGCATGCGGTGTGGGCTCGTCGGCCTTCCTGATTGTGGGAGAATCAACTGTAATATTAATTTCTGGCATTATGCTTCAATCTCCCTAGCCAAATCCTGAATCTTTAATATCTGCATAAGAGATTCTTTGCTGATCTTATTCTTTTTAAAGCTCTCTAAGATAGTCAGAACCTTGTTAGCCTTATTAATCATATCCTCGTCCTGTTTAATCTCATCCATCTTCAGACTAGAAGATAAGACTTTCTTCAATCGCCCGATTTCCTCATTCAAGAAAACTTTCAAGCCAACCCCGTTGTCGGAAAATGACAGAATATAGTTTTGAAGTAAACTACTTTGCCCTTCGCCAAGCATATTGATATATTTTTGATTAAATTTCTTTATAAAATTTTTGATAACAAGATTATCAACTTGCACGGGATTCTTATTCCCCTCTGACGATGACCAAGTCATTGATTCTAAAACAACATCTTCTAAAAGTATGCGCTTAGCCGGGGGGACATCGCCATTAAAAATTTGATAGACTGTAGCCAAGTTTTTATAATTCGGAACAAATGTATTAAATACTTCCTTGGGCAAGTCTTTATTCATTCGCTTGATAATCGCACTCTGCTCAGTAAAAATATTCTTCTTGTCAAGCTTTTTATATTCCTTTCTCACCTCAACTAGAAGTCGGTTGGCAGAAGACTCGCTAAGATTCTGCGACTCACACAGCGAACGATATAAATTCAATTCCTTGTGCAGCAACGAATCAGCACCAAAGTATTCCTTTAAAATGTTCAACGTTGCTTCTTTGGTTTTGGCGTCTTTGCGAATAACTGACCGGGTTAGTTCCCTAACCAGAGTTTCAAACAAAAATGCCGTATTTCTCTTTTTATTATGTTTTAGTTTCATTGCTTTTAGACTCCAACTCCTCAATTAACACTTTAACACCACGATTAACTTCAAAAACACTATTCTCTTCCAAAGAATAATTAGAATCTTGTTCCTCCGAAAGCCTTGTTGCGCTTGCAAGACTTTTCAACTCGTCATGACCCTTAAAAGTGTTTCTTTTTGTGGAGCTAGCCATTTCTCTAGCATATACCCCATGATAGCTGCGCTTACGCGCTCCCGATTTCCTTCTGTCCACGTTAACTGGCGTATGATATTTGCCTTTTGCGCCTGGGGTCAAGTAGGCATCATCATCGCGACGGGCTGGAGCAGCAAGGAGTGGGCCTTCTTCGCCTTCTTCCTCTCCACCTTCTTCGCCGCCAAGCTCCTCTTCGTCGCCAAACTCTAAGCCGCCACCGGCTCCCATTCCGCCACCTTCTTCTCCCTCGGCTGCGCCAGCAGCTTCTTCTTCCGCTGCCGCTTCAAGGGCCGCTTCGTGCTTCTTATCAAAGAACATCTCGCGAAGATTCTGAAGGTGTTCCTCGTCAGAAAGACTAAAGATCTTCTTAGCAATCCAACGCTTACTGAAATATCCCTCAGTCGCTCCACTAGCTACTTCAAACTTTGTACTCCAGTGCTCAAGTTCTTGAAGCTCCGCGATGCGGGACGGGTTATTTAATTTAAGCCTAAACGAAACCAAATCATCGCCACGATATCCTAGTGTGTATAAATGGATAACGCCAACCTTTTCTATTTCAGAAAGAATCGCTCGTTGCATTCGTTGAATTGTTCTTGCAAAACGAATATCCTTTTGTGCCAAGGTGGCCTTATCCTCATCTGCCCCTTCACCCCTAGAAAGGTAAGACATGGGTACCTTTAACGCCGAAAACAATTTATCTCGCAGATACTTTACATCATCAATATCACCAGTATATGTTCCTCCAGGGAGACTTTCAATCCTAGATGACGCACCGCCGCGCATAGGAACAAAATAATCTTCGTCAACGCTCATAGGATTATAGCGTAAGTCAACACGACCAGTATCAGGATCAACAACCTGCGCTCGTTTCATTTGCGACATGACTTTTTGCATGTACTGCTCAATATCATTGGGCGCAATGTTCCCGACATCAATATAAAAAACTCTTCTTTCTGGGGAACGGACAATGCGATAAGCCATCATAGCATCTTCCAACAAAGTAAGTTGCCTCCAGATGCGACGAGCGGGCTCTAAAGCTGATGTTCCATAAGGAGAGTATTTATCATTGCCGAGAATTCTAAAATGTGCTATCTGCCAGTTCTCAAAAGTTAAACCACCCGAATTCCATTGAAACTGAACATAATTTGGATTCGTCTTGTCCTCACCTTCTAACCTTTCAAGCTCATGAGGTGGCAGACCGATAGCATTTTTAATCCCGTCTGTCTCATCAATGTCCAAGTACAAGAAAAAATCCCCATACTTGCACATAGTCCGACACCAACCAAACAAATTAAATTCAATATTCAAAATATTGTGATATAAGGTTTTTAAAATTGTTTTAATTTCACCGTTTGGACAATCAATCGTCATCATCGGTGACAAAGAAGTAGAGGTTGTCATTTCATCGGCGTAAATATCTAGAGCAGAAGCAATTTCTGGAGTGTATTCCATCTGGTCGAAATCAGAATAGCGCTCACCGCGATTCTGCGCAGTCATATGAGCGCTTGATAAGTTCTCAAAAGGATTGTACTGGGTCTTTTTAAATTGCTGGCCGGTCGTAGAAGTAAATCTATATTTATCAAGCTGACGGCGACGAGTTGAGCGGGGCGTCTGGGTTCTATAATTTACAATGGGGCCAGAAAATAGCCGAGTGAGCCTCTTAAAAAGTTGTGATTCAGGATTTCTGGGATTGTTTTCATTTTCTGCCATTATAATTTATCCTTTTCACTTCAAGAGCCAACCGAATTCTTTTCTTTCTTCAATTGCTTTTCTTTGCACGGCTCTCTTGTGCCCCGTCATGCCGGGGATAGTTGTATCTAACATTGTAGACGATTTTGTCATAGAATTTAAGATAACCTTTTTATATTCTGAATCTCTCTGATTAACAACTAAAGCGGTGTCGCGCACCCAACAAGCAATTGCCAAACTCATAACCAAATCATCATTGTATGAGCGCATTGCTTCGGGCTTGCCATTGTTCCAAATAAAAGTTTTCATCTCATTTAAGGATCTAGAAGAGCGTAATGTAATTAGTTTATTTCTAATGAATTCCTCTAATTTCGCGACAATCAGGGGGCGAGTTTTCATCGATGTTGTAAAGCCCGGTACAGAATTGCTGCGATGCTCGGCTTGATACGAATCAATATATTCATGAGTGGCTTTGATTGAATGATAAAGGTTGGGGTATTGAAGCTCCATTAATTTTTCCAATACTGCGAAACCGATATTGTTATTTTCCACAACAAGCATGCAATCTCCATATTCTCTGCCCGTTGTATTAAGCAAATTTGCATACATGTCCAGGTTAGCTTTTCCCTGATACTCTGCTACTTGGTGTAGAGTGTGTAAATCAATCACATGAAAAGCAGAAAAGTCTTTTCCGTCGCCACGCGCAACATCCGCTACCAACAAATAAGAGTGTTCAGGATTGCAGGTTTCCCATATCCACAAGTTCCTATCAAAGCCGGTTCTGTATTGAGGTTCCAAGATGTCTTCATCTTCAATCCTTGACAAATCCTCTGGGTTCAGCACTGTTTCGCCAGACATATTAAAGCTGCACTCAAGCTCTTGGGCAATCTCGCGTTTGGACATATTTCTCGTTTCTTTCTCAAACCATTCCAAGTCCCGGTCGGGGTGTGCATCCCATGGCAAAGTTGTTGGATGAAAATCATTCATACCAGCGTCCGCATCCACGAATGTTTGATGAAACCAGTTGCCAACACCATTAGGCGTGGACAACGCGATGCAACGCCCGCCAGTTGATAGTGTGGGATATAAGCCGGTCCACAACTCTTCCAGCCCATCAACATGCGCGGCTTCGTCAATAACAAGCAACGACAACGCCTCAGAACGACCAGCATCAGCACTGGTTGAAGATGCTTTAATTTGCGAGCCGTTTGATAATTCGAACGAAGTCCTGTTATCCACAACAATAGGCGCGACCATCAACCACGGTGGGAGATGCTTGATTATGTGCTTAACTTTTTTAACAAGATTTGTGGCAGTACCAAACTTGGTCGCCATCACAAGAATATTTTTGTCGCGATGAAACATCATCATCCAGACAACGTAGGCGGCAGAAATCGTAGAAATACCCAACTGACGCGCCTTAAGAATTACATTAAACCTGTGGTCGTTGAAGCTTCTTATAAGGTCTTCTTGAAAATCATAGGTCCGAAAAGGAATCAACCCCCGAAGTGGGTGAGAAATCTTCGCATAATTATTAATAAAATAAACAGGATCCTTGCCAGACTTGACAATCTCTTTTATAATTTCCTGTTTCGTTAATTGATAGCTCATTCTCTGCTTTTGTTAATTTCATTTTCTAGGTTCTTCATCTCTTTTACCGGAAACGTTTTCTGGCTTCTTGGTTTTCGGAAATTTATCTTTCCCAATCGCCAACCAATTTTTAATTGCATCATCTAAGCGGTCTTCACTTTCTTCTTGGACTGTCCCCGTACTATCATCCATGCCGCCAACCTTAAAGTGTTGTTTCGCCTGCACCCAAGAGCGAACTCGGGATGTGCTTTGCACTATTATGTCAGGGTCATCTACAGAGGTCAGTGACAACGATTCTCCAGTGACAGATTTATATTGCTTCTTTAAGAATCCAGCACACTTCTTCAATAGAGACTCTATGTCTGTTTCAAAGCTACTGTCATGAACTTCTTTAAGTTTCATCTCACTGTGATATTTCAAACAGAGGTGGTCACCGTACATAACAACTGAAAATCCATCAATCAGCCGCCTGTCATGAATGCTTACCTCTTCCTCTCTTCGGAGAAAACCAGTCTTAAGTGGCTCTCCTTTCTCATCCAACGCGCCGTCGTGTGTATTCGCCATAGCTTGTGAGATTCCATTTACAATTTCAAGTGTTGTTGCCATTATTGGGCCTCCATCCTGTTTTCCATCTTTCTTCCCTGCCGTCAATATATTGGATGTAACATTCGTAACAACATTCAAATTTATTCATATAAACATCATCCTTCATGTCAAAAGAATATACGCTACAGACAGGACACTCTCTTCTCGTTTCTTTATTAAGTAGTTTCTTTGATATGAAAAACCCGCCGTTATCCACCTTATCTGTCTTCTCCGCTACGGCTTGTTTTCTCTCAGAAAGTTTTCTAATTTCTTCAAGATACTTCTGTTCTTTTTCATCATCCCAATCGGCGCGAGGGTGAGCTATCGCATCGGAACCATATTTCTCTTTTATAGCTTTCTCTATTGCCGCGATACGATTTAAATCTTTATCCACTTTGTCCCATTACTTTATTAATGTCTGCGGTTACCACGCCTAAAACTTTGGCCTCATACCGTTCATGGCAGCCCATTTCTTCATGATTCGCCGTATATACGCCATCAACCTTATGGTCATAATCCCATTGACGAGATCTGTTTTCCAAATCGTCGGCAACTGAAGAGCCTACCGAAGCCGCGATGCAGGGAGAAGTAGGCGACAAAGTATAGTCATCACCCGCCCTATTTGTAAAAAGCGGGTCTGTCTCAAGGTCGCCTGTACCAGCACCACCATAATAGTTTGTGGTATGTCCATAAGAATCATTATAAGAATGGGTTGCCGCTCGTATCCCACCAACAGAAATGTTAGAGTTTCCATAAACGATACAATAGCGCACTGTTCCACCTGTGGCTTTTATTGAATAAGCCGCTCCACCATCAGCACCACAATTGTCCAACGTGCAATGCTCAACAAGACCCGCGCCTGTGGCGCTTATACCTATATCTGCAATATTATAAATCAAGCAATTTCTCACTGTTATCGCCTGAGTGGCTCCGTGGATCCCATTCCCGCCAGCTACAGTAATATCATAAATCTTGCATCTCTCAACAATGCTGCCCGTCTTAAGTCGGTAAATTGCACCCCTTCCCGAGACTCCTCCAATGTCGTGAATCACACAGTCACGAACATAAAAAACCCTATTAGACCCCTGCCCCGATATCGCATAGTCATCAAATTCTCTGATTTCAAGCCCAGATATTATCCACCCTGTATACGCCTCAATACCTATCGCCAAAGCCTGGGAGTTTCCATCCAGTATGGGAGAATATCCTGTACCCGCCCGTATTGTTATGTCAGCTCTAACTGGCGATGTGGTGCGAAGAACTTCCTCTGTGTAGGTTGAACTATCTTGTATTTCTATAATATCACTAACGGCAAGAGAGGCAGAATTGACTGCCGCATTGATTGTCGTGAAGTCACCCGACCCATCAGCCTTAACAACATGTGTAGTCATATTATGTTATCTCCACCCAAGTCGGATCTGGGTTGAAGTAAACAAGAACGTCACTAGAATCGTCGTCGATTGCATAGCCTACGACCCTTACGATATCACCTGAAGACGATGGCGCAGTAAAATCAAAATGGCCAGCTGTTGTTGAAACATATAATGGTAAGCCGTCAACTGCCCCGGATCCTGGTATATTTAAAATTTCGGTATCTGGAATCCTTACAAAGCCTTGCAATAGAGCGCCTACTGTACGCGCAGACCCACCTAATCCCACGCCCAATAACTGACTACCGCCAGTTGCTACAGCATCGGCATCAGTGCTGTCCCAGGTGCCGTCCGTGTGAAGAAAATATATTTGGCCTGCGGTCAGTGTGTCGTCGGCACCAGGAGAATATCGTAATATTCGTCCGCCGCCCTCGCCATCGGATAGTTGATTTTCGAATGTTGTCGTATTATAATCATGCACAACTGAAAGTGTCGTTTTTGGGTCATTTGTTCCGATACCAAGACTACCACTAGCATTAATTCTCATGGCTTCAGCCAAAGTATCGTTATTCATCGTGGAAAATATCAGCCCACTGGTTTTTTCTCCTAAGATTGAGTCGTGATCAGTGCCGGTGGGGGATGAGACTGCTGCTATTCTTGCGGTTCCTGTCTTGGCTCCTCCACTGACGTTTTCTATGTCAAAATCAATAGAAGTTGGAGCAAAATCGTTAACATCCGCATCATCAGATCGATAATTGTGCAACCTCAACATTGTCCTGTTTGTCGTACCATCATCGACAGAATTTTTGATATCAAGATATGCTTCCGGGGCGTCTGTACCAATCCCGACCTTATCTGTAGCGGTGCTTAAGCGGACGATGGCATCATCCTCATCCGTCCATCCGCCGCCGTCGCCACCGCCACCGCCACCGCCGCCAGCGGCACCTGCCACCTCCAGTATGAACATTCTCAGCTGCCCACGGGTCATATTACCAATTTTAGTTCCCGCCATTAGTCTTTAAACCCCTCCGCAGCTGCATAAAAGACACTAACGCTTAAAAGAATCCCCACCACGACACCACCAGCTAACCACCAATGCGAATAATCGTTTGGCTGGTCCAAAGATATTTCCCTCAACCGTGATATCTCTTCATCTTTAATCTTCATTAAGGAATCGTGTTGAGTCTGTAACGACTCTTTCGCGGCAGTGGCATTAGACAATTTAAGTTCCCAAAGCGCCTCGCTTTTGTTAAGTTCAAAATCATGCCTCAGTTTCAATTCAAGCACAGCGAATTCTGTTTCAGCCAGAAGCCGCGCAACGCTTTCTTGGTCAAATAAAAAACCAGCAAAGGGAGATTCCTGTCCCTCTTTTAAAATCGTGAAATTGCCCAAGTCAAGCCTTGAAATGTCAGGCGAAGCCGATGGTTCGGATGGCTGTGCTAACGCGGTCGCTGGAAATGCCAATAAAATACATAAAAATATTGCAATCAACTTATTCATTAGAAACCTCCGAAGGGGTATATTTTATTCCAAACTTTTCTTCCAAGCGAGCAGCCAAACCGGCTGGGTCATCGTTAAATTCCTTTATATATTCTTTTACCTTTTTCTTTTTATTATTTGAAAGTGTTTCTCGTCGTTCTGCGTATTCCTGCTCCAACGCATTAACAATGTCTTCATATTCTTTTAATGCCTTATCGCGCTTTTCCATTTCAACAGTGTGTGCCTCTTTTAAAACCTTAAGCTGGTCCTCATAACTCTTCGTTGATGCTGCCAAAACCTTTAAGGTTGCCGCTCCGTTGCGGCGGAAAACAACCCAAAGTACAACAGTATATGCCAATACGGCTGGCACATACCAGTAATTCTTAAACCACACCCACGCCTTTTTTAAAAAGAGTCTGGCGGCTATCCATGTTATTGAAACCACTTTCTATTAAGCTCCATGCCTCCAACGACTGGCGATATCTGCCATCCCCTCAACTCCAATATAAACTAACGAAATGGCAACCCAATCGCTTGAAGTAAGGTCGGCAAATGCCAGAAGCCCCGTTGCTGTCAACCAAACCATTAATTTTCTAGAAAAAAGTTTCCCCAATGCTTTATCAACTACTTGTTTCATAGTCATGTTGTCCTCCATAAAGTGTCATTTGTGCCTAAATAATTAGTAACATCATTGATTTATGTATGCGAAACCATCTCTCTTGTCAATAACCAGCTGGGTGTCTACACAGTCTTTAAGATTGTCTAAATGAGAAATTAACAAGACTGTCTTAAAGTGTTCTTTAACCATATCCATCATCCGAACAAAACCTTCCATATTATCCTCGTCTAAGGCTGTGCCGGGTTCGTCAAGAATAAATATATTCCCTTTCGGTAACGAAGAGACATTTAATAACGCAAGACGAATCGCCATGGCAGAGATGGTTTTTTCCGCTCCAGACCCTAGTTCCAGTGGTCTTGGTTCAAAGCGAGCGTGCTTGATATACATATCTAGCTTTCGCCCATCATCCTCCAAAAAGACTTCAAAGTTTGCAATATTGGTGAGAATCTTAGCAATTTCATTATTAATAGTTGGCAGCTTGCGCTTGATAATATCATATGCGATTCCGTTGCTATGCATACATTTCATATAAAGGTCATACGCTTCATAGTCCTCGCGAAGCTGTTGCAATTCGTTCTTCTGGTCTTCAAGGTTTTTAATATTCTGCTCTATAGATCCGTGTACTTTATAAAGCTCCAGTATCTCTGTTTCGCATGTTTCCAGGTCGGCTTCATAAGCAAGCAAAGCCTCTTTGCTTGATTCAATGGAGCGAAGAAGCTCATTGTAGTTTTCAATCGCCTCTTGGTTTTGATAATAATAATCAATATCCTTTTGATTATCAGCTAGGTCTACATCAATTGAAAATAACTGATTGTTATTCCTTTCAATGTCCAAGCGAAGTTTTACGTTTTCCCCCTCTGCACTAGCCTTCTTTTCTAGCAGCTTATCGTACTTCGCAAGGTGGTCTTCTACGGTGGATATGTCTAGCGCTAATATTTCTGCGCCACACTCATCCTTCTTGCAATCCAAACCTGAAATAGTATTTCTAACATCCTCAATTAACTTTGAAGCCTCATACGCATCTTTAATAAACTTGCATGACGTCACAAACTGATTGCCACACGGGATACCCTCTAAGTTTTTTGCACGCAAGGAATAGATATCAAATGTCCTCGCTTCATCTTCTATCTTCCGCGTCAGCTCGTCAAGAACCTGAGATTTGTCAGCGGCAATCTGCTTCTTCTCCTCTAACACTTCAATATCAAAGTCGTGCAAGAACTCTTTTGCTTTTTTAATGAATAAGTTGCCCTGTTCTATCCCCGCAGCATTACTTTTATTTTTTTTCTCTATTTCTTCCCGCCTCAACACAAACTGTTTCTTCTTGTCTAGGCAGTCTTCAATGTCAATAGGATCAGTGCGTACAGCGTCTACCTTATCAACAAGCTTTTTTAGTTTCTTCTCTTTCTTCTTAATCTTCTTCTTTATAGATTCACAAGCCTTCTGATGTGTAAGATTTTTCACCTCATTATCAAAAAGTATCTGCTTCGCTTCTCCAATTTCTAAATCAAAGTCTCTCCCCTCCAGCAATTTAATCGCACCCCTCAAATCTGAAGCGTTCTCCTTAGCTAACCTATATTTTTTATCAAATATCTCTAAATCTAAAAACTTTGCAAGAATTTCTTTTCGTCTAGTTGACCCCTCGCTAATAAAGGCTAGGGAGCCCAGCTGAGAAGCCATTGACGTTAATAAGAAGTCTTCAAGACTGCCAAACACTTTACGAATGTTCGCGTCTGTCCCAGCTCTAGTTAGCCCATTCAAGCTAACACTTTCACGGGTTGCCGTATCAGTATTATAAAACTCCACATCCGTTTTTGCTTCAATCGTTTCCTGACCATGCAACTTCTTAACGTATTTCTCAGACCTCCGCTCTACCACATAAGATTTATTACCAATTTCAATTGAGATCTTGCCGCTGCCCCAATCCTTTGTCTGGTTAATAATGTTTAAGTTCTTCCTAACATTTTTAGAGGTAGAATTAAAGAGTCCATATAAAAAGCTATCAATAATGCTTGACTTTCCAGAAAAGTTCTTACCAAAAATACCCACAATCCCGTTCAGGTTTGTAAAATCAATACGATTAGCTTCTCCATAGTTAAAAAGATTGTCCCACTCCAAAGAAACCAAACGCCAATTGATATTACGCGCTATTTCCTCGTCTTCTTCTGCCATAGAATTATACTTCTTATTCATAACATAAACGCGGTCAAGCGTTTTGTCGTCCACTTGGTAATCCTTGAGGTATTCTGCAATTAATTCTTCTTGCACTGCTATATTTCGTAAATCCTCAAGTTTTAGACCATCTGTCAACTCTTCTACCGAGCCATATTGGCCAGCAGCTCTATTTAAAAAAGTAACCGACTCTGGTCTAAATCGTGACCTTGCGACATCTACAGCCTTGCGCATTCTATCAAGCGGAAGAACACTATTAGACACCAATCTAATTCTAGCGCCCGGTAAAACTGTCGCATTCTTTGGAATTCTCCCTTTCGGGGTTAGTTCAACAGTAACAAACGGTTTTGGGTTCTCCAATGTGCAATGCTTGCAAGTAAATGAGGCTTTATCTTTAATATCCCAAACCAAAAACCCCTTATCGTTTGTCTCGCCATGGTTCTGCTGCACAGTAGAACCAGGATATCGGATCCGCCCTGCCCTATCTAATGCCTGATTGGTTTTATGAATATCTCCAAGGAAAGCATAATCAAAATCATCAAAAATACCAACATCATTCTCTCCATAATCTATAGTCCAGCCCGTATCCGTCTCACAGCCGCTTACAGACCCATGGTATAGAGCTATATTAACCTCATCCGATATTGTTGGCTTTATCCAATTGTCTTCATCAAAAACTGACAAGACATTTAGAGTAAAACCGCCTTCAAGTTTGACCTCCCCAGATTCTTTTAATAAAAACAAGTCAGGGCGCGCCAATGCATCTACAATCGGCGTTAAAGCGTCTTGCCTGCTTGAATTGCGCAAGTTCCCATCATGATTCCCCAAAATTATATAGGTTGGGGCGATGTCAGCGAGGTTTTTAAAGAAGCCCGCGCACATTTCAACAAATTCTGGAGAGATTTGTGTTTTTGTGTGGGCAATGTCGCCACAGTGGATGATGTAATCCACCTTTTCTTCTTTAAGACGCGCATAAAGCAACTCAAACACGGCCCTATACTCAAAATGATACTTCAAATTCCTGATATGTGTATCAGCAATGTGCGCAAACTTCATATTTTAACCGTTCGTTCCAGCAAATACCGAAAAAAATCTCCAAATGAAGAAGATATCGGCTTTGCTTGTTCTTTTCTTCTCTCAAACTCGTCTTTTGTCATCTCACCCAAGTCAGAATAAGGTGTTATCTCTATCTTATACAACTTTACCCCATAAGTCAACATCTTTTTTATTAATTTTGCAGATTTCTTTTCAGCATCGGGGTCCAAAGCAAGGTAAACCCTTGGATTGTATCGAACAATCGCTTGAAATAGCTTTGAATTCTCATTTAATTGCGATCCCAATAGGGGAATTGCATTTGTGCCCGCTTTTATAGCATCAAATACCCCCTCAACCAGAATTATATCCAAATCCCAGTCCACCATCAAGTGATTAAAGACAATATTTCTAGAAGCTGGGGGGTTTATATACTTCTTCCAATGACCATTATAACTCCTTGCCACAAAATAGTTAAGCGCACCATCAATAGAAAATGATGGAATAATAATTCGCCCCCCGTATTGACCTGAAATACAGTGACCTATCTTCCACCGCATTATGTCTTCATAACCGATACCACGGTCCATCAAATATTTTCTTGCGGCTAGGGAATTGAGTAATGCTTTTTTTCCAGTTAGACTACGAAACTCATCTGGTAAACAAATTTTTTGCTCTGGCTCGTCGGTTGTCTCGCTAAACAAATCTTCAAAAGAGGATATGTCTACTCGGTTTGTCAAGCCATCCCAATCACAGAGGGTGCGGAAATCAGCATGGTCGCGCATCAGCCGACGAATTGAATGCCCTGCATAATCACAAACCCAGCACTTAAACTTATCAGTATCAACATTGACTGACAGCTTTTTCTTGTGATGCTTACACTTCGGACAAAAGAACAGTATTTCATCACCCGATTTATAATAAGAGCCTAAGACCTTCTTTAAGAGCTTGAGTTTTTTTCCTTGCAAATTTCGTATCCAGCTTTTGCAATCACCAAACTATCAGCACGGTCATATGTACCGGGCTTAGGGTTTCCGTGTTTCGTATATTGTATATCAAAATCCGGTACAATGTCAAGAACTTTTTTTAAAACAACCTCTTTTGCTTTTTGGCCTCGCGGAACTTTTATCCCATAGAGCTTGCGAGCAGTAGACGCTCCAATGAATTCGGGCTCTAATCCAAACAATTCATAACAAAGCCAGCTCACTGTTCCGTTGAATCGCGCAAGGGTGGAAAGGGTCTGTGCGGAAGAAAAACCAGATCGGAACGACTGAAGCGACTGTTCAATGAAGATTTTTTTGATGCTTTGATTTTTTTTAATCTCTTCAAGATGTTCTTTCGCCTTCGCCGCCTTCTGAAAGAATCCCTTATCTTTTCTAAAATCCCAAACATCGCAAAGAATTACCTCGCCCGTAGAGTCTAATACGGTCGCGCCTGTAATACTCGTTGATACGTCTAAGCCCAATATCATATAAGTATTATACTAGAAATCTAACTTTAATTTAAAGGTAAAGTCATCTTCCTCGGTTTTTCTCACTGGTCGGGCTAGTTTGGCAACCGCAATTAAATTTTTCTTATCGTCATATATCCCAATTTTACTAATGAATGTCTGCTTCTTAAAGCTGGCAGAATTTTCTTGATATTTTGTATTATAACTGCCGGTCAGCACTTCCCAACTAGAGCTTACAGTATTTTTAATTGTCACGTTGTTTGGCTCAGAATATTGGAGAGAGCTTGAAAATGCAGTATCGGTGAAAGTGGCCTGCCCAAAGTTTTTGTATGTTGGATTGTTAGAATGATTCAGCAAGCCCTTGGGCGCGTGCGTAAACATTGTCAACGTTGGAATGTAATTTACGCCCTGGAAAGACAATTGACACGCAGAGGATGTCACGCTATTATTGTGGGCTTGACCATCGCCATGTGTCAGCGTTTGCCCGTAACTAACCCACTTCGGCTTCTGCCAGCCGCCGCCGCCGTAGGCAGAGCCACTGTAATAATCAACATGAGTTGGGTCCAGCATCCAACTACCAGTTAAAAGAACAAAACCCTCATTATACAAAACAACGCCAGCCACGCTACCCGATCCGTATGTTACGCCCAAGTCGTTCGCCGCTCCTGAGACTTGGATAAGTTCGCCATTTTTATTTACATCCTGTAGCTCGCCAGCCAACGTGCCTGTGATATAAAACTTCAAACTGACTGTCCCCTTCTTGATGGAAGAACCATAAAAGATCGAAGGAATACTCAATAGCCTCACGTCTTGATTTGGCTTATCTCCAAGCGAAGACGAATAGGCGTAATGTGGGCTTAATGGCTTGTAATAATTTAACGTATTCTGTAGTGCCGTTAAGTGCCTGCGATTTTCCGAGTGATATGTCGCAGCATCGGCCCTAAAGAATTCAACACCCAAAGACGCAGATAAGGGATATTCTCCTGATATCTTTTCACCATAAAGATAACCAGCATTAAAATCTGATGTGCCAACAGTTTTAAAAGCAGAGATTCCGCTTTCTTTTGTGATGTACGGATAAATCATTTGACCAGCCACATTTTGGTCTCTGTCTACATTCATCTCGTAAAGAGACACATAGCCGGGTTCAACATGCAACGATTGGCTGTGAAAAGCCCCGAAGTCTACCCCTCGGTTATTATAATACACTCGCGTATCATAAATCCAGAAATCCACTCGCGGGTGTGTCTTAACCTGATTTCGGAATATATCATTGGGGCGAAACGGATATAAAGGCATAACACTATTAAATAGTTGCTTTCTAGATTAGTAATCCAAGCGCACGCGCAATGTCATCTCAGTCGTCGGATCTTTCTTAAGTGGCTCGCTCAGTTTTGCCACAGCAAGCAATTCGTTATCAGCAGAATATAAACCTATGGTCGTAAGATAACTAACTGGATTGTCTACCGTGCTGTTCTTCACGCGAATTTTGCTTCCACTAAGGAATGTTGGATTTGAGCTATAATTAAAATCGTTGTGGTTGATGCGACAGAAATAAATTGAAGAGTTTAGCTCTGTGCTGTTGTTGAATGATAAGTTATAAATGCGGTTTCGGATGCTGTTGGCTGCCGTTTCAATTGTTGAAGCGGAGACAAAATTAAAGCCAGTTGAATTATCCCCACCAGTAAGGAGGCTAAGTTCAACAGCATCATTGGTGATGTGCAGGATGCCGCCAATAGTAGAGTCGGCAAAAACAGAACCAGAAACAACAGCAATGCCCGCCTGATAAAAGAGCAAGCCGCAAGGAACGCCTTCAGTTGTTAAAACATCAGACCCAGCAGCCGTATCTGCAAATAAAATCCCATATTCGCCAGCGGGCGAATTGACAAAGAATCCGTTAGAACCGCTAGTATCGGTCAGCAAGATTCTATTAGTGTTAACTGCTGGCTCCGTGTAGGCTTGCGTCGTAATCAATTCCAAGTTGAACGACCCTTTCTTAACCTCGTCCTTCGCAAGAAGCCTTGCAAAGTTTAAGAAAAACACCTCTTGAAGCTTAGTTCCACCAGCAAGAATATTACCATCCTCGTCAAACTCTTGAATGGAACCAGTAACATCGTGGCCCATCAAAACCTGAGCCATCTGATTATAGATATTGGCCTTCTTCGCC
>Ga0209349_1000504_pt1 | contig 20059 bp, 26 predicted proteins | sample ETNvirnome_2_130_FD_184067 | JGI IMG/M metagenome (GOLD analysis project Ga0209349, IMG submission 184067) | Marine viral communities from the Pacific Ocean - ETNP_2_130 (SPAdes) (version 2) | ecosystem: Environmental > Aquatic > Marine > Oceanic | place: Pacific Ocean | collected 2013-06-22
ACAGCGGCCGGCGTCGACCCCGAGGGTGCACGGAAGTATTTTGCGGGCGGAGGAAAAGATTATCTCAGCCCCGAAGACAGAGAATAAATAATCCCTTGACCTAACCATTCATCGGTGCTATACTAGCACTATAATGGAACTGCCTCCTCTTAGATATACGCTGGACAATGTTGTGGTGGGCTGGCGAGAGGAGGCAGTTTCGTTTGCGCGAGAGCACGGCTATCCTTTAATCGTTAATAGCGAGCAACGCCCCTTTCACTATTTTGTGGGATACCAAGATGTGAAGCATAAATGGTATGAGGGGATTTTTGATTTGGGCATGCGGTCTCTGTTGCCAATTCCCTTTGATGTTCAGAGTCTAGGTTTTGAAGACGAGCACCTTAAGATTATAACCAAAAATAATACTAAGGTGCTGCTGGCATTTAAGGAGCTTCATCTTTTCGATGTAGATAATTTTACCAATCTAAATGTGGAAGAAGTTGTTGAGAATCATATAGTCCATGACATGTTTGACATCGTACAGGGCTCGCGTTTGGGAGTGGATCTCAGTATTTTTCTCCACGACGAATTCCTTAAGGTTATAAAATTTGTAACATCAAACAGAATCGATCGCAATGCGGGGGGGGACTTTAAAGACATTATAACTAAGAGTGTGCTGCGCGATGAAGATATTATAAATTTTGATTTTTCTGAAACGGTCGTCCGTCTTCTGGTAGAACGCAAGCTACGCGATAGGAACATCAAACAACCCAACGGCCGTAGTCTTAAGCTCCGTCACTCCCTCAGACACTCGGCGAAAAATGAATTTTCGTTTAATGTGGTGGGGCCTCTGGATGAACGGATAGTTCTGCATGAGTAAATTGAATATGCCTGCAATCATTCCGGTGGCAGGCATGAATACAGAGTTTGGTATGGAATGGGACTCCTCTTTGATTCCGGTGGGGTCCAATTATACAGCAATTGAGGCAACTATCTATGAGTGTTTACACGCTGGTTGTTCGTCTATTTGGATTGTCGCCAATGATGATATAGCTCCTCTTATTAAGCATAGAATTGGTGAATGGGCAACCGATGTAGAGAGCATTGAGCGCGGCACATATATTCGATTTGGTAATGAAAAGCACAAAGAAGTTCCAATTTATTATGTTCCGATTCATCCTAGGCATAGAGACAAAGTAGATTGTTATTCTTGGTCTATAATTTACGGAATTAACGTTGCCTATTGGGTTATGATTAAAATGGGTCGCTGGATCGAGCCTGATCAATATTATGTGTCGTTCCCTATGGGTGCCCTTGACCCTAGGGAAGTATACAAGTATAAATCAACTCTTAAAAAGAATGTGCCATTTTATTTTTCACATAACGGAAAAACAGTTAAAGATGGGGCGCCCATTAGTTTCGTCTTGGAAGCCGAAGAATGGCGTCGAGCAAAAAGAACGATAACCACAAATGCAGCTTTATATAAACTCCCCCCACCGGGCGAAATGCCAAGCGAGAAGCTTCCTCCGGAGGAAAGACGCAAATCGCTCAGCTTTTCATTGGAAGACGTTTTTGGCGACGGCCCCAAGGGCTATGAATTAGAAATCAAGGAGTTTTATGACTTGACAACGTGGGCTGAATATGTTAAATTTATATCATCGGATCTAGGAAAAAGAACTAAGCGTCCTGGAACCAAAACTATGTATAGAGGGAGAAGTAAATGACAGATAAAAAGATTCCTTTCGTGGGGCTACACGCCCACAGCGTGGCAGGCTCAATCTTCGATGCTATTGGGTATCCAGATGAGCATATGGATTTTTGCTATGAGAACGGAGGCGAAGCTCTCGCCTTGACGGACCACGGGAATATGAATGGCTTTTCACACCAGTTTTTACACTGGCAGAAGATGAAGGCCGAAGGAAAAGAATTTAAGCCAATCTATGGTGTCGAGGCATATTTCTTGCCTTCCATTGATGAGTGGCGCGAGGATTATAATCGTATTAAAGAAGACGCGAAGCTCGCCAAATCATTGGCAAAAGAGGGCGACACCTCCGGCGCAACCGTTGAGGATGAAGAGGCCTCCAAGAAAGCCATCAAGTCTGTTATCAATCGTCGACGACATCTCGTCCTTCTGGCACAGAATCAGACGGGGCTTAACAACTTGTTCAAATTAATCTCAGCTTCATATAGAGAGGAGAACTTCTATCGCTACCCACGTGTAGATTATAAGATGCTCGCTGAGCACTCTGAGGGCGTCATCGCTGCGTCTGCCTGCTTGGGAGGCCCTTATGCTGGCAACTACTGGGAGAACCGTGAGGAGGGCCCAGAGGCTGTGAGAGAGGCGATGAGGGAAACGACTCGACGCTTCGTGGAGGTCTTTGGTGACCGTTGGTACGGGGAACTCCAATGGAATAACATTCCAGAGCAACACGAACTAAACCAGCACATCATCGAGGTATGCAAGGAGTTTGATGTTACATTAATTTCAACAGTGGATAGCCACTATCCCAATCGCGAAGCTTGGAAGGATCGGGAGCTTTATAAGCGCTTAGGTTGGCTAGGCAAGGGAACCCCGGCGTGGGCGGAAGACAATACGGAACTGCCCCGGGGCGTAGAAGAGATCGGTTATGAACTCTATCCTAAGAATGGAAATGAAATCTGGGAATCATATAAGCAATACTCCGAGAACCTAGGAATGGAATACGACGATGACTTGGTAATGAATTCAATTACCGAAACACACAACATCGCATTCAATCGGATTGAGACTTTTGTCCCCGATACTACCGTAAGGCTACCTGACTTTGTGGTGCCCGCGGGATTCACAGATGCGGAAGCACTGGTGAACTATGCTTTGGAGGGCCTGCGAGAGCGCGGCCTCCACGAGAACGAAGAGTACACCACTCGACTGCAACAGGAACTTGATGTTATTGGGGATCGAGGATTCAGTAAGTACTTCCTGACAATGAAGGCGATCGCCGACAAGGCCAATGAGGCTCAGTTGACTGGCCCAGGCCGAGGGTCTGCTGCTGGTTCGCTGGCTGCGTATGTGCTAGGCATCACACAGATTGACCCAATCAAGTACGGACTCCTTTTCGAGAGGTTCCTGCGCAAGGATGCGACGGACTACCCCGACATTGATTATGATGTTGCGGAGCCGATGGAACTCAAGGAAATGCTGATGGAAGACTGGGGCAAGAACTCGGTCATTCCAATTTCAAACTGGAACACACTACAACTTAAGTCTTTGATTAAAGATATTTCAAAGTTTTATGGAGTGGAGTTCGGAGAAGTTAACAGAGTTACTTCTTCTATGATCGCAGAAGCAACACCAGCAGCAAAGCAACTACACGGCATTAAGGCGGGCGTCTACGCTCCAACCTGGGAAGAAGTAATGGAATTGTCTCCATCCCTGCGCGGCTACCTAGTAAAGTATCCACACATTAAGACACACGTCGAGGCGCTGGTTGGACAGGTTCGTTCCTGCTCCCGTCACGCAGGGGGCGTTCTGATTGCCGACGACTTGAACGAGCATATGCCAATCATTAGTTCGGGGGGAGTGCGCCAGTCACCGTGGGCGGAGGGCCAGCACGTTCGGCACCTGGAGCCTCTTGGGTTCATTAAGTTTGATTTGCTGGGCTTGTCTACACTTCGTATGATCGAGGGCGCAATTCGCCACATTTTAAAGCGACACCATAATAATCCAGACCCCACATTTGAGGACGTAAAGGCGTTCTACAACAAACATCTGCATCCTGACAAAATTGACTTTAACGATCAAAAAGTATACAAGAACATTTTTCAGAAAGGTAATTTCGCGGGTATTTTTCAATTCACAGAGCAGCGGGCACAGGAATTCTGTGCGAACGCAAAGCCGAAGTCCTTGATTGATATCTCTGCCATCACTTCGATCTATCGACCCGGCCCACTGTCGGCCAATGTGCACGAGCAATATGTTCAAGCAAAGGCTAGCCCGGGCAACATCGATTACATTAATGAGCACGTGAAGGATGTGACCAAGGAAACGTACGGGTTCCTTATCTTCCAAGAACAGATTGCCCTCCTGGCGCACAAGTTAGGAAAGGGACTCACCCTAGATGAGGGAAACTTGCTAAGGAAGGTACTCACCAAGAAGGGAACGGGGAAGGAAGCGAGAGTAAAGAAAGCGCTCCGCACCAAGTTTATCGATGGGTGCGTTGAGAAAGGGATCCGCCATAGCGAGGCCGACGATATGTGGGAGAGGTTCGAATACTTCTCTGGCTATGGTTTCAATAAGTCGCACGCAGTATCATACTCGGCAATCTCGTTCCAGTGCGCGTGGCTCTATAACTACTATCCAGTTGAGTGGATGGCGTCGTTTCTTGATAAGGAACCAGAGAAGCGCAAGGAGAAGGCTATCAACATTGCGAAGTCTAATGGCTTTAAGATTGTGGAGGCGGACATTAATACGTCGTCGTTCGTGTGGGAGATCGATCCCGACAACCCGAAGCGTTTGGTACAACCTTTGGCGGGCTTGAAGGGATTGGGAGACGCAGCAATTGAACAAATTGTTAACAACCGACCATTTAACGATATTGAGGAGTTCCTCTTCCATGACGACATTATATATTCAAAGTTGAACAAGAAGGCTCTGGATGTACTCGTTCGTTCTGGGGCGTTGAATAAACTAATCGATGAGAGGTTCACTGGACGTAAGCACTTCTGGTCTGCTGTAGCAGTTGATCGCGTCTATAGCAAGAAGAAGTTCCTTGAGAACATCGAGAACTATAAGGACGAAGGCGATTTCACCAACGAAGAAGAGATTGATAATCTTACAACACTAACCGGTATTTTTCCAATGCATCTAGTGATGACTGAGGATGTCAGACAGAGATTGGATAGCTACTACGTGCCGCCGGTTTCGGATTATGACCCAGAACTTGGGCTTGTGTGGTTCATTCCGCGCGAAGTTATTAAAAAGAAAACAAAGCATGGGAAGCCCTATTGGATTGTTGCAGTAATTGATTCTAACTCAGTGTTGACAAAGTTCCGGTGTTGGGGTATTATAGAGGGTAAGGATAGGATTCACATTAACCGTCCATATATGGGCAAGTTAGACTTTGATCCGGCGTGGGGATTTTCCACACGATCCATTAGAAGAAATTTAAGATTATTGGGTTGACACTCACTAAAGAAAGTGATACTATAAGGATACGGATACAGCACATATGACACCCGAACAAGAATACAAATACCTTTATGAAAGAATGGGGCGACTCTGCGAAGAACAAGAATGGGGCGACCCTTTTAGTTACGCGCGCAGTAAGGAGATTTATGCAGCAATTGTACTGGAACACCAAATTGCTCCGGACTATTCAGGCGCCGATGCTATCAACCAAAAGAAAGAGGAAGTAGAATATAAATCAACCATTGCCAAGAACTGCAAGGGCGCATACACAGGTATCTCAGTGCAGCCTACACGGGAAGAACAGGAGCGTTATCTCATTGAAGAGAAGATCGTGAAGTACCCCGAGCACTATTTCAACCGCTTTGAAAAAAGTAGGCTAATGGAGTCTTGGATGTTGACAGGACAGAAGGTATATGATATTCTAGAACCCAAGCTTAGCAAGAAGTTTAATACAGTTTTAAGCAAGAAAGATCCACGCCTTAGTGCCACCGTTTCGTGGAGAGATATACAAAACAACGGCGGAGTTCAAATTATTAAGAACGGAAAGAAGATAAAGTAATGACAGCAAAAGCAAAGAACCAGGTACATCTACAAGTGGCCTCAGATCCTACATCCCTCGTGGTGTCGCCTCCGCTCGCGAGGTATAAGCCCAAGAAGCAGACTTGTCCTGTACGAACGATCTTTAATGGCAAGCCCCATCGTGAGAAAATGTATGAGATTCCTTTGGATGATATCGAAAGACTTTCACAAGACCAGATGCGTATTCAAGACTCTCAAGATTCCTCTGTCTCCGAGAAGCAAGATGACATGGAACAAAATGGTCAAGAAAACGGTATTGGGCTGAAATGGAACCCGACTAGTCAAAAATTCAGGGTGGTGTGGGGCCACACCAGGTTCCGTGCTGCGGTTAAGACAGCAGCGCAGGGTGGGACAATTCCGGGTAACCAAGATGGACACATCTGGGGTTATGTTTTGGATGAATCCTCCGCTGTTATTGAACAACTAAAGGGTATTGAGAACACCAATTTTTCCCACGCCGTCGCCGCAACCAAAGAAGACGTTGCCAACAGCCTAAAGGAGATGGTCCGAAAGGGGGTTTTTGGATCCCCTTCAGACTTTGAAGACCTGGAGGAGGCCCAACAGAGAAAGTGTCTTAAAGACTGGGTGGACAAGTATGCCAACAGCTATGGAGGGAGAAAGTTTCAAGGAATTTGGAATATAGCGAAACGCGATATCTCCCAGGTAGCAAAGAAGCTCAAGACCTGGGATAAAGCCACTAGCCTTGTAGACTGGTTCAATAAGTTTAATCCTTATGGCCTTACTAATCCTTTAACACCCGGTAAAGAAGTGTCCGGAACGATAGTGCTGCTGCCAAACGGGAAACGACTAGCAGTCTATTTTGTGACTGCCTTCAAGGAACTCCACACCAATGTTCCAGCGAACACCCAGTGGAAGAAAAATGTAAATAACGAAGTTGATGAAGTTGTAGTGGTAGCTTGCTTTAACGAATCGGCTGTTTCTAAGCTTCCCGCCAAGCGTATCGAAGGTATCGATAAGATTCGTAAGTGGAATAGTGGGGTCTCCCCTAACTCAGTTGACCGGCTGCTGATACCCCCCACGACTGAGTTGGAACAACAGGATGAGATTCAAACTCCTTGGGTAATAGACGTGACATTTTAAATGGCCACTCTTCCACCACAAAACATGGAAGGTCTTGAGTATCTTCGCACAATCGACGATAATTCTATCGACTTGGTGCTGACTGACCCTCCTTATATTACTTCCCGCGATTCGGGAATGGATAAGTGGGTTGATTGGGTCGATAACGTAAAAAAGAACAATCTTCAGATGCGCACAGAAGCCCAGTGGCGCGCCTTCAAGACTGCCACAGAGTGGAAAAAGTGGGCGCGCCAAGGTGGTTACGCGCCGGGCAAAGAGCGCCTCAAAGCTTTAAAGAATGCCAAAAGAAATTATCTTAAGTATGGTTCTATCTATGGAGAGAAATATGCTGTTCGTACTGATTATGGTAAGTGGGATTCAGAATTTACGATGCAGACAATGGATAAGTTCGTGGAAGAATTCTATCGCGTCTTACGTCCTGGAGGCACTTGTATTATTTTCTTTGATATCTGGAAAATATCTTACCTTAAGGAAATGATGGAATGTCACAAATTCAAGCAACCTAGGTTTATTGAATGGGTTAAAACAAATCCTCAACCGTTAAACAGCAGTCGCAATTACCTCACCAACTGTAGAGAGATAGCGCTGTTGGGAGTTAAAAAGGGAAGTCCCACCTTCAACAGCAAATATGATAACGCGATATACGAGTATCCGATTCAGGGAGGGAAGTGGCGCATTATGCCTACCCAAAAGAGCTTGTCCTTATGTGAGGCCTTAATTAAAAAGCATTCCAACGAAGGAGATCTTATTATTGATCCTTTCCTGGGTGCCGGCACAACCGCGGTTGCTGCAGCCAACACAGGACGAAAGTTTAAAGGCTGTGAACTAAGAGAAGATATGTTTAACCAAATGATGGAAAGGATCGAAGGTGAATTAAATGAAAGCTGATATAGTAATAGGATTGTCTTATGGTGACGAGGGCAAAGGAAAAGTAACTCACCACCTACTCAAATCGGGGGGGTATACCCACTGTCTTCGTTTTAATGGAGGATGTAACGCGGGGCACACCATTTACCACAAGGGCAAGAAGTTTGTAACACACCATATACCTGCTGGAGTATTCTTCGGAATACGATCTATTATTGGGCCCGGGTGTGTCGTAAATCTTGAACAGTTTAAAAACGAGATTGCTGATTTAGAAGAGAGTGGGGTTCAAACTTCGGGTCTTGTTTTTATTGCCAAAAACACTCACGTTATCACTAGCGCACACTTAGAAGAGGATGGTCGCGAAAGCGCAATCGGAACCACCAAGCGAGGCAACGGGCCCGCCTATAGGGATAAGTATGACCGTACAGGCACCCGGGCGCAGGATGTTCCCGAGTTAAAGAACAGTCCTTATCTTATTGATTTATACAGTGAATTTTATAATGGACTAGTAGATCCGTGGATTCTTTGCGAGGGCGCACAAGGGTTTGGCTTGGACATTGACTGGGGAGATTATCCTTTCGTAACCTCAAGTCATTGCACAACGGCCGGCGCACTTTTAAATTGTATTCCACCTCAAGTAGTTCGTAGAGTATTTGGGGTTACGAAGGCTTATGATACCTATGTGGGGTCCAAGAAGTTCCATGGCAACGGCCGCGCGTTCGATCTTTTACAACAGGTTGGCGATGAATATGGTTCCACAACTGGGCGCCCACGACAGTGTAATTGGCTTGACGCAAGAATGCTGAGAAAAGCAATCATCGTTAACGGGGTTACTGATTTGATCATTAACAAAGTAGACGTCCTACGAGAAGTTGGAAAGTGGAACTTGCGTTCCTACACCGACGATCGTATTTTTATACAAACAGGAAACGAGCAGGCGTGGAAACAATATCTTAAAAAGTATCTAGAAGATACGGACGTTAATATCATATTTTCAGAAAGCCCAGAAAGGATTTAAAATGATTTTACAATACCATATGTTACGAGGGAGGGATTTCCCCCCCGTTAGAGCAAACCCCAGCGACGCTGGATTAGATTTGCGTTGGACTCCCGGCGAGGAGTCCGAGACACTCTTCAAGATTGCACCAGGAGAAAGCGTCCTGATTCCAACGGGGTGCACCTTTGCAGTCCCGCACGGCTATATGATGGAGATAAAAAACAAATCGAGTGTAGCCCACAAGCGACAACTTTTGGTGGGGGCGTGTGTGGTGGACAGCGGTTACAAGGGCGAAGTTTTTGTGAATCTTCACAACGTTGGTTCAGAAGTACAAATTTTGGAACCCGGAGATAAGGTAGCACAAGCTGTTGTTTTGCCCGCAATACCAATTCGTTTCTTAGCGTCAGAGGACCCCAATATTTATGATTGGTATCCAATCACTATTTCAGATCGCGATGCGGGCGCACTTGGAAGTACGGGAAAATGAGCCAGCTTCGAACCGGACTATGGAAACAGTCACTGGGTGCTGTAGGTTTTAGTTCGGCAAGTAGCGAATGGGATACGCCCCAAGGCTTTTACGATAAGCTCGATAAACAATTTAACTTCACTTTAGATCCTTGTGCTACATCCAAGAGCGCTAAGTGTAAAAAATATTATACCGAAGAGGACGATGGTCTCGCCCAAGATTGGAAGGGCCAGACTGTCTTTGTAAATCCCCCCTATGGCCGCGGCATAGGTGTGTGGCTTAAAAAGGGATATGAAGAATCAAAGAAACATAACACCGTTGTTGTAATGTTGATTCCATCCAGAACCGATACCAAGTGGTGGCACGATTACGTAATGAAAGCAAAAGAAGTTCACCTTGTTCGTGGTCGATTAAAGTTTGGCACCTCCGCCAATGCTGCCCCCTTCCCGTCGGCAGTTGTAGTGTTTCATTCTGATATGCTCTACAAATCGCCAGTTGCGCTAGCGCCTGATTTTTATCCATTGGAAAGAACGTGAGTAGGCCAAAATTAAGAAAAGTAAATACAACTAAAAGAAAAGAGAAACGCAAAGAGGCCCAGGAACGGCTAGCCTCTCAGGCTTCTCTAATGATGAATCACCCTACAGAGTGTTGCGTTTGTAAAAAACTATTTACGAGGGATCACACAACAGTTAAAACTTGGATGATCACCGTGTTGGAAGAAAAGAAAGCCGTGCACTTGACATGTCCTGATTGTTGGGGTACAATAGAAGAGGTAATAGAATGTCAAGAATAAGAGGCTTTCACGCCGAGATCATTAAAGAGAGATTTAAAGGAATTTTAGAAGGGAAAGATTACGGTTTTTTTGATGGAAATCTTTCCCATAACGTAAATATTATCGGTATTAGAAATATGGATGGTCGCGTCAACAAGTTTGATGATGGTTTGCTTACCATATATCGAGATACCCATAAAAGGTGGCTCGTGGATTCATATCAGATCACCACCGACCCTGGTTTATATTGGCTCAGGAAGCCCATGAATGTAAATGGGACTGCTATACTTTGCCCGGGCCAGTATCGGGGCGCTTATAAGATTGATAAGCATCGGGGTAAATATGATGCTTTGTGTCAGCGGGGATCCCCACTTTCAGTGTGGCGCGACGGCAATCGCGATTCTATCCACGATATGAACGACGATACGATAGCTACAGGATATTTTGGAATTAATATCCACAAAGCGGGCCGTAACTCTACCCAAGTAGACAAATGGAGCGCAGGTTGTCAAGTCTTTAAAAACGATGGTGATTTCAAGGAGCTTATGATGACTGCTCGGGCCGCTGAAAAACAATTTGGGAATTCGTTTACTTATACTTTGCTCGAAAGCACAGATTTAGAGAGCAAATGAAGACGGGTGATTTTGTAGCAAGCCACCGCCGAGACGGAGATGCCCCCGCGATGACTGGAATTGTAATTGAAGTGTTTGAAATACAACCATTACCTCAACATTTCCGGGTTGAACCATTGCCAATGGTTAGGGTCGCTACGAAAAATGGGGCACAATGTTGGAAAAGAAGAAAGTTAAAAGTTATAAATGAATATTAAAGGTCACGCAGCAAAAGGGTTGACATACGATGATGTATTACTTGTCCCACAATATTCTGATATTAAGAGTCGCAAAGAGATTAACATAGGAAATTCTTTTCCGGGGCCCCATGCCACCGTACTGCTCGACTTACCCATCATCGCCAGTCCCATGGATACTATCTCAGAATCTCGAATGGGAACTGCTATGTGGCAGCAGGGAGGCCTCGCGATCATCCATCGTTATAATACTGTTGAGCGTCAGGCTGCCTTGGTCGACGAGGTTATTGTGGGAGCAAATGGTAACGTTGCTGCAGCAATAGGTGCCTCTGGTGACTATTTAGATAGAGCACGCGCCCTTGTTGGTGCTGGCGTTAGAATCTTATGTGTTGATGTGGCCCACGGCCACCACATTTTAATGAAAGAGGCGTTGGCGACCCTGCGGCAAGTGTTTGGCGACGGGGTCCACATTATGGCTGGCAACGTTGCAACCTTGGAGGGTTACAATGACTTGGTCGATTGGGGAGCCGATAGTGTGCGCTGCAATATTGGCGGCGGTTCTATTTGTTCAACTAGGATTCAGACTGGCCACGGTATTCCGGGCCTTCAAACAATTATTAATTGTGCTAAATCAAACCGGCGAGCGCCCATCATTGCTGATGGAGGATTGCGGAACGCTGGAGATATTGTCAAGGCTTTGGCGGCTGGTGCTGACTTCGTTATGCTTGGGTCTGTGCTTGCAGGTACTGATGAAACTCCTGGCGATGTAATTAATACGCGTAAAGGTAAGTTTAAGTCTTATCGAGGAATGGCCAGCAACGACGCTCAAGTGGAGTGGCGCGGAAAGACGTCTTCAGTCGAGGGAATTGCCACCACTGTGCCTTGTAAGGGCCCTGTAAAAAATGTATTAGAGGAATTGGCCAGAGGGATTCGCAGCGGGTTTTCATACTCGGGCGCTCGAAGCATTAAAGAACTTCAGGGCAAAGCACAATTTATAAGACAGACTGGCAGCGGCCAGCTTGAAAGTTCAACGCATATTTTGAAACGATGAGTGATCACAGAGAAAATTATTCAATCTTAAGTTTTGGTATAGATTCCAAATTGCATGAGAATTTAAAGATAAGGCTCTACTACGATCAAATTCGAAATCAAAGTGAATTTTTTAGATATTGCGTTGAATCATACTTGGAGCAGAATCCGTTATTTATGGAGTTCTTAGACGATTATAAAATTAATAAGAAGGTCCAATCTAAAGCGAGAACCACAAAGTCCCGCAAGTTGCGTGCAAAGGGAGAAAAAATGTTGCAAGATTTGGCGCTGACCGAAACAGAAATTGAAAATATATTTGACATATTAGAAGAGGAATTACCAGAATTATGAGAGATTGTGCAAAAGAGTGCTACCTAGCAAAAACAAGCTGTAAAAACAGAGAATGTCGCTTATTTATAGAGTATGAAGAAGATTTGAACTGCACCATTCTCGCAGTTAAGAAGCATGGTCCGATGACTTTAGAAGAAATAGGGAAGAGACACGGAGTTAGTACCGTTAGGATAAAACAAATTGTTGATGCTACTCTTCTTAAATTAAAAAAGACATTACTAAGGGAAAATACTATTTAAAAGTAGCATATTCGCGATATGTTAGGAGATAATCGACGATGTCAAACAAAAAGAATCTATTAAATGAATCACAAATCCGTCAGTTTATGAAACTGGCAAAGCTGGAGCCGCTGACTCCCGGCTTCGTTAAGGGACTCACGGAGAGTAATACTACCGAGGAAGACCTTGAGGAAAGCCATGGCCGCGGCCGCGGCGAAGGGCCCGCTGGATATGGCGCGCCTGTTGACGCTGGCCGAGCCGGCGCTCGTTTGCGCGAAATCGAGGATCCCGAGGCCGAGCTTGGTGCCGATCCGGGCCTTGAAGGCGACGAAGCCGTCGATCTTCCTGTTGTCGACCCGGAAGCCGAAGAGGTTATGGAACCCGGTGCTGAAGATGTTCCCTCCGAGGAAGAGGTACTCGCTGCGTTGCAGGTTATTGCCCGCGCTGCTGGTGTTGAAGGTCTTGAAATCGAAGCGACGTCCACCGGCGAGCCGTCGGACCTTGAGCCGGAAGTTGGACTTGAGCCTGAGCTTCCTGGTGAAGAGGGCCCGGAAGAGCCAGGCCTTGAAGAGCTTGAAGAGGGCGATGAAGACGAACTCGAAGAGGCGACTGCATCAGGCCTTTCTCGAGCAGCGCAGGCTGTACTCGACGAGCCCGAAGGCCCGGCGGATGTTGCCAGTAAGAAGAAGCGCGCGGCGCACATCCAAGCGACCAAGCACGAGACCCCGGGCCGTATTACCAGCGTTATGCCCAAGTCGACGCCAAAGAAATCCCCAGCTGGGTCCAGGGGCTACGGCTTCGAAGAGGGCCTCACCGCGAACACCAACGAACTCGTCGAACAGATCACCAAGCGCGTTGCTGCACGAATTTTGAAGAGTGCGCTTTCGAAGAAGTAGAATAAACGCTTGACTTTCAAGCGCTCTTAACGTATACTAAGGACTGTGAGGGAAACCTCGCAGTCTTTTTTTATGGGGTCTTTATGTATGAAGTAACAACCGGAGAATTAATGGTTTTTGTGGTCTTGGGCTTTGGCGCTGGCATCTTTGCCAGTGTTTACTTGTCCAAAATATTTGAAGTTGTTCATATGTGGCGCCTTGTACAAGAAGTTGTTGCTCATTGTTTACTGATGTGTGTGAAGATTATTGAGGATATATCATTTCTTACGGAGCTAAAACGGAAGCATATGAAAAAGTCCGACCTTACCGACGATCAAATTCGCAGCTTTGAGGAAGTTGACCAAAGAACCTTGACAAACTGGAAAAATTCAGTTATACTATCCTTAATAGATGGGGCTCCCAAGCGGTTTCGTACGCTGATGCCGTTCACCAACTGGAAGGAAGCAATTAAGTTTCTGGAAGAATCCAAGAAAGCCTCAATAATTGAGAGAAAGAAAAATTATGATTTATGATAGCACCCACGAAGAAGAGGGTATAAAAGAAGTAACAGAAGAGGAGGAAAAGACAGAAGAAGAGGAGGAAGAAAGCTCTCTTCTGGGGCTGTGTTCCGAAATTAACGAAGAGTCTATGAAGGAGATTGCACTCAGTCTTCTTACCCTTAACGGTGGTCAGATATTACACGAAGATCCAAGTTCTATAAAAGAGACCAAGGATGTTGAATTCTTTATTTCCTCCAACGGGGGCTCTGTCAATGACATGTTTGCCATCTATGATTTAATGGAACTGGTAAAGTGCAATCGAGACATCGCCACTTTTGGCTATGGGAGAATTGCTTCTGCAGCTGTCCCTCTGCTTGCCTTTGGAACACCCGGAAAGCGCCACATTTCTAAGCACGCGCGCCTTATGATCCACCACTGTTCTAGTGAGGTGGGAGGCACCCATCCTACTATTCGTACAAGTTTTGCGGAACTTAAGAAAGTGGAAGCAATGATGATTGAAGCACTCGCAGCGAACTCCAATCTTTCAGTTGGTGAATATTACAGTATTTTCTCTAAGAATACGGATGAATATTTTTCAGCCCAACAAGCAGTAGAAATGGGTCTTGTTGACAAAATCATCTAATTAGTATTAGCGCCCGAGGATAAATTATGAATATTGATACGCTTGTTGAGAGTTTTTATAAGAAAGCGGAGAATGAAAACCTCATTAACGAGGTATTAAAGTTTCTGTTATCTGAGGCAGATGTAAATATGCCCCCTAAGGCCACTTTTGATTGGTCGATGATCCCAGATATTCCAATCTCTGAGATTGGGTGGTCGGATGTAAGCACCGGCGAGGAGGGGGAACAAATCCTTGGACCCCAGCGCGCGTTGCTTGAGCAGTACCTTGAGAATATTGGAATAGAGGACGGAACCTTCCAGCAACAAATCGAATCATTGGAAACATTCTATAAGAATGGGCCGTCCCAAATTGTGGCAGACGCCGGCGACGATCGAGTAGAAGTAATCAAGAAACTGATATCTTATTTGGTTTTCTATAAGACCTTGACCAAGGTGGTCACCAATTTTAATGCTGCCTCTGCCGGCTTCACCTTTGAATCATTTCTCGCCACCCTGTTAAAGGGAACGCAGATCCCTACCAATTCCAATACGATTGCTGACTTCACCACGGGTAAGAATATACCAATTTCTTTGAAGTTGTATGCCGAAACGACCCTAAAAGTTGAAGGCAGTTTCACAGATCTAGTTAACGATTTGGTAGAGCCCAAGTATAACCATCCCGACGGCAATGCGATGAGGTATGTCTTGTGCACCAAGCGCATTACCGGAGACGGTCTCAAGCAGACGGGAACCATTGGTTTCTATCAGTTTGATTTCACGTTGGATAACGTGTTTGCAATTCTTGCTGTCTCTATGGACAAGTCCAAGAAATGCTTGTATCTCCCAATGGAGTTTGTAGAATCAGTTCGTGGTGGCGCCGCCAAAGATTATAGCGCAGGATTGCCGGCACGAGAAAACTTGCCATCGGCTGAAGTATTAGAGAGCGAATGGCGTGCCAACGCGATGGCGCGACTTAAGCAGCTGCCGCCCGATCACCCTGTTGTTCCCAGCGCTGAGGAGTTTGAGCAGATGTTGGATACCATCGATTATGCGAAAAGTGACCGATATTTTGCGCCTAGCGAACGTGGGGATGTGATAGTTGTGCTTCGCGGGATGTCTAAGCTCCCCCACTCAAAAGAACTTAAGCAAGTGGTAAGAGACGTGTATAGTGAGAGTCACCCCAAAGTAGGCGCGAGTGCACTTAATATAATCAGTAAAATTCTTCATCTCGCCAACGAAGATATCCTCGAGCGTCTGAAGGCATCCGAACTTAAGAAGCAACGTAAGGCGGCACTAGATGCCACGGAGTGGATGACCGACATGGGAGAGCTTGTTGAATTTTATAAGGGCCTCCCGGCAGCACACAAGGCGCTCGCCCTCAAGAATACCCTCGGCTATATGGATACGTTCCAGTTTGCACTTAACCGTGCGCAGTCGACCACAGACAATCCCCCCATTAACACCCAGAAGTTTGGCGTCCTGAGTATCGGCGGCAAAAACGTTGAAATAATGCTCAAGCAAGTGTCAGAGATTCTTAACGACGAGATCTTTACGGTTTTTACTTCCCTTAAAACTCTATCGGATAGTCTTAACGGCTTCTTTGCCGGAGGGCTTAGCGATAAGGACAGTGGACTCGCCATCCAGGCGATCGCCAGCGCTGACGAGATTCAGAAGAAGACGGCTGAACATAGCGGCCAGAAGACTGGCGCACCAGCGGGATCTGCTTCGTCGATGGCTGGGCCAGTTCCCGCCGGACAACGACGATATATCCAAGAAGAATAAAAATAGTTTGACTTTATAAATAAGTGTGTTATAATAAACCTAACTGGAAGAGAGGTGACGTGTGCCCAAGTGTAAATTTGAGTCTCGTTTTGGACTAAGCGCAAAAGTATTAAAGGGAGTAAATACCCTAGCCGATAATGTAGCGGCAACTCTGGGCCCCAAGGGTCGCAACGTCATCCTTCACGAGAAGGGTAAAGAGCCCTTCATCACCAAGGATGGAGTAACTGTTTCAGCTTTTGTGCATGCGGATGATGAATTCGAGAATGCCGCCATTCAAATTATAAAGCAGGCAACCTCTCAGACTAATACGATGGCTGGCGACGGTACTACAACCGCAACTGTATTGGCTAGAGAGATTCTTGTGGGCGCCCAAAGATATATTACTGCCGGCGCATCCCCCGTAGAGCTTAAACGAGGGATTGATGCTGCAGTCGAGAAGCTTGTGATCGAACTTAAGAAGAGTGCCACGCACGTTGAAACTCTGGATGATGTTGAAAACATTGCAACTATTTCAGCCAACAATGATCGAACGATTGGCAAGCTCGTGGCCACGGCAGTTGATAAGGCAGGCAAGGACGGGAGCATCACGATTGAGGAATCGAGGACTGTTGACACGAGTCTAGATATTATTGAGGGTTTTCGGCTGGAGTCTGGATATGCGGCGTCTGCTTTCGTAACAGACGAACGACGCGGAGCAGCACACTTTGATTCACCACTCTTGCTTATCACCGATAATAAAATTGATAGTGTGGATCAGATTCTCTCAGCGCTTGAGATTGTATCGCGGGACGGAAGGGCCCTCGTTATTGTGGCCGAGGACATTGAAGGGCAAGCGCTCGCTGCTCTGATTATGAACACAGTTCGAGGTACGCTGAAGATTGCTGCTGTGAAGGCGCCTTTCTATGGCGAACGACGACGAAACATTCTTGCAGATCTGGCGTTGTCGACAGGCGCTGAATATATCTCACGCGATAGCCAAGTGCGCCTAAAGGACATTAAACTTCAACACTTTGGCCAATGTCGTTCGATCGATATTACCAAGACCAACACAACTATTATTGGTGGTAAAGGCAATTTTAAGGAAATTGATAAGAAAATCGAATTACTGAAGGCTGAGCTTCAAGCATTGGATGAACTTCGTGAATGCGAAAAGATTCAGGAGCGTATTACAAAGTTGGCTGCCGGAGTGGCGGTTATCAACGTTGGAGCAGCAACCGAGGTTGAAATGATTGAGAAGAAACATCGAATTGAAGATGCACTGGAAGCGGTGATGTCTGCACAGCAGGAGGGTATTGTACTCGGGGGTGGTGTTGCACTTTTACGAGCGTGTAACGCTCTCACCGCCGTGGGGGTTGAGAATGAGGATCAGCAATTTGGCGTTGATATAGTAACGGCGGCCGCAACTGCTCCGCTACGACAGATGGCGACAAATTGTGGATTATCACCTGATTTAACTTTGCACCAGGTAGAGGAGCTGGAAGGGAATTTTGGATACGATTTTAGAAATGATGAGGTAGTTGATATGTTAGAGGCGGGCATCGTGGACCCTGTAAAAGTAACAAGAACAGCCCTCCAGAACGCTGCTTCGGCGGCGGGCACCTTAATTACAACTTCGCATGCGATTATAGAGGTATAGTTCTATTTATGTTATAGCGGAGGGCTTGCTGTGAGCGACGACGAACAATATAGTCAGCAACTTACTGTAATGATGACCGAGATTGCAACCAAAATGCAAGTACTTCTTGATAAACAAGACGAGTTGGCGGAGAATATCAATAAAATTAAAGAAGCGGTTTACAACCCCGACAAAGGATTATATGCGAGATTGAGCAGACTAGACGCCAGACTAGATCTGTTAGAAGCTTGGAAGAACAATAATACTAAAATCCTATGGATTGTGGTCACAGTAGGGCTTGGCTTGGTTCTCTCCACAATTTGGCAAACAATATTTTAGAAAGGAATAAAAATGAGAGTTAAATTATCTTACACAGTTGAGGAGGAGGACGTCTTGGCGGAGGCAGCTAAACTCGTTAGTTTGTCTGCTGATGATATGCAACAAACAATTGGAATGTTTAATGATGTTCAAGCAGAGTTAAAGGGCGAAAACGACGAGGACAAGGTTGTTAATGTAAACAAGTGTCTCGAAATGGTAGAAGAGTTTCGAAAGGCGCTTTTTAATTTGGACACACGATTGAGTGAAGTAGTAGAGATTGTCAAGGGATATGATGAATACCAGAGAGCCGTCAGCGATCCTTCCGTTTCAGCACCCGCTGCGTCACCCTCTCTCAATCTTACTGAAAACTCAGAAGTGGCCAGCGCCGATTAATGGATACTCAATATCAAATAGGGGATCTTGTACACATCCCCCAGGCTGTTACACTTCTAGATTGTGAAGTTATAGGAGGCCGAAGCGAGCAGTTTAATATTCCCACAAGGGTTATGGAAACCCCGAGTCCAATGTTGGGCGTTATAACTCATGTATTGGGAAGCGGGTATATCAAAGTTTACTGCGGGGGAGATTGTTGGTCCGTGAGAGATGAAAGTGTTTACAAAATTTAGGAGTTATGATGATAGAATTTATAGAGTTAAAAAAATTTCCACCCAGGAATCCTGGTGATTCTAAATATGGACTGGTGGAGCTTTGGATTAATGAGGCTCACGTTTTTAGGTTAAGTTCGGCACACAAGTATAATACTTTTTTACAGGAAGGGAGGCTTCCCAATGGTTTAGATGCCGCGCTTGAATTTACAGAAGTATATCTTAATGTGGTTACATCCGAACATGTGGCGTCTGTAGACTCTACGGCACCACCCGAGGTAGAGTGTCACATAGTCGTTGGAGCCCCATCCACTATTGCCGATAAGCTCAACCTAGGCACCAAGAAAAAGAAAACTCTTTTGAAGGGATAGAAATGTTAAAAGAAATATCAGTCTCCGAAAAACCGTGGGGTCACGAAGAACTCTGGGCGCACACATCGCGTTACGTGGGAAAAATCTTATGCATTAAGGCCGGCCATCGATTGTCGCGACAATATCACAAAGTCAAAGAGGAAACAATCATGGTACTTGAGGGGACCCTTTTGCTAGAGGCCGGCCCAAGCGAAGTGGGAGGTACTATTGAAACTTATCGCCTCACCCCCGGAGCTGTTTTCCACGTTAAGCCCGGAACCATACATAGGTTTTGTGCCCGCGATGAGGATGTTCGATTGGTGGAGGTAAGCACCACAGAGGTAGAAGATATTGTCCGACTAGAAGATGACTACCGACGCGTTACTGATATTCCTAAGCCATTACCACATAGCGAAAAATAATCTCTTGACAACCAAAACTGGGATGTTATAATATACGTCATAAGCGGTACAGCTTATACTATGAAGGAGATTTAGATATATGTACCCCGTTTTAAGTAACACGTTTCGCAATCAGCGAAACTTGATTGACACCATTTTTGGTGATGATTTTTTCAATCCCAGTGCAAACACTATGATTGATGACTATTCTGTGCGCACCAACATTACTGCGCTCGATGAGGAATACCGCATCGATGTAGTGGCGCCTGGGTTGAACAAGGAAGATTTAAATGTAAAGATTGAAGGCAACCAACTTTATATTTCCTATGATAATGAGAACACCGACAAGACAGAGCGCGTTTATTATCGTTCGTTCAGTCGTTTCTGGAAGTTGCCGTCCGACGCGGACTTTCATACTGTCCGCGCCGACTACAAGCAGGGCATTCTGTCCGTCTTCGTTCCCCGCGAAGCCCCTGCTAACAATTCCATTGATATTGACATTAAGTGATGTAAAAACTATTTATAGTTGATGTATCTTCGTCAACCCAATAAATGGAATGAGTTCCTGCTGGCGGAGGGGATCGAGAATATCGGTCTCCCTTCGTCAGTAGTGGATTGGCTTCGGCGCCTTACGAAGCACATGCTGCACAATCTGCCC
>Ga0209349_1000505_pt1 | contig 20046 bp, 22 predicted proteins | sample ETNvirnome_2_130_FD_184067 | JGI IMG/M metagenome (GOLD analysis project Ga0209349, IMG submission 184067) | Marine viral communities from the Pacific Ocean - ETNP_2_130 (SPAdes) (version 2) | ecosystem: Environmental > Aquatic > Marine > Oceanic | place: Pacific Ocean | collected 2013-06-22
TCTGTATTACAAATTTCTAGACCTACAGAGGTCACAACAACATAAGGATAATATGCCGTTCATAGAACAAGAATCAAAAGATGAAATACAAACAATAAAAGGTGAAAAAGTTAGGGTTCTGACACCTGAAGTAGAGGTAACACTAACTAATACTGAAACAGGTCAAGAGTATATGTCAGATAAAGAAGCTGACGATGATGTAGATCATCCAGAGACTGCTACTAAAAGAGAACACATTAAAAGAGATGTTCATGTAAAAGTGAAACAAGTTATTTTAGGTGCTCAAACCAAGGGATTGTAAAATACAACGAAATAGGATATTTTAAACGACTATGGCAATTACAGACATTATTGAAGAATCAGAAGTCATCGACGCTGGTGCGCCAAGCATCAAGTACGAAGGCGAAAGACCTCTTCAAAAAGAAAATATCAAGACGGCTGGTCCTGATTGGTATATTAAAAGATTAGAACACCTAATGTTTTTAGGTTATGAATATGATGAAGCTGGTGAAATAGCTTCTGATAATGAAAAGTATTTTGAAGCTATTGGTTCAGACGAATCACGGAACACGGACCAAGAAGAAATCGTAGAAGAAGAAGGAATTATGAGAGCGGCTCATGGTGGGGCTGCTAGAAGAAGATATTTTTCAGGAGCATATGGTCAAGGTGCAGGAGATAGAGGAGGAGACCCTCGTGCAAGTAAATCACAAAATGTAACTGGTAGGCAGGCAGACAACAGAAGAGATGCAGCAGCAGAAGCCAGAGAAAGAGCAAGGGCAAATCAAGCTACTTCTCAATCAGCACAAGACATACAAAGAAGCAGAGAAATGAAAGAATTAATAGCCAAGCAACAAGCAGAAAAAGATTATGATGTAACAGGAACTAAAAAAATACCAGAAGGTCCCACAACTACTGGTGGTGGTGATGGGTGGAACATACCATCTCCATGGAAACGAAGCACTCATTATAATTTAGCAACTGCGATTCCTGGTTCAAAAGGAAGAATTACAAACATGAGAAAAGCTTATGCAGAATATTTAAAAAGCATGGGCATAACACCTTCTGAAGAATTAGAAGATACAGAAAATTTATTTAATTATTTTGATAAACAAGCTTTTGATAAAACACAGCCAGGACCTATTAACATTGGTGACAAAAGTAAACTAGGATACGTTCAAAACTATGGAGATTTTATAGCTGAAAAATTTGGTGCACCTGGTGTTAAGCATTCTGGTAATGTAGGTCATTTAGAAAAGTTTGTTAAGACGTATGAAAAAAACCCAGACGGAAGTTTTAAATTAAGTGCTAGAGGAAATAAAATTCCTGCTTCATATGGTTATAAAGATAAAACCGGTGACGATGGTGGTGTTGGTGGTTCTCAATCAGAATGGCAACGATTAGGTTATCCAAGTCCAGCAGCGTATCAAGCTGCAATGAGTGGTGGCATGGGCGCTGGATCCGGGAGCAGTGGAAGTGGCTCCGATGAAGAAGAAGATTTTGAATTAGCTTTAGCTTTTAGAGCTGATGGTGGAAGAGTACCGGCAGCATTCGGTGGAATGATGGGTAATGATGGCAGACGTGCTTATGGTTTAGGAAGTATATTTAAAAAAGCTAAGAAGATATTTAAAAGTCCATTAGGTCAAGCGGCACTATTGGGTTTAGGTGGTTGGAAATCAAGTTTATTTAGTGGTAAAGGTGGTTTCTTGAAGAACATTGGTGGATGGTTCGGAAAAGAAGGCGCATTATCTAAAATGGGATTAGGGAAAGTAGCAGGTGGAATTGGTTTAGCTTCACTTGGTGCAGGTATGTTAGCTAAAGGTTATCAAGATGAAGACGAAGATGGTTACGATGATAACACAGGTTTTAGTGTAGAAGAAATTAGAAACAGCCCATATAAATATTTAGCACCAGCGAATAAAGCCTATGGCGGAAGAATAGGAGCTGAAGAAGGTGGACTCATGGACATGGGTGGTATGGAAAAAGATTATAGAGCCGATGGTGGATTCGTTCCTATCGGTGGTAAAGAAAGAGCGGACGATGTTCCAGCTCGATTAAGTAAAAATGAATTTGTCTTTACAGCTGATGCTGTCAGAAATGCTGGCGGAGGAGATATAGACAAAGGCTCAGAAGTTATGTATAATGTAATGAAAAACCTAGAAGCCGGAGGTGACGTATCACAAGACTCGCAAGGCTTAGATGGCGCTAGAGAAATGTTTCAAACATCACAAAGATTAGAGGAAGTGCTATAATGGCTACAACAACACAACGTAATTTACCCCCAAAATTTATTGAAGACATAGGTGTTGATCTATCAAAACAATTAGTAGCATCAACAGGGGTACCTACAGTATCAACGGGAATAACAGGAATATCCCAACAAGCAGGTGAATCTGCTAAAGATTTTGCAGCAAGACAACAAGCTGCTAAAGCTTTTACAACAAGACAACAAAGTTTAAAAGGCCTTGCACCAGAAATAGCTGGACAAACAGCTCTTCAACAAAAAGCAACGCAACTTGCAGGTCAAGGTGTTGGTGCTTATCAACCATATGTTGCAGGGGCGGAACAACTTATGGGACCTGGTGGTGGAACCGGTGCGGGTTCTATTCAGGAATATATGTCACCATATCAACAACAGGTGATAGATGTTTCTTTACAAGAATTTGATAGAAACGCAGGAATTAACAGACAAAAAATGAGAGATAGTGCTGTTGCAGCTGGAGCTTTCGGTGGTGGAAGAGATCAAGTTATGCAATCAGAATATCAATTAGGAAGTGATAGAGAAAGAGCATTACTTCAAGCAAATTTACAACAGCAAGGTTTCCAACAAGCACAGGCAGCTAGAGGACAAGATTTTGAACGACAAAAAGGTTTAGCAAGTATGGTACCAGGATTACAAAGACAAGATATTCAAACTTTAGGATCAGTGGGCGCAGCAGATCAAGCACAAGCACAAGCAGGTTTAGATGCAACAAGAGAAGCAGCAAGGCAGGCTACCTTCTTACCGCAAGAAAATTTATCTAGATACGCAGGTCAAGTGGCTGGACTAATGGGTGGATATCCGGGGTCAACACAATCAACTAATGTACCAAATCCTTCACCAATGCAAGCTGCATTGTCCATGGGTACTGGACTTGCAGGGATCTATGGATCACTAACAGGTAAATATTAATGAATAGAATTTTAAAAAGACCGATGTTTAGATTAGGTGGAAGTGCAGAAGGAATTACTTCTGGACTGGACGGACCTGATATTAATGCATCGAGACAAGGGTATGACCCGGGTGGTGTTGTGTATCCTAAAAGTAGTGAGATAATTGATCAAGATGAAGAGTGGACGGATGTTGTAGGTACCGGAGGAACTGGTAATAATACAATAGTAGAAGAAGCAATTAGTAGTGCTGGTCCAAATGAATCATGGGAAGATATCTTTAGAAGAGCAAAGAGTGAAAGACAAAGAATGAGGGAAGAAGAAGGCCTTGACTCAGAAGGTATTAAACCAGGACAACCTGGTTCTGTATCAAGTATGTTAACTAATTTTGCTTTAAACCTAGCAGCTCAACCTGGTGGAAATTTAATAGGAGCTGTTGGTAAAGCGGGTGGTCCTGCTTTTGAGAAATTTCAAGGAGCAAGAATGGCTGATAAGTTAAGCGGAAGAAAAGAAAAAATAGATATGTTTGATGAAGCTAGTGATACTGCTACAGATATTTTTAAAGCTCAAGAAGAAACAAGAAGAGATATTGCTACACAGAAATTAAAAGGCAAACAAGTTTATGCTAAGCAACAAGCCGCTGATCAATTAAAAGTAATATATGAAGGAGAGATTTCAGGTTTAGAAGATAAGTTATCACAAGCTACTGATCCAGAAGAGAAAAAAACTATTAAGAAACAAATCCAAGATAAAAGAGATGAGCTGCAAGATAAAATTATATCTGTTCTAACAGATAGTCAAACTAGAAGTGAGAGTGTTCAAGAAATTATTATAAAATTAATTGACTCAGGAGATTTAGATCTAGACACAGTACTTAAATATTACCCAGAGATAGCAGAACTTGTGCCTGAAGAAAAAGCTACTGGAGGAAGAGTTGGATATCAAATGGGCGGTGAAATTGTAGAAGAATTTAACGAGACACTAGACACTGAGCCTGCACAAACTGCTACTGACCCTGCACAAACTCAAGATTTAACGTATGAAGAATTAAGATCTAGATTGCCTAGACAAATTGGCAACGACATTGTTGCTTTATTGGCTATGAGTAAACAAGCATTAATAGATTTTGCAAATATACAGACCCAACAAGACGTGGATAATTTTAATCAATCATATAACGTAGATCTAGCATTGCCACAGGAGGGTTAAAGTGGATCCTTTCAAACCAAAAAAAAAGAATCGGCTTTACGAAGTAGATCACGATAGAATAGTCGCCCAAGCTAAAAAAAAATTAAACAAACCTAGAAAAGAAGTTAAGTTTACTTGGGAAGGTTTAAAAAAGGCTATTCCTTTATTAGAAACTAATCCTTTTGATCCAAGAAAATTAAAAAGAATAAAAGAATTAACCGAGGGCGCACCAGCTAAAGAAAAAGATTACATCGAAGGTTTTGAAGAAATAGAAAAAGTTTTATATGGTGGTGTTCAAGATCTAGGATACAGTATAGGAAGTTTACTTACTGAAGGAATAGATTTAACGGTAGGTAGAATTCCTAAAGACAATACTAAATTTACAGAAAAGCTAACAGAAGTTTACAACGAAAATAAAATTGAAGATCCTGAAACTTTAGTTGGAGAGCTTGCAAAAATAGGGGTTCAATGGGGTATACCTGGAAGTGCTGTTTTAAAAATTGGTGCAAGAGCTAGAGGGATTGCTAAAAGTAGAGAAGCTCTTGGTAAATTAACAAAGATTCAAAGAGGAACTTCAATAGCAAAACGTGCTGGTTACATGGCTGGTTCTTTTGCAGCAGTAGATTTTATAGCGAGTGATCCTGAGACACCAACCATGGTATTGGAAAAAGAAAGTGAAGAAGGTAAATCAGGAACAGAGTTAGCTTTAACACGATTTAAAAACAGATTAAGATTCGGAGCTGAAGGGGCAGCGCTCGGAGCGGGCTTTACTTTACTAGGAAAACCAGCAAGAGTTGTTGGTAGTTTTGGAGTTAAGTATGGTCTATTTAAACCAGCAGGTTATGCATTAAGAGCGGCTAACTGGGCTGTGGTAGATCCTTTGGCTTGGATGTTAGCTAGGACTCCAGGTCTTCGTGCCGCGAATCGTGGATTAAGAAATGCTAGTGCATTTACTGTAGAAAAATTAATGAATCCAATCTTAAGTAGAAACTTTAAATTTAAACAGTTACCTGACTTTGATGACTGGAGATTGTTTAGTACTAAAAGTAAAGATCCATTAAAAGCAAGATTAAAAAAACTTGATAATTTTTTAGCAGCTTTTAGATCGGTAGGTAAATACACAGGTTTAGGTTATCAAGTAACATCAGAGGCTAAAAGAAAAATTAAATCACAATCAAAAACTATTAACAAATGGTTAGAGTCCCTTGAATTTAAAGCTTATAATTTAGCTAAAGGCTCAAAAAATTTATACAATACTAATACTACTTCACCGGCTAGTATGGATTATTATTTAGATCATGTTTTATCTTATTTAAAAGGACAAAAGAAATTAAGTGCTATACCTGAAGAATTAAGAACCCCGGCTCATGAACTTAATAAAGAATTAATTAAAATTAAAAAAACATTTGGTGATCTCCTACCGGCAGGAGAAATAAAAGATTACATGTTAAATAATATTAAAACTTATATGCGGAAGTCTTTTTCTATCTTCACCAATCCAGCATACAATCCACCGAAAGAAGTCTACGCTAAAGCAGTTGATTGGGTTACGGATAATGTAGTTAAAAAAAATAAAGATTTAAAAGAAGCAGCAAAACTATCCTATCCAAAACAAAATGCAGCCGCAGCCAATAAAACTTATGCGGAATCTATTGTAAGTAAAATATTACAGGATGGAAAACAAAATGCTCAAGACCCATTAAAGATGTTACAGAGAATGGCCAAAGAAGAATTAAGATCTGATCAACTATTAAAAACAGGAGAAGAATTACCCACAGCTATTAAAAGATTATTGGGAGAAGAAAATAATTTAAAATCTTCGGTGTTACAGACTACATCCCATGCCATAACTCAATCAGCTAATAAAAGAATGTTTGATAGACTAGCTGATATTGGACAAAAGGAAGGTTGGTTGTTTAAAAGTAAAGCACACGGAATTGGAAAAGGAATTTTAGATGTAAGTGATAGAGGAATTGGAAATATAAAAGGATTGGGCTTGTTAAAAAGTAACATCTCTAAACTTCATTCATCTAAACAAGTGCTTCAAGCTATAAAAGGAACTCCTGGTACTTTAGATAGTTGGATTCAAAATGATATCTACAGAGGAATCCTTCAATTAAAAGTAGCAACTCAATTTGGTAAAACAGTTTTATCTCCAGCAACTCAAGTTAGAAACGTTACATCTGCAAGTATGTTTCCATTAGCTAATGGTCATATAGGTGGAAGATCATCTGTAACTGAAGCAATAAAGATGACAGTAGATGATATCTTTGGTGCAGGGAAAGTAATTGATGAAGCTGCCTTTATAAAAAATATAGAAAATAAAATTAGCCTCGGCGTGTTAGATGAAAATATATACACCGCTGAATTAAAAGCTGTTCTACAGGATATTAAATCAGGAGCTAAAGTTAAGAGCATGGATAGCTTATTAAATAAACTAACCAATAATAAATTTGTTAAAAAAGCAACTCAAGTATATGCAGGAGGTGATAACTTATGGAAATGGTATGGTCATGAGTATGTAAAATCTCAGATGAGACATATGTATAGTACGGTTGATGACATTGCAAAATGGACCAAGGAAATAACAGGAAGAGAATTTCAACGAACAAATACCTTTACTGGAAAAGTAAAAACATTTGGCGAAGCTGTGGATGAAGCGGCAGCATGGGAAATTAGAAATACTTATCCAACTTATAGTAAAGTTCCAGAGTTTGTAAAAAATATTAGAAAGTTACCGTTTGGTAATTTCGTATCTTTCCCGGCAGAAATGATAAGAACAACTACTAACATATTAAACATTGCATCTAAAGAAGCAGCCTCAAGCAATCCTTTATTAAGACAAGTAGGTTATAGAAGAATGATGGGGGCGTATGTTACATTAGGTGGAGCTAGTTGGGGAGTATCAACCATAGCACAAAACCTAACAGGCGTAACAATGGAACAAATAGAAGCTTATAAAAGAAGTCTTTCTGCTCCATGGAATTCAAGAGCAACTATCATTCCAATTAATAAATGGAAAGACGGTGTTGGTAAAGCAATTAACTTCTCATACTTTAGTCCTTATGACGTAGTCGTTCAACCCATAGAAGCTTTTATGAAAACTCTTCAAGAAGGTAAAATGAATGATGAGAAAAGAACCGAAATATTTTTTCAAATGATTAATCCTTTTGGTGAAGGGCCAGTTGGTAAAACAATTCAACCATTTATTTCTGAAGCAATTGCATTAGAAAAATGGAATGATGTAGCTCCTGCAGGATTCTTTACAGGAGGAAGAGGTGGTGAAACTAAAACAGGTGCAAAAGTTTATAGCGATAATGATGAAATTGGAACTAAGATTGCAAAATCTTGGGCACACATGTGGGAAGGAATTCAACCCGGTGCAGTAACAACGGCTGGTAAACTATATAAAGGAGCTATTGGTGATGTAACTAAAAGTGGAAGACCGGTATCCTTACAGGATGAAGCTCTTGCATTATTATCTGGAATTAGAATTATCAATGTGGATGTACCACAGACCATGCAGTATAAAATATCAGAATATAATAGAGGAACTAGAGCTGTTACTGAAACAGAGACTATGTTTAACTTAGAGAACTGGCGAACAAGAGGACCTGAAACATTGGCTGGAGAATTTAGAGACATACAAGATGAAAATTATAGAGTGAATAAAGATTTTTATAGAGTACTTAAAGATGCAATGGACGTTGGGGTTTCACGGAAAGATCTTTTTAAAATTCTTAAAAAAAGAGGGATGCCTTCTAAAAAAATTAATTGGTTGTTAAAAGGAAAAAATATTCCTTACAGTGCATACGATAAACGTATGAAATTAAGATTAAAAGAGGCCAAAGACTTAGGAAAAGAATTAGGAAAAGATAAATCTTCTGATTTCAAAAAATACTTTTATCCTAAGAGTGAGTTTAGAAGAATTGAAAGAGAGTATAAAAGAAAATCTTTAGCTCCAGAAGAAAAAGTTAACAGAAGTATTATTGATAGAGTTACTGATTACTTTAGTGAAAAAGTTTCACCACAAGGAGAAACTATTAAAACAGCACAGGTGCAAAGAATACAAACACCACCATTACCGGGAACACCAATGCCTTCTCAAAGTTTAATGGCACAGTCACCTCAAAAAATAAATGGGTTGACACGTAGTGAACAGGCATTACTATCACCAGAAGAAAAAGTAATTGCGGCGAGGACTTAATGGCAAAAGATGATGCACTACAGAGAATAAATTCTCATGAAAAGTTATGCAGGATTATGCAGAAACAAACTCATGACAAGATTCATTCTATGGAGAATCAAATGCATAGAATAGAGAGTATTTTATTGGTATCTGTTGGTGCCTTGATCTCTGGTATGGCATATGTTATCTTTACTTTACTTACAAAATAAAAATCATGCAACTATCGAAACATTTTAAACTAGAAGAAATGACTAAATCAATGACGGCAACTCGTAAGGGCATTGACAACTCTCCAGGAGCAGGTGATATAAAAAATTTAGAAAACGTATGTTATGAAATACTAGAACCAGTGCGAGCTAAGTTTGATAAACCTATTACGATTACATCGGGCTATAGATCTGAGGCGCTGTGTGAAGCGATCGGCAGCAAAAAAACGTCGCAACATGCAAAGGGCCAGGCGGTTGACTTTGAAATAGGTGGTGTACCAAATATTCAGATTGCTTACTGGCTTCAAGCAAACGTAGACTTTGACCAATTAATTTTAGAGTTCTATAACCCTGATGATCCTGCGGGGGGTTGGGTACATGTTAGCTACAATGAAAAAGGATCTAACAGAAAACAAGTATTAACTTACGACGGAAAAAGCTACGAAAACGGACTTCCAGAGATGAAATGGTCCGGTGGAAAAGTCGTTTCCTAAAATCTCACCGCGCGTCGCGCGTATATCCTACTAAATCCATGACCTTAATTCTTCTCCTAAAACTTCTGATGCTATGTTTATTTTTTTACGGAGAGCTTTTACGATTTTTTCGTCTACGGTCTCTTCACAAATCAAGTCTACATATGTTACGGATTTTTGTTGTCCAATTCTGTGTGCTCGGTCTTCTGACTGCAGTCTTTTTTCTAAGTCATATCCGTTAGAATAGTAAATAACGGTGTTTGCGGCCGTCAAAGTAATGCCATAGCCGCCCGTAGAAGGCGTTCCGACCATAAACCGACACCTAGGGTCGTCCTGAAATTTCTTTATATTAGGCTGTCTCTCATCCTGTGGAGTTAACCCATAATAATCAACCACGGAACCTGGACCATACTCTTTAACTATAGCTTTAATAATAGCATTAATATCGTATTGATAATGAGCCCAGATAATAGCTTTTCCCTCTGTTTCATCAAGTACATTCATTAACTCATCTATTCTATTGTTAGCAATAATCTGAGTAGTGCCATCGTCTGCGGTAAAATGTCCACATGTGATTTGATGTAATCTCATTAATTGAGTTAATACATTAACGGTAGTCACTTGTTTGCCATTTAAATTAGCAAGGGCAGTTTCTTTCATTTGAAGATATAGTTTATTTTGATCAGGACTAAGTTTAATATTTCTTTTTAAGTATATCTTTTCGGGTAAATCTAAGCAGTCTTCTTTTAATACTCTATAAGAGAATCCCTTTAATTGATCAGACAATTCTCCTAGATTTTTAAAACCAGAAACTACTTGAACCGATCTGCCATGTAAATGCAAAGTCTTCATTTCCGCATACCTATTTCTAAATGCATAATAAGAAGTAAAGTCCAATAACCACGGACTTAAAAAACCACATTGACTATATAAATCTAATGGATTTTTAGTGACAGGAGAACCTGTCATTATTCTTCTATATTTAGCATCTTCGGATAATTTAAGAATATTTTTAGTTCTTTTAGCGGAAGGAGTTTTAATAGTAGTGCTTTCATCAATAGCCATTAAAGTATTATGGCAAGATAAGAATTTTTTAGCAAAGTCTACACCCTTGGTAGTACTAAAAGCTTCAACATTCATAATTAAAATATGAAGTTGTTCTTCTGGTTCGAAAAGACTGTCTAATTTTTCTTGTTGTTTTTTAGTTATATTAGGTTGCCACAATACAGCCATATTTTCAATATGGTCTGGTAAATGCGCAGGGATTTCTTGATTATACCAAGTTCCAATTACACCTTTAGGTGCAACAATTAAAGCACCATCAACTTTACCTTTATCATAAAGCATAGATAAATTATCTATTAACACTTTTGTTTTACCTGTACCCATTTCCATAAAATAGGCATAAGTTTCTCTGTTCCATGACTTTTCTAACGCGGTCATTTGATGCGCGTACGGTTTCATTTTAAATTTATATTTCATAATTTTTCTTCTTTCTATGGGTTGACATATAGTTCATCTTGCATTATATGTCAAGACATGAAAGTAGAAAATATCGTTTATGTTATACAAGAAGTTCCCGGTACTAAAGCTGGTAATCCTAAAATTAATATTATGGGTGCAGCTAAATATGGTAAAATAAAATTTTTACTTCCGGAACTTTCTCAAATTATTTTTTCTCCAGGTCCTTTAATTTTTAAATTAAGAAAAGGTTTAAAAGATTTTAAAGAAGGAGATCATTTATTATTAACAGGTGATCCTGCAATAATAGGTGTGGCATGTTCAATAGTTTCTGATATTACTAATGGCAAATACAATCTATTAAAATGGGATAGACAAGAAAGTCAATATTATCCTATTGAAATTAACTTATACGAGAAAGGAGAAATTGATGATTGATTTTGAAAAAGACCAGGAGGACGTGTTAAAGAAAACTGATAATATACAATCTCTGGCAGACCAAGTTCAAAAACTAGACTCTTTAACTAAGAGACTTGAACTACAAGAAGACAATATAAAGAGTACAAAAAAAGAATTAGAATATTTATCTGGAGAGGTTATTCCAACAATGATGAGTGAGATGGGTTTATCCCATCTTAAACTTATGGATGGATCTTCAGTAGATGTTAAACCGAACTATAGCGCCACTATTACTATAGCAAATAGGGAAGCGGCGTTTAACTGGCTTCGAAACAACGGCCTAGGAGATATCATTAAAAACGAAATCTCCGTTTCATTTGGTCGTAACGAAGATAACAAGGCGAGCAGTTATGCAGACCTTGCGAGGAGTCAAGGGTTAGAACCACAACAAAAGTTGAAGGTAGAGCCCATGACTCTGAAAGCGTTAGTCCGTGAGCGTATTGAGGCAGGAAAAGACATGCCAACGGAACTTTTCAACATATTTGTTGGAAATAAAACAACAATAAAAAGGAAACAATAATAATGAACCAAGAAATAGCTAAAAAAGCAAATGCAGGTGCATTGGCAACGAATTTATTCGAAGAAGATGCAAATGCTGGCTCTCAGAATATGACGCAAGAAGATCTTGCATTACCATTTCTGAAAGTCTTAGGACAATTATCTCCTGAAGTTAATGAGAGGGATGGGAAACATATTCAAGGTGCTAAACCTGGAATGATTCTCAACAGTGTCACAAACGAATTGTTTGATGGTGCAAAGGGGATAGATGTTTTACCAGTCTACTATGAGAGAAAATATGTAGAATGGAAAGACAGAGGTGAGGGTAAAGGCGCTCCAGTAGCAATTCATAATGCCGAAAGTGGTATTATTGAAACAACTACTAGGGATAAATCATACAAAGATCGTCTACCTAATGGTAATTACCTAGAGAACACTGCAAATCATTTTGTAATTCTTTTAGGTAAGAGTCCACAAACAGCATTGATATCTATGAAGGCTACTCAATTAAAGATTAGTCGTAAATGGAATTCAATCATGATGGGTCTTAAACTACAAGGTAAGAACGGTTTATTTACGCCGCCAACATATAGCCACATTTATAATCTAAAGACTGTTCAGATGTCTAATGACAAAGGAACATGGTTTGGATGGGAAGTGTCTAAAGTTGGACCAGTTACAGATAAAGGTGTTTACGAAGTAGCCAAAAACTTTGCTGAAAGAGTCGGTAAGGGTGATGTTGAAGTTAAACACGGATCTGAAAACAAAGATTCAACACCGTATTAACGAATCCTAGGTAGTGGGCGTCTAAGCGAGAGTGGATACGCCCACTTAATAAGAAAATGTATGATAGAAAAATTTAAAAATATATTTAAAGGCTTAGAAAGAGCCCATGGATGTACTAAGGTTGGTCCAAGTAATAATAACGGAGAAAAAGTTAAAGGACAATCTTTTGTGGTACGAGAATATGTAACAGATGAACTTTGGTCAAAACATTTACAAGGGACACAAAGTTTAGGAATTATTCCAATCAATGAAGAGAATCAATGTGTGTGGGGATGTGTAGATATAGATTCATATGCAGGATTCGATCATAAAAAATTAATAGATAAAATAAAAAGTTTTAAACTACCTCTGGTGGTGTGTAGGTCAAAGAGCGGTGGCGCTCATGTGTTTCTTTTCTCAGAGACTCCCGTCGACGCAGAAAGAATGAGAGACAAACTTACAGAGATAAAGACACTACTAGGATACGGCGGATCAGAAGTCTTTCCAAAACAAATCAGATTAAAATCAGCAGACGACACAGGAAACTTTTTAAACTTACCATACTTTAATGGTGATGATACTTTAAGATATGCATTTAAAGAAGATGGTAATGCAGCAACTTTAGAAGAATTTTATGAGATCTATAATAATGTAAAACAACTAGATGTTGGTCTCGTAAAAGTACAGAGGCCCCAATCAGAATTTTCTGATGGGCCTCCGTGCATAGAACTTATGGCAGCAAATAGTATTGAAGAAGGTGGTAGAGACAACGCATTATTTCATTACACAGTTTATGCTAAAAAGAAATGGCCATCTGGTTGGCAAGGAAAAGTTTCTTTGTTTAATGAAAAATATGTCAAACCAATCTACGATGATGCAGGATTAAATAGAATTATAAAACAACATGAGAAAAAAGATTGGGGTTATAAATGTAATGATACTCCAATGTGTAATTTGTGTGATAAAAAATTATGTAAGAGTCGTAAGTATGGAATAGGAGATGAGATAGTATTTCCATCACTAACAGATTTACAAAAAATTAAATTAGAAAAACCTTATTATTATCTAAATGTAGATGGAGAAAGATTATATTTAGAGAATGTTAAATTTTTAAAACAACAGAATTTATTCCAAGAAGCTGTTATGGAACAGTTGGACTTTAAACCACCAACAGTTAAACCAAAAGATTGGGATATGATAATAAATCCACTGATGAAGAATCACGAACCTGTTGAACCACCTGAAGGTGTAACAACTAATGATCAATTACAGAATCATTTAGAAGAGTTTTGTTTAAATAGACACATTGGAACTGAAATAAGTGATCTTAAACGAGGTGGTGTATGGACTGATGAAGGCTACCATCACTTTATATTTAGTAAATTCTATAATCAATTTTTAATCAGACAGAGATGGGATGTAAATTATTCTAGAACTGCACAAATGTTAAAAGAAGTTTGCAATTGTGAAGACAAAAGAATTGGTAAAGATAGAACTTCAGTATTTAGAGTAAAACAATTTGATCTAAAAGAAGAAGAGTATACGCAAAAAGAACTTAAACCGAAGGATGTATTCTAATGAAACTAAGATGTTTTATAGAAAGCTTTATTGATGTAGGGAGTGGATTAATTTTAGCAATCTTAATTCAGTTATATATATTTCCATTCTTTGGATTATACCCAACGATCTGGGATAGCTTACATATTGCATTAATATTTACTGCAGTTTCAATTATTAGATCATCAATATGGAGACATTTTTTTAGGAGATATAGATGAAAACAATAGTATTAGGACCACCAGGTACAGGAAAAACAACTACACTCTTAAATAAAGTAGATAGTTATTTAAAAGAAACTGACCCAGATAAAATAGGTTACTTTGCTTTCACTCAAAAAGCTGCATACGAAGCAAGAGACAGAGCAATGAAACAATTTAATTATACAGAAGATGATCTTCCATACTTTAGAACTTTACACTCACTAGCATTTAAAAAACTTGGACTTAAAAAAGATCAAGTAATGCAACCAAGACACTACAGAGACCTTGGGAAAAAGCTAGGGTTTCCAGTAGCTTACGCCGAACATCAAGAGGATCATGGATTCTTTACATCTGATAGTGAGTACCTACAAATAATTAATTTAGCAAAACTTAGAAATATAACTCCAGATCAACAATACGAACTTCAAGAACATACTCAAGATTTAGAGAGAAACAAACTTACTATTATATCTAATGAGTTGGAAAGATATAAAAAAGAATATGGTCTAATAGATTTTAATGACATGATTTTAAATTTTATAAAATCAGATAAGTCTCCAAACTTTGATGTTGTATTCATTGATGAAGCTCAAGATTTATCTTCAATGCAGTGGGACATGACAAAAACTATTTGGAATAAAGCACAAGATACTTTTATTGCGGGAGACGATGACCAGGCTATTTTTAAATGGGCTGGTGCTGATGTAGATTCTTTTATAGCCTTACAAGATCAAATGATAAATCTTCCACTTATTCAATCACATAGAATACCAATGAAAGTTCATAGACTGGCTATGGGAATTATAAATAGAATTAGAAATAGAATAGATAAAAATTGGAAACCTAAAACTAATGAAGGAAGTTTACACAGACATTTTGATATAGAATCAATTAATATGTCCTCTGGCGAATGGTTGATACTATCTAGAACTAAATACATGCTTAAAGAAATAGAAGATACTTTGTATCGTAAAGGTTTGTATTATGAGAATAAATATAAAAAAAGTTATGAGAAAGATATGCAAGAAGCAGTCACAGACTGGGAACATTTAAGACAAGGACAATTAATGTCTTATAAACAAATTGAAAAGATTTATGGTTACATGAATCCTGAACATGTAGATAAAAATAAATTAAAAGGAATGGTGAAAGAATCCTTCTATGGTATTGACGCATTGACCAAGGACCACGGATTAAAAACTAACAAAGTTTGGTTTGAAGCTTTTAATGAAGCGGGTCAACAACGAGTAAATTATTTAAGAAAGATGAGAGCGAATGGTGAGAAATTAAATAAACCACCAAGAATAAAATTATCTACGATTCACGCCGCTAAAGGGGGTGAATGTGAAAACGTTGTGTTGTTAACTGATCAAACAAAAACAACTATGAATACATATGAAAAGAATCCTGATGATGAAAATAGATTATACTACGTAGGTGCAACACGAACAAAAGAAAACTTACATATAATAGAACCAAAACATCCAGAAAAAGGATTTATAATATGAAAGATATATACACAAGACAAGTGGGCGGAAACCATTATAAATCAATGGTTATTCAGCCATCAGAATTTATAAATAAAAATAATATTCCTTTTGCTGAAGGCAATGCAATTAAATATTTATGTAGACACAAACAGAAGAATCAAAAACAAGATTTGGAAAAAGCAATTCATTATTGTCAAATGGCAATTGAACGTGATTACCCAGATAAACAAGAAACAAATAAACATAACTCATGGGGAATATTAAAATGATACAAGTACCACTATTTAAACCACAAACTGAATGGCTACCGCCAGAAGAATTTCCAGATCTATCAAAATATGATGAGATCGCAATCGACTTAGAAACCAAAGACCCTAACCTAACTAAAATGGGATCAGGATCAGTAGCCAAGAATGGTGACGTTGTGGGAATAGCTGTCGCTGTTAAAGACTGGTCGGGTTATTATCCAATCGCCCATGAAGGTGGTGGTAATTTAGATCGTAAAAAAGTTTTAAAATGGTTCCAAGGTGTGTTGAGCACTTCAGCCATGAAAATATTTCACAACGCCATGTACGACGTATGTTGGATAAGAGCGCTCGGTTTAAGTATTAACGGAAAAATTGTAGACACGATGATTGCATCGGCCCTAGTTGATGAGAATCAAATGCGTTATGACTTAAACAACTGTTCAAAAAGATACACTGGAAAAGGAAAAAATGAAACAGAATTATATCAAGCTGCAAAAGATTGGGGTGTTGACGCCAAGGCAGAAATGTATAAACTACCTGCCATTTATGTTGGCGCTTATGCAGAAAAAGATGCTGAAATAACTTATGAGCTTTGGCAAGAATTAAAAAAAGAAATTATCAATCAAGATTTAAAATCTATCTTCCAACTAGAAACTGACTTATTCCCCTGCCTCGTAGATATGCGCTTCTTAGGAGTTCGTGTAGATATTGAAGGAGCCCACAAATTAAAAGAAGAGTTAAGTAAAGAAGAAAAAGAATGCCTATTAAAAGTAAAAAAAGAAACATCAGTAGATGTCCAAATATGGGCTGCGAGATCAATCGCTCAAGTTTTTGAAAAACTTCACCTACCATTCGACCGCACTGAAAAAACAAATTCTCCATCATTTACTAAAAACTTTTTGCAGAATCACGCCCACCCACTCGTGAAACTAATAGCCCGCGCTCGTGAAATAAACAAAGCGCATACCACATTTATTGATACCATAATAAAACATAATCATAAAGGGAGAATACATGCTGAAATTAACCAACTAAGAGGAGATAATGGCGGAACAGTAACTGGAAGGTTTAGTTATTCTAATCCTAATCTCCAGCAAATTCCAGCTAGAAACAAGGAACTTGGACCACGGATTAGGTCCTTATTTGTGCCCGAGGAAGGCCATACATGGGGTTGTTTTGACTATTCCCAGCAAGAGCCTAGGCTGGTAGTGCATTATGCCTCTTTACAGAATCTCTATGGAGTGAACGAAGTATTGGACTCGTATAATGAGGGCGATGCCGATTTTCATACTATCGTTGCAGACATGGCAGAGATACCTAGATCACAGGCCAAGACTATAAACCTTGGTCTGTTCTATGGTATGGGAAAAAATAAATTACAAGCTGAACTTGGAGTCTCTAAAGAAAAAGCTGAAGATCTTTTTAAACAATATCATAACAAAGTTCCATTTGTAAAACAGTTGATGGACAATGTTATGTATAGAGCACAAGACTCAGGTAAGATTAGAACTTTACTTGGAAGACTTTGTCGGTTCCATCTATGGGAACCAAATCAGTTTGGAATTCATAAAGCCTTGTCACACGAAGCAGCGCTCGCGGAACACGGACCAGGGATCAAACGTGCTTACACTTACAAAGCTTTGAATAAATTAATTCAAGGTAGTGCAGCAGATATGACAAAAAAAGCAATGTTAGAACTTTATAAAGAAGGAATCACCCCGCACATACAAGTTCATGATGAATTAGATATCTCTGTCAACAACAATTCTGACAAAATAAAAGAGATAATGGAAGGTGCAGTTACACTTGAAGTTCCTAACAAAGTAGACTATGAATCCGGGCCAAATTGGGGTACAATAGAATAAACATAAAAGAGGAGTATATTATGGAAAAAGTAAAACAACACGCTAAGAGAATATGGAACTTAGCCATTAGCAATAAAAAAGCTACAATTGTAGCCATAGTTGCTGTTATTATAGTAGTACATTTAATTACTAACTAATTTATCATGCATGGCCTATTTGAATGCGAACATCCCTGTGACGTATGCACAGATCAGGAGAGAATATCTCTATGATCTTAAAGATCATCATGGCGAAGTTGAAGATTGTATTATCTTCGGCATGGCTTCGATTACTGGTCGTCCGATTTTGTTCCACGCAATTATGGAAAATGGTGCAGTCTTCTACCGTTTACCAATCTCTGCATTCATTCAAAGAGGTTTTGAAGCAAAAGAAGTTCCTCAACATAGGTTGGATGAACTTCAGTTATGGAATTGTTTTAGTTACTATCCTGCTGTTACTTCTTACGACATCTTAGATGGACAATGCGGTAAATATTTTGGAAAAGATAAGAAATTACACCCAGGAAAATATTTATTTACTGTTGACTGGGCGCATCCAGAGAGTAATATAGTAGACACTGATCATTCAGAAATTCCGCACGAACATAAGTGCGCACACATAATTGCCTTAGATGATGGTAATTATGCGGCTCAGCCAAACAATCGTATCATATGGAGTATTCCATCATTTACAGTTAGGAATGAAGTTCCTGATTGGAAAGTACAAACAAGTGATTGGAATGTCGAAGATACTGGTAAATGGAAAACAGAAGATACCGATAGGTTCTTTTATAATATTGAGGAAAAAAAAGATGATTAAAAAAATTAAAAAAATAATTTGCTGGCCTTTTAAAAAAGCACTTGACTGGTTAGCAAGTGGATTGCCCAAAGGAAAATAATGGCTAAATGCACTAAATGTTTTCACAATTGTCATTGTAGCGGAGAACTACATGCAGATGAGTATGGTACATGTGGTTGTAAAGATTGTGAATGTATAAATAAACAAGAGCGAGCCCAAGATTTAACTTATGAATCAAAATCAGATGTATGTGTTGTTGATGACACCGGTGAATGTGAAAGTTGCCAATAATGAATGACAAAATCATCACCGCACTACTTGCTATTCTCATTGCTCTCGGAGGCTGGACCCTTTCGAGAACCTTTTCACTCTCACAAGATATGGTGTTGGTTAAAGAAAAAATTACTCATATTGAAAAAGATATGGAAGAAGCTGTGTGGAATACTCTACAGGAACCTGAAGATAAAAAGAAAAAGAAACGAAAGAAGAAAAAAAAGAAAAAACAGAATTAATGCCTCATGAAGATCTTTCACAATGAGTGGGAAAAATGGGTTATTATTGCCTGTATTTTATTCCTCATTTTCATAGGCCTATCAGGATGTAATTATCAAATGGTACCCTATGAAACTAAGATGGAGTATGGTACAACGGATACAGATTCTAAGAATGATAAACTTTCTGAAAAAAGATTTATCACTCAAACCTGGAGATGGAAACATGATTGAAAAATTAATGACATTGCTTGTGGGAATTTTACTAGCCCTAGCCGGCTGGACACTTACTCGTACGTTTGATCTTTCTACAACTCAAGCAGTGCAACTGGATAAAGTTTCTAAACTTGAAAGACAGGTGGAAAAACTAGAAGATAAAATGGATAAGATGATGGACTCTGATGAAGAAATTATGGATCAACATAAAAAACTATTCGAGAAACTCGAATCAGGAAACACGGGGTATAGTTATAACTAATGCCATTTAAATCAGAAAAACAAAGAAGATATTTATGGAAGAACGAGCCTAAAATAGCTCGTGATTGGACTAAGACCTATGGAAGCAAACCCGTAGGAAAGAAAAAGAAAACTAAGAAGAAAAAATAATGGCACTTAAAATTTCAGAAGAAGCGGCGGTTCAAATGCCGATGAAAACGGTAGCGAGTTTAATTTGTATGGTCGCGATCGGCACCTGGGCTTACTTCGGTATCATTGAGACTCAAAACAAAATTCAAACCACAGTAGAACTAATGTCTAAAGATTTAATAGAGAATACAGATTTTAGAATCAAGTGGCCGCGGGGTCAATTAGGTTCGCTTCCTGCAGATTCCGAGCAATTTATGATGATCGAGGATTTATACAAGTCCACGGATAAGTTAAATAAACATATCGAGAATATGGCTTTAAACAAAGTAAACATAGAATTTTTAAGAAAACAAATGGATAAAGTTTTAGAAGATATAGAAAAATTAAAAGATGCGAATAGAGATATGCATTATAAAACTAATGGAGGTACACATTGATCGAGAC